>Cebus_capucinus_imitator_PRJNA485217_SSR105__coassemble_512_pt1 | contig 15627 bp, 12 predicted proteins | sample Cebus_capucinus_imitator_PRJNA485217_SSR105__metabat2_low_PE_008 | metagenome-assembled genome bin Cebus_capucinus_imitator_PRJNA485217_SSR105 | reverse complement strand
CCTTCTGAAATTTTATACACAAACTCACACTCAAAGCCTGAATTTACAAGCTCCTTATATGTCCCACTTGTAGCTATAAGCTTAAAGCCAAGGGCTAAATACTCCTTAGCCAAAGCCTTAGCAAAGCTTTTATCTCTTTGTTTTAAGGAGATAAAAACCACGCCTTTTTCAGGCAAATCATTAAAGGCTGAAAGCTGAGACTTTGCAAAGGAATTTGCAAAGTCCTTGCTAAGTCCCATTACTTCACCTGTTGAACGCATTTCAGGACCTAATTCTAAATCACTTCCATTTAGCTTAGCAAAGGGAAAAACCGCCTCTTTAACGCTTATGTGCTTAAGTTTTTTAGGACGCATAGTTTTAAAATCCACTATCTTAAATTTATCATAAAACTCAAGGGCTTCTTTTAAATTTCCCTGCCACATTACACGAGTTGCAACCTTAGCCAAAGGAAGTCCTGTGGCCTTGCTTACAAAGGGCACGGTGCGAGAAGCACGAGGATTTACCTCTATCATAAAAAGCTCATTTTGATAAATTGCAAATTGTATGTTTAAAAGCCCTTTAACGCCTAAATTTAAAGCAATTTGCGTGGTTTTTTCGTGGATTAATTCTTGCATTTTCTCATTTATATTACAAGGAGGCAAGGAACAAGCACTATCGCCTGAGTGAATGCCTGCTTCTTCTATATGCTCCATTATCCCAGCTACATAAACTTCCTTGCCATCGCTTATCGCATCAACATCAATTTCAGTAGCATTTTCTAAATACGCATCGATTAAAACAGGGCTTTTATCACTCACCTCAATGGCTTCTTGCATATAAGCTTTAAGTTCGTTTTCATCATAAATCACACGCATAGCCCTACCACCTAAGACATAGCTTGGTCTCACAAGCACAGGATAGCCTATTTCACTAGCCTTTAAAAGGGCTTCGTTTAAACTTATAGCCGTGGCGTTTTTGGGCTGTTTTATGCCTAAATCTAAAATAAACTTAGCAAATTTCTTTCTATCCTCAGCCATATCAATCACTCTAGCACTTGTGCCTATGATTTTAGCTCCAAAAGCACTAAGGCGTTTTGCAAATTTAAGCGGGGTTTGTCCTCCAAAATGAATGATAATACCATCAGGTTTTTCAAGCTCTAAAACCCCTCTTAAATGCTCAAAATCAATAGGCTCAAAATAAAGAATGTCGCTTATGTCATAATCAGTTGAAACGGTTTCTGGATTGCAATTATACATTATGGTTTTAACACCCATATCCCTTAGTGCAAAACTAGCATGCACACAAGCATAATCAAACTCTATGCCCTGACCTATGCGATTTGGACCTGCTCCTATAATCATCACTTTTTTTTCTTTTTTGTCCTTGTTTTGGCTAAATTTAGCATATTCTGCCTTATTTGTGGTGGAGTAAAGATAAGGGGTCAAGGCTTCAAACTCAGCCGCACAAGTATCAACCTCATTATAATTAGCAAAAATTTTAAGCCTAGCTCTAGCATAATAAATATCATTTTGACTAAGCTCTAAATTATCCTTTAAATTTACTAAGCTTGCTATCATTTTATCAGAATAGCCCATAGCCTTAGCCTCTCTAAGCAGGGTTTTATCATTTAAAATATCCATATCAATTTGCTTTTCAAAATCAATGATTTGTTTAATTTCTTCTAAAAACCAAGGATCAATTTTGCAAAGCTCATAAATTTCACTCACGCTAAGGCCTTGTCTAAAAGCCTCGCCTATGTATAAAAGCCTTTTTTCATTAGCATTTCTTATGTGAAAAATAAGCTCATTTTCATCGCTAAATTTAACCCTATCAAAGCCACTAAGCCCTCTTTCAAGCGAACAAAGGGCTTTTTGCAAGCTCTCTTTAAAGCTTGTGCCTATTGCCATCACCTCACCCACACTTTTCATAGCCGTGCCAAGCTTAGTATCAGCTCCTGGAAATTTCTCAAAGGTAAAGCGTGGAATTTTTGTAACAATATAATCAATCACAGGCTCAAAAGAAGCAGGAGTGCCTGTGATGTCGTTTTTAATCTCATCAAGACTAAAGCCCACGGCTAAAAGCGTGGCAACCTTAGCGATAGGATAGCCAGTTGCCTTACTTGCTAGGGCTGAAGAGCGAGAAACGCGAGGATTCATCTCTATGACTATCATTCGCCCGTTTTTTGGATTTATGGCAAATTGCACATTTGAACCCCCAGTATCCACGCCAATTTCGCGAAGTATAGCAAAAGAAGCATTTCTCATTGCTTGATATTCTTTATCTGTGAGAGTAAGAGCAGGAGCTATGGTAATACTATCTCCTGTATGAACACCCATAGGGTCTAAATTCTCAATAGAACAAACAATAATGCAATTATCATTTTTATCGCGTATGACCTCCATTTCATATTCTTTCCAGCCAAGCAAACTTTCTTCAAGCAAAATTTCGTGGATGGGAGAAAGAGCAAGAGCCTGAGTAGCAAGGTCCTTAAATTCATCTAAATTATAAACAACCCCACTTCCAGCACCCCCAAGCGTGTAAGAAGCCCTTATCATCATAGGAAAACCAAGCTCATCAACAGCCTTTAAGGCTTGTTCATAATCATAAGCATACATAGACTTTGGCAAATCCATACCGATTTTTTTCATACATTCTTTAAAAACCTGTCTGTCCTCGCCTTTTTTAATAGCCTCAGGCTTAGCTCCTAAAAACTGCACCCCATTAAGCTCACCGCTTTCATACACAGCCATAGCGACATTTAAGGCAACCTGTCCGCCCATAGTAGGCAAAATGGCATCGATTTTTTCTTTTTTGATAATGCTTAAGATATTTTCTTTGGTGATTGGCTCTATGTAGGTTGCATCGGCAAATTCAGGATCTGTCATAATGGTAGCTGGATTTGAATTGATTAAAACTACACGGTAACCAAGCTCTTTAAGCGTCTTAGCAGCCTGAGTGCCACTATAATCAAACTCACAAGCTTGCCCTATGACAATAGGACCACTTCCTATGAGTAAAATACTTTTTATATCTGTTCTTTTTGGCATAGCTTTTCCTTGAAATTTTGGCAAATTATAGCAAATTTAGTTTAAGTTTTATTTGCTTAAATTTTAAATTTTGGCTTAATTTTGTATTTTAAGACTTTAAATAATCAATATGATATCAAAAAGCCTGTTGAAAGCCTTTGTAAGCATTTGTTGTAGTTTATTAAACTTTCGCCATATCCGTTAAAATACTGCAAATACCAAAAAATTCCATTATTAAAAATATCATAACCCACATCAACTTGTATAGCGCCTTTGTTTTTATTGGTTTTAAGGTTATTTCTAAGCAAAATATTTACAAAATAATCCTTCCCCAAATAGCCCAAATTCACATCAAAAATTCCCATATAATGCACCATAGCGGGATTATCATCATCATTTTCTGGCAGTCTATACCAAACTCTAGGCACAAATAAGAAATTTTCATACAAAAAAACAGAAGAAAAATAAATTCTATTCCACGAGCGAGATTCTAAATTTTCATCACCCTTGCCATTGCTTTCGTGTAAAATTCCAAAACGAAGATTGTTAAAAGCATAATCTTTAAAATTTAGCGGAAAATCAACAAAAAATTCTGGTTGATAGTTATTTTCTCTAAAGGGTGATGAGTGATTGTAAAACTGCCACCACGAAGTTTGCGTGTAGCCTATGTAGTATTTTTCATTCATATTTAAAAGATTTTCAAAAAGTTCTTTTTTGACACTTATTTGAAATTTCGCTTCGTTTTTACGCCAATTTTTACCAAGTTCATTAAAACTATGAGAAAAGGGTAAAAAATAATTCATTTTATAAGAGCTTATGCCAAGCGGATTAAAACTTTGTTTGCTTCCTAAGTAGTTTTGAAGTCCTAGTTTTGCAAAATTTGTTTTTTCTTTAGCTTCGTTTTTAAGTTTTTCTTTTTCGTTTAAAAGTTTTGAATTTAAAGTTTTGTTTTCATTTGAAATTTCAGGTTTTAAAGGCTTATTATTTGTTAAATTTGTAGAATTTTTAAGTAAAAGTTTTTTATAAATTTTCATAGCATTTTCATAGTCTTTATTTTTTTCATATTCTAAGGCTTTTTGATAATCATCAGCCAACAAAAGCCCCAAAATTCCACAAAGTAAAATAAATTTTTTCATTTTAACTCACTTTTAAATTTTTCATATTCTTCGTAAAAATTTAAGTTTAAAAAACTTTCCTCATCTTCAAATTCCACAAATTTAGTCTTTGCTTTAGAAAACAAAAGCCCCACTTTTTGCTCATTTTTTTCTAAAAATTCCTTGCATAAAAGTGCTACTGAACTATGATAAAACCCGCATAAAGAGTGTTTGTAAGATTTTGTTTTGGCAATTATTATTTTATTATCATTTAAAAACTCAAGCATTTTTAAAGGCTCTTTTTGGCTAATTTTAGGGCTATCAACGCTTATTATAAAAACAAATTCATTTTTAAAGTGCGAAAGCACAGAATAAAGTGCAAGCATAGGTGAGTAAATTTGAAATTCCAAGCTATCTTTTATAAGTTTAAATTTATTGTCAAATTTGTCATTTTTAGCACTTACAAAAACACTTTTAAAAATTTTTTCAAATTTTGCAACCTGAAATTCCACCAAGTTTTGGTCTAAAAGCCTTAATTTGCTTTTATCAAAGCCCATACGGCTTGATTTGCCACCACACAAAATAACGGCGTTAAAATCTTTTAATTTCATATCTTTACTCAAAATTAACTTTTTGTTTAAATTATAACAAAACAAACTTGCAAATTCACAAAAATATCTTATAATTAAATTATGAAATATAAAGAACTTTTAGAAATCAGTAAATTTTTTTTGCATTTTAAAAAGATAGATTTTATCAGGCGTGTAAATGATAATGTTTTAGAGCTAAGCCTTGATAAAAATAAATTTATCTTTGATATGAGCCGTTCTTTAAGCGCTATTTATACGGCTAATTTAAAGCTTAAAAACTATAACGCTCCTTTTGATTTTATGCTTAAAAAATACTTTAGCAATGCTTTAATAAAAGAAGTAAAAGTTTTAGAAAATAATAGAATTTTATGCTTTAGTGTTGTGGCAAATAAAGCTTATAAAAGCTATGAGAGTAAAATTTATTTTGAATTTACAGGTAAAAACACAAATGCTATTATAACAGATAGCAAAGAGCTTATAATAGAAGCTTTAAGGCACATAGATAAAAGTTATCGCAGGGTAAAACCTGGTATTATTTTAAGCCCTTTAAAGCCTTTTAAAATGGATGGGGCTGAGGTTTTTATACAAGATTTTAAGAATTATTTTGAAAAAAAATTTGAAAGCATAAATGAAAATAAAATAAATCAGCTTAAAACCTTAAAAATAGCAAGAATGGACAAAAAAATTCAAAATTTAAAAGAGCATTTTCTAGCCTTAGATGATGAAAGTTCCTTGCTTAAAAAGGCTTTAGAATATAGAAAAATGGCTGATGTTTTGTTTGCGAATTTGAGTTTTTTGAAAGAGTATGAAAGAGAATTTGAGCTTATGGATTTTGAAGGAAAGGTTTTGAAATTTAAGCTTGAATTAGATCCTAAACAAAGTGCAAATTTGTTTTATAAAAATGCTAAAAAACTAGAGCAAAAGGCAAAAAATTTAAATTTACAAAGACAAAATTTACAAGAAAAACTAGATTTTGCTTTGAATTTAAAAGAGCTTTTAAGCAAAACACAAAACGAATTAGAGCTTGAAATTTTACTTCCTAAAAAAAGTGCAAAAAAAGAGCTTTCAAAGCAAGATGATGTGGTGGCTAGTTTTTATTTTAATGAGTTTAAAATTTGTGTTGGTAAAAACGAAAAAGGTAACGAAATTTTACTTAAAAACGCTAAAAAAGATGACTTGTGGTTTCATATTAGAAATATCCCAAGTGCACACACATTAATCACTTCAAACAAACAAAAAATAAGCCCTGAGTTAATAGAATTTGCAGCAAAACTTTGCGTAAGCTTTTCAAAACTAAAGAAAGGATCTTTTTGGGTCGATTATACAAGTAAAAATTTTGTTAAAATTCAGCAAAAAGCCTTTGTAAATTACACAAATTTCAAAAGCATTAATATAATAAAGGATTAAAATGCCAGTAAGCCCTATAGGAAATATGAATTTTGTCAATCAAAATATGGCTTATCCAGCCACACAAGCAAGTAATGAACTTGCTAAAGAAGGCTTTGCAAGTCTTATTAATATGGCTGAGTTTAATGATAAAGAAAAAATGATTCAAAAGCTTGAAAAGGTTAATGAAAGTGCTGAAATTAAAGAAGAAATTAAAGAAAAAAACGAAGAAGAAAAGAAAAAAAAGCACGAAAAAAATGAAAAAAATGAAGAAGAAAGTGAAGAAAACGAGCTTTCTAGCGATGAGAATTTAGAAAATTTGGACGAAAATTTAGAAGAAAACTTAGAAAAAAGTCCAAATTTTAAGGATGCACAAAGCATACATCATTTAGATATTAGCATATAAAGGAAAGAAAATGTTTAATAAAACAAGGATTATTTGGGGCGTTTTGATGGCTTTAGCTGTCGTTGTAGTTCTTTTAATAGATCAGTTTTTGCTTACTTTTGCACTATTTTTAGGCTTACTTTACCTAGCTTTTGATGAGGCAAAAAAGCTTTTTAATTTAAAAGAAGCGTCTTTTTTGCCTGTGATTTTGGCTTTTATTTTAGGAACTCTTAGTTATAAAGTGCTTATTTTTGGAATTTTAGCACTTATTTTAGTGCTTTTTTATCTAGCTTATAAAAAGGCTGAAAATTTAAACCTAGCTCTTATTTATATCTATCCTACCTTACCTATTTTTGCTTTGTTTGAAGTGTATGTATTGTGGGGAAATTTCGCTCTTTTTTGGCTTATAGCTGTGGTTTGTTTGTGCGATAGTTTTGCATATTTTATAGGAAAATTTATGGGTAAAACTCCATTTTGTAAAACAAGCCCTAAAAAGACCTTAGAAGGCGTTGTTGGCGGAATTTTATGTGCTACTTTGCTTGGAAGCTTAATAGGACTTTTTGAGTATAAATTTTTCTTTTCTTTGCTTTGTGCATTTTGCGTGAGTTTAGGTGCTGTGGCAGGGGATTTACTAGAGAGTTATTTTAAAAGAATGGCTAATGTCAAAGACAGCTCAAGCCTTATCCCAGGACACGGTGGAGTGCTTGATAGAATAGATGCAGTGATGATAGCTTCTTTTGTTATGTTAGGGCTTTTATGATTGTTTTTGGAAGCACGGGAAGTATAGGATGTAACGCTATTAAACTAGCAAGGCTGAAAAAACTTAAAATTTCAGCCCTTGCTTGTGGGGATAATATAGCCTTGCTAAACAAGCAAATAGAGGAGTTTAAGCCCGAATTTGTAGGCATAAAAGATTATAAAAAAAAGCATTTAGTAAATCACAAAAATATTTTTTGCGGACAAGATGGCTTAGAGCAAATTTTAAGCCTTTGTAAAGATAAACTTTTTTTAAATGCCATAGTAGGTTTTGCCGGGCTTAAAAGCACTTTAAAAGCAAAAGAACTTGACAAAGATATAGCCTTAGCAAATAAAGAAAGTTTGGTAGTTGGCGGGAAATTTTTAAAGGGTGCTAAAATTTTACCTGTTGATAGCGAACACTCAGCCTTAAAAGCCTTGCTTCACAAGAAAAAATACATAGCAAAGCTTTATATAACCGCAAGTGGAGGTGCTTTTTATAAACTTAAAATAAGTGAGTTAAAAAATATAAGCGTTGAAAGTGCTTTAAAGCATCCAAATTGGGCTATGGGAGCAAAAATTACTATAGATAGTGCGACTATGGCAAATAAGCTTTTTGAAATTTTAGAAGCTTATCATTTGTATGATTTTAAAAATATAGATGCTTTAATAGAGCCAAAATCCTTAATTCACGCTATGTGCGAGTTTAAAAACGGCTCTACGACGGCTTATTTTTCAAGCCCTGATATGAAATTAGCTATAGCAGAAGCCATTTTTAAAAAGCAAAACACGCAAATTTTAAAAGCCCTTGATTTTGTTAAACTTCCTAGTTTAAAATTCCACCCAATAAATACAAAAAAATACCCTATATTTTCTTTGAAAAACGAGCTTTTAAAAGAGCCAAATTTAGGCGTTATTATAAATGCTGCAAACGAAGTTGGAGTGTATAAATTTTTAGATAAAAAAATTGGATTTTTAGACATTAGCAAAATGATTTTTAAGGTACTTGATCATTTTGGAAAGCCTAAAATTTCTTGTGTTGATGAGATTTTTGAGTATGATTTTAAGGTAAGGGAGTTTTTATCTTAATGAAAATTTTTATAAGTATTTTGCTTTTTTTGACAAATATTTTTGCGCTTGATTTAGAATTTAGCGTTGGAGAAAATGGAAAAAGCCTTGATGATAATAATACTATTTTAATTTTTGGTGGAATTCAAGGCGATGAGCCTGGTGGTTTTCACGCTGCTAGCTTGCTTTTAAGTGATTATAATATCACTAAGGGCAAAATTATCGTAGCACCAAATTTAGCCTTTGATAGCATTATTAAAAAATCGCGTGGAAGCAATGGGGATTTAAACCGAAAATTTGCAAACATCAGCAAAAATGATCCTGATTTTAAGACTATACAACGCATAAAAGAGCTTATTTTGCTACCTGAGGTTAGTATGGTGATAAATCTTCATGATGGTTGGGGATTTTACAAGCCTGTTTATATAGACTCTATGCAAAACCCTAAAAGATGGGGCAATTCAAGCGTTATTGACACGAGCGAAATCAACGCTAGTAAGTATGCTGATCTTGAAAATATAGCAAAACAAACCATAAATAGCGTAAATTCATCCCTAGCAGACCCAAAACACGAATATCATCTTAAAAATACTAAGACCAAAGAACAAGGGGATACTGAAATGCTAAAGGCTTTGACCTTTTTTGTCATACAAAATAAAAAAGCTGCCTTTGCAAATGAAGCTAGTAAAAATCTGCCTGTAAATTTAAGGGCGTATTATCATCTTTTAGCCATTGAAAACTACTTAAAAACCGCAGGGCTTGAGTTTGAAAGAAATTTTGAGCTAAGCCCAGTGGGTGTTGAAAAAGCTATAAATAAAGAGCTAGAAGTAAAGCTTTTTAATGATAGAATTTTACTTTTCTTAAAAAATCCTAGAAAAACGATAAATTATGTTCCTTTTCCTGTAAATAAAGAGCTAAATTATAGCACGAGCAACGAACTTACCGCTGTTATAGCTGAGGGAAATTCCTTTTTTATCCAGTATGGAAACCGCTTTCAAAGTAGAATTTACCCTGAGTATTTGGAATTTAGCGATGCTTTTAATGAAGTGATGATAGAGCTTGATAATAACAAAACTCAAGTTAGTTTTGGAACGAAAGTAAGGGTTAAAGAAAGCTTTTTAGTGCCTAAAATTTCAGGCGTTAGGGTTAATGTCATAGGTTTTGATTATTCAAAGGATGAAAGTGATGTTTTAATAAGCAAAAAAAATATGCAAAAGCCATATTCACTTGATTTAGCTGGTAAAATTTACAGGGTTGAGTTTTATGAGTTAAGGTGGGCTAATTTTCAGCAACTTTTAGAGCAAAATACAAACTCAAAACTTATCAAAAACGCTAAAAGCCTTGATATAAGCACTATGAAAACTGCAAAAATGAAAGATAAATTCATAGGTTCTTTTTTGGTGGAATTTGAATGAAAAATCTAATCTTAGCCATAGAAAGTTCTTGTGATGATAGCTCCATAGCCATAATAAATAAAGATAATTTTGAGTGTGTTTTTTATGAGAAAATTTCACAGGATTTAAACCACAATGCTTATGGCGGGGTTGTGCCTGAGCTTGCCGCTAGACTTCATAGCGAGGCTTTACCTAATATACTAAGCAAAACAAAGCCTTTTTTTGACAAGCTTTGTGCTATAGCTGTTACAAATGAGCCAGGGCTTAGCGTTTCTTTGTTAAGTGGGGTTAGTATGGCAAAAACCTTAGCTTTAAGCCTGAATTTACCACTTCTTGCGATAAATCATTTAAAAGGGCATATTTATAGCCTTTTTTTGAAAGAAAAAATTCGCACAGAGCTTGGAATTTTGCTAGTTAGTGGCGGACATACTATGGTGCTTTTTATAGATAAAAACAAAAATATCAAAATTTTAGCAAATACTATGGATGATAGCTTTGGTGAGAGTTTTGATAAGGCTGCTAAAATGCTTAATCTTGGCTATCCAGGCGGAGTTGCAATACAAAATTTAGCCTTAAAAGCTAAGGAAAAAAATATAAAATTCCCTATCCCATTAAAGCACTCAAAAGAGCTAAATTACAGCTTTTCGGGACTTAAAAATGCTTTTCGCGTAAAAATTTTAGAAAATGAAATTTTAGATGAAAGCTTAAAGGCTGAACTTGCCTTTGGTTTTGAAGAAGCGGCTTGTTTGCATATTTTAGATAAGCTTGAAAAACTTTTTGCAATTCATAAATTTAAGCACTTTGGCGTAGTTGGTGGAGCTAGTGCGAATTTAAAGCTTAGAACGCTTTTAGCAAGGCTTTGCGAAAAATATGAAGCTAGTTTAAGCCTTGCACCTTTAAATTTTTGTGCGGATAATGCTTTAATGATAGCAAGAGCTAGTGTTGATGCTTACGAAAATAAAGAATTTGTAAGCATAAAAAAAGATATTTTAAGCCCTAGAAATGAAAATTTCACAAGGCTTTAAAGGAGCGTGTATGAAAAAAGCTTTTAGTGTTTTAGAACTTGTTTTTGTGATTATAATCTTAGGAATTTTAATGAGTCTTGCTTTGCCAAAATTTAATCTTAGCAAAGATGAAGCAGAGCTTAGCAAGGCTTTGAATAATTTAAAAATTTTAATTAATGACATAAATATTTACAGCGTTAAAAATGGTGGTTTAAGCGAACTTAGAACTATGAGTAATGTAAGTGAGGTTGAAAATTTTGATCTTTCAAATTTAAGCGGTATGAAAGAGCTTGGCTTTAAGGTGGCAAATGAAGATAACTGCGTGAGTTTGATTTTTATAGAAAAAGATGAGGCTATTTTGCTTGGAATTTCAAGCAATCAAGCCAGTAAAGATGCCATCACAAAAATAGCAAATGGCACTAAAATAGACCTTGATAAGATCGATTTTACTAGCACTTCAAAAAACAAATCCTGCGTAGCCTTTAGTAAAAGCGAGAATTTTAAAAACTTAGCTAGTAAAACTTATATTTTAGGGAATTTCTAATGATAGTTAAAAAAACTTATAACATAAAAAGTTGCGATGATATAGAGCTTGACATAAAAAGAAAATCAAAACTAAATTTTCACATTTACTATGATGATGAAAAAGAAATAAAAGCTCTAGTTTTTGTAGTGCAAGGCATAGGAGCTAATGGGGATGATAGCTTTTTAGAGCTTGTTTTAAAAGAGCTTTTGAAAAACTTTGATGTAGCCTTTGTAAGCGTGAATTACCATTGCATAGCAAATCGCCCGCAGCTTGGTGCAAGTTTTTATATGGACGATATAGACAAGCTTATAATGAAAGAAAGCGTTAAGGCTTTGGGCTTAAATTTGCCTTTTAATGTTGATGAAATCGATAATTTTGAAAAAATGAGTGAGACTTTTAAATTTATAAACAAAGCCATAACCCAGCTTAAAAATAGAGGAAAGCTTGATTTGAATTATTATTTAAATTTGCACGCAAGTTTAAAGCCTAAAAATGACGAGTATCAAAATTTCGGACTTATGCAAGCAATGGATCTTATAAATGCAGCTCTTTACCTACAAAAACACGCATCTTTCAAGGCTCTGGGGGGGGGGATTTGAAAAATTGTAGTGTTATTATGATAGGTGGTTCGCACGGAGGATATTTAGCACATCTTGCGGCTAAGTTTGCTCCTTGGCTTGTTGATGGGGTTATTGATAATTCTTGTGGGGCTAAAATTTTACCTAGACTTATAGGCTTTGGTAAGGAAATAGACTTTATAAACGAGGCTGAATTTGCGACTTTTAACTTTTTTAATCAAATCAAAACACACTGCTCCACAAAGACTTTTTGGACTACAAATAAGTTTTCAAAAAATTACTTCTCAAAAGCAAGGCTTATGATAAGAACCTTGCTTGAAAAAGAGCATTTAAAAGAATGGGCGAAATTTAACAAAACGCATTTTATAAGTTATCATTCTTTAAAAGATGAATATGTAGGCTTAAAAGATAAGCAAGAATTTTATGAAATTTTAAAAAATTCAGGCTTTAAGACACACTTAAATGCCATAAAAGATGAAAGTCAAATCGATGGTAAATTTATAAAAAACTTAAATCACGCCTTAGGAATTCCCATTAAACTTTTGATAAAAAAAGAACTTCCCAAAATGCTAGATGAGCTAAAAACATCGCCTAAAAAAGAGTATAAAAACAAAAGCATTTCTTATAAATGTGATGATTTGCTTTATACTTTTAGCCAAAAATACAATAAATTAAATTTAAAAATCACAAAGGAAAACAATGACTAATCTGCAAAAAAATATCTTGGCTTTACAAAGCGGGGTAAATGAACCTCTAGCAAATAAGCTTATAAATTTTTTGCAAAATCACAGCTTTGAAAATTTCAGCCTTAGGGATGATTTAAACATTTTTGACAATAAAAACAGCGTTTTTATGTTTGATAATATGCAAAATGAGCTTGATTTTTTCACTCACACTATAAAAGAGAAAAGCGAGAATTTCCCATTTATCTGTATTTATGGCGTGGCAAATGGAATTTTGCTTAAGAATTTAAGCCAGTTTTATGGACGAATTTTTGTTTTTGAAAGTGAGCTTGAACTTTTTGCTTTAGCTTTGAGCTGTGTTGATTTAAGTAAGGAGCTTAAAAATGGCAAAATTCATTTAGTAGATATAAACGAAGCAAAGGTAAATACCCAGCTTTTAATACTTTTTGATATGAAAGAACTTTCAGGCTTTTTAGAACTTTACGAGCTTTTTTTTAGCAATGCTTACTATATGAAATTTCATAACAATGCTGTGCAAAGGGCTAATGAGCTTTGTCTTAAAAATATAAGCGTCATCATAAGAAGCATAAATAGCAATGAAGGATTAAAAGAAATTTGTGAAAGAAATTTTTTAAAAAATATCCCCCTTATGCTTGATGGTATCCCCTTACAACGCCTAATAAACGAAAGAAAAGCCAAATTTAAAACAGCTTTAGTAGTTTCAGCAGGACCAAGTCTAGCAAAACAACTTTTACTTTTAAAAGAAGTGCAAGAAAAAGTTGTAATTTTTTGTGCTGATGGAGCTTTGAGTATGCTTGAAAAAGAAGGTATTAGGGCTGATTATGTGCTAAATTTGGACTATAATGACTTTGCTTTAAAATTTTTCAAAGACTCTAAAACACAAGCTTTGCGAGTTTTTGAGTGTGCTACTAGCCCAAGCGTTATAGAAAATTTAGGCGATGAAAACTCTTGTATAGTTTTAAGAGATAAGGCTTTGTATCAACGCTTTAAGCTAAATGACTTTGGCTACATAGACACAGGCACACAGGTGAGTCATTTTTCATATAATCTAGCTATAAATTTAGGCTTTGAAAATATCATTTTAATAGGACAGGACTTAGCCTTTGATGAGAGTGGAAATTCTCACTCTAAAGGCTTTGCTTATGGCGATGATTATGAAAGCAAGTTTGATAAATTTGAAGTTGAAGCTTGGGGCGGAAATAATAAAGTGCTAACTCATCTTACTTGGAATGACTATAAAATCAAGCTTGAATACCTCTTCGCTAAAAATCAAGAAGTGAATTTTTACAACGCAACTGAAGGTGGTGCTAGGATAAATTTCACCAAAGAAGTAAGCTTTAAATGGTGCGTTCAAAATTTACTTAAAGAAAACAAGCCAACTTTTGAAATTCCAAAACCACTCACTAAAAACAAAAGCGAAAAATTGCTTTTGAAATTTAAAGAAAAGCTTAAAAATGAGTTTAACACTTGCAATTTTTTCGTTAAGGATTGTCAAAATTTAAGTCAAGTTTTAGAAAATGTGCTTTCAAAGCAAGGCTTACCGCTTGAGTTTTTAGCAAAAATCTTTGATAATATCCAAAATTTCAATCATATCTTAAATAATGACGAGATTTTGCAAAATGGCAATTTTAGGGCTGAATTTTATAAAAGAGGAAACAATATAAGCAAGGTTTTAAAGGCTAACTTGCAAGGTGTGGAATTTTTAAATGAGTTTTTAAAAGCTTATAAACAATGGCTTGATTATCTCACTCAAAGACTTGAAAAAAGAAAGGCTTTGATAAAGGAATTTCTATGAGTTTTTTAGAGCAAAACCTAAAAGCTTTAAGCCTGACAAACAAGCCCTTAGCGGATAAAATTTCAAATTTTTTAGCAAATTCTAGTAAGAATTTCACCTTAAATAACGAGCTTAATATTTATGATATTAAAAACCAAACCTTTATGCTTAGCGATATTAACGAGCTTGAGCTTTTTCAAAAAAATATCATTTCAAAGTCTAAGGGCTATCCTTTTATAAGTATTTACGGCGTAGCAAATGGAATTTTAATAAAAAGTCTAAGCCCTGCTTATAGGCATATTTTTGTCTTTGAAAGCGAACTTGAGCTTTTTGTTTTGGCTTTAAGCTGCGTTGATTTAAGCCGTGAGATAGTGGAATTTAAAGTGGTATTTTTCTACACTAAGGATAAAGATTTAGAGCCTCAAGTGGCTATGATTTATGACCAGCAAAATATTTTGGAGCATTTAAGTTTGTATGAGCTTTTTTTGTCAAATTCTTATTATTTGAAATTTTATGAAAATGAGGCAAAATTTATAAATGAACTTTGTTTAAAAACCTTGCAAGTAGCCGTTAGAAACGCTGATTTTACTTGTCATTTGCCACTTCTTGTGTATTCTCATTTTTTAAAAAATGTCCCCTTTATGTTAAAAGCCATCCCCTTACAACGCCTAATAAACGAAAGAAAAGCCAAATTTAAAACAGCTTTAGTAGTTTCAGCAGGACCAAGTCTAGCAAAACAACTTTTACTTTTAAAAGAAGTGCAAGAAAAAGTTGTAATTTTTTGTGCTGATGGAGCTTTGAGTATGCTTGAAAAAGAAGGTATTAGGGCTGATTATGTGCTAAATTTGGACTATAATGACTTTGCTTTAAAATTTTTCAAAGACTCTAAAACACAAGCTTTGCGAGTTTTTGAGTGTGCTACTAGCCCAAGCGTTATAGAAAATTTAGGCGATGAAAACTCTTGTATAGTTTTAAGAGATAAGGCTTTGTATCAACGCTTTAAGCTAAATGACTTTGGCTACATAGACACAGGCACACAGGTGAGTCATTTTTCATATAATCTAGCTATAAATTTAGGCTTTGAAAATATCATTTTAATAGGACAGGACTTAGCCTTTGATGAGAGTGGAAATTCTCACTCTAAAGGCTTTGCTTATGGCGATGATTATGAAAGCAAGTTTGATAAATTTGAAGTTGAAGCTTGGGGCGGAAATAATAAAGTGCTAACTCATCTTACTTGGAATGACTATAAAATCAAGCTTGAATACCTCTTCGCTAAAAATCAAGAAGTGAATTTTTACAACGCAACTGAAGGTGGTGCTAGGATAAATTTCACCAAAGAAGTAAGCTTTAAATGGTGCGTTCAAAATTTACTTAAAGAAAA
>Cebus_capucinus_imitator_PRJNA485217_SSR105__coassemble_510_pt1 | contig 15673 bp, 16 predicted proteins | sample Cebus_capucinus_imitator_PRJNA485217_SSR105__metabat2_low_PE_008 | metagenome-assembled genome bin Cebus_capucinus_imitator_PRJNA485217_SSR105 | reverse complement strand
TTATTTTGATGAGTTGCATAAAAGAGCTTATAGTTATGATGCGACTAAAAAGCATTATCTACCAGATGGAGTTTTATTTCCAAGAAATGAAAATGATATAGTTCAAATTCTAAAATTTTGTAATGAAAACAAAATCATAATCATACCGCGTGGTTCAGGCTCAGGCTTTACTGGTGGGGCTTTGGCTGTAAATGGTGGCTTAGTTTTAAGCTTTGAAAAGCATATGAATAAAATTTTAGAAATAGATCTTGAAAATTTAGTGGCTGTTGTGCAACCTGGTGTTATTAACATCCATTTACAAAAAGAAGTGACAAAATATGGGCTTTTTTATCCACCTGATCCTGCTAGTATGGAGTATTCTAGCTTGGGTGGTAATGTCAGCGAAAATGCAGGTGGTATGCGTGCGGCGAAATACGGCATTACAAAAGATTATGTTATGGCTTTAAGGGCTGTTTTGCCAAATGGTGAGCTTATTAGAGCTGGAAAACGCACGATAAAAGATGTCGCTGGATATAATTTAGCTGGAATTTTAATAGCAAGCGAGGGCTCTTTAGCAGTTTTAAGTGAGCTTACCTTAAAACTCATAGCCTTACCGAAATTTAAAAAAACAGCTTTTGGAATTTTTCCTAGTGTTAAAAGTGCTATGAATGCCGTTTTTAAAAGCCTTGCAAGTGGTATTAGCCCTGTTTCTATGGAATTTTTGGATAATCTTAGCATAAGAGCTGTGGAGCAGAAATTTAAAAAAGGCTTACCGCTTGATGCTGGAGCGATTTTGATAACTGATGTTGATGGTAATGTAGAAGAGGGCATTGAAAAGGATTTAAAGGCTCTTAAGCATTATTTTTTAGAAGCTGGAGCTTTGGAATTTAAGATTGCAAAGGATGAAAAGGAAGCTGCTGACATTTGGTTTGCTAGGAGAAATTGTTCTCAAAGTATAGCAAGTTATGGCACTTTAAAGCTAAATGAAGATATCACAGTTCCTCGCTCTAAACTGCCTGATTTACTTGATGGTATAGCTGAAATTTCTGAAAAATACGGCTTTAAAATTCCTTGTTTTGGGCATACTGGAGATGGGAATGTGCATACAAATGTAATGGTCGTTGATAAAAATGATGAAGAGCAGGTAAAAAAAGGTTATGAGGCTGTTGAGGAGATTTTTAAGCTTACTATAAGACTTGGTGGGACCTTAAGCGGAGAGCACGGAATAGGGCTTAGTAAGGCTCCTTTTATGCATTTAGCTTTTAGCGAAGCTGAGCTTACGCTTATGAGAAATATCAAAAAAGCCTTTGATCCAAATAATATTTTAAATCCTTTTAAAATGGGAATTTAAGTGGCTATTTTTAAAAAAATTCTTGCTTTTTTGCTAAATTTAAGAGATAAAGAAATTTTAAATTATGCAGCGGCATTAAGCTTTTATACCATACTTTCTTTGATACCAATTTTATTTGTGTGTTTTTCTGTTTTTACTAAAATTTCAAGTTTTAAAATTTATTATGAAAAGGCTAAGCAAGTTATTTTTGCGTTTTTAATACCAGCACAACAAGATGTAGTGGCAAGTTATCTTGATACCTTTTTAAAAAATAGCGTAAATTTGGGTATAGTAGGGCTTATAGCTATGGCTTTTACTTCTTTGGCTTTTTTTTCGGGCTATGATTTTGTGATAAATAAAATCACAAAAAGCGAGCAAAAAGGGCTTTGGCAAGGCATTAGCTCTTATTGGACGCTTTTAACTTTAGTTCCTTTGGGGCTTGGGCTTAGTTTTTATATATCAGGTTTTATACAAAAAACCTTGGATGATTATAGTATAGGTTTTAACTTTTTTGAAATTTTACCCTTTATGATTATTTGGGGCTTGTTTTTTATATCTTATTCAAGTTCTATTCAAAAAGGCTCGGCTAAAAGTTTAGCCTTAGTTTCTTTTATCTTTGGTTCTATTTGGTATGTGGGTAAGAATTTATTTGTTTATTACATAGTTTATAACAAAACTTATACAAGCGTTTATGGTTCGTTTTCTACTATACTTTTCTTTTTTATTTGGATTTATATTTCTTGGATTATTTATCTTTTTGGGCTTAAGACTTATTATTTTTTAAATGCTAATCATAATGAAAGGGATAAGATTAAGAAAAACACAAAAAAGAGCTAAAAACTTAAAACGCATAGAAATCAAAGATAAAATAACATAAGTTATAAAAACTAAAAACGAAATTTGAAAATTTGTCCCATACATTTTAAATTTAAAAAACTCATCTAAAACATAATCTAAAGCCCCGCCAAAGCCTATAAAATGCAAAAAAAGCACCAAAGGATAAAACACTATAAAAGCCCCGCTTAAAAAAATGGCTAGAATTTGTTGAAAACTTATGAGTGGAAAAAAGTATAATACAGGTAAAATCATAGCAAAAAAGGTCCATATATTAAGAAATACTACATTTAAAAAGTTGTTAAAATATTTTGAAAAATGATACAAATATAAAAAAATATAAAAAACACCCATAACAGAAAACAAAAATCCCACACTAAATAAAAGTCTAGGATATAAGGCTATGCAGATTAAAACGCTTGAAAAAAGTGTGAAAAAATTTATAATTTTTATATTTTTGCAAAGCAAGTAAAAAGCCCACAAAGCCATAATCAAAGAGCGGATAAATGAGGGCACAAAGCCTATTAAAAAAGCGTATAAAAAAAGTAAGATAAAAATTAAAATGCTTAAATCAAGCCTTAAATTCCTATAAGGAAAAAATCTTTTCTGAAAAAAGCCATAAATTGGTGCTAAAACTAAAAATATCATACTAAAAAGTAGTCCTATATGATAGCCACTGATTGCTATTAAATGTGCTATGCCATAGTAATTTACATCAGTTCTAAGTTCTAAAGAAACAGGCAGTGCAAAAAATAAAGCCCCATAAAATTCTTTAATTTTCTCATTTTCGTGCTGTTTTAAAAAATAAGAAATTATAAAATTTTCTTTTTTATTTTCTAATTTTTCAAAGCCATAGCTAGGAGCGTAAAAGCTTTTGTTAAGATAGTCTTTGAAATTTATGTTTTGAGTTATGATTTTTAGGCTTAGGAGTTGATTTTTGCTGATATTTAAGTCCTTGTAGGTTGTAGTATAAAAGCTAAAATCTTTAGTTTTAAGTTTTAAAACGAAGTATTTTTTCTTATTTTTACTAAGCTTAAAATAGCTTTGTTCTACAAGGGCTTTTTCTACAAAATAATGCTTATTTTCTTTAAAATTTAAAAAATTATAATATTCTAAGCCTAGATTAAACAAAAAAATAATAATTATAAATAAAAATAAAAAGCGAAATTCTTTAAAAGCCACAAAAAAAGAATTCCACAAAGACATTATTTTTTAGAAAATTTTGCCAAATAAAACCAAATCGCAAGCACCAAAGCAAGTAAAAATAAGGGTGCTATGTAAGGATAGTTTGTAAATTTGTTAAAAATAACTTCTATAATATAGCCAAAAGTATAAGCACTAAAGCCCAAAATTACAGCCCAAGCTAAACTAGCTAGTGTGTTTATAATGACAAATTTGGAAAAATCATATTTTGCAAGTCCTGCAGCTAATGGGATGAAGGTTTTTAAGCCGTAGATAAATTTTTGACTTATTAGTAAGAAAATTCCGTATTTTTTGATTTTTATACTAGCAAGGGCTAGTTTTCTGCGGTGTTTTTTTAAATAAGGCATCAAGTCTTTTTTGTAGTATTTTCCAAGCACAAAAAGCAAGGTAGAGCCAAGTGTATTTGCTACAAAGGCTAAAACTATGCAAAGCGTTATGTCCATTTTGCCCTGAAAGCTTAAAACCCCAGCGGCTAAAATCGCTATCATACCGCCACCTAAGGAGTAAAAAAACAAAACTATATAGCCATATTTTATTAAAGTTTCTATCATATCTTGCATAAAATGCCTTATTTAGCGTATTCTACGGCTCTTAGCTCTCTTATGACATTTACTTTTATTTCGCCTGGATATTGCATTTTTTCTTGAATTTCATTTGCTATTTCCTTAGCTAAAAGTATGCTTTCATCATCATTTACTAGCTTTGCATTAGCTATTACGCGAATTTCTCTACCAGCATTGATAGCATAGGCGTTTTTAATGCCTTCTTTGCTTTTTGCTATTTCTTCTAATTCATTCACTCTTTTTAAGAAAGCTTCCAAAACTTCACGCCTAGCACCAGGTCTTGCAGCACTTAATGTATCAGCGGTGCATACAGCAGCAGCTTCTATGCTAGTGGCTTCTTCGTGTCCGTGATGAGCGTAAATAGCATTTATGACGATAGGATGTTCTTTGTATCTGTTGCAAACTTCAGCTCCTAAATCCACGTGAGAGCCTTCAAAATCGTGTGTTAAAGCCTTGCCTATGTCGTGTAAAATTCCAGCTCTTCTAGCTAATTTTTCATCCCCACCACATTCAGCAGCTATGATTCCTGCTAAGTGTGCTACTTCTAGCGAGTGAGCTAGAGCGTTTTGTCCATAGCTTGCTCTGTATCTTAACTTTCCTATGAGTTTTACTATCTCAGGGTGCATTTTAGAAAGCCCAAGATCCATAACTATGGTCTCTCCTTCTTCTAAAATTGCACTATCAAATTCCTTACAAACTTTTTCGTGAATTTCTTCTATTCTAGCTGGTTGAATTCTACCATCTTCTACTAAAAGTTCTATGACCTTAGTCGCTATAGCACGGCGATAGAGATTAAAACAACTTACTATTATAGCTCCTGGCGTATCATCTATTATGATATCAACGCCTAGCACCATTTCCAAAGTTTTTACATTTCTACCTTCTTTGCCTATTATGCGACCTTTTAACTCATCGTTTTTGATATTAACGACATTTATAAGCCTTTCGGCAGCAAATTCCCCAGCAAAACGAGATGTAGCCTGTGCTATTATGTAATTTGCCTTTCTTTTTGCTTCACTTTTTGCTTCTTCTTCGTATTTTCTAACTATGTGAGCTATTTGTTCTCTTGAATTTTCTTCTACTTTTTGCAATATAAAAGCCCTTGCTTCATCCTTTGTTAAACCTGCTGAATGCTCCAAAATTTTAATCGTATCATCAAGCTTTTCTTTATATCTTGCTTTAAGCTTGTCAGTGTCAGCTTGTAAATCATTAATTTGTTTTTTGTTTTGTTCTAATTTTTCATTACTTTCTTTTAAAAGCTCTTCTTGCTGATGAAGTTTTTGCTCTTTTTTGCAAAGTTCATCAAATTTGTGATTATAATCTTTTTGAATTTTGTGCGTTTTTTCTTCAAATTTTTTCTTAAGTTCAAGCTCAGCATTAAGAATTGAATTTTTCGCATCCTTTAGCACAAGTTCAGCCTCATACTCTATAGCTTTTGCTTTTGCTTTTGCTTGTTCTACAAAAATTTCGTGTTTAGCATCATTTATTTTTTTTGCAACTAAGTATCCCACTCCAAGCCCTATTATAGCGGCTATAAGTCCAATGAGTAATTCTATCATTTTTACATTCTTTCTTATAGTATTTTTTATAAGGATTTATGTATAATTTAGCCCAAATATCGTGCTTTTCAGCTAAATTTTGCTTACTTAAAGCATCTATGCTTTGAACAAAAATTATAAAGGGCTTATAAGCTAAATTTTCAAAAAATCTATCATAAAAACCCTGCCCGTGTCCTATCCTTTTTAAATTTTTATCAACGCCAATCACTGGAACAATGGCTAAATCGACCTTTGTTTTTAAAAAAGAATTTGCAGGCTCTAAAACCTTAAACCTTTTTTTTAAAAAAGGTAGTCTTAATTTTACAATTTTTAAACTTTTATCTTGCATAAATGGGACAAAAAGTTGATGATTTTTGCTAAGAATGTGACGAAATTTTAATAAATTTGGCTCATAAACAAGCGGAATGAAAATTAAAATTTTCTTAGAATTTGTCTTTTTTATAATTTTAAGGCATTCTTTAAAAATTATAAAATCTCTTTTAAAGCCGTTTTTTTCGTGTTTTAAGAGGCGTTGTTTTTGTAAATTTCTAAAATCTTGTTTTTGCATTAATTTTCTTTATAGCTAAGTTTATGTTATAATTCTAACATTTTTTACAAAATTTGAGGTTTAAGGAGCTTAAATGAAAAAAATATTTTTTGCTTTAATCCTATGCTTTTTCATTTCTTGTAGCAAGGAAGATAAAACAAATGATGAGAATTTAAGCTTAGAATCCACGCAAAATGCAAGTCTTTCACAAAGCGATGAGGTAAATTTCAAGCTTGATTTAGTTGATGGTGGATTTGTTTTTGTAAAAAAAGAAGATTCAAATTTGCTTTTAGATAACAATGATAAGGCTATTTTATTTGTATTTTTTACTACTTGGTGTGTTCCTTGTGTGGCTGAAATTCCACATCTTAACAAACTTCAAGAAAAATATATCGATGAGCTTAGCGTGATTTCTGTTTTGCTTGAGGATAAAACAAAAGAGGAAATAGCTTTGTTTGTTAAGGATAATAAAATAAATTACAAAATAGCAAATGGCGAAAAAAACTATCTTTTAGCTAGAATTTTAGGCGGAGTAAATGGAATTCCAACTATGTTTTTATATTCTAAAAGTTCAAAGCTAATCAACCAATATTTAGGCGTTATACCAGAAGAAATGCTAGAAATTGATATACAAAAGGCTATACTTTAATGTTTAATTTTTTTAAAACAGCACTTTCAAAAACCATTGAAAATATTGCAGGAATTAAGGGCGAGAGTAAAAAAATAACCAAAGATTTGCTTGAAGAAATTTTGCTTGAAGCCGATGTTAGCTATGAAATAGTAGAAGAAATAATTTATTATTTACCTCCGTCAAATGAAGTTAAAAAAGATGATTTAAAACGCGTTTTAAGCTCTTATTTTTTATATGAAAAACCTAAAATTTCAAGCACAAAACCTTTCGTGGAGCTTATTTTAGGCGTAAATGGAGCCGGAAAGACAACAAGCATAGCAAAACTTGCTTATCTTTATAAAAATCAAAACAAAAAAGTAATTTTAGGAGCTTGTGATACCTTTAGAGCAGGAGCAATTGAACAGCTTCGTCTTTGGGCTGAAAAAATAGGCGTTGAAATAGTCTTAAGCTCTCAAGGACACGACCCATCAGCCGTGGCTTTTGATACTATTTCAAAAGCCTTAGCAAAGGGCTATGATAATGTCATTATAGATACAGCTGGGCGTTTGCAAAACCAAAAAAATCTAGCAAGCGAACTTGAAAAAATAGTAAGAATTTCAAATAAGGCTTTTGAGGGCTCTCCACATAGAAAAATTCTAGTCCTTGATGGCACTCAAGGAAATGCTGGAATTTTGCAAGCTAAGGCTTTTAACGAGCTTGTAAAACTTGATGGAGTTATTATTACAAAACTTGATGGCACAGCAAAAGGGGGCTGTGTTTTTAGCATAGCTAGAGAGCTTGAACTACCTATACTTTATATAGGAGTAGGTGAGCAAATGACGCATTTGCAAGAATTTAACGCTGATTCTTACTTGCAAAATTTATTAGATCCTATTTTTGACAATGGCTAAAAATAAAACTATTTTTGAGTGTCAAGCTTGTGGAAATCAGCAAAGCAAATGGCTTGGCAAATGCCCTGAATGTGGTGCTTGGGATAGTTTTACAGAGTTAAAAGCTGAGCAGGTTAAAATTCTAAAAGAGCTTTCAAAAATAAGCTCTAAACCTAGCGAGGCTATTTGTATAGAAGATGTTGAAATAGAGCATTTTACTAGGTTTAGCACTGATGATTGTGAGCTTGATTTGGTTTTAGGTGGTGGGCTTGTAGAGGGTTCTTTGGTTTTAATTGGCGGAAGTCCCGGAGTTGGTAAATCAACTCTTTTATTAAAAATCGCTTCAAATTTAGCAAAACAAGGAAAAAAGGTGCTTTATGTAAGTGGTGAAGAAAGCAAAACTCAGATTAAACTAAGGGCTGATAGGCTTAATGCAAATACTGCAAATTTATTTTTACTAACTGAACTTTGCCTTGAAAATATCTTAGAAGAGCTAAATAAAAATAATTATGAAATTTTAATAATTGATTCCATTCAAACTATATATTCAGATAAAATCGCTTCAGCAGCTGGTAGCATAACTCAAGTAAGAGAGATAACCTTTGAGCTTATGAGACTTAGTAAAAGCTTTAATATAAGCACTTTTATAATAGGTCATATCACTAAAGATGGGGCTATTGCTGGACCTAGAGTTTTGGAGCATATGGTTGATGTTGTGCTTTATTTTGAAGGTGATGCTACAAAGGAAATTAGGCTTTTAAGGGGCTTTAAAAACCGCTTTGGTGGCACTAGCGAGGTTGGAATTTTTGAGATGAGTTCTAGCGGTTTAGTTAGTGCGAAAAATTTAGCAAATCGCTTTTTTAGCAGAGGTAGGGCTATAGCAGGTAGTGCTTTGGGCGTTGTTATGGAAGGAAGTAGGGCTTTGGTGCTTGAAATTCAAGCCTTAGTTTGCGAAAGCTCTTATCCTAAAAGAAGTGCCACAGGCTATGAAAAAAACCGCCTTGATATGCTTTTGGCTTTGCTTGAAAGAAAGCTTGAAATTCCGCTTGGACATTATGATGTTTTTGTAAATATTAGCGGTGGGGTCAGGGTTAGCGAAACAGCGGCTGATTTGGCTGTTGTCGCTGCTATTATTTCAAGTTTTAAAAACCGCCCTTTAAGCAAGGATAGTGTTTTTATAGGGGAGCTTAGTTTAAATGGTGAAATTCGCGAAGTTTTCAGTCTTGATACTCGTTTAAAAGAAGCAAAAATGCAAAATTTCAAAAACGCCATAGTCCCTATAAAACCATTTGAAGATATGGATATAAAATGCTTTGTAGCTAAAGAACTTAGCCAGGTTTTAGAATGGATGTAATTTTATTATAAGTATATTTTAGTAAAATTAGCCTTTTATTTAGAAAATTTTGAGGATTATTAATGGAAAATTCATTTCTTTTTAGCTCTTTGCTTGACTCTAGTCACACTTTTGCTTATTTTTTTCATTTAGGTTTAGTAGCTTTAATAGCCGTTGTTATAGCTGTGTTTGCCACTAGATCTATGCAACTTGTTCCAAGGGGTATGCAAAATTTAAGCGAGGCTTTTTTGGAGGGTGTTTTGGCTATGGGGCGCGATACTATGGGCGATGAAAAGGGTGCTAGGAAGTATTTGCCCTTGGTTGCTACTTTGGGCATTATAGTGTTTTTTAGTAATATGATAGGCATAATTCCAGGTTTTCACTCGCCAAGTGCTAGTTTAAACTTAACCTTATCTTTGGCTCTTATAGTCTTTGTATATTATCATTTTGAGGGCATTAGAGTTCAAGGTTTTGTAAAATATTTTTCACATTTTATGGGTCCTATTAAATTTCTTGCTCCTTTGATGTTTCCTATAGAAATAGTCTCTCATTTATCACGCGTTATTTCCTTGTCCTTTCGTTTGTTTGGAAATATAAAAGGCGATGATTTATTTTTAATGGTAATTTTAGCTTTAGTTCCTTACATAGCACCACTTCCAGCTTATGCACTTTTGACTTTTATGGCATTTTTGCAAGCTTTTATTTTTATGATTTTAACCTATGTTTATTTAGCTGGTGCTACCATAGTAGAGCAAGGACATTGAGTTAGCTGTGAGAATTTGTGGATACGCTTTTTGTTATAATTTTATTTGGCATTTGAGATAGGCGTGAATCTTTTTAAGATTTTTAAACTTACCTTACCTGTAATGAGTGCTTATGTTCCTTTGGGAATGGCTCTTGGAATTTTAGCTGCTAGCAATGGCTTTAGTATATTTGAAGCCCTTGCGATTTCGTTTTTTGTATATTCTGGCTCGGCTGAGTTTTTACTCATTACTTTTATAGTGGCAAATGAAGCCTTGCTTGGAATTTTCATAAGCCTTTTTTTGCTCGGCTTTAGACATTTTTTCTATTCTCTTACTATATTAGAAGAGCTTAGGGGACTAAATTTTTTACGCCATTATGTAGTTTTTTCTTTAAGTGATGAAAGTTTTGCTATTTTAAGCACTTATCAAAAAGATTTTGAAAGCGTTGAAAACAAGAATTTAAAAAGTTTTTATTATGCTTTGCTTTGTCTTTTAAATCAAAGTTATTGGCTTTTGGGTGTTTGTCTTGGTTTTTTATTTCAAGGAAATATTGGGATTGATTATTCAGGCATTGAGTTTAGTCTTAGTGCTTTATTTATAGTTTTAGCCTTTGATGCTTACAAGCAAAATCCAAATTTCAGGCTCCTTGCTTTGGCATTTTTTATAGGACTTTTCGGCTTTTTATTTATAGCTAAGGCTTATATGCTTTTTACCTGCCTTGCTTTTGCTTTATTTTATTTATTTTTAAGAAAAAAATATGTTCGATGAAATTTACTTTTTAACGGCTTTATTTATGGGCTTTTTGGCTACTTATGGGGCTAGGGTTTTGCCTTTGATTTTATTTAAAGATAAGAAGCATAATGAAAATCTTGCTTTCATACAAAAAAATATGCCACTAGTTATAATGGTCGTTTTGGTTTTTTACACCTTTTTTTTATATGATTTTTCAAATTTGAAAGTGCTATTTTGCGTGCTTATTTCTTGTGTTTTTACCTTTGTTTTAGAGTTTTTATTTAAAAGTGCTTTTTTAAGCATTTTGTTTGGGATTATTTTTTATATGAGTTTAATTAAATTTTTTATCTAAATTTAAAATTTAATAAAAATTAAAATTAGCAAAAATGTAAATTTTTAATAAGTTAATTTTTAATAAAAATAAGTATAATTCTAGCTTTATAAGGAGAACTAATGTTTAGAAGTATAGGTTTTAAGGTATCTGCGGCGATTTTTGTTGTTTTGCTTATAAGTTTTATTCTTATGCAGGTGATTTTAAATTTGGACTTTAAAAATACAGCGGACAAAATGAGTAGAGAAAACCTAGACACTATAAGCACTTCAGTTTTTCAAACTATGCGTATGGCTATGAATTTAGGCGATGCTGATAAGATAAAAGAAGCTATAGACGATGCTAAGGGTATGGAGGGCATAAGTGATATACAAATTTATCCCTCAAAAGATACCATAGAGCTTTTTGAGATAAAAGATCCGCAAATTTCAAAAGATGAACTTATACTAAGCCAGTTTTCAAATCCTAAACTTCAAACATTAGAGCAAGAGTATAAAAACGCACCACATTTAAGACTTATAAGACCTTTGATAGCTGATGAAAGTTGTATTGCTTGTCACGCAAATGTTAGTGCTGGAAGCGTTATAGGCGTTATGGATATATATCATTCTTTAGAGGGCGTTCAAAGCGATATAGCCAAAACTAGTAGATCTTATATATTAATTTTTAGCTTGGCTTTGATTTTCACTTTAGGGGTTGTTTTGCTTATGCTTAAAGTTGTTGTTGGAAAGCCTGTTTTAGAGCTTTTAAACCACGCTAAAGAATTAGCCGAGGGAAGTGGGAATTTAAAGGTTCGTATAGAAGTTAAAGGAAAAGATGAAATTGCTTTAGCTTGCGGTTATATAAATCAGTTCATAGAAAAAACACAAAATGCAGTAAGTGGGGTTAGCATAAATTCTAAAAATGTCGATGAACAAAGTAAATTGTTAAACGAAAACGCCATTAATTTAAATGAAAGTAGTGCACAAAGCTATCAAAAGATAAATGATAGCTTTAAATTTAGCGAAAATGTAGGAAGTGAGCTTAAAGAGCTTGCTGTTTTATCAGGTAATGCAAGCAGTGCAAATGAAAAATCATTCACACTTTTAGAGCAAATGTTAAAGTCCTTATATAGCGTGGCAAATAAAGTGAATTTGGTATCAGAAAATGAAAATGAATTAGCAAAGAAAGTAAGCAATATGGTAAATCAAGCAGGAAATATACAAAAAGCTACTGCTATGATGGGTGAAATAGCCGATAAAACAAATTTACTTTCTTTAAATGCCGGCATAGAAGCAGCAAGGGCTGGAAGCTTTGGTAGGGGCTTTTCTGTGATAGCCGAGGATGTTAGAAATTTAGCTCAAAGCAGTGAAGAATTTCTAGCAAATGTCGCACAAATCACAAAAGAGCTTTTAGATAGCATACACGATGTAAGTACGGAGTTAAAGAAAAACGCCCAAAGTGTTAAAACGCTAAATGATGATACAAGTTTGCTTGTAAATGATGCAAATGAGGTTAAAATTTGCAATGAAGATGCTAAAAATTTAGTAAATCAATGCACGCAAAAGATTAAAGTTTCGCAAGAAAATATACAAAATTTGCTTTCATATATGCAAGAAAATGTTGAGTTAAGTCAGAAAAATGAAGAGATCGCTAAGATTTTATTAAATGTGGCTGATGAGCTTAAAATAGTATCAACTAATCTTGAAACTGAACTTCACAAATTTCAAATTTAAAGGAAAAAAATGAAAAAAATTATAAATCTTGCCTTAAGTTTAGCCTTTTTTACGGCTTGTTCTAGCAATGTTGCTACAAATGAAAATCCAAAAAAAGACTTTAAATTTAGTAAAAATGAGCTTTTAAAAATAGAAAAAATAATAGTAAATGACAAAAGTTTTGAGCCAAAAGATGCAGAAGAAATTCCAAATATAAGCTTTGATGAGAGTAAATTTTATGGTTATTCTGGATGTAATCGCTTTTTTGGTTCTTACGAAAATGGGGATAATGCTTTAAAAATAGGCGAGGCTGCTTCTACTCAAATGCTTTGTCATCCGCAAAGTGTTATGGAATTTGAAAATGCTTTTTTGATGAATTTTAAGGGCGAATTTAAAATTTTAAATGAAAATGATAAGCTTGTTTTAAGCAATGGTATAATGAAAATTTATTTTAAATAATCATTGATTTAAGGCTTTTACTTAGCCTTAATACTTAGTTTAAGGATATTAATGAGACAAGCTTTAGCAGAATGGAGTGAGCAGGAGTATTTAATGCTTTCTTTGCCACACGAAAAAAGCGACTGGAAGCCTTATTTGGCTGAGATAAAAGCTTCTTATATTGAATTTGCAAAAATTGTAAGTAAATTTCAAAAAGTTTTGCTTATAGCTCCAAATGATAGTGATTTTAAGGACTTTGAGAATTTAGAAAATGTGGAATTTTTTAAGTGTGATACAAATGATACTTGGATAAGGGATTATGGTGCTATAGATGTGCTAGAAAATGGGCGTTTGAAAGCACTTGATTTTAATTTTAATGCTTGGGGTGATAAATTTCAAAGTAATTTAGACAATTTAGTAAATTCAAAGCTTTTTAAGTTTAAATTTAAAGAAAAATTAGAAAAAATTGATTTTATTTTAGAGGGCGGAAGTATTGATTTTAACGGGGATGGAGTGCTTTTAACTACTGAGACTTGTTTGCTAAATCAAAATAGAAATTTTAAATTTAATAAAGAACAAATTGAGCAAAAATTAAAAGAAATTTTTGGCTTAAAAAAGATAATTTGGCTTCAAAATGGCTTTATAAAAGGCGACGATACGGACTCTCATATAGATACTTTGGCACGATTTATAAATGAAAATACCATAGCTTTTAGCACTTGCGATGATGAAAATGATGAGCATTTTGATGGGCTTTTGAAAATGAAAAACGAGCTTAGCAAAACAGATTTTAACTTAGTAGAGCTTCCCATACCAAAGCCTTTATTTTACGAAGGAAAAAGACTTGGGGCTACTTATGCAAATTTTGTTTTTATAAATAATGCCTTGATAGTCCCAACTTATAATGATAAAAACGATACTAAGGTTTTGCAAATTTTGCAAAAGAATTTGCCAAAGCGTGAAGTTATAGGGCTTGATGCGAGAGTATTTTTAAGACAAAATGGTTCTTTACATTGCTCTTGTCAAAACCGCTTTAAAGGACTAAGGTGAGTCTTGCTAGAAAAGCTACTATGATAGCTAGTTTTTGTGCTTTAGTTTTAGCTTGTGTGAAATTTGTAGCTGGGCTTTTGAGTGGCTCTGTTGCGGTGCTTTCAAGTGCAATTGATTCTTTAATGGACTTTGCTATTTCTGCTTTTAACTTTTTAGCTCTTAAAAAATCAAGCCAAGGTGCCAATGAAAATTATAATTTCGGCTTTTCTAAGATAGAGGCTATAATGGGCTTTTTGGAGGGCGTTTTTATAGTTTGTGTTGGAATTTTTATTTTTTATGAAAGTATTTTAAAAATTTATAACAAAGATGAGTTAATTGATTTAAATTTAGGCATTTTTGTTATGATTTTTGCTCTTTTTGTAACGCTTTTTTTAGTGCTTTTTTTAAATTTTGTCGCCAAAAAGACCAATAATTTAATCATACAAAGTGATGCCTTGCATTATAAGAGTGATTTTTTAAGTAATTTTTTAGCATTACTTGCTTTGATTTTGATTTATTTTACAAATTTTCATTTAATTGATGCTATTTTTGGTATAGTTGTGAGCCTTTATACCATTTTTTCTGCTTTTAAAATCATAAAAAAAGCATTGGGATTTTTAATGGATAAGGCTTTAAGTAAGGAAGTTGTTGATGAAATTTCAAGGCTTATTTCTTTAAATAGTGAGATTATTTCTTATCATCATTTAAAAACTAGAAAAACACCAAATTGTAATTATTTGAGCGTTCATTTGGTTTTTTGCCCTATAATCTCGCTAATTAACGCACATAAAATTTCAGATGAGATAGAAGATAAAATTCGCCTGATTTTTAAAAACGAAAAATGGGACATACAAATTCACTTAGATCCTTATGATGACGAGGAAAAAGAAAGGCAAAGAAATGAAAATAGCATTAATTCAGCAGAAATTTCACTCTAACAAAAAAGTTACAATTGATAAGACTTGTGAGTTTATACAAAGTGCTGCAAAGCAAGGTGCAAAGCTTGTTTGCCTTGGTGAGCTTCATCAAAGTGAGTACTTTTGTCAAAGTGAAAATGTGGAATTTTTTGAATATGCAAATAGTTTTAAAGAGGATGTGAAATTCTGGTCTAGTGTGGCTAAAAAACACGGCATAGTTTTGATAAGTTCTTTGTTTGAAAAAAGAGCTGCAGGGCTTTACCATAACACAGCTGTGGTATTTGATAGCGATGGAAGCATAGCTGGCAAGTATAGAAAAATGCACATACCTGATGATCCTTGTTTTTATGAGAAATTTTATTTTACGCCTGGAGATTTGGGTTTTGAGCCTATAAAAACCTCGCTTGGTAAGCTTGGAGTGCTAATTTGCTGGGATCAATGGTATCCTGAGGCTGCTAGGATTATGAGTTTAAAGGGAGCTGAAATTTTGATTTATCCTACTGCTATTGGTTGGTTTGACAAGGATGATGAGAGCGAAAAACAAAGGCAGCTAAATGCGTGGCTTGGGGTGCAAAAAGGACACGCCATAGCAAATGGTTTGTTTGTCGCAGCTGTAAATAGAGTAGGCTTTGAAAAGGATAGTAGTGGGGCTTGTGATGGGATTAGATTTTGGGGGAATTCCTTTGTTTTTGGACCGCAAGGTGAGGAAATTTGTGTTTTAAATAGTGAAAATGAGTGCGTAAGTATAGTTGAAATTGACTTAAAACAGAGTGAGAATGTGCGTAGATGGTGGCCTTTTTTAAGAGATAGAAGGATAGAATTTTTTAGTGAGCTTAGTAAAAGATTTATTGACTAAAAAACTTGAAATTTTTGCTAAATTAAATATTTTATAAATAAAAGTAAAATTGCTATTTGCGTTTTTTTTTTTTTTGTTATACTTGCGTTAAAAATAAAAGGATAAA
>Cebus_capucinus_imitator_PRJNA485217_SSR105__coassemble_501_pt1 | contig 16002 bp, 17 predicted proteins | sample Cebus_capucinus_imitator_PRJNA485217_SSR105__metabat2_low_PE_008 | metagenome-assembled genome bin Cebus_capucinus_imitator_PRJNA485217_SSR105 | reverse complement strand
AAAAAATCTTAGAAATTTATGATAATTTTAATTTTAAAGGCATAGTAAAGCCTTGATTTAAACATACTTAAAATTTTTTAAGTATGTTTTTTAAATAAATTATGAAATTTTAAAGTTTATGGTTCTTTTTTCAAGCCAAGCTAGAGCTTTCTTGTCTTTTAAATTTGGGGCTAATTTTTCAAAAACTTCTTTATTGTAGGTTTTAAGCCAAGTTTTTTCTTTTTCATCAAGTAAGCTTAAATCTATAAAATTTGGCTCAAAGGGGCAAAGCGTAAGAATTTTAAAGCCTAAAAATTCTCCAAATTCACTTTTTTTAACATTTGCATTTGCGACTAAATTTTCAAGTCTTATGCCCCATTTACCAGCCCTATAAAGTCCAGGTTCAATGGAAGTTATCATACCTTCTTTAGCCCTTGTTTTTTCAAGCACAGGAGCAAAATAAGAAAGCACTTGGGGTCCTTCGTGCACATTTAAAAAATATCCAACTCCGTGCCCTGTGCCGTGCATATAATCAAGCCCTAAAGCCCAAAGTGGAGTTCTTGCAACGCTATCAAGCAAGGGCATAGGCACATTTTTTGGGAAAATCAAACTACTCATTGCGATATTTGCTTTTAAAACTAGCGTGTAGTCTAAAATTTGCTCTTTATTTACCTTGCCAAGAGGCACTACTCTAGTGATGTCAGTGGTGCCGTTTTGATACTGAGCTCCTGAATCTAAGAGTAAAAGCCCATCTTTTTTAAGATAAGAAAAGCTTTCTTTGCTAGCTCTGTAATGTGGCAGAGCGGCATTTTTGTCAAAACCTGCTATGGTTGCAAAGCTATTGCTTATGTAAAGTGGGCTTTGCTTTCTAAATTCTGTAAGTTTGGTGTCTATGTCAAGTTCTGAAATTTTTTCATTTTTTATGGCTTCTTCAAGCCAAGCAAAAAACTTACACAAAGCTACACCATCTTCAATCATAGCATCTTGTATAAACTTTATTTCTTTAGGGCTTTTGCAAGATTTTAAAAAGGTACTTGGATTGATTTGTTCTATCAATTTTACACTTTTATCAAGGTTTAGCACGAAAGAAGTGGCTATTTTGGTGCTTTCAAGTAGTAAGGTGGTGTTTTTAAGTGTTTTTAAATGTTTTTGCAAACTTTCATAAGCACACAGACAAAAGCCGTCTTTTTCGAGTTTTGCTTTAAGTTTATTTGGAATTTTGCTTTCATTTACAAAAAGTAAAGCCTCGTTTTTTAAAATGAGTAAGTGGCTTAAAAAAACAGGGTTAAAACTTACATCACTTCCTCTTAAATTCGTTATCCAAGCTATGTCATCAAGGCTTGATATTAAGTGAGCTTGTGCATTTAAGCTTAGCATTTTTTCTCTTATAAGTTCTAGTTTTTTGTCTCTTGTATTAAAGCAGTATTTGTTTTCGTGTTCGTAAATTTCAGCATCTGGTAGGGCAGGGCGGTCTTGCCAAAGTTTGCTTACAAGATCTTTATCGCTTAAATTTACAAACTCTTTTAAATTTTTATAAAGTTCATAAGAAAGCACGGAAAAATCAGTGCCTATTTTATGAGTGTTATTAAAATTTTCTTTCATAAAGCTTAAAAAATCTTGTTTTTGCAAGGAAATCGTGCTTCCATTAAGCTCTTTTTGTGCTTGTAAAAAATACCTTCCATCCACAAACAAAAAGGCGTCTTTTTGGCTTATTAAAAGCGTTCCAACAGAGCCTTTAAAACCACTCATAAAAACCCTAGTTTTAAAGTGTTCTGGTAGGTATTCGCTAAGGTGAGAATCAGCACTTAAAACTATAAAAGCATCAAATTTATTTTTTTTCATAAGCTCTCTTAAAGCTTCAACTCTTTGTTTATGGATATTCATTAATTTTCCTTTAGTTTTAAAAATTTAAGCATATAGCATTTTGGCATAAAAAAGTATAAATTTAGCCACCAAGTTCGTATAGTTTTTTTCTATCCGTTGAACTTGCTATGTTTAGCTGAATTCTATATTTTGTAACCGTTCTTCTGCCTATGTCTATGTTAAATTCTTTTTTTATAAGATCTAAAATTTTACTATCGCTTAGTGGTTTTTTGTGGTTTTCATTTTTTACTAAATTTGCTACAAATTCCTTAACACTAGCGTTTGAAGTCTCGCCATCATCTAAGGCAAAAGCAAAAAAATCTCTAAGCGGTATAAGCCCTCTATCGCAACTTAAGTATTTATTAGCTACAGCCCTTGATATAGTGGAAGCGTTTCTGTCTAAATCTATGGCTAAGTCTTTAAAACTCATAGGTTTTATATCTTTTCCTAAAAAAAAATCGTATTGATACTCTATAATCATAAGTCCTATTTTGTAAAGCGTAGCCTTTCGCATAGCAAGAGCATCGATTAAATTTCTAGCCTCTTTCATATAAGAGCTTACAAACTCGTGCTCGATATTTTCAGCTTCAAAGCAAATTTCAGGGTAGTAATCATCATTTATTTTAATTTTTATTTCACCATTTTCTTTATAAACGAAAATATCAGGGATTATGGCTTTGCTGTCTTCAAAATATTCTAAAAAAGGAGGCACGCTAAAACGCTTTAAAATTCCTATAGCTTCTTTATATAATGGGCTTTTTGTGTAGTTTTTGATATTTTCAAAGTCTTTTATTAAGCTTTGGCAAAACTCATAAAGCTCATCACTAAGCTCTAAATTTTCTAAAGCAAATAAAAAAGCTTCTTTATAATCTTTAGCCGCTACGCCCACTGGCTCAAGGAATTTAAAGCGTTTTCTAATGCTTTCTACTTCTTCTTCGCTAAAATCTTTTAAAATTTCTTTATCATACTCAAAATAACCATCGTAATTTAAGCATTCTATGATTTTTGTAGCTATTTTTTGAGATTTTTGCGTTGGGAAAAGTGGTGGGATGATTTGCTCGTTTAAAAACTCATAAACGCTTTTTTTACTTACTCCCATACTTTCTACAAGATCAGAATTTGCATTATTTTTAAAAAAAGAGTCAAAATAATTTTTGCCATTTTCTGAGATTTGCTTTTTATCTTCAATGCTTAAAAAAGGATTTTCTTGTGCGATTTTGTCTAAGCTTTCTTTTAAATCCTCAATCCCAACTTGTAAAATTGGAAGCCACGAGCGTAAGGTTTGTGAAATTTTAGCCTTATTTGAGTGAGAAATTTTTTGCTTTAGCATTAATCAAGGAGTTTAAACTCCGCTCCTAAATAATACTTTCTAACATTTTTATTTTCTGAAATTTCACTTGAGCTTCCACTAGCAAGCAAACTTCCAGCCCTTATAACATAGGCTCTATCGCAAATTGCTAGTGTTTCTCTTACATTATGATCTGTTATTAAAATTCCAATGCCAAGCTTTTTTAGTTCTTTTATGAGAGTTTGAATTTCAGCTACAGCTATAGGATCAACCCCAGCAAAAGGCTCATCCAAAAGTAGAAATTTTGGCTCACTCATCAAGCTTCTTGCTATCTCGCACCGCCTACGCTCTCCACCGCTTAGACTAAGTCCTTTACGCATTCTAATTGGCTCTATGCTTAAAAGTTCAAGCATTTGCTCTATTTTTTCGTCTAAAATTTTTTTATCTTTATAAAGAATTTGTGCGGCTAAAAGCAAGTTATCCTCAACGCTTAAATCCTTAAAAACGCTACTTTCTTGCGGTAAATAGCCTATGCCTATTTTAGCCCTTTTATTTAGCGGAAATTTAGTAATATCTTGTCCATCTAGTAAAACCTTGCCACTACTTGGTGAAATAAGCCCACAAATCATATAAAAAGTCGTGGTTTTTCCGGCTCCATTAGGACCTAAAAGCCCCACAACTTCGCCACTATTAAGCTCTAAAGAAATGCCTTGTATAATTTTTGTTTTTTTGATAATTTTTTCTAAATTTAAAACTTCTAATTTACTCATAAATTTCATACTTTCTTTTGTTTTTTAAATGTGAAATTTCAATTTTTTTTACATTTAAATTAAATTTTTTCAAATATTTTAAAAGCTTTTCATCGCCCCATTCTACTAAGTGTAAGCCATCTTCAAAAAAATTTTCAACTAGTCCGTTTTTTAAAAGTCCATCAAAGCCTTGTTGATAAATATCATAATGATAAATTTTTTTAGAATTTAGCTCGTAAGTTTGCATTATGCTAAAGGTTGGAGAATTTATTAAATTTTCATATCCAAGATACTTAAGCCAGGCTTTTACAAGGCTTGTTTTTCCACTTGCTAAAGTGCCACAAAGTAGATAAATTCCAACGCTTTTTAAATTTTTTATTAAAAGCTCTAATTCGTTTTCATTTAGTATAAATTCTTTCATAACTTTTCCACAAAGTCTTTTTGAGAATTTTTTGGTATGCTTTTAGTGCTTGGTATGTTTAAAACCTTGAATTTTTGGATATATTCTGTAAAATGAATACTGATAATGTCACCTATTTTAACTTCCTTGCTAGCTTTTGCTAGTTTTTCATTTATAAATACAACTCCACTTTTACACATATCCTCAGATACGGCTCTTCTTTTTGTGATATTAACCACATTTAAAAATTTATCTACTCTCATAAGCGTGATTTTAACAAAATTTTTTAAATTTTTGCAAAAATTTGGAACAAAAATTGCTTATAAGATAAATTTTTCTTTTTTAACTCGTATATTAAAGCTTTTTAGTTATAATCTCTAAATTTTTACTTAAGGAGTAAGTTATGAAAAATGAGATTAAAAAAGTGGTTTTAGCATACTCAGGCGGACTTGATACAAGCATAATTTTAAAATGGCTTCAAGATGAATATAACTGCGAGCTTGTTACTTTTACAGCAGACATTGGACAAGGAGAAGAGCTTGAGCCAGCTCGCAAAAAGGCTTTAGAGCTTGGAGTAAAAAAAGAAAATATTTTTATAAAAGACTTAAAAGATGAATTTGTAAAAGACTTTGTTTTTCCTATGTTTAGAGCAAATGCCTTGTATGAGGGTGAGTATTTATTGGGAACTAGCATAGCAAGACCTTTAATAGCTAAAGCTCAGGCCGAGATAGCTCTAAAAACAGGAGCTGATGCACTAAGTCACGGAGCTACGGGAAAGGGAAATGATCAAGTGCGTTTTGAGCTTGGCTACTTAGCTTTTAATCCTGATTTTAAAATCATAGCTCCTTGGCGTGAGTGGGATTTAAATAGCCGTGAAAAACTTTTAGCTTATGCTGAAAAAAACGGCATTGATATTTCTAAGAAAAAGGGCAAATCCCCTTATTCAATGGATGCAAATTTACTTCACATTTCTTATGAGGGGCTGGTTTTAGAAGATCCTAGCAAAAAGCCTGAAATTGATATGTGGAGATGGACAAAAGATCTTAAGGATACGCCTAATGAAAGCGAGACATTAGAGCTTGAATTTCAAAAAGGCGATTTGGTTGCTATAAATGGCGAAAAATTAAGTCCAGCAGGGCTTTTAGCCAAACTTAACGAACTTGGTGCAAAACACGGCATAGGAAGACTTGATTTGGTTGAAAATCGCTTTGTTGGTATGAAAAGCAGGGGTTGTTATGAAACACCGGGCGGAACTATACTACTTAAGGCACACAGAGCAGCTGAGAGCATAACGCTAGATAGAGAGGCTATGCACTTAAAAGATGAGCTTATGCCAAGATACGCACATTTAATTTACAATGGCTTTTGGTTTTCACCTGAAAGGCTTATGCTTCAAGCTTTAATAGACCAGTCTCAAATTCACGCAAATGCTTTAGTGCGTTTAGAGCTTTACAAAGGAAATGTAAGCGTTGTAGGGCGTGAGAGTGCTAATGATAGCTTATTTAATACAGCTTATTCTACCTTTGAAGAAGATGAAGTTTACAATCAAAAAGACGCTGAGGGCTTCATAAAACTTAATGCCTTGCGTCTTATCATAGCTGGAAAGAATGGGCGTAAATTTTAATTAATGAGGATGAAATGAAAGTTTTATTAATAAAAGATGTCAAAGCCTTAGGCAAGGCTGGAGAGGTAAAGGAAGTAAAGGATGGCTATGGACAAAATTTTCTCATAGCCAAGGGTTTTGCAAAGGCAGCGACAAATGAGGTCTTAAGGAAATTTGAAAGTGATAAGAAAAAAGAGGCTGAGAATTTGCGTTTTGAACTTGCAAATTTAGAAAAGCTTAAAGATGAGCTTGGCAAGGTAGAGCTTGAGCTTACTAAGCCTGTGGGAGCAAATGGAAGTTTATTTGGTGGGGTTACAAAGGATGAAATTGCCACTGCTTTAAAAACGCAGACAAATTTAGAAATAGATAAAAAAAGCTTAGAATGTGAAACGCTAAAAAGCCTAGGCTTACACGAAGTAAGCGTAAAACTAGGACATAGCATTCACGCTAAATTTAAAATCAACATAAGGGCTGAGTGATGTTTCACGCAACGACGATTTTAGCCTATAAGGGCAAGAATAAATCAGTAATTGGAGGAGATGGGCAAGTAAGCTTTGGGCAAACCGTGCTTAAGGGCAATGCCGTAAAAATAAGAAAATTAAACAATGGCAAGGTCTTAGCAGGTTTTGCAGGAAGCACGGCTGATGCTTTTAATCTTTTTGATATGTTTGAAAATTTGCTTTCAAGCTCAAAGGGAGATTTGCTTAAGGCTGCCATTGATTTTTCAAAAGAATGGCGTAAGGACAAGTATCTTAGAAAGCTTGAAGCTATGATGTTGGTGCTTGATAGAAAGCATCTTTTTTTACTTTCTGGCACAGGGGATGTGGTTGAGCCTGAAGATGGGCAAATCGCAGCCATTGGAAGTGGGGGAAACTACGCTTTAAGCGCGGCAAGAGCCCTAGCAAAACATACAAATTTAGATGAAGAAACCCTAGTAAAAGATAGCCTTATAATAGCTGGAGAAATTTGCATTTACACCAACACAAATATAAAAACTTTCACAATAGAGGATGAAAAATAATGAATTTAACCCCAAAAGAAATTGTAAAATTTTTAGATGATTATGTCATAGGGCAAAAAAATGCCAAAAAAATCATAGCCATAGCCCTTAGAAATCGCTATCGTAGGATGAGATTAAGACCTGAGCTTCAAGATGATATTATGCCAAAAAACATTTTAATGATAGGCTCAACCGGGGTTGGTAAGACAGAAATTGCTAGGCGTTTGGCTAAGATGATGGGCTTTCCTTTTGTCAAGGTTGAGGCTAGTAAATACACTGAAGTAGGCTTTGTAGGGCGTGATGTAGAAAGCATGATAAGAGATTTAGCCAATGCTGGTATGAATTTAATCAAAAAAGAACAACAACTTAAAAATCAAGACAAAATTGATGAATACATAGAAAATAAGATTTTAGAAAAGCTTTTGCCACCTCTTCCAAAAGGGGTTAGCGATGAAAAGCAAAACGAATACAAAAATAGCCTTGAAAAAATGCGTGAAAAGCTTAGAAAAGGCGATTTAGACGAAAGCGTGATTGAGCTTGAGCTTTCTCAAAATATGTTTGATACTAATCCAAATTTACCCCCTGAAATGGGTGCTATGCAAGATATAGTAAAAGTCATTGGCGTGGGTAGTAAAAAGGTCAAAAAAGAACTTAAAATAAAAGATGCTAAAAATGCCCTTTCAAGCGAGGCGAGTGAGAAAATCCTTGATGTAGAGAGCATTAAAAGCGAGGCTTTAAAAAGAGTTGAAAATGAAGGAATTGTCTTTATCGATGAGATTGATAAGGTCGCAGTTTCAAGTGGTAATTCAAATAGGCAAGATCCAAGTAAAGAGGGCGTTCAAAGGGACTTACTGCCTATAGTTGAGGGAAGCGTGGTGCAAACTAAAATTGGCAATGTAAAAACCGATCATATCCTTTTTATCGCAGCAGGGGCTTTTCATCTTAGTAAGCCAAGTGATTTAATCCCTGAGCTTCAGGGGCGTTTTCCTTTGCGTGTGGAGCTTGATAGCCTTGATGATGAGGCTTTATATGAGATTTTAACCCGCCCTAAAAACTCGCTTTTAAAACAATACGAAGAGCTTTTAAAAACAGAAAGCGTGGAGCTTAGCTTTGATGATGAAGCTATTAAAGAAATCGCAAAAATTGCTTCAAAGGCAAATGAGGAAATGCAAGATATAGGTGCTAGAAGACTTCACACTGTTATAGAAAAATTACTTGAAGATCTAAGCTTTGAAGCTGATTCTTATGCAGGAGAGAGCTTTGTGGTAAGTAAGCAAATGGTGCAAGAAAAATTAGGCGACATCGTAGAGAATAAGGATTTAGCAAGGTATATTTTGTGAAAAGTGGTTTTGTGAGTCTTATAGGGCGGACAAATGCTGGGAAAAGTAGCGTTATAAACGCTCTTTTAGACTCTAAAATCACCCTTGTCTCTCACAAAAAAAACGCCACAAGACGCAAAATAAAAGCCATCATAATGCATGAGAATAATCAAATCATCATAACAGACACACCAGGACTTCACGAAAGCAAAAAGCTTTTTAATCAAATGCTTATAAACTCAGCCCTTAAGGCTATGAATGATTGTGAGTTAATTCTTTTTGTGGCTAGTATTTTTGATGAGTGCAAGGACTATGAAAACTTTTTAAGTTTAAAGCCTAAGGCACCTCACATTGTCATTTTAAATAAAAGCGATTTAGCAAATAATGAGTTTGTTTTAAAAAAGCTTAGCGAATATGCTAAATTTAGCCAAAATTTTAAGGCGATAATCCCCTTTTCTTGTAAGCAAAAAAGCTATAAAAAGCCCCTTTTGGATGAAATTTGTAAGTTTTTACCACAGCACGAGTATTATTATGAGCCTGATTTTTTAAGTGCGGAAAATGAAAGAGAAATTTATAAGGATTTCATTTTAGAAAGCATTTTTGAGAATTTAAGCGAGGAAGTGCCTTATTTTTGTGAAATTTTGATAAAAAATTTCAAAGAAAGCCCTAGTATCTTAAACATAGAAGCAAAGATCATTACAGATTCAAACTCACACAAGGCTATGCTTATAGGAAAAAATGGACTTACCCTACAAAGAATAGGCAAAAAAGCAAGGTTTAAGATTGAAAAATTAGCTGGGAAAAAGGTCTTTTTAAAGCTTTTCGTGCAGGTGAAAAAAGACTGGTTTAAGGATGAGAAATTTTTAAAAAGCGTTTTGGATGAAGATTAGAAAAAAGATTGATTATATAAGCTCTTGTGATTTATTGTATGCACAAAAAACAGGTGATTTGGACGATGATGAGCTTTTTAAGGCGGTAATTTCAAGCCTAAAGCCACAAAACCCTTTTAGCTTAAAAATGGCTTATTTAAAACTTGATAGTATTTATCATTGTTTTTTAACACCTATTGCTAAGCTTAAAAAATCTTTTTTAAGCTTTCCCGAGCCTTTGATTTTTAAGCCCTTGTATGATGAAAATCTTATTGATGAGAGTAATTTTTGTGTCTTAAAAATTTATGAAAAAAACTTATATTTGTATTTTTATGAAAATAATAATTTTACAAATTTTAAAAAGATAGAAAATTTCAGCCAAACGGAGCAGTTTTTAAAAGAAAATAGAATCATAGAGCTTTTAAAACACTATGAAAGTAAGCTACTTTTAAGCTTTGAAAAAGAAAATTTTATAGCTCAAAAAAGTGGATTAAAACATATAAATTTAAATGATTTATTGGGCGAAAACGCTCTTTTAAGCTTAAGTTTTAAAAGTGCAAATCTTAGCCAAACCTGCAGTTTTATAAGGCTTAAAGATGAGCTTAGCATTTTTACTAAAATGGGAATTTTGTTTGTTTTTAGCTTTTTTATTATGCTTTTTATTTTACTTTTTAATGATTTTTTAGCTTACAAACAAAATGAAGAAACTAAGGTTAAAAATGAAATTTTTGGCGAAGAAATGGCTAGAATTTCAGCCCAAAAGCAAAAACTTTTAAGCGAGATTAAGGATTTAAATCGTTCTGTTGAAGCTGAGCAAATAATTTTTGATGAAAAGGAGCAAATTTTAAGTAAAATTATCTCAAAACTTAAGCCTAGCAAAAAGCAAAGTGAAATTTTGTATAAAGTAATTTTTTGGCTAAATAACAATGAGCTTAAAATTTCAAGGCTTAATCTTGATGGTAAAAAAATTTCAATTAGTCTTATAAATGCTGAAAATTTAGAGAATTCTTTAAAAGATTTAGATGAAAATTTAGAGCTTGTTAAAGAAAATAAAAGTGAAATTTTGTTGGAATTTAAAAATGAATAATATAGAAAATTTTTTAGAAAATTTATCATTAAGAGAAAAAATTCTCATTTTTATATTAGTTTTTCTTTGTGCTTTGTTTTTGGCTTTTAAAATACACGAAAATTTTTTGCAAGATATTTTTAAAAAGAGCTTAGAAGAGTATGATTATAGCCTTTTAAATGAAGAAAAAGAAAGCTTAGCCTTGCTTAAAACAAATAAAATCAAACTTTTGCAAGATTTTAATGAGTTGGAGAAAAAAGTAGCTTTTTATGATGAAAAATTAAATTTTTTTACGCTTGATTATGAGCATTATTTAAATAAAATCAAGTCCTTAGCCAAGAATTTAAATATCGAAAAATTAAGCAATTCTAGCGAACAAGATGGCTTTTTGCATTTTAATGAAATTAATCTAACTTTAAGCGGAGAATTTGATGATTTGCTTGAGTTTATTAGGAATTTAGAAAATCAAAAAGAAGCCATTGAGCTTAAAAATATAACAATAAGTAGCGTTCAAAGTTTAAATTTAAAGCTTGATTTAAAACTTGCTTTTGTTTGTAAGCTGTGATGGTTGCGAAGGGCGGATTTGAACCGCCGACCTTCGGGTTATGAGCCCGACGAGCTAACCACTGCTCTACTTCGCGATAAGAATAAGATTAAAATTATAAGTGGATGGGGTAAAGGGATTCGAACCCCTGATGACAGGACCAAAACCTGTTGCCTTACCGCTTGGCGATACCCCAATAATTTAAAGCTGAAATTATAATGAAATTTAATTTATTTGTCAAGCAAATTTAGCTATAATTTAAAAACAATAAAGAAAATAAGGAAATTTATGGGATTTGTTAGCGTAGAACAGGCTATTTTAGACTTACAAGCTGGTAAAATGCTTGTTATGGTAGATGCTGAAGATAGGGAAAATGAAGGGGATTTGATTTTTCCGGCACAATTTAGCACTAAAGAAAAAGTAAATTTTATGATAAAAGAAGCTAGAGGTGTGGTTTGCGTGGCTTTGGACGAGAATTTGGCTAAGAAATTTGAGCTGCCATTAATGGTTGCTAAAAACACCTCAAGCCACGAAACAGCCTTTACTATAACAGTTGATGCAAAAGAAGCTACAACAGGCGTTAGTGCTTATGAGAGAAATATGAGCATTAAAATTTTTGCTAAAGATGATGCAAGTGCTGATGATTTTGTCCGTCCAGGTCACATAAATCCACTTATTGCTAAAAAAGGTGGTGTTTTAGAACGCACGGGGCATACTGAGGGAACTGTTGATATTTGTAAATTAGCGGGGCTTAAACCAGCTTGTGTTATATGTGAGATAGTTAAAGATGATGGAGATATGGCTAGAAGAGCTGATTTGTTGGAGTTTTGTGCTAAGCATAATTTAAATATGATAGCAGTAAGTGATATTATAAAATATCGCTTAAAGCACGAAAGTCTCATAAAACTAGAAGAAAAAAGCGAGGCTTTTTTAGCAAATTTCAAGGCTAGCAAATTTGTCTTTAGCGATCATAATAAAACAAAGCATATAGCCTTTTGTTTTGGTGAGATTAAAAAGTATGAGAATGTGAAATTTCATATTAGCGGAAGTGATTTTGAGCTTTTGACATCTGATAAATTTTCAAAACTTTTAGAGCAAATTAAATTTTTACACGAAAATGGGGGCGTTATAGTTTTTATGCAAGGTGAAAAGTCTTTAGTAACGCAGTTTAAAAACTATGGTATAGGAGCTCAAATTTTAAGGTATTTTGGTGTGGAGAAAATTAAGCTTTTGTCTGAAAGTTGTGATAAAGATTTTATAGGCTTGCAAGGCTTTGGGCTTGATCTTAAAATTTGCAATTTAAAGGAGAATTTATGAGTGTAAAAGAACAAATTACAAGCGACATTAAAGATGCTATGAAGCAAAAAGATGATTTTAAAAGAGATAGTTTAAGAAATTTAAACGCTGCGTTTAAACAAGTTGAGGTTGATGAAAGGATAGTCCTTGATGATGAAAGGGCTTTTAGGATAATTGCTAGTGAGATTAAAAAGCGAAAAGATGCTGTTGAGCTCTATTTAAAGGGTGGTAGAGAGGATTTAGCGAAAAAAGAAAAGGATGAAATTTTACTTTTTGAAAGCTATTTGCCAAAACAGCTTAGCGATGATGAGCTTTTAACTGCCCTAAAAGCCTTGCTTAAGGAGCTTAATGTAAGTTCTTTAAAAGAGCAAGGGCTTGTGATGAAAGAAGCAAAGGCTAAATTTGGTGCAAGTGTTGATGGCAAAAGGCTAAATTTAGCACTTAAAAGTCTTTTAAGCTAGGAGTTTAAAGTGGAAAAAATTAGCGGTTCGCAAATGATTTGCGAGGCTTTAAAAGAAGAAGGCGTTGGGGTTGTTTTTGGCTATCCAGGCGGTGCTGCTTTAAATATTTATGATGAAATTTACAAACAAAAACATTTTAAGCACATCTTAGTTCGCCATGAGCAAGCTGCTTTGCACGCTGCTGATGCTTACGCTAGAATGAGTGGAGAGGTTGGGGTTGCCATAGTTACAAGTGGTCCTGGTTTTACAAACACCATAACAGGACTTGCCACGGCTTATAGTGATTCTGTTCCCTTGGTTTTAATTTCAGGTCAAGTCGCAAACTCATTAATTGGCACTGATGCCTTTCAAGAAATCGATGCTGTGGGAATTTCACGCCCTTGCGTTAAGCATAATTATTTAGTTACTTGCATAGAGGAATTTCCTAGAATTTTAAAAGAAGCATTTTTTATAGCAAAAACTGGTAGAAAAGGTCCTGTGCATATTGATGTTCCAAAGGATATTAGTGCAGCTTTGGGAGTTTGGGAGTATCCAAAAGAAATTTTAATGAAAACTTATAAGCCAAATTATAAGGGAAATTCTAAGCAGATTAAAAAATTAACCGAGCTTTTAAAAGACGCTAAAAGACCTTTGTTTTATCTTGGTGGGGGTTGTATAGCTTCAAATTCTAGTGAGCTTATAAGAGAGCTTGTGAAATTTACTCAAATTCCAGCTGTTGAAACCTTAATGGCACTTGGAGTTTTAGAAAATGATAACGAGCTTAATCTCAAAATGGCAGGTATGCACGGAAGTTATGCTTCAAATATGGCTTTAAGTGAGTGCGATTTGCTTGTGAGTATGGGAGCTAGGTTTGATGATAGGATTACGGGTAAGACAAGTGAGTTTGCAAAAAGGGCTTGTATAGTTCATATAGATATAGATCCAAGTTCTATTTCTAAGATTATAAACGCTGATTTTCCGATAGTTGGCGATATAAAAGAAGTAGTTGGTGAGCTTTTAAAAGAGCTAAAAGAGCAAAATTTTACACCAAATTTCAAAGAGTGGCACACTACTTTAAGGCGTTATAATGAGCTTTATCCCTTGAGTTTTACTGATAGTGATGAGGTTTTAAAGCCCCAATGGGTCATTAAAGAGTGTGCTAGACTTGCTTTAAATTCTAGGGTTGTAACTGATGTTGGGCAACATCAAATGTGGGTTGCGCAGTTTTATCCTTTTAACTACCCAAGACAGCTTGCTACTAGTGGAGGGCAGGGAACTATGGGCTATTCTTTACCTGCTGCTTTGGGTGCTAAACTTGCGGTTGGAGAAGAAGTGGTTGTAAATTTTGTAGGAGATGGCTCTGTTTTGATGAATATACAAGAGTTAATGACAGCTTATGAATATGGCATAAAAACTATAAATATCATTTTAAACAATGCATTTTTAGGGATGGTTCGCCAGTGGCAGAGTATGTTTTATGATGAGCATTTTTCACAAACTGATTTAAGCTTGCAAGCTGACTTTGTTAAAATCGCTGAGGGCTTTGGTTGTGAGGGGTATTTAATACGCACCAAAGAAGAATTTATAAAAGCTTTTAAACTTGCTTTAAAAAGTGAAAAAACATCGCTTTTAAATGTTTTGATAGACCGCTTTGAAGATGTTTTGCCTATGGTTCCAGCAGGAAGTGCTATTTATAATATGATTTTACCAAAGGATAAGTAGTGAGACGAATTTTATCTGTTATTGTTTTAAACGAACACGGGGTTTTATCGCGTGTTGTGGGACTTTTTTCAGGGCGTGGTTATAATATAGACAGCCTAACCGTTGCCCCGCTTTGCAATAAGGAATTTTCACGCATTAACATAGTAACCTCAGGCGATGAGAGAGTTTTTGAACAAATTGTAAAGCAGCTTCACAAACTAATCCCAACCTATAAAGTCATAGAAAATGAAGAATTTATAGATAAAGAAATGGCTTTGGTTAAAATTCCATTAAGCGAGAATTTAGGAGGTCTTGATGCAATCTTGAAAGCTTATAATGGCATAATTGCAAATAGTAATGAGAATTTTATATTTTTAATGGTTGTTGATGATTATAAAAGAATAGAAAATTTTTTAAAAACTATAAAAAAATACAATCCAAGCGATGTAGTTCGTAGCGGGTCTGTTTTAATGGAGATTAAATGAAATTAAGTGAAATTGCTGAATTTTTAAGCTTAGATTACAGGGGCGATGATATAGAAATTAGTGCTTTAAATTCTTTATCAAGGGCTAATTTTACGGAGCTTAGTTATTGTGATGGCGAAAAAAATATTAAAGAGCTTTCAAACACTGGAGCAGCCGCTGTTTTGATAAGTAAGGAATTTGAAAATTTGGTTCCAAGTGATACTAAGGCTTTGCTTTGTCAAAATCCTCATTTAAGTTTTGCATTTTTGAGTAAATTATTTGCAAAGCCTTTATTTTGCGAGAGTAAGCATAAAAGTCAAAACATAGCAAAAAGTGCAAAAATTATGCCAAATGTGTATCTTGGAAATAATATTACTATAGGTGAAAATGTAGTTATTATGGCTGGTGCTTTTATAGGTGATAATGTTAGTATAGGCGATGAGAGCGTGATACATCCAAATGTTGTAATTTATAATGATAGTAAAATCGGTAAAAAATGCCACCTGCTTGCAAACTGCGTTATAGGAAGTGATGGTTTTGGTTATGCCCACAATAAAAACGGAGAGCATTTTAAAATTTATCATAATGGAAATGTGATTTTGGAGGATTTTGTTGAGATTGGAGCTTGCACTACTATTGATAGAGCGGTGTTTGATAGCACCATTATAAAAGCTGGAAGCAAGATTGATAATTTAGTTCAAGTAGGGCATAACTGCGAAATAGGGCAAAACTGCATAATAGTAGCACAAAGTGGAATTTCAGGCTCAACTTATCTTGGTAAAAATGTAGTAATGGGCGGTCAAAGTGCTACGAGTGGGCATTTGAAAATTGGGGATTTTAGCACCATAGCAGCAAGAGGAGGTGTTAGTAAAAATCTTGAAGGCGGTCGTATTTATGGGGGTTTTCCTATAATGCTTCAAAAAGATTGGCTTAAAATTCAAGCCAAAATAGCCTTAAATTTCAAAGATAAATCATAAAATAAGCATAGCATCGCCATAAGAGTAAAAGCGGTATTTTTCTTTTATGGCTAGTTCGTAAAGTTCTATGCATTTTTCTCGCCCTATGAAAGCTGAAACTAGCATTATTAAGGTTGATTTTGGCAAGTGAAAATTTGTTAAAAGATAGTTTTGTCTTATGGGTTTATTATTAGGATGTAAAAATAAATCACAAAAACCGCTCTCAAGCCCTGTTCTTGCGTAGTATTCTATGCTTCTAGTAGCCGTTGTTCCTATGCCTAAAATAGCTTTTTTGGAATTTATAAGCTCACAAGTTTTTTTAGGTATGCTAAAAAATTCGCTATGCATAGTATGCTCTTGTATATTTTCACATTCTACATTTTTAAAAGTTCCAGCCCCAATGTGTAGCGTTAGGTGAAAAATTTCGTGCTTTTTTTCTAACTTTTCTATCAAATTCTTACTAAA
>Cebus_capucinus_imitator_PRJNA485217_SSR105__coassemble_456_pt1 | contig 17201 bp, 15 predicted proteins | sample Cebus_capucinus_imitator_PRJNA485217_SSR105__metabat2_low_PE_008 | metagenome-assembled genome bin Cebus_capucinus_imitator_PRJNA485217_SSR105 | reverse complement strand
TAATAGAGGACTTGAAGACATTCAAGCTTTAATAGAGCAAACCAAATACGCTCCAGCTAGTGCAAAATATAAGATTTTTATCATTGATGAGGTGCATATGCTAACTTCTCAAGCTGCAAATGCACTTTTAAAAACCCTTGAAGAACCGCCAAATTATGTTAAATTTATCCTTGCTACAACTGACCCACTTAAGCTTCCAGCCACAGTGCTTTCAAGGACCCAACATTTTCGTTTCAAGCAAATTTCTCAAAGTGAAATTTTAACTCATTTGGAATTTATTTTAGAAAAAGAGGGCGTTAAATTTGAAAAAGAAGCCTTAAAATTTATAGCAAGAAGCGGCAATGGCTCACTTCGTGATACCCTTACTCTTTTAGACCAAGCTATTATTTTTTGTGAAAATGAGATTACTACAGCAAAAATCACTGATATGCTAGGCTTTTTAGATCCTTTAAAAATCAAAGAATTTTATAAGGCTATTTTGCAAAAGGATAAAGAAAGGGTTTTTGAGTTTTTAAAAGAGCTTCAAGATTATGAGGCTAGTAGCGTAATTGATGAAATGCTTTTTTATTTAAAAGAGAGCTTTTTTGCAAAAAGTGCTGAGTTTTCCACTCTCATTTATGAGAGATTTTTTAGGATTTTAGCCCGTGCTAAGACTATGCTAAATGTAAGTGATGATGATAATTTCGTGCTTTGCGTAATGGCTTTTATGATGATGGAAGCAAGTCATTTAAAAGAAATTGATGAACAAATTAACGAATTTAAAAACTCAACCCAAACAAATATTACTTCAAACGCCCAAAATGAGAATATTCAGCCTCTTAAAACAGCTATTAAACCTAGCAAAAATGCTTATGAAATTTTACTTGATATTATTTATGATAGAGACTATGACTTAGGCGAATGCTTTAAACAAAATACTAAATTTATAAGCTTTGAAAATAAAATTTTAAAAATAAGCACAAATGCAAGTGGAGCAAGTAGAAATACGCTAAATAAAGGCTTTAATCTCATACAAGAGCTTTTTAAACAAAAATTTGGAGAGCAAGCAGAAATAGCAGTTCAAAAAGAAATTTCAATAGATGAGAGCAAACTTCAAAGCATAACCCAAACTCCGCAAAAAAATGCCAAATTTGACCTACAAACAAGCTTTGAAGAGCTAAGGCAAGGTGCTAGAAAATTTGACCCACAAGAAGATGCTAAAGAGACTTTAAAACAGCTTTATGGCGAACCTGAAATTGAATGAGTTTTTACTCTTTTGAAATAATATTTTCTAAATTCTTAAAATAAAAAAGATTAAAGCCATTCTCATAGGCGTATTCAAGCTTCATAGTGTGAGATTGTAAGATAGTATTTACTATATAAAGTCCAAGTCCAAAGCTTGACTTTTGCTTAAGCCCTTGAGTGAAAGCTTGAGTGTAATACTCTAGCGTGTTATTTAGCTTAGGACCTTTGTTTTTAAAACATATAAAATTATTTGTGACATAAATTTCAACAAACCTATCATCAGAATACTTAATGCCATTGTCTATCATATTTTTAATAGCCGTTGTAAAAAATTTAAAATCCACGCTTACAAAAAAACTCTCATTTATCGAAATTTTTATGTTATTATCATCTCTCATTGCTATTTCTTTAGCCTCATCTAGCACATCTAAAATATTGTATTTTTTTCTATTTATAAAAGCAGCCCCTGAAGTAATTTGCTCTATAGCAGCAAATTCATTTATGAGAATTTCAAGCCTTGTAAAAACGCCATTTAAACGCTCTTTGTATTTATTATCTTCTAGCATTTCAAGGGTTAAAAGTCCCTTTGTGATAGGCGTTTTAAGCTCGTGCATTATGTTTCTTAAAAAAAACTGACGAGATTGATTTAGCTTTCTAATCTGCACTATAGCTTCATAAAAAGCTTCGCTAACCTGCGAAATTTCATCACTTCCAGTGCTTACATTTTCAACATCACTAAGCCGTCCTTGTGCGAATTTGTCAATTTGTTTTTTAAGAGTTTTTAAAGGTTTTAATTTTTTAAAAATATAAATATAAAGCAAAACAAGTATGAAAATAACAGCTGTAGCGATAGCTTTTATAATAAAATATCTATAAGTTTGATAGTCTTGATCCTTGTAAAGATAAACCTTGCCATCATAAATTATATTTAAATATACTTGTTTATTGTAGGATATAATGTCTATTAAAGCATTATTTACCTCAACCCTAGCTAGAATTTCGCCATTAAAAATAATTTTTCTAATCTGCTTTACATCGCCAACTTCTTCCATTTTATCGTAGTTTTTAGTCTGTTCTTCAAACTCAACTTCAGTAATAACTCCAGCCAAATAAAGCAATCTAGCATTGGCGATTAAAGAATACTTAGTATTAAGCTCCCTTGTATAGTTTTGTTGGTCATATTCTATAAGCCACAAAAAGCCAAGCACGACGCTAACTATGGCAAAAATAAAAATAAAAGTTATGGTGTAAAAAATCGATGATTTGTTCATTGAGTAAGCTTATATCCTATGCCCCTAATTGAATGTATATATTTTGGAGTTTTTGGATCATCGCCCATTTTTTGGCGAATGCGTGAAATTATCACATCTATACTTTTGTTTGAACTATCCTCACTTATGGAAGAGCAGTTATACACAAGCTCTTCGCGACTTACTACTCCGCCTTCTTTTTTGATTAAATAACTTAAGATATCAAACTCAGCATTAGTCAAAGTAAGCTCTTCGCCTTTCATAGTGATTATATGTTTGTATTGATCATACACTAGATCTTTAATGCTTCTTGCCATAACACTTTTGGTGTTTAAAATTCTTCTTAAATGGCTTTTAATGCGTGCTTGAAGTTCTTTTGGATTATAAGGCTTTGGCAGATAATCATCAGCCCCAAGCTCTAAAGCATTAACCTTGTCGCTAATGTCGTGCCTTGCACTTGAAATTATTATAGGCGTGTCATATTTTTTGCGAATTTCTTCGCACACTTCAAGCCCATCAAGTCCTGGCAAGGAAAGATCTAAGATTATAAGCTGATATTCTTTTAAAGCAAGTTTTGAAAGCCCTATGTAAGGCTCGTGAGCTATATCAACTTTCATATCAAATTTTTCCAAATATTCAGCCGTTATTTCAGCTAACTCCAAATCATCTTCTATCATAAGGATATTTGTCATACTTTCTCCTTGGTTATTTTATGCTTTGAAATTTATCAAAGTTTTAATTTTAGACTAAAATTTATAACAAAAAATTAATCTTAAATTTATTTTAAAATAAGCAAATTAGCAAAGCCATTTCTATAAACCCAAATTTTAACAAAGTCTTTTTTACTTTCCTGTTTTAAGGCAATTTCTAAGTCTTTTATGGTCCTAATCTCGCTTTGTCCTACTCCTATAATTATATCACCTTCCTTAAAGCCTGAAATTTTTGCTCTACTTTTATCTTGCACCTTATCCACAAAAACGCCGTTAATGTCTTTTGAAATTTGCAAACTCTCTTTTAATTTAGGATCCAAATTTAGTAAATTTAAGCCCTCAATTAAGTCATTACTTTCGCCTTTTGGGCTTTTTTGTTCGCCTTTTAAGATGAAATTTGCTTGTTTGTTTTCTCCATCTCTTTCATAGCTTAGCGAAATTTTATGCCCTATTTCTAAAGTTCCTATATAATTTTTAAGATCATTTGGGCTTTTAATAACTTTTTCATTAACCTTAATTACCAAATCCCCTCTTTTAAGTCCAGCCTCATCAGCTGAAGAGCCTTTTTGCACATCAGTTATCAAAGCTCCTTCGCTATTTTTATAAGCTTTTTTAATATCACCTTGCAAGGTTGAGATAGTAACGCCTAAAAGCCCTCTTTCTATCTTACCTTTTTCTATGAGTTTTTTAGCTATATCTTTGACCATATTAGAAGGTATGGCAAAGCCTATGCCATTATTTCCGCCACTTCTTGAAAGTATGGCTGAGTTAATCCCAACCAAAAAGCCCCTACTATCCACCAAAGCTCCGCCCGAATTTCCAGGATTTATAGAAGCATCAGTTTGTATGAAATTTTCATATTGATTAAGCCCTATATTGTCTTTGTTAAGTGCTGAAATTATCCCACTTGTAACGCTAAAACCAACGCCAAAAGGATTTCCCAAAGCAAAAACAATATCCCCTTCCATCAAATCATCAGAATTTGCAAAAGTTACAGCAAAAAGCTCTTTAGCCTCTATTTTTATGACAGCTAAATCAGTTTTTGGATCTTGTCCTATGAGTTTTGCTTTGTATTCTGTGGAATTTCCAGGCAAGGTAACGCTAATGCTATCAACCTCATCTACTACATGATTATTTGTGATAATGTAGCCATCTTTTGAAATGATAACGCCAGAACCTAAGGAACTAATCACTTCTTTTTCACTTTGAGTCTTTCTTTGTGGAAAATCAAAGCCAAAAAACTGCTTAAAATAAGGATCGTTAAAAAAATCATCAAGACCGCCAAAACGATCACTTCTTGCTATGGTTTTTGAAGTAGAGATATTTACGACTGATTTTTTGACATCTTTTATAGAATTATGATAGGAAAGTATGGTATTTTCATTTGCTGGATTAGTTCTTGTAGCATTATCTTTTGCCTCGTTAAAACTTACGCCAAATAAAGCAGTGGCTAAACTTAAAGATAAAATAATTTTTCTCATTTTATTTCCTTTACTTGAAATTTTAAAACGCATAGTATAAAACCTAAAATTTAAAAATTTGTAAATGAAAACTTGAGTGATTAAAATTTATAAAACTTGATTGACTTAGGCTAAAGTTTATGATATAATCCGCACTTTAAAAAACTAAGGAACTTATAAATGAATAGCTTATACGATACTCTTGGAGTAAATAAAAACGCAAGTGCTGATGATATAAAAAAAGCTTACAGAAGACTTGCTAGAAAGTATCACCCTGATATTAACAAAGAAAAAGGGGCTGAAGAAAAATTCAAAGAAATAAACGCCGCTTATGAAATTCTAAGCGATGAAAAAAAACGCGCTCAATATGATCAATATGGAGATTCTATGTTTGGTAATCAAAGCTTTCACGATTTTTCAAAAAATGCTGGAAATGTCGATATGGATGAAATTTTAAAAGACTTATTTGGTGGAGGTTTTGGTGGAAGCGGTGGCTTTGGAGGAAGAAGCAGATTTAGAGGCTTTTCATCAAATGGCTTTGGTGGATTTGGGGGCTTTGAAGAGGACTTAGATTCTAGTATAGAGCTTGAAATTCCATTTGAAAAGGCAGTTTTAGGCGGAGAACACAGCTTTAGTTTGCAAGGTGAATTAATTAAGTTTAAAATTCCTTACGGCATAAAAGAAAATGAAAAATTAAGGATAAAAGGCAAGGGAAAAAGCGGTAGAAGCGGAGCTAGAGGGGATTTAATAATAGTAGTAAAAATACAAGAAAGCAAAATTTACAAAAGAGAAGATGATGATTTGTATCAAAGGGTTGATATTTCTTTAAAAACTGCACTTTTTGGCGGTAAAATCACTATAAAAACGCTAAAAGAAGGCAAAGAACAAGCCTTAATAAGCATAAGTGAAAATTCCAAAAATAACCAAAAAATTCGCCTAAAAGGCTATGGAGTGCAAAACAGAAAAAGTGGAATTTATGGCGATATGTATGTGATTTTAAATGTGGTTTTACCGGATATTAATAATTTTGATGAGAAATTTGTTGAAATTTTAAAAGAAAAATTACCATAAGAAAGGAAGTTAATGGACAAGCATTATGAAGAACCGCTATACTTAATAAGCGTTGTGGCTAAGGTTTTAAGCATACATCCACAAACGCTTAGACAATACGAAAAAGAAGGGCTTGTAGAGCCAAGCAGAACAGATGGCAAAATAAGACTTTACTCTCAAAAAGATATAGACCAAATCAAGCTAATTTTGCGTCTTACAAGAGATATGGGGATAAATTTAGCCGGAGTTGATGTCATCTTAAAACTTAAAAATCAGTTAAACGAATTTGAAAATTTAATAGACGAGTTAAGGCTAGAGCTTGATAAACAGCAAAATAATGGAGCTACAAAAGCAGTAGTAAAGCACAAAAATAGCTTTGATTTAATTTTTTATGAAAAAAAATAATGAGTAATTTTTTAGAGCTTTTATTAGTTACGGCAATTGTTGCGATAATCTTAAACATTATCCTTAAAAAATTTGAAATTCCAACCATAATAGGCTATATCATAGCAGGTGAAATCATATCTGAAATTTACAACCTAGCAGTTGAAGAAGAGCTTACTCACATAGCTGAGTTTGGCATAGTTTTTTTGATGTTTACCATAGGGCTTGAGTTTTCTTTTAAACATCTTTTGGCTATGAAAAAAGAAGTTTTTTTAAACGGAAGCTTGCAAATGCTAATTTGTGGTTTTGTCTTTATCCTAGTTGGTATTGGAATTTTAGGACTTAATGACAAAACAGCCACCATAGTGGGCTTTGCTTTGGCACTTTCATCTACTGCTGTTGTGCTTAAAATTCTAAATGACAATGGCGATATAAATCAAAATTATGGTAGAAAGGCACTTGGAATTTTGCTTTTTCAAGATATAGCAGTTATTCCCTTGCTTTTGCTTGTGGATTTTTTCTCATCAAATAATCAAGATTTAGCCAAACTCCTACTTAAAACCTTTATTTCAGCCATAGTTTTAATAACCTTGTTATTTTTCATAGGAAAATACTTAGTCGATAGAATTTTCAAACTTATCATAAAAACCTCATCGCAAGAAATTTTTATAAGCACTATTTTGTTTATGGTTGTAGGAGCTAGTTTTTTGGCAAATTACTTTGGTTTTTCTTACTCACTTGGAGCCTTTATAGCAGGAGCTTTAATGGCAGAAACCACATATAAACACAAAATAGAAGCTGATTTAATCCCATTTAGAGACTTACTTTTAGGTCTTTTTTTTATAACCATAGGTATGCAAATTCAATTTAATGTGGTAACTCAAAACTGGTTTTTAATAATTAGCCTAACCATACTCATAATGCTTTTGAAATTTGGCTTAGTCTTTGGCTTTTTGCTCTTTTATACGCCTAAAAAAATAGCACTAAAAACCGCGTTTTCCATAGCTCAAATAGGAGAATTTGCCTTGGCTATTTTTTCTCTTTTACTAGCTAAAAATATGCTAGATACGCAAAGTTCTCAAATTCTAATAGTAGTTTCTGTTTTAAGTATGATAATAACGCCTTTTATACTAAATAATATCAGAAAAATCACAAACGCAGTTGAGGATATAACCCAAAATTCTACCTACAAACAGCAAGTTGATACAAGCATAAAGCTTAAAGATCATTTAATAATCTTTGGCTATGGTCGCTTAGGGCAAGAAGTTGTGCAAAAGATTAAAAACACCGGAATTCCTTATATAGTGCTTGAAAGTGATTTAAATTTAGTTGAACTTGGTAAAAGTAGAGGCGAAAATGTGGTTTTTGCAAATGCCGCTCAAGAAGAAACCCTAAAAATAGCAAACATAGAAGAATGTGCCGTAACCTTGATAACAGTTAGTAATGAAGCCAAACTTGAAATTTTATGTCAAGTTTTAGCAAACTATCCTAAAAAGGTCAAAACCATAATCTATGTAAGTGGAAATTTAAACAAAATGCTTTTTTCAAGTATAGATGAAAACATAAGAGTAGTTCGTGCAGAAAAAGTTATAGCAAGAACTCTTATACAAGAAGCCTTAGAGTGTAGAATCAATAATAATTAAGGAAAAATTTGGATAAAAAAGAAAAGGCTTTAAGAGTAAAATACCTAAGACAGCTTGAAAAATTTGCAAATTCTGCTATTTCAGCTTTAAAAAAAGAAAATTTTGATAAGACAAAATTCGAAGAAAGAATGCTAAAAAATGCTAAAATTTTTGACAAAAGCGAAGCTGTTATGCTAAGTTCAAGTTACACTAAAGCCCTTGAAAATTTCGTAAATGCTTGTTTAAATTTTAGTAAAGAAAAAAGCGAACTTTTAAGCCTCGCAAATGCTTTAGATAGACAAAAAAAGCAAGGTGAAAAAAAGCATAAAAATAAAAACTATTTAAAGGAATATGAATGATAAATGTGTTTTTTGATATGGATGGCACACTTATAGATAGTGCAAACGCCATAGCTAGTGCTGTAAATGAGATAAGAAATGAACTTAAACTAAGCCCACTTTCAAAAGAAGAAATTTATAAAATCATAAACACGCCAAACATAAACTGGGCTAAAGAGCTTTATGGGGCTGATAATTTTGGTTTTCAAAGCTTTAAAGAAGGCTATGAAAAATACTTTATAAAACACTATGAAAAAAGCGTTATTTTATTTGATGGAGTAATAGAAATTTTAAAGTTTTTAAAAGATAAAAATTGCTTTTTAGCAATAGCCACAAATGCCCCACAAAGCTCACTTAGTGCTATTTTAACAAAGCACAAAATTATGCCATTTTTCAATAAAATTTTAGGCGTAAATCAAGGCATAGAGCCAAAACCTCATCCTATGATGTTAAATTTATTAAAACAAGAAGCACCCTTTGAAAAAAGCATTTTCGTAGGAGATAGTCAAAAAGATAAAGAATGTGCGAAAAATGCAAATATAGAGTATTTTCACGCAAAATGGTATCAAAACGATATAAAAGAAAATGAATTTAATAGTGCGGATGGGCTTAAAAATTTATTAAGCAAATATTTATAGCTTTTTTAAAAGAAATTAAGCTAAAATAAAAAAATCACAAAGAAAGAGTAAAAAATGAAAGAATTATTAATAGAAATCGGCACAGAAGAACTTCCTGCCATACCTTTACTAAAAGAACTTGCAAACATAGAAAAAAAATGGCAAGGTATACTAGAAGAGTATCATTTAAGTAGTGAATTTAGTTTTTATTACACTCCACGCCGTTTGGTTTTTTGGCATAAAAAATTTCCACAAAAACAAGATGATAATTTCGTAGAATTCATAGGAGCACCAAAAGAAATAGCCTATAAAGATGGAAAATTAAGCAAGGCTGGAGAAAGCTTTTTGCAAAAAGCAGGAATTAGCGAAAACGAGCTTTGCTTTAAAGAAATAAAGGGCAAAGAGGTTTTATACTATCAAAAACAAGCACCTGGAAAGCAAAGCAAGGAAATTTTAGCAGAGCTTATAAACAAGCTTTTAAAAAGTCTTAACTTTGGCAAAAGTATGCGTTGGGGCGATAAAGACTTTGAGTTTATCCGTGCTATAAGATCAGTTTCTTGTGTGCTTGAAAATGAGCTAGTGGAGTTTGAAATTTATGGAGTTAAAAGTACTAAAAAAACTTTTGTTCATAGAAGCGTGAGCTATGATTTAATGGAATTTCAAAGCATTGATGAGTATTTTAAACTCTTAGAAAAAAACTTTGTCATACTAGAGCCTGAAAAAAGAAAAGAAAGGATTATAGAGCAATTAAATCTTATAGAAAATAAGCAAAATTTAAAGATAGCAAACGATGAAGAACTTTTAGCTGAAGTTGTAGCGATAACTGAGTATCCAACGGCTTTGCTTGGGAAATTTGAAGAAGAATTCCTTGAAATTCCAAGCGAGGTTATCATAACTTCTATGCGAGAAAATCAACGCTATTTTGCTGTTTTTAACGATAAGAATTTAAGCAATCATTTTGTAGTAGTTAGTAATGCTGTGTGTGATGATTATTCTAAAATCATAAATGGCAATGAAAGGGTTTTAAGGGCTAGATTAAGCGATGCTATGTTTTTTTACAAAAATGACTTACAAAATGGCTTAGAGCCTGAAAAACTAGAGAAAATGAGCTATCTTGACGGACTTGGAACTATGCAAGATAAAAGCTTAAGAGAAGCTAAAATAGCAAAATTTTTGTGTGAAATTTTTCAAAATGACAAATTAGAAAACATAACAAAAGCTATAAAATACTCAAAGGCTGATTTAGCCACTCAAATGGTATATGAATTTACTGATTTGCAAGGCATTATGGGTGGATATTATGCTGAAAAAATGGGCTTTGAGTATGAAATTTGTCTTGCTATAAAAGAGCAGTATTTACCAAATTCAGAACAATCAAAACTTCCAAGCACGGAATTTTCAAGCATAGTAGCACTTTCAAACAAGCTTGACACATTAATGGGGCTTTTTAGCATAGGAAAAACTCCAAGTGGGACAAAAGATCCTTACGCATTAAGAAGAGCAGCTAATGGAGTTATCAAAATAGCTTTAAACTTAAATAAAGAATTTAAACTCACTAAAATTTTAAACGCCATTTCAAGCGAGTATAAAAATTTTGATTTAAACATCTTAAAAGACTTTATATTTGAAAGACTTTATACCTTTTATGAGGTAAATGCTTCTTTTATAAAAGCCGTTTTAAGCTCTAAAAATGATGATTTAATCCACATAAACAAAAGTGTAAATGCTCTAATCAAACTTAGCAAAAAAGAAAATTTTAATGAAAATTTTACCACCTTTAAAAGACTAGCAAATATAGCACAAAATACCACAAATAAAGTAGATGAAAGCCTTTTTAAAGAAAAAGCTGAAATTGTGCTTTATAAAGAATTTAAAGAAAAAAATAAAGCTTTAAACATAGAAGAAAAGCTTGAAAAACTCTTTTCGTTAAAACCTTTTATAGATGAATTTTTTAATAGCGTTATGATAAATGTAGATGATGAAAAGCTAAAAAATAACCGCCAAGCACTAGTTTATGAAATTTATGCTGAGTTTTTAAAAATTGCTGATTTAAAAGAGCTTAGCTTATGAAAACTCTTATACTTTTGTTAAGCTTTTTTGCCCTAACTTTTGCCCAAAATTTAGAGCTTGTAAAGGGTCAAGCTGTATTTTTAGAATTTGATAAAAGCTTACTTTCTTTAAAAAATGAAAAAAATGAGCTTTCATTTTTCAAACATCCCACAAAAAACGATAAAGTTGTGGCAATTTTTTCTCTAGCTTACAAAAATCCGCCCAAAGAAAGTAGATTAATAGCAAGTTATAAAGACAAAAAAGAAATAATCATCATAAAAACCTTACAAGGAAACTACAAAAGCGAAAAAATCGTGGTTGAAAGCAAAAAAGCCTTTCCGCCAAAAAACGAACAAAACCGCATTAAAGAAGAATTACAAGAAGCAAATAAAATTTACGGCTCTTACACAAATGAAGCCCTATTTAATGGCACTTTTAACAAGCCTTTAAATTCCAAAATAACAAGCTCTTTTGGCAAGGCTAGAGTTTTTAATGAAAAACTAGCAAGCTATCATAGTGGGACTGATTTTAAAGCTAGTATGAAAACACCAATTTATGCCACAAATTCCGGCATAGTAAGACTTGCAAAAGAAAGATATTTTGCAGGAATTTCTATTATTATAGATCACGGATATGGAATTTACTCTCAGTATTATCATTTATCAAGCACTAAACTTAAAGTAGGTCAAAAGGTAAAAAAAGGCGAATTTATAGGACTTAGTGGCAATAGCGGAAGGGTTAGTGGTCCACATTTGCATTTTGGAATTTTTGCTGGTGGAAAGCAAGTTGATCCTTTAGATTTTATAGCTAAATTTAACAAACTTTTTAATGAAATTTAGTCTCTTTTTTAACGAATGGCTACACGAAAACTACTATAAAAATGCAGTTAATATAGGAAAAAAGGGCGATTTTTTCACAGCAGTAAGTATTGGTGAGCTTTTTGGCACACTTTTGGCTAAGCATTTTTTAAATCTTTTAGACAAACAAATTTTAAAACTTCCCATTCAAATAGTAGAAGTTGGAGCAAATGAAGGCTTTTTAAGCAAGGACTTTTTAACAGCTCTTTTAAGCTTTAGAGCTGAAATTTTTGAAAAACTTGAATTTTTCATCATAGAACCTCACGAAAAATTAAGAACTTTACAAAAAAATACCTTGCAAGGCGTGGAATTTAGCCACAAAACAAGCCTTAAAGAGTGTAATTTTAAAAATGCTTTTATTTTCACAAATGAACTTTTTGATAGCTTTGCTTGTGAGCTTATAAATGATGGAAAAATGGCTTTTGTGAAAGATTTTGAAATTTATTTTAAACACATAACAAAAGAGCTTAAAAAAGAATGCGATTTGCTTGGGCTTAAAAAAGGTGAGTTTTGTCCTTATTTGGCTGAATTTTTTGATGATTTAAACAAGGCTTGTGAGAATTTTGTTTTTGCTGGCTTTGACTATGGTAAAAATGAAATCAATAACTTTTCTTTAAGAATTTTCAAAAAACACGAAATTTTTGATTTTTTCTCAAGCGATTTAAGAAAATTTTTTGGCAAAAGTGATTTAACTTATGATATAAATTTTAAGCATTTATTAAGTCTTATTGAAAGGCAAAATTTCAAACTTTTAGCCTTTGAAAGACAAAGCAAGGCTCTATTAAATTTTGGTTTTGAAGAACTTTTAACTTTCACAAAGGAAAAAAACCAAAAAGCTTATGAAAGCTTTTTAAAACAAGGCAAAAATCTCTTTTTTAATTTTAACGATAAATTTCATTTTTTTGAATTTAAAAAGTAGATTTTAAACCTTTGAGTTTTGCTATACAAACCCCTTCTCTAAGCCCTTCATCTACTACTATAAGCTTATGTTTATCAAACAAGGCATAAAAAAGCAAACACCCAGCAGCCAAGTAGTTTTTTCTCATAGCTCCCACCTCCACAACAGCTTGTTTTTCGCTCATATAAAAAAACTTTAAAGCATAGTTTAAAAAATCCCAAATAAAAAGCCTTTTACCATTTATCTTACTAGCTTCATAGTTTTCATAAAAAATACCTTGTTTTAAAGCAAGTATGGTAGTTGGAACGCCTGAGTTTAAAACCACACTTTTAAGTTTTAAAGAATTTAGCTCTTTTTTTATCTTACTAACCTCTAAAAACGCGTTAAAAGCTAGACTTTTAAGCTTTTTATCCTGTATTAAAAAATGAATTTTAAGCTTTTTGTCTTTTAAATTTTTTACAAAATTTGGATATTTTTTCAAAATTTTTTTATAAGAAAAATCACTTTTTAAAATTTTGCTTTTCTCATAAAAACTTATAATCCCAAAGTCAAAACTTTGAAATTTATTTTCACTAGAAAGCTCACAAGATGCTCCGCCTAAGTCACAAAAGGCTGTTTTTTCATAAATTTTAAGCCTTAAAAGCGCTTCTTTCATACCCAAAACGCTAAGTTTTGCCTCAGTTTTTGCATCTATGAGTTTAAAATCTACGCCAAATAAAGCTTTTAATTTAGAAAAAATTTCTTCTGTATTTTTAGCCTTTCTAAAAGCTGCTGTAGCTACTGCTGTGGCGTTTTTTAAATTTTGCTCTTTTGCTAGAATGCTTAAGGCTTTTTCTAATTTTTCTATAGCTTTATTTGAAATTTCGCCACTTTGCGAGAGGTTTTTTGCAGCACCTATTACAAACTCATACTCTTTTATTTTATTAAATTTTTCATCCATTTCAACGGCTCTTAGTGTATTTGAGCCAAGATCTATTCCTAACATTTTCTCTCCTTTTTGTAGTATAATAACAAAATTTTAGTAAAGGAAAAATATGCTTTTAGGTGTAAATATCGACCATATAGCCGTTTTAAGACAAGCTAGAATGGTAAATGACCCAGAACTTTTAGAAGCTGCGTTTATAGCAGCAAGATTTGGCGATCAAATAACCTTGCACTTGCGAGAAGACCGCAGACACGCACAGGATTTTGATTTAAAAAATGTGATAAATTTTTGCAAATGCCCTATAAATTTAGAATGTGCCTTAAATGATGAAATTTTAGACCTTGCTTTAGAATTAAAGCCTAATCGCATAAGCTTAGTGCCTGAAAAAAGAGAAGAGCTTACCACTGAAGGTGGGCTAAATTTAGACCATCCAAGGCTTAAAGAAAGCATACAAAAAATGCAAAATTCAGGCATAGAAATTTCACTTTTTATAAATGCTAATTTAAAAGATATAGAAAAGGCTAAGGAATTAAATGCTGATTTTATAGAGCTTCACACGGGATTTTATGCAAATTTACACAATGCACTTTTTACAAATATACAAAGAACAAATTTTGCTTTAAAAGAACTTAAATTAAGCAAAAACGAACTTCTTGGTAGGTTTCAAACTGAACTAAATTTGATTAAAACCTGTGCCAAAAAAGGCGTAGAACTTGGCTTAAAAGTAGCAGCAGGACACGGACTTAACTACAAAAATGTCAAAGAAATAGCTAAAATAAATGAAATTTGTGAGTTAAACATAGGACAAAGCATAATAGCAAGAGCTGTTTTTGTAGGGCTTAAAAACGCTATTTTGGAGATGAAAGAATTATTATGAAACTAGCAGTTAGCATAGGCGATATAAACGGCATAGGCTTTGAAATTTTATTAAAGGCTCACCTTGAGCTTTGTAAAATTTGTGAGCCTTTTTATTTTATACACGAAAATCTATTCAAAAAGGCTTCAAAGCTTTTACACTTGGAGCTTAAAAACGCAAATTTAGTTTGCTTTAAAAATGCTAAAAAATATGATTTTAAGTTTTTAAAAAGTAAAAATTCTATTAATTTTTATTCTTTTTCCTTGCCGCTTGACTTTGAAGTTGATGAAAATTTTGACATAAAAAGTGGCATTATAGACAAAAAAAGCGGAATTTATAGTTTTTTAAGTTTCAAAGCTGCTAGTTATTTTACCTATAAAAACCACGCTAATGCCCTTCTTACCTTGCCCATACACAAAAAAGCTTGGGAAGAAGCTGGTCTAGTTTATAAAGGTCATACGGATGCTCTTAGGGCTTTTTTTAAGAAAAATGCTATTATGATGTTAGGTTGTAAAGAGCTTTTTGTGGGGCTTTTTACAGAACATATAGCACTAAAAAATGTCAGCAAAAAGATAAAATTTGAAAGCTTAAGCCTTTTTTTAATAGACTTTTACAAGGCAACAAAATTTAAAAAAATAGGAGTTTTAGCCTTTAACCCACACGCTTCTGATTATGGAGCTATAGGAGGGGATGAAGAACTTGTTATAAAAAAAGCTATTAATTTTGCAAATGGCTTTTTAGCTTCCAAAAAAGATGAAAATTTCTTAAAAAAAGCCTTGAAAGATGAGAATTTACAAAAAAAACTTTGCGAAATTTCAGCAAATATTTACCTTGCCGAACCCTTAGTCGCTGATACTGCCTTTACAAAAGAAGGACTTAAACGCTGCAAACGCTTGGTTTGTATGTATCACGACTTAGCTCTAGCACCTCTAAAAGCTTTATATTTTGAAAAAAGTATAAATGTAAGCTTAAATTTACCTATAATTAGAGTAAGCGTTGATCACGGCACAGCCTTTGACAAAGCCTACAAAAACGCTAAAATCAGCACCAAAAGCTACATAGAAGCTGCCAAATTTGCCCTAAATTTACACAAAATAAAGTAAATTTAAAAATTTTTAAGTAAAATAACGCCTTTTTTAAACTAAAGGTTGAAAAATGCAAGATTATAAAAAAGCTATTTTTGCCCTAGCCTTAAGCTCCTTTGCTTTGGGCGTTACTGAGTTTGTAATGGCTGGGGTCTTAGTTGATGTGCAAAGCTCATTTCAAATAGATGCAAAAACAGCTGGTTGGCTAACAACGCTTTATGCCATAGGCGTGGTTATTGGTGCGCCGCTTGTTACTATACCTTTAAGCCGTTTTTACCGCCATACTCAACTTTTGATTAATCTAGGCATCTTTGCTCTTGTAAATTTAGTGATTTTTTTTAGCACAAATTTTTACCTAACCGCTCTTATGCGTTTCATAGCAGGCACCCAACACGGTGTGTTTTTTGTCATAGCCACCCTAGCAATCACAGCTATTGCCCCAAGTGATAAGCGCTCAACAGCCCTAGCTGTAATGGTTACAGGACTAACCGTAGCCTTAGTAACTGGCGTTCCCTTAGGCACTTTTATAGGGCATTTTTTTGGCTTTAAATTTATCTTTTTGCTTATTTTTGTTATCACACTTTTAGCCTTTATAGGCGTTTTGCAAATGATGCCAAAAAATATTTATCCAAGTCCTACAAGTTTAAAAAGCCTTATCCCAGCCTTTTCGCATAAAAATCTTTTTAAAACCTACGCTATTACGATTTGTTCTTGTGGCTCTCAATTTGTCCTTTACACTTACATACAAAAGCTTTTAGTGGAAATTAGCGGTTTTGAGGTCAAAGATACAGCTTATATCTTACTTGCTTATGGAATTTGTGCTATTTTTGGGAATTTATGGGGTGGAAAAATGGCTGATAAATTTGGGGCTATTTTTTCTTTAAGAGTGATTTTATCCTTGCTTTTACTTAGCTTTTTAAGCGTTGAATTTGCTATGCATTTTAAAACTGCAATCGTGTTAAATCTTTGTTTCATAGGCTTTTTTGCCTTTGCTACTATCTCATCTTTAAAAATGCTAAGCATAGCCAAAGCAAAAAGACACAGCATTAAATTTATAGACAGCACAGTAAGCGTAAATGAGGCTGCTTTTAATGTAGGCATAGCCCTTGCTTCTTGGCTTGGTGGGCTTGTTTTGCTAAATCTTGGCATAGAATTTAACGCTATTTTTTCAGCTCTTTTTGTGCTACCTGCTCTTATTTTTGCTCTTATTTTTGCTAAAGATAAGCTTAATTATTCTAAATTTAAAAGCTCAAAACTTAGAGCTAAAAAATGAGAATTTTACTTCAAATTCTCATTTTTACCCTTATTTTTATAATACTTTTTTCTTTGCAAAGAGGGCTTTTAGCCTTTGAAAATGAGCTTTTTAAAGAAAAAGATATTATCAATTTATTTTTAGCTGGAGCTTTTAGTGATTTAAGGCTTTGTGCTAGTGGCTTTTTGCCCCTACTTTTAGTGTATTTTTTAAGTTTTTTTAAATTTCTAGCCAAATTTAAATTTATAAAAAATATTACAGCGGGTGCGGGGGATTACAAAGTTAGGATTTATGTCTTTCTGAGCTCTTTTTATATTGCACTTTTTAGCTTTTTAGTGATACTTTTTTGCTTTGTAAATTATTATTATTTTAGCCTTTATCAAAATAAGATTGATATTTTTATTTTTAAACTCAAAGATGATGATACGACTACCTTGCTTAAGATCATTTGGACTGATTATCCAGTTTTACTTTTACTCTTCTTAGCCCTTATTTTTAGTGCTTTTTGCGTATTTTTAAATCACAAAATTTTAAACCTAAAAATAAATTTCAAACCTAACTTAAGCGTGGCTGTTTTTTTAAATTTAGCCTTAATTTTAGTTTATATAATTTCTTTAAGAGGAC
>Cebus_capucinus_imitator_PRJNA485217_SSR105__coassemble_444_pt1 | contig 17646 bp, 15 predicted proteins | sample Cebus_capucinus_imitator_PRJNA485217_SSR105__metabat2_low_PE_008 | metagenome-assembled genome bin Cebus_capucinus_imitator_PRJNA485217_SSR105 | reverse complement strand
CCAAAGCCTTGTTTTTTAAAAAATTTAACAAATTCTTGCGAGGCTAGGATAAAGCCTCCTAAATGTAAATTTAAGCTTTCACAAAGTTGGTTATATTCAAGCTCATAATAAGGCGTTTTGCCCCAATTTTTGCCAAAAGGATAGCTAGAATTTACAAAAGCGTCAATTTTGTTAAATTTAAGCTCTACTTTTTTTATGCACTCATTAAGGCTAGATTTAGAGCAAATATCAAGTTTCACGCTTAAAATTTCTTTGCCAAACTCATTTTCAAGCTCTTTTTGAAAAGTTTTTAACGCCTCTTCATTAATGTCTGCTAAAACCGCTTCGCCTTTGTTTGCTAAAATTTTCTTACAAAGTGCTTTTCCTATACGCCCACAAGCTCCGGCTACTACTATGACCTTGTTTTCTAGCATTAAAACTCCTCTTTTTTAAAAGCTCTTTTTTCAAGCAAAAACTGCACCAACTCAAAATCAAGCTCACTATCTATGTCAAAAGCCGTATCCTCACTCATCACATAAAGGCTTGTTTTATCCCCAAAAAGCTCATCGCTTTGAAGTAATCTCCCTCTTTGAAAAATATAAATACTCGCATTCATATCATAGCAAATTGGCGCTTCTTGCCTTGCCTTAAACACACTTTTTTTGACCTTAGCTAAAATGCCGTTTTGAAATTCTATCATATTAAAATAAGGATTTTTACGCGAAGGCGTGGCTGTGATTAAATTCTCTGCCTTTTCTTTGCAAAAAAGCTCGTAAGCTTTGATGATGTCTTTGCTTGTGCGAAGTGGGGCTGTAGCGTCTAAATCAATCAAGGTCTCAAATTTACACCCAAAATGCTTTTCACTTCTTAATAGAGCATCACGCATTACAGGCACTTTAGCCGCTCTATCTGTGGCTAATTTAGCACTTCTTTTAAAAAAGACCTCGCCTCCGTATTTTTGTGCTACGCTAGCTATTTCATCACTATCCGTGCTTATGACTATGTGCTTAAAAAGCCCTGAGTTTTGCGCTTGAATTATGCTATAAGCGATAAGCTCTAAATTGGCTATTTTTCTAATATTTTTATTTTTAACGCCCTTGCTGCCACCTCTTGCACAAATGGTGCATAAAAGTTCATTCATTTTTTTTCCTTATCTCATCACAAAGCCTTAAAAGTTCAAGCCCTTGTTTGTAATCACAAATTTCAGCCTCCTCATTTAAAACCGCTTCGTGCATAGCTTTTAAATGTAAAATCGTATCACTTTGAAAGCTTAGTTTTTCATAAACTTTGCCATAAATTTCAAGCTCATTTTTAAGCAAATCAGCCCTTAAAGAACAAGTTTTTGAATGAAGCTCAATCACTCTTTCATCAAATTTAGAAAAATAATTAAGATTTATGCTTACAAAAAGCCCTTTTTTTTCAAGGGCTAAAAAAGCTAAATCATCACTACTTATTTCAAGTTCTGAAATCTTAGCATTTTTTGCGTAAGCTAAATTTAGCTTTCCAAAAAGAAAAAAAGCCAAATCAAGCTCGTGGGATAAATCAAGCAAAACCCCACCGCCAAGCTCTTTTTTAGCACTGTAATTTGTCCTATAATCAAGCTTTCGCCAGGAGGGCAAAAAGGACTTGCAGCTTAAATTTGCTTGATAAATTTCAAGCTCTTTACTACGCTTTTTAAGCTCTTTTACAAGGGGGCTAAATCTTAAAAGATAAGCTACAAAGATTTTATTTTGCAAATTTAGCTCTTTTTGCGTATCAAAAAGGGGCTTTTCTACTAAGATTTTTTTGCCTTGCACCCTAGAATTTAGCTCTTTTAAGGTATCAAAATGCAAACTTGTGATATTTGCTATCACAAAATAATCAATTTTATTTAAATCACATTCATCAAAACTTTGAAAAAGCTCAAATTCGCCAAATTCGCTAAAGTCCTTTTCACTCGCACTTTTTGACAGCACAGCCATTTCAAAGCCAAGCTCTTTAAGGGCTTTGAAATGCTTTTTTCCTATACTTCCAAAGCCTATGATTAAAGCTTTAGTTTTCAAACTCATCATTTGCCCTTTGAAATTCGCTAAGTTGTCCTATATCAATCCAATAATCCTTAACCTCGTATTTTCCAACCCTAGCATTTTGCTCTAAAAGCAAAGTAAAAAGCTCAGGCATATCCAAATATTCATTTTCTTTTAAAAGCTCTAAAATGCTAGGCTCAAACACATAAATTCCAGCACTTACCAAAAAATTAAAATTAGGCTTTTCTTCAAGCTCTAAAATCCTATCTCCATCGCTTCTTACCACGCCGTAAGGCACTTGATAGCTAAATTCTCTTACACACATTGTGGCCTTATTTTCTTTTCTTTTATGCTCTTTTAAAATGCTTGCAAAATCAAGCTCTGTTAAAATATCCCCATTCATCACAAAAAAGCTTTCATTAAGCTCTATTTTTGAAGCCTTAAAAAGACTTAAGGCCCCAGCCGTGCCAAGCCTTTTTTCTTCTTTTATGTAGCTGATATTCACGCCAAATTTAGCCCCATTTTCAAAATATTTTTTGATAAGCTCGCTTTTATAATTCACGCAAAAAATAAAATCCGTAAAGCCTTGCTTAGCAAATCTTTCGACTATAGTTTCTAAAATAGGCTTTGAGCCAACCTTTAGCATAGGCTTTGGCGTGTTGTTTGTAAGTGGGGCTAAACGGCTTCCAAGTCCGCCAAGCATTAAGACGATTTTGTTTTTTTTGGGTTTTTTTTCGAGGATTTTTGAAACACTGATGATTTTTACTAGCTTTTTATTTTCATCTAAAACAGGAAAATCATAAATATCATATTTTGAAGCAAGGGCTAGAATTTCACTTTGAGGAGTATCTGGCGTGATGGTTTTGGGATTTTTAGTATAAATTTCTTCGATTAAAGAATCAAGCTTAAAGCCATTTAACAAAGCTTTTCTAATATCTGCATCGCTTATTATGCCTAAAAATTCATCTTTTTCATTTACCACAACGCCAAGGCGAACTCTTTCTTGACCTACTATTGTTAAGGCTTTTCTTATACTAGCTTTAAAGCTTAATTGTAGTTTTTTTACATCCATTTTCTATCCACAAAATTTTTTTGTAACAAAGCCTTTAAATCGGCATTTTTAAGCACTTCTTTAATTTTAAAGCTTACATTTTTGCTTTTAAAAGGATTTTGCATAGTTTGAAGCCTTGCTTTAAATTCCTTACTTTCTAGTCTTTCAAAGCCCTTTTGTAAATCGCTCATTGAAATATCAATGATATTTGCTGCTCTTAAGCGACCATTTTGCCTTGAGCCTATATTTATACAAGGGGTTTTAAAAAAGGGACTTTCACAAATTCCACTTGAGCTATTTCCCACAACTGCTTTTGCAATTTTCATTAAGCTTAGATATTTTAGTGTGCCAAGATTATCAAAAAGCTTTGCTTTATGAGAGTTTTTTTCACAATACTCTTTTAAAAGCTCATTTATCAAAAGTCCGTTTTCATCGGCATTTGCCTTAGTAAAAATTAAACTAGCATTTTTGAGTTTGTCTAAATTTTTTAGCAAATTTTCAATATCGCTTTTTGTGGAGTTTAAATTTAGAGTTTGTGGATGAAAGGTTATCAAAAAAATATCTTTTTGAAAGCTAAATTTAAGCTCAGCTTCAAGCTCTTTTTTGCTTAAAAGCCTTAAATTTGCTATGTTTTCACCGCCTAAAGAGCCTACATTAAAAACCCTTTTTTCTTCTTCTCCAAGCTGAAGCACCCTGTTTTTGTAAATTTCAGTGCTTACAAAATGTAAAGCCGCCATTTTGCTAATAGCGTGTCTTATGCTATCATCTATTGCTCCAAGGCTTAGCTCACCTCCGCACAAATGTGCGATTGGAATTTGCATCATCAAGCACGCACAAGCTATGCAAAGCATTTCATAGCGATCCCCTAAAAGCACGACAATATCAGGCTTTAGTTCTAAAAAAGCCTCGCTAAAAGAAATAAGCCCAAGCCCCATAGCCTTGCAAATGCTTATTTTATCATCACTTGCAAGTAAAATGGGGATTTTTTTAGTGATGCGAAATTCTTTTTCTATTTCTTTATAAGTTAGCCCAAAGTCCTTACTTAAATGTGCTGCAGTTACGATAAGCTCTAGTTTTAAAGCTTTATCAGCTTTTATCTCTTGGCATAAATTCCTAAGCAAACCCCACTCAGCCCTTGTCGCACTCACAACGCAAATTTTTCTACTCATTGATAAGCTCATCTTTTTTATAAGTTTTTTTAGCCACCCTGCCTAAATACTCATCATAAAGCATAGCTGAAATGCCACTTGCTGGGCGTTTTGTGGTGAGATTTTGCTCACTAAAAATCTGCCCTTTTTTAATGTCTATTTTGGCTACTAAGCTTTTTCTGGCTATTAAAAGATTTTCTTTTTCGCTTTTGCTAATGCACTTTCTGCCATTTCCAAGAGCTAGTTCAGTCTCTTTTATAGCTTTTATCATCGCTTTTAATTCAAATGGCTCTAAGCTTGCTTTGTGGTCAGGTCCATTTAAGTTTTTATCCAAAGTAAAATGCTTTTCGATTATTTTAGCTCCTAAACTTACCGCCATAATAGCACAGGTAATGCCAAGTGTGTGGTCTGAATAGCCTATAATATGCTCTTTAAAATGCCTTTTAAGGCTTGTTATAGCTTTTAAATTTGCATCCTCAAAGGGCGTTGGGTAAGCAGTGTTTGCGTGTAAAATGCTGATATTTTCTTTTTTTGTGCCATTTTGCATTAAAACATTTAAAGCCCAAGAAATTTCTTTTAAATTTGCCATTCCTGTGCTTAAAATGACTTTTTTATTAAGTTTTGCGATGGCTTTTAAGTAGGGTAAATTTGTGATTTCTCCGCTTGGAATTTTAAAAAGCTCAAGTTTAAGCTCATTTAAAAGCTCTATGCTTGGTAAATCAAAAGGCGTTGAAAGAAAGGCGATTTTACATTTTTTACAATGCCTTATAAGCTCTAAATGATCCTTTTTTGAAAGCTCAAGTTTTTTTATCATTTCAAACTGGCTTTCGTTTTTATCCTTGGCATTTTTGATTTGATATTTTGCCTTTGGGGCGTTTTTACTGATACCCTCACTTGCTACAAAACTTTGAAATTTCACATAATCAGCCCCAGCCTCACTAGCCTTTTCAATAAGCTTTTTAGCTAAATTTAAATCCCCATTGTGATTAACCCCAGCTTCTGCTATGACAAGCACTTTTTGCATTTTAGCCCCTTTATATTTTAAAAATAAACAGCAAAAAGCGTTCCAAATTTAAGCTAATTTAATATCAAGCTTTTATTAGCTAGAACAAGCACTTTTGCCATTCATTACAGGTTGTATGGAAGAATTATCCCCTCCGCCTTTTTTATTAATTTCTTTTATGAAATTCCAAATTTTCTCAGCTGCTTCTTGATATCTTTTAGCACTCACGCTTTCAGGCTGATAAAAGCTTACAGGCTTACCCTCATCGCTTCCTTCTCTAACACTTATTTCTATAGGAATTTGAGCTAGAATTTCGCTTTTATAAAGCTTAGCCATTTCTTGCGTTGTACCTTTACCAAAAATTTCATATTCTTTGCCATTATCAGGGCATAAAAAGCCACTCATATTTTCAACTATACCAGCTATTGGAATATGAAGTTTTTCAAACATATCAAGTGCTCTTTTGCTATCATCTAATGAAACTATTTGAGGTGTGCTTACGCAAATTCCTGCTGTGATTGGTATGCTTTGGGCTGAGGTAATTTGTGCGTCACCTGTTCCTGGAGGCATATCTAAAAACAATACATCAAGTTCAGGCCAAATAACATCGCTTAAAAGTTGTTCTACAGCCTTCATTACCATAGCTCCACGCCACATAAGCCCTTGACCTTCTTCTATTAAAACGCCCATACTCATCATATAAACTCCGTGCGTTAAAATAGGCTTTAGTCTTTGTCCTACAACTTCTGGTTTTTCATTTGTTACACCTAGCATTCTTGGGATATTTGGTCCATAAATATCAGCATCTAAAATTCCAACTTTTTTACCCATTTTAGCCATAGAAATTGCTAAATTTGTGGTGGTTGTGCTTTTGCCAACTCCACCTTTTCCGCTTGAAACCATAATGAAATTTTTAATTTGCGGGGCTATGTTTTTACCACTTCTTGAATTACTTTTTTCTTCTGGAATTTGTGGGGTTTTTATGTTAAGATTTAAGTTTAAATTTAAATCTTTTAAAGCTTCGTTTATGTTTTTTCTAAGCTCGTTTGCTACTTCAACATTTGCAGAAACTATCTCAATGTCTATGAAAGCTTCATTATTTTCAAGCCTTATGTCCTTTAAAAAACCAAAGCTTACTATGTCCTTTTCAAAGCCTGGGTATTTTACACTTTTTAGTTTTTCTTTGATTAAATCTTGCATTTTTCTCTCCTTTTAAATTTCGTATTTTATTATAAAATCATAAAATTTAGCTTTTTATTAGTGTATTATGGTAACATTCTTTAAAATTTTTATAAGGGGAAAAAATGCCTGATATTAGCTTAATAATGCTTGCGGCTGGGGATTCTACTCGCTTTGGCTTGGGTGTTAAAAAGCAGTTTTTAAGACTTAAATCTTACCCGCTTTGGTTATATGCAACTAAGAATTTAAGTTCTTTTTATCCTTTTAAAAAGATTATTGTTACTTCTAGTAATGTTTCTTATATGAAAAAATTTGCTAAAAATTACGAATTTATACAAGGTGGCAGTTCTAGGGCTGAGAGTTTAAAAATGGCTTTAGAGCTTGTAGATACTGAGTTTGTAATGGTTAGCGATGTTGCTAGGGTTATGGTTAGTAAGGGCTTGGTTGATTCTTTGATTGAGAATTTAGATAAGGCAGATTGTATTACTCCTGCTTTAAAAGTCGCTGATACTACGCTTTTTGAAGATAATGCCTTGCAAAGAGAAAAATTAAAACTCATACAAACACCGCAGCTTTCACGCACAGCCTTACTTAAAAAGGCTTTAGATAAAAGTCTTGATTATACAGATGATAGCACGGCTATTTCGAGTGTGGGCGGTAAAATTTGGTTTGTAAAGGGCTGTGAAAAGGCTAGAAAAATCACTTTTAAAGAGGATTTACAAAAGCTTAATTTACCAGCACCTAGTGGGGAAATTTTTTGCGGAAATGGCTTTGATGTGCATGAATTTGGCGAAAACAGAGCCTTGATTTTAGGCGGGGTTAAGGTGCATAGTACTATGGGGCTTAAAGCACATTCAGATGGCGATGTTTTGGCACATTCTTTAAGTGATGCTATCTTAGGAGCTGCTAGTTTGGGTGATATAGGTGAGCATTTTCCTGACACTGATAAAAGCTTTAAAAATGCTGATTCTATGAAACTTTTAAAAAGAATTTATGATTTGGCTAAAGAATTCGGTTTTGAGCTTGTGAATGCTGATATTTGCGTTATAGCTCAAACTCCTAAGCTAAAGGAATTTAAAAACGATATAGAAAAAAATATAGCTAAAATTTTAAATGTAGATGAGTTTAGGATAAATGTCAAGGCTACAACTACCGAAAATTTGGGCTTTATAGGACGAAAAGAGGGCATTGGTGTGCTTAGTAGCGTGAATTTAAAATATTTTGATTGGACTAGTTTATGAAAGTTTTGATTATAGAAAATGAATTTTATTTGGCACAAAGTATAAGTATTAGGCTTAGTGATTTTGGTTTTAACTGCGATATTATAGGTTCTTACAACGAGTTTAATGATGAAAAATTTTACGATATAGTTTTGCTTTCTACAAATACTGATAATTTTTTAAAAGCGGTTTCTAAATTTAAAGAAAGCATAGTTATTTTGCTTATTTCTTACATAAGCACAGATACTGTTTCAAACCCTTTAAAAATGGGGGCAAGCGATTATATACAAAAGCCTTTTATGATAGAAGAGCTTGTAAGAAAAATCAAGCATTATCAAGAATTTAATAGACTTCAAATTATGAATTTAGCTTATGAAAACTATGTAAAATCAAAGCTTCATTATGTCAAGCTTGCAGAGTTTAACTATAAAAAAGTAAAACTCCCACTTATAATAAAAACTAGCAATCAAAACATATCAGATGCCTTTGTGTATAATTACATAAACGAATGCAAAAAAACCCTTTGCTATGCTGATTTATCGCTTTTAAACTCAACTGAAAAGCTTTTAAAAACAGAGCTTAAAAATAGCCTTTTATATTTGGTAAATTTTCATATTTTAAACACCACAGAGCAGGAGAAAATTCTAGCTTTTATAGAAAATAAAAATGTCATTTTACATACAAATTCTACCTTTGAGACAAAATTTAGCGTAATGGCTTTTGATGATGATGGCAGAAGTGTTAATTATGATGAAATTTTAACCATAGATGAGTATGTAAAATATGTAATTTTGCGTTATCAAAATGTCTTTTCTGATACTGAGCTTTCTAAAAAGCTTGGAATTTCACGCAAGTCCTTATGGGAAAAAAGGAAAAAATATGAAGTCAAAAGAAAGTAAAAGCCTTGCTATAAGTCAAAATGAGTTTGGAATTTTATCCCTTATAAAAGAGGGTTTGCTTGGAAATTGCACGCATTTAATGAGCGAGCGTGAAAGCCTTGAGGTTATGAAAAATGCTAAATTTAAAAACGAAATTTTTCCTTATCCTTTTAGCTTTTGTGTTAATGAAACAAAGGCTTTAAAAAACTTAGAAAAAGGCGATAAAATAGAACTTTGCCTAAATGAAAAAGTAGTAGGGCATATAAATTATGAGAGTAAATTTCAAAACGAAAAGGAAATTTCAAGCATTTTTAGTCCAAATATCTGCTCTTTAAAAGATAGTGGTTTGATTTGTCTTAGCGGAGAATTTGAAATTTATAACTCTGAAATAAAACAAATAAAAGAAAATTTTAACGCTACAAAACAAAGGTTAAACGCACAAAAGATAACAGCCATAGTTTCAAGCTTTGATCCGCTTCACAGAGCACACGAGAGAATTTTTCGCTGGACTATTGACAAGGCTGATTTAGTAGTGGTTTTTTTAGTAGAATCCTTTGAAGAAAATGGCTTTGAATTTGAGCTTAAAAGGGCTTATTTGGAAAAATTTATACAAACTTACTTACCACCTGATAGGGTTTTTATTTTTCCTTTAAAAAACATCGACATCTTTCACGCTCATTTAAATCCAGCCCTTGAGAGCATAATGGCTAAAAGTTTAGGATGTACTAAGCTTGTAGTAGGGCAAAACCACACAGGACTTGGAATTTTTTATGATAATAATCAACCAAAAAGCATACTAGATGAGTTTTCAAAAGATTATGGCATAGAAGTTATTATTTTACCTGAATTTGTTTTTTGTAATAAATGCCGTATGATAGTAAGCACTAGATCCTGCCCGCACGGAAGTCATCATCATTTACATTATAATTCTCAGTCCTTAAAAGCCTTGCTAAGAGCAGGATTAATCCCACCTGCTGTTTTTATGCGTAAGGAAATTTCTGCTATGATTTTAAGTTCTATTTTTTCAAATCGTTTTAAAAATTTGCAAAAAATTTATTATGATTTATTTCCAACTGATGGAATTTTAGAGCATAAAAGCGACGATGAGTTTTATAAAAAGCTTTTAGAAATTCACCAAATGTCTTATATGGTTTAAAGGAAAATTTTGCAAAAATTATTTTTAACCTTTTTTTATAGTGGTAGCGTAAAAACAGCTCCGGGGACTTTTGGGAGTTTAATTGCTTTAATACCTGCTTTTTTTGTTTTGAAATATCTTAGCGTTTTAACACTTTTTTTGCTTAGCATTTTAATTTTTGTTTTTAGCATAAAAATCATAGATGAGTATGAGAAAAAAACGCAAATTCACGATAGCAAACATATAGTAATTGATGAGGTTGCCGGGGTATTTTTAGCCTGTGCTATAAGTGCTAGTGCTTCAAATTCCTTGCTTTGTTTTGCTTTGTCCTTTGTGTTTTTTCGCCTTTTTGATATCACAAAGCCATCAATTATTGGTAGGGTCGATAAAAATGTAAAAGGTGGGCTTGGAGTAATGCTTGATGATATGTTAGCAGGGCTTTTTGCCGGGCTTTTGGTAAGTGTTATTTATGGGGCTTTGTTGAAATTTGAACTTTTGTTTTGGGATATAAATTTAAAAGATTTATTTTGAAATTTTGCTTAAATTAATGAAAATTTAAATTTTATTCTTATATAATCTCAGCTTAAATTTAAAAAAAGGAAAATAAATGGCAAACCACAAATCTGCTGAAAAAAGAGCAAGACAAACCATCAAAAAAACAGAAAGAAATAGATTTTACAGAACAAGACTTAAAAACATAACAAAAGCTGTTAGAGTAGCTGCTGAAAATAATGATAAAAACGCAGCTTTAGAGGCTTTAAAAGTAGCAAATAAAAGCATTCACGCTATGGTAAGTCGTGGCTTTTTGAAAAAACAAACTGCTTCTCGCCGTGTTAGTCGCCTTGCTCTTTTGGTTAATAAAATCGCATAATTTTAATGCTAGCTGATAAATTACAACCTTTTTTAAAACGCTTTGAAGAGTTAAATTCTCTTCTTAGCGATACTAATGTCATAAATGACATTAGCAAAATGACTACACTTTCAAAAGAGCAAAAGAGTTTAGAACCCATAGTTTTAAAAGCTAAAGAATACCTTAAAACTTTAGAAGATATCAACGAAAACAAAATTTTGTTAAATGACGCAGAATTTAGCGAGTTAGCAAAGGAAGAGCTTAAAATTTTGGAGGATTTAAAGCCAAAATTAGAAGAAGAGCTTAAAATTTTGCTTTTGCCAAAGGATCCAAACGATGATAGAAATATTTTCCTTGAAATTCGTGCTGGAACTGGAGGGGACGAGGCTTCTTTGTTTGTTGGGGACTTAGTAAAAGCTTATGCAAGATATGCTGAAAATCGTGGATATAAGCTTGAGATAGTAAGTTCAAGCGAGGGTAGCGTTGGTGGCTTTAAAGAAATTATTATGCTTGTAAAAGGAGCTGGTGCTTACTCAAGGCTTAAATTTGAAGGTGGTACTCACAGAGTTCAACGCGTCCCACAAACTGAATCTCAAGGGCGTGTGCATACTTCTGCTATAACAGTGGCTGTTATGCCTGAGGTTGATGATGTGGAGATTGAGATTAATCAAAATGATCTTAAAATCGATGTTATGAGATCAAGCGGACACGGCGGACAAAGTGTAAATACCACAGATTCAGCTGTTCGCATAACTCACATACCAACTGGCATTGTAGTAGTAAATCAAGACGGAAAATCACAACATAAAAACAAAGAAAGTGCTATGAAAGTTTTAAAAGCTAGGCTTTATGAAATGCAAGAAAATGAAAGACTTGCTAAGGAAAGTGAGACTAGAAAATCGCAAGTTGGAAGCGGGGATAGAAGTGAGAGAATTAGAACTTATAATTTTCCACAAAACAGAATTAGCGATCATCGTATAAATCTTACTCTTTATCGCTTGGATGCTATTATGCAAGATGGGCTTTTTGATGAGCTTATAGAACCATTAATCACTCATCATCAAGCCCAAGCCTTGCAGGAGCAAAACTTAGCTTAGTTTTTGTGTGGGAATTTGTGAGGGTTTCCTGCTGCACCTGCTAGTGCTGGAGTGATTTCCTCACCGTTTAAATCATATGCTTGACCAAAGCCTTTTACAAAGCGACCTTTTCCAAATTCTAATTTTACTAAGTGAAAATCAAGCATTTTGCGTATGGTTTTAATGCCACCACTTCCGCCGGTTTGTCTTTCAAACTCATCATAAACTTTGTCAAAAATTTCTCCTCTTGGCAAAAAGCTTGATTTTATTTTGTAGCGAAGTCTTTTTCGAAGTATGACAGAAGCTGCTTTGCTTTCATCTTCTAGGAACATTATTTCTATGTTATTTGGGTTTTCTTTTATATTTGAGTAATGCTCACTTACTTCGCTAATGTAGATGAAATTTCCCCATTCAGTACTTACAAAAGGAGCATAGGAGCAAGTTACTTCTTTATATTTGCTTAAGGTAGCTAATGAAACTGAGTTAAAGCTTAACATAAAATCTTTAATTTCTTGTTTAACTCCACTAAAATCCTTTTCGCTTTTTGCACTCATACAAAGCGAGATTATGGTATCTTTTAAGGTTTCTTCTGTGGCTTTTTTAGGAAATTCCACTCTTAAGTTTTCGCTGTCATTATAGACTATGTCAAGTCCTTCAAAATCAACACTTTTTAAAACGGCGTCATTTACTTCCTTAACTGCGCCAAATTTTTTACACAAATCAATCAAATTTGATTTATGATGGTCATTCATATGAGAGATAACACTATCAAAACTCATTTTTTATCCTTTAGTTTAAATTTTTCAAAAAAAATGGTATCAATTATCAAATTAAAAAAATCTTAAAAACTTAAAATTTTTTAAAATATTCTAAAATTTAAGCTAAATCTAATAAATTTAAAGCTAAATTTTCGCCTTTAAAAATGATATATATTATCATTTAATAAACCAAAATTTTAAGGATAAATTGTGAAAAAGTATAAGATGTTATCTTTAGTCTTTTTAGCAAATTCGCTTTTTGCTGAGCAAAGCGTGGAGCTTGAAAAGGTAGTGGTTAGTGCTACTGGTTTTGAGATGAGTGCTGATAGTAAGATTAGAAGTGTGGTTGTCATAGAAGGAAGTGAGCTTGAAAGCAAGGGCTATACTAGCTTAAAAGAAGCTTTGCAAAGGGTTGCTGGGGTTAGCTTTGTAAATTCTGGTGCAGGAGAGGTTATAGACCTTAGAGGACAAGGTGCTAAGGCAAATGTTGCCGTTAAGGTTATGATAGATGGCAAGGCTATGAATTTGCTTGATTCAACCGTGGCTGTAACGCCTATAAATTCCATAAATTTAGACAACATTGAACGCATTGAAATAATTCCAGGAGGAGGCTCTGTGCTTTATGGTAATGGCACTAGAGGCGGGGTTATAAATATTATCACTAAGAAAAAGGACAAAAATCAAGCTAGTTTTTCTTACAACACAGGCTATACAAACAAAAGCTTAGATAATGAATTATTACTTGATATGGCTTTTAAACTTAAAGAAAATGTGAGTTTTGGCACGGATTTTGACTATTTTAACCGCTATGCAAGTAGGGATGGCGACCACGAAAACGGCTTTTACTCAAATTCTAAACTTGGAATTGATTTTGAAAATGACTCAAGACTAAATTTTGGTTTTTCTTATTATCAAAACGATGATACCACCACAAGTGCCATTACTAAAGCCCAAGTTGAAGCTGATAAAAACCAAAAAGGAGCTGAACTTACCACTATACATACGCAAAGACCTAGTTTTGATGTGAATTATCAAGGTAAATTAGGCGAGAATTTTGAGTATGATACCCTTGCATTTTGGCAAAAGCAAACTTTAACCTATAGTGACAATCCAAACCAAGCAGGAAGCGAATTTAGCGATACTTTAAAAGGGCTTAAACTAAAGGGCAAGTATAATTATACTCCGCTTTCTTATCTTGTCTTTGGCTATGAGTTGCAAGATCAAAAAAATATGCGTGATTTAAGGCTTAAGCAAAGAGTAAATACTTCTATGGTAAATGCAAATTTTGACATAAAAACCCTAGCAAATATGCAAAAACAAAGCCATTCTTTGTTTGCTTTAAACTCTCACGAATTTAACGACTTTTTCACACTTTCAAGCGGAGTTCGCTATGAGTTTGCAAGTTATAAAAGCTCAAGGTTAAATTCCACTAATGGCGTTGTAAATATGACGATGCCAATGCCACCAGGAACGACTACTACTATACCTGTAAATTTTGCACAAAATTTTGATATGCCAGATACTGATGAAAACAATTTTGCCTTTGAAATAACTCCAAATTTTAGCTATTCAGACTATGGCAAGGTGTATTTAAAATACGAAAGAGGCTTTATATCGCCTAATCCTTCGCAATTTACCAACAAAAGATGCAAATCAGGTTCTACTTGTAATGGTGCTATGAGTTATGCAAATTATGAGTATTATTTTGCTGATTTAAAATCTGAAATTTTCGATACCTTTGAGCTTGGAATGAGTGATTTTTGGTGGGATTTTTACGGCTTTGATTTAAATCTTTTTTATACTAAAACAAAGGATGAGATAGTTCAATTTGGTCCTGGTTATCAAAGTTGGTGGGAAAATCGCAACATAGATGAGACAAAGCGTTATGGTATAGAGCTTAGCTTAAGTCAGGATTTTGAGAAATTTGGCTTTTATGAGAATTTGCGTTATATGCAAGCAAAAATTTCAAAAGGCGTGAATGATGGCAAGAAAATTCCCTTTGTTTCTGCCGTGAAAGTAGGAGCTGGAGCAAATTATAATTTTACTTCAAATCTTAGTTCTTTTGTGGATTTTACTTATTTTTCAAGGGCAAAAGATGGAGGTGAGATAGTAGATGAAAATACTGGTAAAATGGCTAATAACGCTTGGATAAAGGATTATTTTATAACTGATATAGGTCTTGTTTATACTTATAAAAAGCTTAAGCTTAATGCTAGCGTGAAAAATATCTTTGATGAAACTTACTATGCTTACCAAAATGCCGTTGATGATGAGTATATAGTAGGCAATGGCAGAAGCTTTCATCTAGGCTTTAGATACGAATTTAACTAAAATTTTTGGCTTGAGCTTTTCAAGCCTTTAATAAATTTTAAATAACAGGTGAAAATTCCATTAAGTTTATTAGACTTAGTGGAATTTAATTTTTGAAAACTAAAATCAATTAATAAATTTTACAAATAATATCTATTATCAAATCAAAAGAATTTTAAACAAGTAAATTTTTTATCAAATTTTTTATAAATTTTATAAACTTTTAAGAAAATAAAAGATAAATTTTCGCTTTTTTATGATATAGATTATCAATTAAGGAGCTTAATTTGAGTAAAATTAAAATTTCTATGGTGCTTACACTTTGTTTATTTAGTGTAAATTTGAGTGCAAACGAACTTAAAGAAGAAAAGGCTGAGCTTAGCAGGGTTGTTGTTTCTGCTAGTGGTTTTGAAAGTGATGCGGATACAAATTTAAGAAATGTTTTGATAATTAGCGGTGCTGAGCTACAAAACAAGGGCTATACTTCAGTAGAACAAGCCTTACAAAGAGTGGCTGGGATTAGCTTTGTGGATTTTGGGCTTGGTAAAAATATAGACCTTAGAGGGCAGGGCGATAAGTCAAATATAGCAGTTAAGGTTATGATAGACGGCAAGGCTATAAATGTGCTTGATAATTCGCACGGAGTTACTCCTTTAAATTCCATAAATTTTGATAACATTGAACGCATTGAAATAATTCCAGGAGGCGGCTCTGTGCTTTATGGTAACGGCACTAGAGGCGGGGTTGTAAATATCATAACTAAAAAGAAAAAGCAAGATAGTTTTGCTATAAGTTTAAAAGGCTCAAGCTTTGATAAAAAGCAAAATGGCGGAAATTTAGGACTAAGTGGTGCAAAAAAGATAAATGACAAACTAGCCTTTAGCTTTGATATAAACGGCTTTAACGAGGATGGCTATCAAAAAGGATATAATCAAAAAGGCTATTATATAAACTCAAAAGCTTATATTGATTTAAACGATGAAAGCGAATTGAAATTTGCTTATAATTATTTTAAAAGCACAAACACAGGAAGTGGCTATCTAACAAAGGCTCAAATAGAAGCAAACCCTACAAAAAGGGGAAATTCTGAAAACATAACATCCATAAATCGCCCTGAATTAAGCCTTGATTATAACTACTACTTAAACGAAGCTTGGGAATTTAGTCTTAGCACCTTTTGGCAAAATCAAAAGATAAATTATATAAAAGATATTACAAGTATGACTTCTAGGGGTATGAGCGTGCCTGTGTATCAAAATGGAAGCGGTTTTGAAGATACCTTGCTTGGAATTTCTTTAAAAAGTAAATACAATTACAAAGAAAATTCCTATCTAGTGCTTGGTTATGAGTTTGAAAACCACGATGCTAAAAGGACAAGCATAGTGCATTATGATGTAAATTATAGCTCCTTTACTATGAGTCACACTATGACAACCTTAATGGATATGAACAAGCAAAGCAATTCTTTTTTCGTACTTGACTCTCACGCTTTTAATGAAAATTTCAGCCTTTCAGGCGGTGTAAGATATGAAAGAAGCACCTATGAAACGGATAGAAACTACACTAGCAAGATGGTTATGATGGGAAATCCTACTCCTTCTACACCTGAACTTTTTGATACAGATGATAGCACTGATAATTTTGCCTTTGAACTAACGCCAAATTTTAAATACTCAGACACAGGAAGTGTTTATTTAAAATACGAAAGAGGCTTTGTCTCGCCTAGTCCGTCGCAGTTTGTAAATAAAGATCAAGCCACGAAAAAATACTACGCTGCGGATTTAGACCCTGAAATTTTTAATACCTTTGAGCTTGGTTTAAATGATTTTTGGTGGGATTTTTATAGTTTAAACTTTAACATTTTTTACACACTTAGTAAGGATGAAATTTCATATCTTGGAAACCCACACTCAACAAGCGGGGCTTTTTGGAAGTATTATAATATAGACGAGACCACAAGATACGGAGCTGAGCTTAATTTAGAGCAAAGTTTTTTAAATGATGATTTACTTTTTAAACAAAGCCTAACCTATCTTAATGCAAAAATTTCAAAGGGCGTTAATGATGGCAAACTCATACCTTATGTCTCTAAAATAAAGGCTACTTTTGGAGCGCAATACGCTATAAATTCAAAGCTTAACACCTTTTTGGATTTAACTTATTACTCAAGGGCAAAGGATGGCGGAAGTGTTGATGAAAACACAGGTAAAATGACTAGAAATTCTTGGATGAAGGATTATTTTATAACTGATATTGGCACAAGTTATAAGTATAAAAATTTGCAAATCATAGCTAGTATTCAAAATCTTTTTGACAAACAATACTTTGTTTATCAAGATAGCATAAATGATCAGTATCTACCAGGAAATGGCAGAAGTTATCATTTAGAGTTTAAATATGCTTTCTAAAAAAATTTATTTTGGCTTTGGAATTTTCATAGCTTACGCAGTTTTTATACTAATTGCTCTTTGTTTGGGAGATGAGAATTTAAGCCCTTTTGAGCTTTTTTCTGTTTTATCTAGCGGAGATGAAATTTCAAAGCAAATCATACTAGATGGGCGTTTGCCACGCATTATAATGGCTATTTTGATAGGAATGCTACTTGCAAGTAGTGGAGCTGTAACTCAAAATGTATTTTCAAATCCTATAGCAGATCCTTACATCATAGGCATAGCATCAGCTGCTACCTTTGGGGCTGTTTTGGCGTATTTACTAAAACTTAGCGATTTTTACTATGGAATTTTGGGCTTTATTTGCTCGGCTATTTTTTCTTTAGTGATTTTTAAACTTTGTCTTAAAGCCACGCTTTCAACCTTGCTTATAGTCGGCATAGCCGTATCGTCGTTTTTAGGGGCTTTTACTTCATTTTTTACTTACGCAATAGGCGAAGAATCTTTTAAAATAGTCGCCTGGCTTATGGGAAATATAGGCACTGCAACTTGGCTTAGAGTAGGAATTTTAGCCTTACCTTTGGCATTTTGTCTTGTGTATTTTTATCTACATAAAAAGCAAATGAATATTATTTTAAGCGGTGATGATGAGGCTAGAAACTT
>Cebus_capucinus_imitator_PRJNA485217_SSR105__coassemble_443_pt1 | contig 17656 bp, 17 predicted proteins | sample Cebus_capucinus_imitator_PRJNA485217_SSR105__metabat2_low_PE_008 | metagenome-assembled genome bin Cebus_capucinus_imitator_PRJNA485217_SSR105 | reverse complement strand
AACAAATTTTAATTCCAAAAAATGAACTACGGAATTAAAAAAATTCTCACTTACTAAAATAGTGGAAACAAACATCATATGTGCCCACATAAATAGCCCAAGAAAAAGCCCAGAAGCACTTTGGATAAAATCAAGCTTTGCTGGAATTTTGCTTTTTTTATCCTCTATACTTCTACCCAAGTAACCCTCGATAAGCTGACTCATCTATACTCCTTTGGATAAATTTCAGATAATTTTGATTATAATAAATTTTTCTTTAATATACTTTTAATTTACTTTTTATTTTAATTTTAAGAAAAATTAAAAAGCTAAGCACAAACATTACTAGACTTAAAATTTGACCCATACTAAGATTAAACGCTACAAAACCAATACTAAAATCAGGCTCTCTAAAAAATTCACAAACAAAACGCGCTAAGGAGTAAAAACTAGCATAAATTAAAATAAGTTCTCCTGTGAAACTTTGCTTAAAACGCGCTATATAAACTATTATAAAAAGCACAATGCCTTCTAAAAATGCCTCATAAAGTTGAGAAGGATGCCTTAAAGCCCCATCAACATAAATCCCCCAAGGCACAGTTGTAAGTCTTCCAAAAAGCTCTTGATTTAAAAAATTTCCTATCCTACCAAAAGTATAAGCTAATGGCACACAAAGTGCTACTAAATCAAGAAAGAGCCACGCATTTTGCTTGTATTTCTTGCAAAATAAAAAGGTAGCGATCAAAAAACCAACAATAGCACCATGATAACTCATTCCACGAATTCCTACGAAATTTCCATCTTTATCAAAGGGATTGAAAATTTGCCAAGGATGTGTGATATACCATAAAGTGTGAGTATCATAAATTAAAATATATCCAAGTCTAGCACCTAAAATAACGCCTAATTCAGCCCATATAAAATAATTATCAAGCATTTTTTCACTAATGTTTAGTTTAAATTTGCGAACAAAAAATTTAGCCAAAAAAAGGGCTAAAAGTAAGGAAAAAACATACATTAAGCTATACCAATAAATTTTAAAACCAAAGAAATTAAAGGCTACTACATCAAAATTAGAATAAATATTTTGCCAAAATTCCATACCAATCCTTAAAATTTGTTTTCAAAAATATAGCAAAAAAACTTTAACTTGCTATAATTTCAAAAATTTCAAAAAGGTAAGATATGAAAAAATATATTTTGATTTTAAGTGCTTTTTTTCTAGCAGCTTGCGGCAGTAGCAGTAGTTTTACAAATTTATCTTTGCCAAATTTTAAACCTCAGGTGCAAACTCAGGTTCAAAATGCAAATTCTGGTGTAAGTATCGAGTTTGCAAGTATAAATATGGAGCAAAATAATAATTATTCAGATTTCTTTGAAAATTCAGTTCTTAAGCTTCGCATAGAAAGAGAAATTGAGCTTTTAAAGCAAAATTTAGAAGAGCAGATTGAAACCATAGTTAAGCTTAAAGGCTACGAGCTTAAGGATTCAAACGCTGATTATAAGCTTAACGGCTTGGTTAGTATTTATATAGAAGAAAAGGATGTGCAAAAAAATTCTAGTTTTATGAGTGGGGATTTTGTAAAATCAAATCTTGGGATAAATTTTAAGGCAAAAATTGAGCTAGTTGATGCTGAAAATTCACAAAATTCTACGCAAATTTCAAGCGATACAAAGCTTGATTCTTTAGTAGAGCTTAACTATCCTATAAAAAATGATGATGGGCTTAGTATGTTTAAAACTACTATTTCAAATGTTCCAACAGAGCTTAGTAAAGAGCTTGCAAAACCGGCATTTGAGATAGATAAAAGTTTTTTAGCCTTTTATAAAAATACCTTAAATTCTCTTTATAATAATATGCCTTTAGCTGAGAAAAAAGAAGAAAAAAGTTCATTTAACAGCTTTGAGGAAAATACAAATTTTGAAAATATAGAGCCTAAGATTGAGCCAAAACAAGAAAATACTACGGAATTTTTGGATAAAAGCGAGGAAAAAGACTTGGGTGGTATTGAAATTTTTGAGTAAATTAAAGTTTTAAGGCTGCTTGCATAGAATTTTTTATAACCTGCCTTTTATCTTTTATGTCAAAAAAAAGTTCAAAGGCAAAAACTCCTTGCCACAAAAGCATATCAAGCCCATCTTTGCAAGGTAGCTTAAATTCCTTACAAAGCCTTAAAAAAGGAGTTTGCTTACCATAAATTACTTCAAAAGCATATTTTGAATTGCTTAGAATTTTTCTTAACAAATTCTCTTCGCAAGGTAAATTTTCATCACTAAGTCCTGCTGAGGTGCTATTTATCACTATATCAAATTTAAATTCGTTTAAATTCTCATAAAGGCTAGTTTTATAAGCTTTAAAATCTAAAAATCTTTTTTCACTACGATTTGCTATTAAAACTTCTATGCCCTTACTTTTCAAAGCGTAAGCAATGGCAAGTGCTGTTCCACCAGCTCCTAAAATCAGAGCTTTTTTAAGCTCTTTAAATTCTTTTATAGCTTCTAAAAAGCCAAAAGCATCGGTGTTGTAGGCGTAAATTTTATTTTCTTTAACGCAAAGAGTGTTAGCTGAGCCTATATTTAGAGCAAATTCATCTTTAAAGTCAGCTATTTTAAGGGCTTCTTCTTTAAAAGGCAGGGTTATGTTTGCACCAATTAAGCCAAGTTTAAAAATTTTTTCTTTAAGAAGTTTCGCATCTTTTAAATGATAACGGCTATAAATAGCTTTTAAGTTTAAAGTCTTAATGGCGTTATTGTGAATTCTAGGCGATCTTGAGTGTTTTATAGGATCGCCTATGACAGCTAGAAATTTCATTGCAAGGTAAAAGAAAAGGCGTCTTTTGCTACTTCTTTACGAATTTTAGCAAGTTCGTTTGCGATATTTTCTTTTTCAAATGGTCCTATTAAAACCTTTGTGATTTCCTTGCCATTTACTGATGTTTTGTAAAGCTTGTAATCATAGCCTTTTTGTTTAACAGCGGCTAACTCTTTGGACTTTTGATCTAAGTTACTTACAGAAAAAATTTGAACATAAATTCCAGAAGCAAGACCACTTGGATGTATAGGTTTAGACTCTACATTTTTAAACAAATCGTTAGGATTTTGTGCCTTTTGAGTGCTTTGTTTAGTGTTTTCTTTTTTAGGATTTTCCTGTTTTTTAGGCTCTTGTTTAGGTTCTTGTTTTATAGTTTTATTTTCAACACTTTCTTGTTTTACTTCTTCTTTTGTAGCTTCAATACTTTTTTGAGGCTCTTGCTCGACACTTGGAATAGGATTTAAATTTTCAGTGCTTAAGTTTGTTTCTTGTGTTAAATTCTGCTCTTCTTGCTGAAACTGCTTTCTAAGTGCTTCAAACTGATCTTCTGGCGAAGTATTTTCAGTGATAGGCATATTTTCAAAGCCATCGTTATTTTGAGTATTTTCGCTTACTGGCTCACTTGGAAATATGCTTTCTTGCGTGCTTTCATCATCATTATTAATAAGTTTCATAACCACCATAATAGCCAAAAACAAAATAACCAAAGCTATAATGCGTAAGAGAATTTTTTTAATCTTTTCGCTTTTATTGCTTTTTTCTAAGATGATGTCATCAAATTCATTTTTATTGTTTTCCATAATTTTCCTTTTTTACATATGTTTAGACCAAGAACTACCACGCTCTTTTTGATAGACTTCGTAAGGTAGTATCAAGATATTAAATTCCCTAGGCACATCCATACTAGGAAAAACCCTCCACTCAACAGGCATTTTGCTTGCAAACATTAAAGAAAGTTTAGACGCTAAAGAATAACCCTCATTTAACGCCGTGTGTCCTTTGTGTATATAAAGGTGCAAATGTCCTGAAGTTTTTGTTTTATAAGCTGTGAAATTTATAAAACCTTCCTCTCTTAAAATAAGCTGAGCTCTGTGATAAAATCTTTCAGCATTAAAACCATTGTAATCAAAAACTATATTTTCAACCTTATCATCCTTGGTTATCAAATCGTGTGCGACTACTATTTTTTTGGCTTCGTGTTCTCTTATCACGCTTAAATTTAAAGGAGCGTCAATCCTTTCAAATTTATCAAAAAATAAGCGTCCTCTATGCGAGAGTTTGTTTATAATTTTATCACGCTTTATATAATAATGATCATTAATCATTTTGATTAAGGACATATCCATTGGAGAAATCAAAACATAGCCTTTTTGTAGATTATAAATTTACTTGAAAGCTCTTTAAATTCCTCTTTTATCTTAGCTTGTAAATTTGTGTTATTAATATCACTTAAGATATCGGCTATTTTATGAGCTACTAGCTCTATTTGCTCTTCTTTAAAGCCCCTTGCGGTAAGTGCGGCGGTGCCAAGTCTTAAGCCACTTGTTACAAAAGCAGAACGCGTTTCGCCAGGAACTGTGTTTTTGTTTGCTGTAATTCCTGCTCTAGCTAAGGCTAAATCAGCATCTTTTCCGCTAAATTCTCTATCTAAAAAGCTCATTAAAACAAGATGATTATCAGTGCCATCGCTTACTAGTTTAAAGCCCCTAGCCATTAAAACTTCGGCTAATTTTTTAGCATTTTTTATAACCTGTTTTGCATAAATTTTCCACTCGTCACTTAGGTTAAACTTAAAACCTACAGCCTTAGCTGCTATTACGTGCATTAAAGGTCCGCCTTGAATTCCTGGAAAAATAGCTGAATTAACCTTTTTAGCGATTTCTTCATCATTACACATAATAATCCCACCCCTTGGACCTCTAAGTGTTTTGTGTGTAGTTGAGCTTACTATATGAGCGTGCGGAAATGGGCTTGAATGCTCATTTGCGACTACAAGTCCAGCTATATGAGCTATATCAGCAAATAAAAAAGCCCCAACTTCATCAGCAATTTCTCTAAATTTAGCAAAATTAATCTCTCTAGCATAAGCACTAGCTCCGCATACTATGAGTTTTGGGCGAACAATTTTTGCTATATCTAAAACTCTATTGTAATTTATCCTACCATCAAGTTCTACACCATAAAAAAAACTTTCATACATTTTACCAGAAGAACTTACCTTAGCTCCGTGAGTTAGGTGTCCACCGTGGCTTAGATCCATACCTAAAATTTTATCTCCTGGATTTAAAAGGGCAGCATAAACGCCTTGATTTGCTTGAGAACCAGAATTTGGTTGAACATTTGCAAATTCACAATTAAAAAGCTTTTTGCATCTTTGAATAGCTAAGGTTTCAATTTCATCGACAAACTCACAGCCCCCATAATACCTTTTGCCAGGATAACCCTCAGCGTATTTGTTAGTAAGAATTGAACCCATAACCTCCATAACTTCAGGCAGAGTAAAATTCTCACTTGCTATCATTTCCAAGCCTTCGCATTGGCGTTTTAACTCTTCATTTGTTAAATCAAAAATTTCCTTATCAAATACTTCTAAGCTCATTATTCCTCCTTGTTTTCTGATTTTAACGGACGCATTGCCGGAAATAAAATCACATCTCTAATAGACTTTTTACCAGTTAAAAGCATGACAAGTCTATCAATGCCAATGCCCTCTCCAGCAGTTGGTGGCATACCATAACCAAGTGCATTTACAAAGTCCTCATCCATTTCACACGCTTCATCATCGCCTGCATTTTTAGCTTCAATTTGCTTTAAAAATCTTTCGTATTGATCAAGCGGATCATTAAGCTCGTTAAAGCCATTGGCAAATTCTTTTCCAGCTATGAAAAGTTCAAATCTTTCTGCGATTTGAGAATTTTCTTCACTTCTTCTTGAAAGGGGGCTAATGGATATTGGAAAATCGGTTATAAAAGTAGGATTTATAAGTTTTTCTTCCACATAGTTATCAAAAAGTTCAGCTTGTAAATAACCCAAATCAAGCTTTTCATTTGCTTCAAAGCCGTCATTTTTGAGTTTTTGTAGAATTTTTTCTTTATTTTCTATTATGTCATCTTCGATTTTTCCGTAAATTTTTAAAGCATTTTTATAAGAAATTCTTTCAAAAGGCTTAGAAAAATCAATAATTTTGCCATCAAATTCTATACTTTTTCCCAAATTTAATTTTTCTAAAAGTATGCCAAAAAGTTCTTCTGTAAGATCCATTAAATCTTTATAATTATGATACGCCCAGTAAAATTCTATAGAAGTAAATTCAGGATTGTGCGTAAGATCCATTCCTTCGTTTCTAAAGCAACGATTTATCTCAAAAACAGCCTCAAAACCACCTACAACAAGCCTTTTTAAGTAAAGCTCAGGAGCAATTCTTAAAAATCTTTCAACGCCTAAGGCATTATGATAAGTTACGAAAGGCTTTGCATTTGCTCCACCTGCAATTGGGTGCATCATGGGAGTTTCAACCTCTAAAAAGCCCTTATCTTCGAAAAAATGGCGTATTAAACTTACTATTTTAGAGCGTGTTAAAAAGTCCTTTTTAACTTCGTTATTCATAATCATATCAAGATATCTTTTGCGATATCTTTGCTCTATATCAGTAAGTCCGTGAAATTTCTCAGGTAATGGTAATATAGCCTTTGTAGCCAGGGTAAGCTCACCAACATGTAAAGAAAATTCTCCGCTTCGCGTTACAAAAGGATAGCCACTAACTAAAATGATATCTCCAACTTCTAAATTTTTCTTAATAAGAGTGTAATACTCATCGCCTAAGATATTTTTGTTAAAATAAATTTGCAAATTTCCACTTTGATCTTCTATATTGGCAAATACTGATTTTCCGGCGATTCTTAAGAATTTTATACGCCCAGCCACACAAGCTTTAGCATTTTCGTCTCTTTTTTCTTCTTTTTGTAAAATATAAGAAAATTTCTCTCTAAATTCGCTAAGAGAGCTTTCTTTTTTTAAAAAATGAGGATAGGGATTAAAACCTGCATTTTTAAATTCGTTTGCTTTAGCTATTCTTTGCTGCTCTAAAATATTATCAAACATTATATTTTCACTTTCATTTTTTTACTATCACAAGTATTGCAAATTCCGTAAAGTTGCATTAAATGCCCTGTTAATTTAAAGCCGTGTTCTTTGGCTATTAAAGCTTGTTGTCTTTCTATGATAGGATTTTCAAATTCTATAATTTTGCCACAATTTTTGCATATCATATGATCGTGATGAGGTTTGTTTGCAAGTTCGTATTTTTTACCAGCTGAGCCAAAAGAAATAGAAGTTACCATACCTGATTCTTCCAGTAAATTTAAGGTTCGATAAACCGTTGCTATGCCTACATTTAGGTCAGGTTCTACTTGTTTTATCTCCATATATAAACTTTCAGGAGTATAGTGTGTGTCGCTGTGGTATAGTGTTTTTAAAAGAATTTCTCTTTGTTTTGTGTATTTAAGACCGCCTTGTCTTAGAATTTTTTTAAATCTTTCTAATAAAACATCGTATTCTACATTTTCTATTAGCATTTAATCCCCTTTTTGAGTATCGTTTAAATCATTTATGCTATTTATTTTTTCGCTAATTTTACTAATACTACTTTCTGCTAAGGGCTGATTCATTATTAAAGAACCTATTGTTTTTAGGGAATTTAAGGTATAGCTATTTTTAGCAAAATCGTTTAATTTATCATTTAAAAAGTCTATTCTTGCTACGCAAAAAACCAAAATTGCAAAGATTAAAAAAACCTTAGCAGCCCCAAAGATAAAGCCACCAATTTTATCTAAAATTCCAAGACCGCTTAGTTTTACTAATTTAGCAAGAAAACTACCAAAAAATAGACACAAAACCCAAAAGATAATCAAAATAAGCAAAAATCCAGCAAAACTAGCAAGGCTTTGATTTTCTATCTTATAAAAATTATTTTGTATAAACTCAGCTGCTAAAGTAGCATATTTTGAGGCTAAAAATACTCCACCAATTATCCCTAAAAGTCCAAAAATTTCTTTAATAAGACCGCTAACAATACCTTTTAAGCCCAAAAGCAAGGTAAAACCTAAAATAAAAGCATCAAACCAGGAAAAACTCATAATATCACTTTCTAAAAATTTATTTTAATATTCTACAAATAAGCGTTAAATAGCGAGTTAATCACTCTATAATTTTAGGAACTACAAAAAAATGATCCAAAGTTTTAGGAGCATTTTTTAAAACATCATTTATAACTTCGCTAGTGCTTATTTTATCATCTCTAAAAGGAGTTCCACCCTTAATGGTGCTAATGGTAAGTTTTTGAGAATTTAGCTCAAGCTCGTTAAGTTTTTCTACAAAATTTACAATTTCACTTAAATCTTTCATAAGTTCAGCTCTTTTTTCTGTAATGCTTAAAGCACTTAATTTTTCAAGTTTTGTGAGTAATTTTTCATCTATTTGCATTTTTAAACCTTGGTAAAATAATTAGAATTTAAAAATTATATCATAAAAAGCTTTAAATTATTTAGGATATTTTATAATTTATATGATACAATGCCAAATACTTTTTAAAACATTTCAAGGATAAAATTTGAGACTAAAGGATAATTTAGAAGCGGTAAAAACGCAGTTAAACACAGAAGAGCAGTTTTTAGGCAGTCTTATAAAGGGCGAGAAATTTATAAGAAAATATAAAATTTACATCTTAGCTATATTAATAGCTTTGATAGCGTGGTTTTTAGGTAATTTTATTAACTCAAAATTAAGCGAACAAAGCGTGATAAGGGCTAATGAAATTTATGCTAGTTTGCTTAAAAACACTAAAAATGAAACACTTTTAAATGAGTTAAAAGAAGAAAATATCAATCTTTATGCTGTGTTTTTGCTTAAAGAAGTTGATTTAAATGATGAAAATTTTAAAAATAAATTAAAAGATTTGAGTCAAAATAGCGAGATAAATTCTCTTTTAAAAGATATAATTTACCTGCATTTGTCCCAAAAGTCAAAATTTTTAAAAGATTATGAAAAAATTTCACAAGCTTATGAGCTTTTAAAAAACGATAAAATAGAACAAGCAAATGTTTTATTGGCTCAAATTAAAGAAAATTCTATACTTAGTCAAATTTCAAAAAATCTTAAACATTATCAAGGTATCTCACAATGAAAAAAATCTTATTAATCTCACTTTGTTTATTTATCTGTGCTTGTGGCACTAAAAGGCAGTATTTTGAACCTGAAACCACTGATGGAAACTTAGGTTATAATGATAGCTTGAGGGCTAAAATTATAGATTGGAATTTAGTATCTGCTAAGCTTAGCAATGAAGAAATCATCTTAAAAGATTATGAAAGTGGTTTTAAACTTCCTAAAAATTATATGCTTTTAGCTTATCAAGATGGCGAATTTATCACGGCTGATAATGAAGGGAATTTAAAAATTTATGATAGCTCTTATAGCGAAATTTATTCTAATAAATTTGACGCAAGTGTTGTTGGAGCTGCTTTAAATGGCGATGATTTGGCACTTTTATTAGCTGATAATACCATACTTTTTGCAAACCGCTCTTTAGGTGTGAAATTTAGCCAAACTCTTACTCAAGCTCCAGCACAAGATAGTCGCGTGGCTAATCCTATATTTTTGGATAATATAGTAGTTTATCCTACTTTAGATGGTAAAATTTTAATACTTTCAAGATCAAATTTGCAGATTATAAAAGATGTGGTGATTTCTGCTGAAAATTTCTTTAACAATATCATTCATTTAAGTGTAAATAATGATAAATTAGTAGCCGCAACAGCTAAAAAAATCATAGTGGTAAGCCCTGCTAGAACGCTTTATTTAGACGCTGACATAAAGGATATAGTTACAAATGGTGATGCTATTTTTGTGCTTGAAAAAAATGGAAATATCATAAAAACTGATTATAATCTTAGAAAAATTACAGAGAAAAAATTTGACTTTGCTATTTTTGTAAAATCTGCTGTTTATAATGAGAATTTATATATCATCGAAAAAACAGGCTACTTGATAAAAAGCGACTTAGACTTAGAAAATACAAAGGTTTTTAAGCTTTCAAGTGCTATTGATGAAATGTCTTTTATGGGAAATGGCAAGTTTTATTATGGTAGTAAAATTTTAGATTTGCTCTGATATGCTTTAAATTTGTGCGAAGTTAGGATTTAATTTATGCTTCTTTGTGATATAGGAAATTCCAATGCTAATTTTTTGGATGATAATAAATATTTTACCTTAAGCATAGAGCAGTTTTTAAATTACAAAAGTGAGCAAAAAATTTTTTATATAAATGTAAATGAGAGCTTAAAAGAGCATTTAAAAGCTCAAAAAAATTTTATAGACCTTAAGACTTATTTTATGTTTGATACTATTTATCAGGGCTTAGGAGTTGATAGAATCGCAGCTTGTTATACTATAACAGATGGGGTTGTAGTGGATGCTGGAAGTGCTATTACTATAGATGTAATGTCAAATTCTATGCATTTGGGCGGTTTTATACTGCCTGGAATTTCAAATTATCGTAAAATTTATTCTCATATTTCGCCTGTTTTAAACTGCGAGTTTAACACCAAAATAAGCTTTGATGCCTTTCCGCAAAAGACTATGGATGCTTTAAGTTATGGTGTTTTCAAAGGAATTTATTTGTTGATTAAAGATACTGCTTTAAATAAAAAGCTTTATTTTACCGGAGGCGATGGGCAGTTTTTGGCAAATTATTTTGATAATGCAGTTTATGATAAAATGCTAGTTTTTCGTGGTATGAAAAAGGTGATAAAAGAAAATCCAAATTTGCTTTATTAGACCTTGTAAATTCTTTTTTAAAAGTTAATGAATTTTAACCTTTTGTAAAACATTTTAAACTAAACTTTTACAAAAGTTTAACAAAAAGGAAAAACAATGGCTAGGCAAGAATTTGATGTGCTTGTGATAGGAGCTGGAATTTCAGGTGCTGCTTTATTTTACGAGCTTTCAAGATATACAGAGCTTAAAAACATAGCTTTAGTAGAAAAATATAATGCTCCTGCGACTTTAAATTCCAAAGGAACAAGTAATTCTCAGACCATACATTGTGGTGATATAGAGACAAATTACACGCTTGAAAAGGCTAGAAAAGTTAAAAAAACCGCTGATATGATTATAAAATATGCCCTTTTGCAAAATGCTCAAAATAAATTTATGTTTTCTCATCAAAAAATGGCTCTAGCTGTTGGTGAAACGGAGTGTGAGAGCATAAAAGAAAGGTTTGAAGAATTTAAAGAACTTTACCCTTACATAAGTTTTTTTGATAAGGATAAAATCAAGCAAGTAGAGCCAAAAATCGTCCTAGCAGAAGATGGCATAAGCGATAGAAAAGATCCAATTTGTGCTATGGGAGTTGAAGCTGGTGGGACATTTACTACGGTTGATTTTGGAAAAATGAGCCAAAGTTTGATAGAAGAAGCTTGCAAGCAGGGCAAAAATACAAGTGTTTTTTTTAATCAAGAAATTGTAAGCATAGAAAAAAAAGATGGGTATTTTTTACTTAAAACTTCAAATTTCCAAGAATATCACGCAAAAGCTGTAGTGGTAAATGCTGGAGCACACTCACTTTATCTTGCCCATAAAATGGGAGTAGGGCTTGATAAGTCCTGTTGGCCTGTGGCTGGAAGCTTTTATCTTGCTAAACAAAAGCTTTTAAATGGCAAGGTTTATATGGTGCAAAATCCCAAACTTCCATTTGCTGCACTGCACGGAGACCCTGATTTGTTAGCTGATATGAATACTCGTTTTGGACCAACAGCCCTTGTTATACCAAAGCTTGAACGATATCACGGATTAAAATCTGTGCCTGAATTTTTTGAAGCCTTGAAATTTGATAAGGTTGTTCTTAAAATAAGCTTAAATATGCTAAAGGATAGCACCATCAGAAACTATATATTTTATAATTATCTTTATGAAATTCCTTTTATAAATAAAAGACTTTTTGTTAAAAATGCCCAAAAAATCGTCCCTAGCCTTAGGATAAATGATATTTATTATGCTAAGGGTTTTGGTGGGGTTAGACCGCAAGTTATTGATAAGGTAAAAGGTGAGCTTATGTTAGGAGAGGCTAGTATAAACGAAACAGAAGGGATAATTTTTAATATGACGCCAAGTCCAGGAGCAACTAGCTGTCTTGGGAATGCTTATAGGGATGCAAAGCTTGTGTGTGAGTATTTGGGAGTGAAATTTGATGAGGATAAATTTAGTGAGCTTTGTGGCTGATTTGTTTCCACGCTTAGCTAGAATTTGAAAAAAGGAGTTAAAATGCTTAAAAAAACAAAAATCGTAGCCACCATAGGACCGGCAAGTGAAAAAGAAGAAATTTTACGTCAAATGATAATAAATGGCGTAAATGTTTTTCGCCTTAATTTTTCGCACGGAACGCACGAGTATCACAAAACAAATTTAAACACCATACGCAAGGTTGCTAAAGAATTAAATGCTAGGGTTGGAATTTTACAAGATATAAGTGGTCCAAAGATAAGAACAGGCGAGCTTAAAGAAGCATTTGAGCTTAAAAAAGGCGATAGGCTTGATTTTTATAAAGAAAAAATAATAGGTGAGAAAATTTCAGAAAATCATTACAAGCTAAGCATTAATCAAAGTTCTATTTTAGATATGCTTAAAGTTGGGGAATTTATTTATTTATATGATGGTTCAATACGCGTAAAAGTAAGCGAAATAAGCATTGAAAAGGTGCAAACCATAGTAGAAAACGATGGATTTTTAAGCTCAAACAAGGGTATAAATTTCCCAAATACAAAAATAAATATAGAAGTCATTACTCAAAAGGACAAAAATGATTTACAATGGGGCATAGAAAATGGGGTTGATTTTTTAGCTATTTCTTTCGTGCAAAATGCCCATGATATAGATGAGGTTAGAGAAATTCTAGCTAAGAATAATGCTAAAATTTCAATTTTTGCAAAGATAGAAAAATTTGACGCAGTTGAAAATATAGATGAAATCATTAAAACAAGCGATGGGATTATGGTCGCAAGAGGAGATCTTGGTATAGAAGTTCCATATTACAAAGTTCCAAATATACAAAAAGAGATAATCCAAAAGGCAAATAACGCCTCAAAGCCCGTTATAACAGCAACACAAATGCTTTTTTCTTTGGCTAAAAATAAAGTTGCTACAAGGGCTGAAATTTCAGATGTGGCAAATGCGGTTTTAGATGGAACTGATGCTGTTATGTTAAGCGAAGAAAGTGCTGTGGGAATTGATCCTGCAAATGCTGTTTTGGTGATGAGTAAAACCATAATAGAAACTGAAAAAAGGTATCCTTATAATAAATTTAGCGAGTTTGAAAAGCTTGATGATACGGATAAAATAATGCATTCAAGCACTTATCTTGCAAGTGAGTTGAAAGTTGATGCTATTTTTGCTCTTACAAGTAGTGGAAAATCAGCCATTAAAATAGCAAGATATCGTCCAAATATCAACATCTTAGCAGCAGCTCATAGTGAAAAAACCTTAAATTCTTTAAGTATAGTTTGGGGTGTAAATCCTGCTATTTTGGTTGATAAAAGCGATAGTTTAACCTTGTTAATTAAAAATTGTGTTAAACAAAGCGTTGAAAAAAATTTAATGAATATGGAAAAATCATATATTTTAACAGCAGGTTTTCCAACAGGAGTTGAAGGCTCTTCTAATCTTATTAGAATTTTAAACAAAGAGCAGATTTCTTATTATTTAAAGTAAAATTTTAGTTAAAAAAGTCGATATAGTTTAAGGTCCCACAAAAAAGGAGCAAATATGCAAGTGAATACTTTTTCAAATGTCGCTAGCATTACGCAAACACAAGTTGGCAGTAAGAAGGCAGAAGATACAAAAGACAAAAATGTTTTAAGTGCTGATTCTAGCAAGGATGTAGATAAAAATACACTTGAAAAGCTGAATGCACTTGGTGGTAAGGGCATTACTCAAATTTATTTGGTTCAATTTCAACAAGAAACTATGAACGCTGTTTTTGGTTCTAGTAATGCTCAAGCTGGACTTGAAAGTCTTTTAAATGATTCAGACAAAGCAAAGTCTATACTTTCAAATATCGATTTTGCAAGCATAGGTTACAATGGCAAAAATCCTCTTTCTATGGATAAAAGTGAATTAGAAGAGCTTCTTGGCGAGGATGGATTTTTTGGTATTGCTAATACGGCAAACCGCATAGCTGATTTTGTAATCAATGGTGCAGGAGATGATATAGAAAAACTACAAAAAGGTTTTGAAGGTATGAAAAGTGGATTTGAGCAAGCAGAAAAAATGTGGGGCGGAAAGCTTCCTCAAATCAGCCAAGACACTATAGACGCAGCCATTAAAAAGGTAAGCGAAAGAATAGATGAGCTTGGTGGCAAAACTTTAGACCTACAAGCCTAAACAAATGCTTAGAATTTTCTAAGCATTTTCTTTACTCAACAGTTACACTTTTTGCTAAATTTCGTGGCATATCAACATCATTTCCAAGTCTTATTGAAATTTCCATAGCTAAAAGCTGTATGATTAACATCATTTCAAAAAACTCATTCATATAATGGCTTTGTTCGTTTGTCTTTATAAAATCATCACTCAAATCAAACTCAAGTGGAGATATACAAAGCAAGGTGGAATCCCTTGCTATAAGCTCTTCGACATTTGATTTAGTCTTTTCATAGAGTAAATTTTTAGGCATTAAAGCTATGGTGTAAAGTTTGCTATCAGCCAATGCTATGGGTCCGTGTTTCATTTCTCCTGCAGGATAACCCTCAGCGTGCAAATATGAAAGCTCTTTAAGTTTTAAAGCTCCTTCTAATGCCAAGGGGTAAAAAACGTCTCGCCCTATGAAAAAAAAGCCGTGTCCATCTAAGTAACGCTTAGAAAGGCGGTGAATTTTATCGTGCAAATTTTGTTTTACTATGACGCAATTTGGCGTATGCAAAAGTGCTTTTATTTCATCATTAACGCTTAAATTTCTTTTTTGTGCCATAAAAATAGCAAACATCCAAAGTGTTAAAATTTGAGTAGCAAAGGCTTTTGTGGAGGCTACTCCTTTTTCAATCCCAGCTCTAGTTAAAAGGCTTAGATGAGCTAGGCGAACTATGCTTGAGTTATCTACATTGCAAATGGCAAAGCATTTTGCTCCTTTTTGTTTGGCTATTTTAAGAGCTTCTAAGGTGTCAGCTGTTTCTCCACTTTGAGAAATCACTATGAAAAGGGAATTTGGCGTGATTATAGCGTCTTTGTAGCGAAATTCGCTTGCTATTTCTACTCTAGCTTTTATTTTGGCTATTCTTTCAAACAAATAAGCACTAGCTAAAGCCGCGTGATAACTAGTCCCGCAAGCACAAAGGGTTATTTCACTAATTTCGTTTAAATTCTCACTTTCAAGCTCATCAAAAACGACTCTATCGCCTTCTATCCTACCCATTAAAACCTCACTTAAAACGCGACTTTGCTCGTAAATTTCTTTTTCCATAAAAAAGCGAAAACCATCCTTTTGAGCATAGCTTTTATCCTGAGCTAGTTTAGTAAAAATAGGGCTTTTAAGCTTATCATTTTCATAAATTATTAATTCATTTTTATCAGCATAACCATAGCTTAAATCTTCAAGATACATAACATCAACACATTTTCCAAGCAAAGACGCATCAGAAGATGAAAAATACCATTCATCTAAAGCTTTGCCTATTATTAATGGGGCTGCATTTTTTGCAAAATAGATTTTACCTTCATCTTTTTTGCTAATTAAAAGTGTGGCAAAAGCTCCTTTTAATTCTTTTATGGTTTTTTCCCAAGCTTTGAAATTTGGCATTTCTTCAGCATAAAATTCAAAAAGCTTTACTATGACCTCAGTATCTGTTTGACTTAAAAAAGAAATTCCATTTTTTTCTAATTTTTCTTTGATTTCTTTGTAATTTTCTATGATACCATTGTGTATTACGCAAGAGTATTGTCCTAAGTGTGGATGAGCGTTAATCTCAGTTGGTTTTCCGTGTGTTGCCCATCTTGTGTGTCCTATAGCCACGCCAAAGCCATCGCTTGTGAAATTTAAGCATTTGTTAGCCAAATTTTCAAGTTTTCCAATAGCCTTAAAAAAGCTTAGTTCTTTGCCTTTCATCACGGCTAAACCAGCACTATCATAGCCTCTGTATTCAAGTTCTTTTAGCCCACTTAAGATAAGTTCTTTTTTTTCACTTTTGCCTATGTAGCCAACTATTCCGCACATTTTTACTCACTTATTAAAGAATTTATTAAATTTTGTTTATTTTTTTCTATGTTTTCATTTTTTTGAAAGATAAAAACATTACGCGTTCTTTGCCTTATGGTTTGAATTTTTGCTGTGTATAAAAAAAGCTCAAATTCTTGAAAAACATTCATCAAATACGCCATCAAGCCTTGCTGATCTTTTGTATTTAGGCTAAGTTTGGCATAAATTTTAGAATAATTTAAGTCTAATTTTAACTCATCTTTTTTAATGTTTGGCTTTTTGATTTTTTTGGTATTAAGCTTTGTTAAATTCGAGTTTAAAAGCTCGCAAAGCTTGGATTTTTGTTCATCGTTTATTATGTTATCATACTCAAATCTTAAATAAATTTTATCATCAAAAAGTTCAAATAAATTCATAAAAATAAGATTTAAATTAAGCAAGGAAGTTAAAATTAAGCTAACATTAAAATTAAAAGGTGCGATTATTTGCAAACTAAGATTTGTTTCGTTGTTAAACCAAAATTTAAACTCGTTTTCTTGTGCTATTTTTGAAATTTTAATTATATCTTCAAAACTATTTTTAACTATGAAAAGATGGGATTTTATATGCGTTATTTTATCTTGTAAAAGTTCGTTTTGTTCCAAGAAAATTTTAGATCTTTTAAGTGTTAATTCTTTTTTAACCCTTCTTGAGCTTTCTTCTAGCAAATTTTCATCTTTAAAGCCTTCTTTTGCATTTTCCAAAAGTCTATCAAGGGCTTTAAAATAAAAGCTATTATAGTTTAAAGCCTTAGCTTTTAAAGAACTTAGCGTGTATAAAAGCTCTAAGGTTTCTAAATTTTCAAGCTTTGAGACTAGATTTGAGATTATAACTTGATTGTAAATATCTTCTTTTTCTATCAAATCTTTTAAGGCATTGTTATTTTTGAAAATTTTAAGTCCAAATTCTAAAATTTCATTTTTTATGTTAAATTTAGAACAATAAGCCCTAAAAACACTAGCCAAAGATATCTCATTTTCGCTATTTATGGCACTTAAAATTATGCTTAGTTTTAAAATCATTTTTTTCTCAGAGCTTAGAGATTTTAGAATTTCATTTTCATTTTCTACTTTTTCAAATTCTCTTAAAAGCAAGAAAACTTGCTCATCAAAGCTGTAATTTGCGTATTCATCGCTTAAAAATCTAACCCCAGCAAGTGGTTTGCAAAATTCTTTTAAAATTTCACTATCAAGCAGAAGTTTTAAAAGGCAAAAGCTGTGTTTTTTGTAAAAAATTTTCTCAAAAAGTATAAAGCATTTTTCAAGCTCTTTTTTGCTGTATTTTAGGTTTTTAAACTCAAAAATTAAAGTTATATCAAAACTTATATTCTCATCTTTTAAATCTAAAAGAAATTCTAAAGCTTCGCTTAAATTTTTAAAGCTTTTTGGCTTAACAGGATTTTTAAGTCTTGCTACCAAATAATGCGTGTAAAAGCCTATAGTATGCATACTTTGCAAGGCTTTTTGCACCAAAAGTTCTTTTGCATCGAAATTTTTCTTAGACTTTTTATACATAAGCTCACTTAGCTCATCGACATTTATTAACAAAAACTCATCTTCATCTTTGTTTTGTTGTAAATTCATAGC
>Cebus_capucinus_imitator_PRJNA485217_SSR105__coassemble_427_pt1 | contig 18256 bp, 20 predicted proteins | sample Cebus_capucinus_imitator_PRJNA485217_SSR105__metabat2_low_PE_008 | metagenome-assembled genome bin Cebus_capucinus_imitator_PRJNA485217_SSR105 | reverse complement strand
TTTTTCTGCTTCGCATAGGCAAAATCATCATGTCTCTGATAAAGCGGATTTACTTAACACTCAAATAGAATACTGCAAAGCCTACGAAGAAGTTCGACGTGCAGCTAAAGAAAAAAGAATGGTGGATTTAGGAGCGTTACAATGAAATATCAATTAAGATTTGGTGGCGAGGGCGGACAAGGTGTCATAACAGCAGGAGAAATTCTAGCTGAAGCTGCCATAAAAGAAGGGCGTTATGCTTTCAAGGCTTCAACTTATACCTCACAAGTTCGTGGCGGTCCTACAAAGGTGGATATTATCATCGATGAAAAGGAAATTTTGTTTCCTTATGCTATTGAAGGTGAGATTGATTTTATGCTTTCAACGGCTGATAAAGGCTACAAAAGCTTCAGAAGTGGGGTTAAAAAAGGTGGCATTATAGTTATAGAGCCAAATTTAGTGCATCCTGAAAAAGAAGATTATCAAAAATGGCAAATTTTTGAAATTCCAATCATAACAATAGCCAAGGATGAAGTGGGAAATGTCGCAACCCAATCAGTCGTAGCTCTAGCTATAGCCACTTTTATGAGTGAATGTATAAATTTAGAGCTTTTAAAAGAAACTATGCTTGAAATGGTGCCAACAAAAACAAGAGAAGCAAATGCCAAGGCCTTTGATTTGGGTATAAAATACGCTAAAGAAGCTAAAAATATTATAAAATAAGAAAGGTTTTATAACTTTTCTTAAACTGCTTTTAACTATTAAAATTTTATAATCCTTTCTTAAATTTAAGGAAATTTAATGGATATTTTTGATGAAATGCTAAACAAAAGCCCGAAAGAAAAATTTATAGAAATTATTCAAAATGCAAATCCAAGTGTTTTGGAAAGAATTTTTGAGAATTTTTTTACAGAATATATCGCTATGGTCGAGCTTTTGGAAAAAGAAGGTTTCAGCGAAAAAAATGTCAAAAATTTCATACTTGAAAATCCTGAATTTATAGAGCAAAGACAAGATGATTTATATATAGAATTTGGTGCTAAAATTTTGGGGATAGAGGCTTAGTTTGCTTAGGCTTTTAATTTTTTGTTTTTTGTTTGTGAATTTGTGGGCTGAGCCTAGTTTTGAATACACTTATAAATTTGTTTTAAAAAAAGATGAAAGAGCTAGTGTGGAGATTAGAGAAATAGGTTTTGAGGATAAGGTGCAAAATTTCGACTTTTATTGGACGCTTTTTGATAATACAAATATTATAGTAAATTCTAAATTTCGCAAATTTCCACGCCAATTTGTTATGAGTTTGAGAAGAAATTTAGATTGGGTAAGTCAGACCTTGATACCTGATTATACAAATCCACACATTGATAGAGCAAGGCTTATTTTGGAATTTAGCGCTTATTCAAGAGGCGAGGCTACTTTTAATGTCTATATTGAAGACAAGCAAAATCGCTTAATGGTAGAATTTTTAGACCCTAAAAAAACGCCTTTAAAAAATCCATCTCAAAATAATCAAGTTGTCCCTATGATAAATTTCAATGAACCGCAAGTTAAACCACTTAACAAAAAAGATAACAATAATACAAACTAGGCAAGGATTATTATGCAAAAAATAGATGAGTTTATAAACAAATACTTAATAGAGCTTGATTATGAGCCTATTTTAACTATGCTTTCAAATTTAAACTCAGGTAAAAAACTTCGCTCCAAACTAATCCTAGCCATAGCAGGACAAAGCAATGAAGCTTACAAGCTTTGTGCTTGTGTGGAGCTTATACATTTAGCTAGTTTATTGCACGATGATATCATTGATGAAAGTATTTTAAGAAGGGGAGCAAGGTCTGTAAATGCACAATTTGGCACAAAAAACGCCTTAATGCTTGGGGATATTTTATACTCAAAAGCCTTTTTTGAGCTAAGCAAAACGAAATTTTCAAGCATTATTTCAGAAGCTGTTGCAAATTTAGCCATAGGTGAGCTTATGGATGTGAATTTAAGTAGCGAATTTAACGAAAATAAAGAGCAATATTTAAAAATGATATATTATAAAACTGCCGTTTTAATCGAAGCTAGTGCTAGATGTGGGGCTATTTTGGCTGGATTTGATGAGCTAAAATTTGCTATGTATGGTAAAAACTTAGGACTTGCTTTTCAAATGATAGATGATATTTTGGATATAAAAAGTGATGAAAAAACACTTGGAAAACCAGCTTTTAGTGATTTTAAAGAGGGTAAAACTACTCTGCCTTATATTTATCTTTATGAAAATTTAAGTGAAAATGACAAGGCTAAGCTTAAGAGCTTGTTTAAAAAAGAGTTAAACGAAAGTGAAAAAGAGTGGATAAAAGATAAATTTCAAAGCACAAATTCTTTACAAAAAGCAGTTTTAGAAGCTAAAAATTACGCAAATTTAGCCTTAAGCTCCATAGATAAGTTTGAGAATTTAAAACTAAATGAAATAGCTAATTCTATGATAAATAGGGAATTTTAATGTATTATTCTATATCTTTTACCCACAAAAATACAGACCTTGCCTTAAGAGAAAAATTAAGCTTTTCACAAGATGAGAAAAAAAAGGAATTTTTAAAAGTTTTAAAAACAAATGAAAACATAGAAGAATGCCTACTTATAAGCACTTGCAATAGAGTTGAGCTTTTGTGTTTTGTGAAAAATTTTTGTGCTGAGTTTATCATAAATTCCCTAGCTATTTTTTGTAATGTAAATAAAGAAGAACTTTTTAAAAAGGCTGATATTTTTGAAGATAAAGGTGCTATTCATCACCTTTTTGCTGTGGCTAGCTCGCTTGATAGTTTGGTAATTGGCGAAACACAAATCGTAGGACAGCTTAAAAATGCCTTTAATTTTGCCTTAAAAAACGGCTTTTGCTCCCTTAAGCTTTCACTTGCTTTAAAATTTGCTCTTAAATGTGCGGCTTTAATTAGAACAAATACTGAAATTTCCAAAAATCCTATTTCAGTTGCATCAGTTGCCGTTACTAAGGCTAAAGAAATTTTTGATTTAAGCACTAAAAAAGCCGTAATTATCGGTGCTGGAGAGATGGCTGAACTTGCTGCTAGACATTTACTAGCTGCTAAGGCTGGTGTTGTGATTTTAAATAGAAATTTGCAAAATGCTAAAAAACTTTGTGATGATTTAGGCTCTTTAGCAAGTTATGATAGCCTTGAGAATTTAAAAGAGTATTTAAATAATTATGAGCTATTTTTTTCTGCTACAAACGCACAAGAGTGCATTATAACTAATGATTTGATTAAGGATGTAGATTTTAAACGTTATTTTTTTGACATAGCCGTGCCAAGGGATATTGACTTAAGACAAAGTGAAAAAATCATAGTTTTTGCTGTGGATGATTTAAAAATAGTAGTGGAAAAAAACCTAGCCTTAAGAGAGCAAGAAGCTAGAATTGCTTATGGTATTATTTCAAGTAAAATAGAGGAGTTTTATAAATTCTTAAGCGAACAAGCCTTAAACCCTATCATCAAGGCTTTACGCTTGAAAGCTAAGGAGTGTGCTAATACTCAGCTTGAAATCGCTCTTAAAAAAGGCTATCTTAAAAAATCAGATGAGCAAGAAGCTAGAAAACTTATACATCAAGTTTTTAAAGCCTTTTTGCACACTCCTACTATAAATTTAAAAAACTCTCATACAACTCATCAAAGCGAAGCTGTGCTAAATGCCCTAAGTTATGCTTTTGAGCTTAAATTTCAAAATGATATAAATGAACTTAATTTGGAGAATGACAATGAAATTTAGCAAATTTTATGCCCCAACGATAAAAGAAGCCCCAAAGGACGCTACCTTACCAAGTCATATTTTCTTACTTCGTGGTGGATATGTCGAGCAAATAGGAGCTGGACTTTATAATTTCTTACCCCTTGGGAAAATAGTTTTAGACAAAATAACAGCCATAGTAAAAGAAGAAATGGACAAAGCAGGTGCTTTACAAACAAATCTTAGCTTTGTAACAAGTGCTACGCTTTGGCAAGAAAGTGGGCGTTATAAGGTCTTTGGCAAGGAACTTTTGCGTTTTAAAGATAGAAAAGAAAATGACTTTGTTTTAGGTCCAACGCACGAAGAAGCTATGCTTAGTATAGTAAAAAATAAAATTACAAGCTACAAACAACTGCCCTTGCATTTGTATCAAATAGGGCTTAAATTCCGCGATGAAGCACGCCCACGCTTTGGGCTTTTAAGATGTCGTGAGTTTGTTATGAAAGATGGCTATAGTTTTCATTCAAGCGAAGAGGATTTAAACCGCGAATTTGAGCTGATGTTTGAAACTTATAGTAAGATTTTTACAAGGCTTGGGCTTGATTTTAGAGCCGTAGAAGCTGATAGTGGGGCTATTGGCGGGAGTGGAAGCAAAGAATTTATGGTTTTAGCACAAAATGGTGAAGATGATATTTTAATGTGTGAAAACTGCTCTTATGCTGCAAATGCTGAAGCGGCTGTGCGTTTAAAAAGAATTTGCAATGATGAAAGACCTGAGGCAAATTTTGCTAGTAAATTTCATACGCCAAATGTAAAAACTATTAAGGATTTGGCTGAATTTTTTAGAATTAACGCTTTTTATACGATTAAAGCCGTTGTAAAAAAGGCACTTTATGAAGATAAAGAAAAGCTTGTAGTTTTCTTTATAAGAGGCGATGATGAGCTTAATTTAACCAAAGCACTTAATGCTTGTAAGGCTTTAGAGCTTATAGAAGCTAGTGATGATGAGCTTTTAAATGCCGGACTTAAGCCTGGATTTATCGGTTTTATAGGGCTTGGGCTTGATTTTTATGTGGATAATGAGCTTAAGGGAGAAACGCAAATGATACTTGGAGCAAATGAAAAGGACTATCATTTAGTAGGCATTAATGTTGTAAATTTAAATGAAAGTAGATTTAAAGACTTAGTTCAAGTTAAAGCAGGGGATACTTGCGTAAAATGTGGTAGCACACTAAAACAAACTAAGGGTATAGAAGTAGGACATATTTTCAAGCTAGGACAAAAATACTCCTCTGCTATGAATGCTAACTTTTTAGATGAAAATGGCAAGGCTAAGCCCTTTTATATGGGCTGTTATGGCATAGGAGTTTCTCGTTTGATAGCTGTAGCTGTGGAGGCTAGTTTTGATGAAAAAGGTATTATTTGGAATAAAACTCTAGCACCTTTTGAGCTTGTGTTGATTTTATCAAACGCAAAGGATGAAAAGGCTTTAGAATTTGCAAATGCTCTTTATAAGGAGTGCTTAAAGCTTGAAATTTCGGTGCTTTTTGATGATAGAAATGAAAGATTTGGTGTAAAAATGAATGATTATGAGCTTTTAGGTTGCCCTTATGCTTTGATAATTGGTAAAAATTACGAGCAAAATGAGCTTGAATTTGTTAGCAGAAAAGGACTTTGCAAGGAAATTTTAAGCTTTGAAAGAGAAAACCTAAAAACCTTAGCTTCAAATTTAAAAGAAAGGCTTAAATGAGTATTTTTCGCCTTTCGCCATTTTTGGTGCTTGAGTTGATTTGTTCTTTGCTTTTTATCTTTGGCTTTGGGATAGCAAATTTTTTGATTTTGGTTTTATCAAGTATAGCTTTTGGAGTGATTTTGCTCGCTATTTTTTGGAAAAATCTTTTAGAATTTAAGCTTTTAAGCCCTAAGGATATGCTTATGCAATTTGGCTTTATAATTTGTGGTTTCTTGTTTATAATTCCGGGTGTTTTAAGCTCTATTCTAGCTTTTTTTATATTGATTTTTTGCCTTGTTTTTAGGGGTAAAAAGCCAAAGCCATTCAAAGAAGAAAAATACAAAAACGAAGAAATTATTGATGTTGAGATTATAAAGGATTAAAATGAATTTAGTTATAGCTACTAGAAAAAGTGCCTTAGCTTTGTGGCAAAGCGAGTTTGTAAAAAGCGTTTTGCAAAGCTTTCATCCCAATTTAAACATTTCTTTACAGGGCTTTAAAACTAAAGGCGATGTGCTTTTGGATAGTCCTTTAGCTAAGATTGGAGGCAAGGGGCTTTTTACTAAAGAACTTGAGCTTAGTATGCTTGAAAAAAAGGCTCATTTAGCCGTGCATAGTCTAAAGGATGTACCAAGCTTTTTCCCAAAGGGGCTTGTTTTAGCTGCTATTTCAAAAAGAGAGGCAGTAAATGATAGTTTGCTAAGTATGAAATTTAAGAGTTTTAAAGACCTGCCAAAGGGTGCAAAAATAGGCACGACAAGCCTTAGACGCAAGATGCAGCTTTTGCTTTTAAGAACTGATTTAGAAATCATTTCTTTAAGGGGCAATGTTAATTCTCGCATTGAAAAGCTAAAAAATGGCGAATTTGACGCCATAGTTTTAGCAAAAGCTGGTATAAACAGGCTAGGCTTAGATAAAGAAGTAAATTTTGTTTATGATTTTAGCCTTGATGAGATGATACCTGCTGCTTCTCAGGGTGCCTTAGGCATTGAAAGTATTGAAGATAGCGAAATTTTAAGTCTTTTGGCTTGTTTAAATGATGAAAAAACCGCCATTGAAACCCACATAGAAAGACAATTCATTAAAACCTTAGAAGGAGGCTGTCAAGTGCCAATAGGTATAAATGCGAGTTTGCAAGGAGATAAAATCAAAATAAGAGCTATTTTAGGACTTCCTGATGCAAGTGAAATTTTAAAAGAAGAGCTTGAAATTTCAAGGGCTGAGTATGAAAAAGCGGGGCTAAATTTGGCTAATAAGCTCATTTTAAAAGGTGCAAAAGAGCTTTTAAAAAAAGCTGAGGCTATGAATTAATGAAAAGATTTATTGAGATTTTAAAAGAAAATGAGCTTTTAAAAATTATAGATGAGCCTGTGGATGTGGATTTAGAAATCGCACATTTAGCCTATATAGAGGCAAAAAAAAGCGATGGCAAAGCACTGCTTTTTACAAAGCCAATTAGCAAAAAAGAAAATAAAAACTATGAATTTAGCGTGCTTATGAATACTTTTTGTAATGAAGAGACTTTAAATTTAGCCCTTACAAGACCTTATGAAGAAATTGCTAGTGAAATTTCAAGGCTTAGCAAACTTCATATTCCACAAGGTTTTAAGGCAAAGTTTGATTTTTTCAAAACGCTTTTAAGCCTTAAAAATGCCCCTCCAAAAAGGCTTAAAGGTAGGGGTGAATTTCATCACAAAAAGCTTTCAAGCCTTTATGAGCTTCCTATTTTAAAGACTTGGGAAAAAGACGCTGGTAAATTTATCACTATGGGGCAAGTTTATACCACAAGCCTTGATAAAAAGCAAAATAATCTTGGAATGTATCGTTTGCAAGTAAGCGCTGAACTTGAGCTTTTAATGCACTGGCAAATTCACAAAGACGGCGCAAATTTTTTTAACGAATACCAAAAAGCAGGGCAGAAAATGCCTGTAAGCATAGCTGTGGGTGGAGATCCTTTATATATATGGTGTGCACAAGCTCCTTTGCCAAAGGGGATCTTTGAGCTTTTGCTTTATGGCTTTATCAAAAAAAGCCCTGCTAGGCTTGTAAAATGCGAAAATGGTATCTTTGTGCCAGAGGATAGTGATTTTGTGATTGAGGGCTTTATTGATACAAATGAGTTTAAGATAGAAGGTCCTTTTGGGGATCACACAGGCTTTTATACTCCAGCTGAGCTTTTTCCTGTGATGAAAGTAGAGCATATTTGGGCGAAAAAAGAGGCGGTTTATCAGGCCACTGTTGTTGGAAAACCGCCATTAGAAGATAAGTTTATGGGACTTGGCACAGAAAGGATCTTTTTGCCTCTTTTGCAAACCAGTGTGCCTGACTTGCTTGATTATAAAATGCCTGAAAATGGCGTTTTTCACAATCTCATCCTAGCTAAAATTGCGCCCAAATACCCAGCACACGCTCAGCAAATTATGCACGCTTTTTGGGGCGTGGGACAAATGAGCTTTGTAAAACACGCTATTTTTGTGGATGAGAATGCTCCAAATTTAAGCGATTATGAGGCTTTGATACCCTACATTTTAGACCGTTTCAAGCCTTCAAATTTGCTTATTACAAGTGGGATTTGCGACCAGCTTGATCACGCCTCGCCTAATGCTCTTTTTGGCGGAAAAGCAGGACTTGATGCTACCTGTGAAATAAGCACTCAAAATATAGAAAAACTAAGCGATGAGGCTTTATTTAAGCTTTTTAATTCAAGGCTTGAAATAAAGGCTTTAAAGCAATTTTATATTGAAAGTAAGGCTCCTATAGTTTGTATTTTACTTGTTAAAAAAGAAAAAATTTCACAAAGCTTTGAAAAATTGCTTGAGTTTGAAAGGCATTTTAAAATTTTAGTATTTTTAGATAGCACCAATTTTTTAGAAAATCCTTATATGCTTGTATGGCGTGTGGTAAATAATATAGACGCACAAAGGGATATTTTTATTAGCAAAAACTGCGTAGGTATTGATGCTAGCACAAAGGGCGAACTTGAGGGATATAAAAGGGCTTGGCCCTTGCAAACTGATTGCACTAAAAGCGTGATTGATGAGCTTATCTTGCGAAAGATTTTAAAAGATGAACCTGAGCTTTTTAAAAAATTTGAAATTTTTTAAAATTTAAATTATTTTTCATTCAAGGATAATAGTCGAAATAACTAATTTAAGTTATATTAAATACAATAAAAACTTAAAACTTATAAAACGCTTAATATTAATTATTCTTTAATATGCAATAATATTATAAAAAAGATAATTAAACTCCTAAAATACACGCTTTTAAAATATTATAAGATAATAAAAATTTAAGTAAGAATTGCATATAATGCACGGATTTTATTACTTGGAGGAAAGAATGAATAGAAGGGATTTTATCAAAAATACCGCTATTGCAAGTGCTGCGAGTGTCGCAGGGCTTAGCGTTCCAAGCTCTGTGCTTGCTGCACAAGAGAATGATTGGAAATGGGACAAGGCTGTTTGTAGGTTTTGCGGAACAGGCTGTGGCATAATGTTAGCTAGAAAAGATGGCAAGATTGTAGCCACAAAAGGCGATCCTGCAGCCCCTGTTAATCGTGGCTTAAACTGCATTAAAGGTTATTTTAATGCTAAAATTATGTATGGCGAGGACCGCCTTGTAATGCCTTTGCTTCGTATGAATGATAAGGGAGAATTTGATAAAAGAGGTAAATTTAGGCAAGTTTCCTGGCAAAGAGCCTTTGATGAAATGGAAAAGCAAATCAAACAAGCTATTGCTGAAAAAGGTGTGGAGGGCATTGGTGTTTTTGGTAGTGGTCAATACACTATACAAGAAGGCTACGCAGCAGTTAAGCTAATAAAAGGTGGCTTTAGATCAAATAATATAGACCCTAACGCAAGACATTGTATGGCTTCGGCTGTTGTTGCTTTTATGCAAACTTTTGGTGTAGATGAGCCATCAGGCTGTTATGATGATATAGAACTTACTGATACTATCATTACTTGGGGTGCAAATATGGCTGAAATGCATCCTATACTTTGGAGCCGTGTAAGTGATAGAAAACTTAGTAATCTTGATAAGGTTAAGGTTGTAAATTTAAGCACTTTTTCAAACCGCACTTCAGGCATAGCTGATACTGAAATTATATTTAAACCAAGCACTGATTTGGCTATTTGGAACTATATAGCAAGGGAAATTGTTTATAATCATCCTGAGGCTATGGATATGAAATTTATCAAAGAGCACTGCGTTTTCTCAACAGGTTGGGCTGACATAGGCTATGGTATGAGAAATAATCCAAACCATCCTAGATTTAGACAAAGTGAAAAAGACACTGTTGCTAAAGAAAATGAAGTAATTTTAGATGAAGAAGAAGCTAAAGCACTTAGTTATCTTGGCTTAAAAGCAGGCGATACTCTTAAAATGACTCACCAAAATAACGCTGATCAGCACTGGGAAATTTCTTTTGAAGATTTCAAAAAAGGTTTAGAGCCTTACACCTTAGACTATGTAGCACAAGTTGCAAAAGGTGATGATAATGAAAGTATTGAAGATTTTAAGAAAAAACTTCAAGAACTTGCAAATTTATACATAGAAAAAAATCGCAAAGTAGTGAGCTTTTGGACTATGGGCTTTAACCAGCACACAAGAGGGACTTGGGTAAATGAACAAGCTTATATGGTGCATTTTTTACTTGGAAAACAAGCAAAACCAGGAAGCGGGGCATTTTCTTTAACAGGTCAGCCTAGTGCTTGTGGAACAGCAAGAGAGGTTGGAACTTTTTCTCACCGCTTACCTGCTGATATGGTTGTGGCAAATCCTAAACACAGAGAAACTACAGAAAAAATTTGGAAACTTCCATCAAAAACACTAAATCCAAAACCAGGAGCACCTTTCCTTAAAATAATGCGTGATTTAGAAGATGGCAAAATCAAATTTGCTTGGGTTCAAGTAAATAATCCTTGGCAAAACACAGCAAACGCAAACCACTGGATAAAAGCAGCTAGAGAAATGAATAACTTTATCGTTGTGAGCGATTGTTATCCTGGAATTTCAGCTAAGGTTGCGGATTTGATTTTACCTACTGCTATGATTTATGAAAAATGGGGAGCTTATGGTAATGCTGAAAGAAGAACTCAGCACTGGAAACAACAAGTTTTACCTGTCGGTTTAGCGATGAGTGATACTTGGCAAATGCTTGAGCTTTCAAAAAGATTTAAAATTAAAGATTTTTGGGGTGAAACTAAGGTTGATGACAAACTTACCTTACCAAGTGTTTTAGAAGAAGCAAAAGCTATGGGTTATAGTGAGGATGCTACTTTTTACGATGTGCTTTTTGCAAATGAAGAAGCTAAGCAATTTAGTGCAAATGATGAAATAATGAAAGGCTTTGATAATACCGAAGCAAATGGTGATGAAAGAAAGGTTATAGGAGGCGATGGCAAGGAATTTAAGGGCTATGGCTTTTTTGTGCAAAAATATCTTTGGGAAGAATATCGCAAATTTGGCGTAGGACACGGACACGATTTAGCTGATTTTGACACCTATCATAAGGTTAGAGGGCTTAGATGGCCTGTGGTAAATGGCAAGGAAACTCAGTGGAGATTTAACACTAAGTTTGATTATTATGCAAAAAAAGCAGCTCCAAATTCTGACTTTGCTTTCTATGGCGGTTTTGCAAAAGCTCTTACAAATGGGGATTTAAAAGCTCCTAAACAAGAACAAGCTCACAGCATAGCCAATAAGGCTAAAATTTTCTTCCGTCCATTTATGAAGGCACCTGAAAGACCAAGTGCTGAATATCCATTCTGGCTTTGCACTGGTAGGGTTTTGGAACATTGGCATAGCGGGACTATGACTATGCGTGTGCCTGAGCTTTTTAGGGCTGTGCCTGAAGCACTTTGCTATATCAATGAAAAAGATTGTGAAAAACTTGGGCTTAAACAAAGCGATGAAGTATGGATAGAATCACGCCGTGGTAGAGTAAAAGCTCGTGTAGATATGAGAGGTAGAAACACTCCACCTGTAGGGCTTGTGTATGTGCCTTGGTTTGATGAAAATGTCTATATTAACAAGGTTACTTTAGACGCTACTTGTCCGCTTTCTAAGCAAACAGACTTTAAAAAATGTGCGGTAAAAATCACTAAGGCTTAAGTAGATGACAAACAGAAGAGAGTTTTTTAAAACCGGCTTTAAAGCACTTTGCCTTTGCGGCGGGGCTTCATTTTTGGCTGGTTTGGCTTTAAAGTCTGATGACAAGTATTATTTAAGACCACCCGGAGCTGAAGATGAAAAGAGATTTTTATCTCTTTGTATTCGTTGCGGAATTTGTGTCAATGCTTGTCCTTATGACACCTTAAAACTTGCTTCTGTTTTAGACTCAGCCAAAACAGGAACTCCATTTTTTGAACCAAGAAAAATTCCTTGTTATCTATGCAAGGACATACCTTGTATAGAAAAATGTCCTACAAATGCACTTGATGATAAGCACTTACAAGCCAATATGGGCGTGGAGTCTTTAAAAATGGGCGTAGCCGTTGTTGATAGCCTTAGTTGTGTAGCACACTGGGGCATACAATGCGATGCTTGTTATAGAGCCTGTCCTTTGCTAGATAGAGCTTTAAAAATAGAGACTAAACGCAACGATCGCACCGCAAAACACGCATTTTTACTACCTGTTGTGGATAATGAAATTTGCGTTGGTTGTGGGCTTTGTGAGCTTGCTTGTATCACTAAAAAACCTGCCATACGCGTTTTACCACGCGATTTTGTGCTAGGCGAGGCTTCTAGTCATTATATTAAAGGCTGGGATAAAAATGATGAAAAACGCTTAGAAAATGTCGATACTTCAAGGACTTATGATAGTAAAAAAGTCCAAGATTACTTAAATAGCGAGGAATTTTAATGAGGTATTTGATTTTAAGAAGAGTAGTTCAGGTTAGCATTTTAGCACTTTTTGCTTTTGCACCTAGTGCTTTAGTTGTAGGAAATTTAAGCTCTTCGCTTTGGTTTGATACCATACCTTTAAGCGATCCTTTTGCTACGCTTCAAATTTTCTTGGCAAGTTTTAGTCTTGATTTAAGCCTTTTATTTGGTGCTTTAATCACTCTTATGCTTTATGGAATTTTTCTAGGACGAGCCTTTTGTGCTTGGGTTTGCCCTGTGAATTTAATTACTGATTTTGCTGCCTTTGTCCGCGAAAAATTTGGCTTTAAGGCTTCAAAATTTATAATTTTAAGCAAAAATTTAAGATATATCATTCTCATACTTACGCTTTTTTTAAGTCTTATTTTAAGTGTGCCGGTGTTTGAAAATTTCTCTTACATAGGTATAATCCAAAGAGGTTTGATCTTTGGTGGCTTTTCTTGGGCTTTTGTGGGCTTTATTATCTTTGCTATAGATGCTTTTTTGGCTTCAAGAGCAGTTTGTTCTCATTTTTGTCCTTTGGGGGCTTTTTATGCTTTGATTTCAAAATTTGCACTCTTAAAAATAAAACACAATAGTCAAAAATGCACTAAATGCTACAAATGCATAAGCGTTTGTCCTGAAAGACAAGTTCTTTGGATGATTGGCAAAGAAAGCGTGAGTGTTCATTCTGGCGAATGTTTAAGATGTGCTAGATGTATAGAAGTGTGCAATGATGATGCTTTGAATTTTAATATATTTGATTTAAGGAAAAAAATATGAAAAGAAAATTAGTATTACTTAGTTGTGCTGCTGCGGTGGCATTTTTCGCTGCTTGTGCTGGAAATAGTGGTGTTAGCTCTGAACCAATAGCTGGTGGATCGAGTTTGTATAATGACAATGTAGTCTTACCTGAGTCTAATTTTACTACCTTACAACCTGGAGAATCAACTCGCTATGAACGCTCTTTTGAAAACGCTCCTCCGCTAATCCCACACGATATTAGAGAATTACCTCCTATTACAAAGGATACTCATATTTGTCTAAGTTGTCACGATAAAGCCGTAGCTGCTGGTGTTGGCTCAACTCCTATCCCTGCTACTCATTATTATGATTTTAGAAAAAATAAAAATTTGGGAGACACTATTAGCGAAGCTCGCTATAACTGCACTCAATGTCACGTGCCACAAAGCGATGCAAAACCTTTGGTTGGCAACACTTTTGAGGGTAAATTTAAAGATGAAAAACTTAGAAAAAGATCAAATCTTATAAATACCATAGATGAGGGCGTTAAATAGTGTCAAAATTCGTTTTAATCTTTAGCTTTTTTTGTGTCTTTAGCTTTGGCTATGAGCTAAAGCTAAGCTCAAATGTCACTGCTTTAAAACTTTTAGAGCAGGACTTATACATAGGCACAGATAGGGGCGAAATTTTAAAATATAATATAAAAGATAAAAGTTTAAAAAAGCTTTTATCTTTGCCTAGTATAAAAAATTACCACGAAAACAGCTTTGCTAGTATTTATAGCATAGATGTGTTTGAAAATTCTTTGCTTATACTTAGTGAAGGGGATTTTGGGGCTAAAAATTTAGGTTTTTATAATAAAAATTTGCAGCTTAAAAAGCTTGAAAATAGTAGCATAAAAAAGGCTTATTTCTTAGATGAAAATACCTTTATTTTGGCATCTTTTGGCTCTGAGCTTTATCTTGTTGACAAAAATTTAAAAGAGCTTAGTAAATTTATTTTTTCTCATTCTAGTTTAAATGATGCTATGCTCAATGAAAACAAAACAAAGCTTGTGGCTGGTTTTGAAAGTGGCGAAGTGGAGCTTTTTGACCTGCAAAATTGGAAAGTGCTAAAAAATTTCAATCAAATGCATAAGGATAATGTCTATCAAGTTGATTATAAAAACGATACCATAGTAAGTTGTGGCACAGATAGACGCGTAGGTATTGTGAAAAATGAAAAACAAAATTTCTTACAAAAGGACTTTTTGATTTATACTTGTGCTTTAAGTCCTAGCGGGAAATTTGCCCTTTATAGCGATAATGAAAGCGGTTTTAGCGAACTTATAAATACAGATGATCTTAGTTTTGTGGCTAAATTTAAAAACGATAATTTAATGAGTGAGTTTATAATTTTTATAAATGAAAACGAATTTTTGCTTTCAGGTTTTGGAAATAGCATAATTTTTAGGAGTATAAATGAATAATATTTCAAGCGTTGTAATCACAGCAAAAGAAGAAAATATAGAGCAGATTAAAGCTGAAATTTCAAAGGTGCCTTACTGCTCGGTAGAACTTTGCGAAGATGGCAAAATAGTAGCCCTAATAGAAGCTGAAAACTTAGATAGCGAGTTAAAATCTTATAAAATTTTAGAAAAAATTCCAAATATCATAAGTATAAATATGGTTTTTTCTTATCAAGACTTAGATGAAGAGATTGAAAAAGCCATAAATAGCGGTGCCATACAAACTATAGAAAAAAACGAAAATGCCGAAAATATCAAGTATTATGGCAATATATATAATGAAATTTGATGATTTTTTTACTGCCTATAATTTTTGTTATAATTGTGATTTTTGGGATTGATTATTTGTATTTTAGCGAAGAAAATAAACAAATTATAAATAAAAACAAAGAGCTAAATGAAAGCCTTGAAAAGCAGAAACAAGAATTTATAGAAAAAATTTTTAAAAATAAGAGCTGATTCTTAACAAATTATTAATTTCATTTTTGCTAAAATCGCACAAAATTTTTAAGGATATAAATGAAAAATACGATTACTGAAGCTTCTATTTATGAAGCTCAAGGTCTTAAAGATGAGGCTTTGGAAATTTATAAAAATATCTTGAAAGAAGATCCAAGTAATCAAAACGCCATTGATGCCATACGCCGTTTGAGTGGGCTTAGATCAAAACATAATGATTTAAACACACAAATGCTTGATTTTTTCATAAATATGAAAACAGAAGAAGAGATAAACGAATTTAAGAGGTGGTTGATAAAACTATGAATTTAGAAGATTTAGCGAAAAAAACTATCAGCGAAGTTATGCAAGAGCACACAAAAGAAGAACCTATCATAAAAGAAGATATTAAGCCAAAAGTTGAAGAAAAAATTTCTCTAGCAAAACTTGAAGAAGAGCAGATTTTAAAACTTTCAAGCGAAGAAATCACGCAAAATATTTTAGAAGAAAATAGCCCAAATTTAAACGATGAGCTTTTTTTAAGACATCTTAGAGAAAGAATTTTGGTGCTTTTTGAGGGCTTAAACTCGCTTAAAAAAGATGAGTTAGAAAGCAAATTAAACCTTACTATAAATTTCTTAGAGTTTTTACTTGCAAATATCGAAGATAAACTTAAATGATAATTCTGATTTAAATTTCATAAAAGATTTTTTAAGTCCTTATACAAAAAGGGCTTATTTGGTTGGTGGTAGCGTTAGAGATTTGCTTTTAGGGCAACAAATTTATGATTATGACATAGAACTTTACGATATAAGCGAAAATGACTTTGGTAGTTTAATGCAAAAACTTGGAGCAAATGGCTTTGGTAAAAGTTTTTTTGTATATAAGTTTAAAAATTTTGATTTTGCTCTTGCTAGAACTGAAAATAAAGTAAAAGCAGGTCACACAGGCTTTGAAACTAAAATTTGCAATGATGAAAAATTAGCATCAAAAAGGCGTGATTTTACCATAAATTCTATGATGATAAATCTTTTTAGCGGTGAGTTTTTAGACTTTCATCAAGGTTTAAAAGACTTAAAAAATGGGCTTTTAAGGCATATTGATGAAAAAAGTTTTAAAGAAGATAGTCTTAGAATTTTAAGAGGCATTGCTTTTGCTTCAAGGTTTAATTTTAAGATAGCAAATGAAAGCTTGAAACTAATGCAAAGTATGGATATAATGGAGCTTAGCAAGGATAGAATCAACGCTGAGCTTTATAAGTTTTTTGTAAGTTCTAGGCTTGATATAGGTTATAAATACCTACAAATTCTAAATTTAGAAGAAAAAATTTTTCATTTTAATAGCTTAAAATTTAGCGAGCAGTTTCAAAATTTACTTAAAAATGCACGAGAATTTGTAAAAGATGAAGCCTTATTTTTGTATTTGTATTTAAATTTTTTTAAGCTAGATTTTGATATTTTTTTTCAAAAAACAAAACTCAAAAAAGCCTTTTTAAGATCAGCAAAACAGCCATTTTTTTTAGATAAAATAAGCGATTTTGAGCTTGGTTTAATCGCCTTTGAAATGCCACTTAAAAACTGGCTTGGACTATATAGTGAAGAAAGAATTTTACGTGCTAAAAAGTTTGAGCTTTATGAGAATAAATTTCAAAGTAAAATTAAGCCTTATGAGCTTAAAAAAACTGGAATTTGTGGTAAAATGCTAGGCTTAAAACTAAAAAGCTTAAAAGAACTCGAGTTAAAAGAGTATTTAGAAAGGTTTTAAATGATTTGCGTATTAAAAATTTGCACTAAAGACCAAAAAGGGCTGATTTATAGAATTTCTGATGTGATTTACAAATATCACATAAATATAGTCAAAAACGATGAATTTGTGGGCGAAAACACTTTCTTTTTTCGTGCTATTTTGGAGGGCGATTTTGACAAAGAAGCCTTTGTTGGCACACTTGAGGCTATGCTAGGACAAGCTTTCATAGAGCTTTGCGAAAAAAGAAAAAAAGACATTATCATTTTTGCAACTAAAGAAAGTCATTGTCTTGGGGATTTGCTCATCAAGCACTACAGCAACGAGCTTGGAGCAAACATAAAAGCCGTTATTTCAAATCACGACACGCTTAAGGATTTGGTGGAAAAATTTGAAATTCCTTATCATTTTATAAGTGCTGAAAATTTAGACCGAAACGCACAAGAACGCCTTATTTTAGATACTCTTAAAGGATATAGTTTTGATTATTTGGTTTTGGCTAAGTATATGAGAATTTTATCGCCTGATTTTGTGAAACATTTTGATGGTAAAATTATCAACATACATCACTCATTTTTACCTGCTTTCATAGGTGCAAACCCCTATAAACAAGCATATGAAAGAGGCGTTAAGATTATTGGAGCAACCGCTCATTTTGTAAATGACAACCTAGATGAAGGTCCTATCATAACTCAAGCGGTTATAAATGTAAGTCACGAATACACTTGGCAGGATATGAAAAAAGCAGGTCAAAGCGTGGAAAAAGATGTGCTTTCAAAGGCACTTGATTTGGTTTTTGATGATAGAATTTTTTTACATAATAATAAAACTATCATTTTTTAACAATCCCGCTACAGCTTACGGGATTTAGCAGGTGGAATTTTTAATTCCACCACCAATTAACTTGCACAAAGCCTGTGTGAGCTGTTGTATCTTGTGAGAAAATTCCATTATAGTTTATACTAAGATCAACTTTTTTGCTTAAAGCTAGTAAAAGTCCCACTTGAGTATAGGCTCTGTATTTTTCTAAATTATAAGCAAAATCCCTTTTTATCGCTATAGAACTTCCTACACTAGGAGCGTTTATACCAAAGGTTGTTTTACCATCAACTTGGGTATTTATGTTTATATTAACCCCACCTTCAACGCTCATTCTAACTTTTGGCGTAAATTTATGATAGATTTTAGCAGAAGCTGTTGCCTCGTAAAGAGTAGTAAAATTATCGTGCGAATTTACGCTCATAGTATCACCACCTCCTATGTCAGCAGTGCTTTTAAAGTGTGGAGTGTAAGCTCCCATTACGCCTAAGCCTATGCTAGGAAAGAAAAAGGTATTTCTATACATTTTTAGCATAGCGCCAATATCAGCATTAAGTCCAACCATATAAGTTTTTGCACTACCTGTCATATCCCCACTACCTTCATTGTAAATAGTAAGATCTGTTTTACTAAAGGCTGATTTAAGATGAGTTCTAAAGAAAATCCCTTCTCCATTGTTAAGATCCTTTATAAGCCCTGTG
>Cebus_capucinus_imitator_PRJNA485217_SSR105__coassemble_419_pt1 | contig 18561 bp, 21 predicted proteins | sample Cebus_capucinus_imitator_PRJNA485217_SSR105__metabat2_low_PE_008 | metagenome-assembled genome bin Cebus_capucinus_imitator_PRJNA485217_SSR105 | reverse complement strand
ATTAAAATAAACATCAGCTTGCTCATAAGGGCTTAAAAAATTATATTTTGAAGCACTTAGTTTAAAATCTCCTATAATATTTTTAATGTCAAGCAAAAAGCCGTAAAAGCTCACAAGTTCAGGTTTTGCTTTGTTTGAAATTTTAGGCTCTTCTTTATAGCCTGAATGCACAAAAGCTATGTGGTTTAGCTCTTCGTTTTGTTCGTTAAAAACAGAGCCAAGTTCGAAAAGTTTTATAATTTTTTTGGAATTTTTTGCATTTAAACTAGCTGCGTTTAATAAGTGATTTAAAAGCGTTGTTCTAAGGGTGTTAAGCTCTGCTGTGATAGGATTTATGAGTTTTAATTTAACCAAATTAAAACTAAAAATTTTAAGTTCTTCTTCATTATCTAAAACATAATGCAAGCTCTCAAAATAGCCACCACTAACGGCTTTTTTTCTTAAATTTAAAAGCTGAGTGTAGTTTTCATAGGTTTCATTTATGCGGTTTTTTTCGCTAAATTCCAAGTTTTTAGAAATAATATTATCAATACCTATCATACGCACGACTTCTTCGCATATGTCGGCTAGATTTTTTATATCAGGGCGATGCATAGGAACTTTTACATTTATAAGTCCATCGCTTGAAAGTATAAGTTCAAAACCTAATTTTTTAAGAATTCTTAAAACCTCGTCCTTATCGACGCTTTGCCCTATAATTTTGCCAATTTCTTCTATGCTAACCGGGATAACTAGCATTTCTTTGTCGCTTAAAATTTGCTGCGAGGAGCTGTAAATAACTAAATTTTCGGTATTGCTTAGCAAATTTAATAAAAAGTCCATTCCAAGTGCAAGTTTAGGCTCACTGCCCCTAAAGCTTCTATAAACTACCTTTTCGTTTTGTTTTTCATATTCAGCTTTTGCATTTGCTATGATAAGCGGATCTGTATAATTTGCTTCGATGATTATGATTTTTGAGTTTTCGCAGTTTTTATTTTCTTCGTTTTGATATATACCGCTAATGCTTAAAAGTTTGTCCTTGCATAAAACTTTTGTTTCGCCAAATTCGCCTTTATTTAAATTTATCAAAACTTCTTCATTTTCGCTTGAAAATTTATTTAAATCATAAGCATTAAACAAAACTCCAGTAGAATGTGTGGCGTAATTTAATAAATTTTGCACAGGATTTTTTTCTAAGCTATCAATTTGTGCTAGTCTTAAGGCTATTAAAAGTTTTGTAGAAATTTCGCCCTTAAGTTCTATGGCTCTATAGTTAAACACGCTATTTAGCTCTTTTTGGGCTGCTAAACGCAAGATTCTACCTATGCCTAAGACATTTTCGCTTTCTTTAAAAATTTCAGCTTCTTTTAAAGTCAAATTTAAAGCCGTAGCTAGATCCCTAGCTATACCATAAATACTAAGGCAATCGCCCCTATTTGCGGTAAGCTCTATTTCTATCAAGCCATCATTAAAAATTTCATAAGAATTTAGACTTTTACCAAGCACTAGCTCACCTATACTATCATCTAAAACCATAATGCCTTCATTTGTTTTAGCAAAGCCAAGTTCGGTGCTAGAGCAAATCATACCGCAACTTTCAACGCCTCTTAATTTTGCTTTTTGAATTTGCATACCATTTGGCATTAAAGCACCATTTAAGGCAACAGCTACAAACTGCCCAGCTTCCACATTTTTAGCCCCACAGATAATTTGCAAAATTTCGTTTCCAACATCCACCATACAAATGTTTAGTTTATCGGAATTTTCGTGTTTTATTTTTTCTTTGACAAAGCCAACTACTACTTTATCTGGTGCTTTTAAAGCACAGCTTTTATCTACTTCTAAGCCTATGGAATTTAGCGTTTTTGCGATATATTCTAGACTTAAATCATCAAATTCTAACCATTCTTTTAACCAAGTTTTTGTAATTATCATTTAAACTGCTCCAATAACCTTAAATCCCCCTCAAAAAGAGATCTTAAATCAGGAATTTTGTATTTTAACATAGCAAATCTTTCAACCCCAAGCCCAAAAGCATAGCCACTTACATTTTTATAACCTACAAAATTATAAACATTAGGATCGACTATGCCACAGCCTAAAACTTCAAGCCAACCAGTTTGTTTGCAAACCCTGCAACCACAGCCCTTGCAAAAAACACAAGAAATATCAACTTCAGCTGAAGGCTCTGTAAAAGGAAAAAAACTAGGTCTAAAACGCACCTTAACATCACCGAAAAAATAATGTAAAAAGTCTTCTAAAATGCTTTTTAAATTTGCAAAACTAACCCTTTGGCCTTCTTCTACGACAAGTCCTTCAACCTGATGAAACATAGGTGTATGAGTAAGGTCAAAATCTCTTCTAAAAACAGCCCCTGGAGCTATCATTCTAATTGGTGGTTTTTGAGCAAGCATAGTGCGAATTTGCACAGGTGAAGTTTGGGTTCTTAAAAGAGTTTTATTATCAAAATAAAAAGTATCTTGCATATCCCTTGCAGGATGAGATTTTGGTAAATTTAGAGCTTCAAAATTATGAAAGTCATCCTCAATTAATGGTCCTTTTTCTACGCTGAAATTTAAGCTTACAAAGTATTTTATAATAATATCCATAGTCTGCATAACAGGATGTAAAGCTGCACTTGTGGAATTTTCATCAAAATAATTAAAATCTTGTGCGTTTTCTTTCATTTTTTCTTCAAGTTCAAAATTTTCAAGCATTTTAAATTTTGATAAAAAAGCTGCGTTAAAGGCTTCTTTTTGTTTGTTTAGTTCAGAGGCTAATTCTTTTTTAGCATCGCCTTCTAAATCCTTAAGCCTTGCAAATTCTTGTGTTAAACTTCCTTTTTTTCCAAGCACACTAATGCGTATGCTATCAAGCTCACTAAGATGCTTACAAGTATTGATTTTTTCAATGATAGTTTGCAATTTTTATCCTCAGTTTTTAAATTTTAAAGTCTAATTCTAATAAAAACTAATTTAAATTCAGCATAAAAACTACACTTTAAGGTATAATTGATTAAATATTTTAACTAGTAAGGAAAAATTATGGAAGAAAAAACAATTTTTGAGCTTATCGTGGATGGGAAAATTCCTTGCAACAAAGTCTTAGAAAGTAATGATTTTCTAGCTTTTCACGATATACATCCACAAGCTCCAATTCACATTTTAATCATTCCAAAAAAGCATTTTAAAAATTTTCAAGAAGTTGAACCTGATTTAATGTCTAAAATGACTTCTTTTATACAAGAATTAGCTGTTCTTTTGGGGCTTGATAAAAGTGGCTATAGACTGCTTACAAATTGTGGAAAAAATAGCGGACAGGAAGTTTTTCACCTGCATTTTCATATGCTTGGTGGCTTTGAGTTACCAAAAAATAAAGAAGAAAAATCAAACCCACAAGCCTTATTTTAAATTTCGTGTCAAGCACGAAATTTATTTTGTCAAAGGCACTAACATCCCATCATATAAGGTTTGATAAATTTCTTCTCCAAGCAAGACTTTTACAAGCTCTAAGCCAAACAAAATAGCAGTTGCTGGACCTGCTGAGGTTATGACATTTTCATTTACACATACAGCTTTTGAAACTCTAGTGCCATTAAGTCCTAGCTCACAACCTGGATAACAAGCAAAATTTCCTTGCAAAATTTTAGCCTCGTTTAAAACTATAGGCGAAGCACAAATTGCAGCTACTATTTTGCCATTGCTGTGAAGCTTTTTGATGATATTTAAAATTTCGTTTGAGTTTTTAAGATTATTCATACCATCAAAGCCACCTGGTAAGGCTATTGCGTAGAGTTCGTTTAAATTTACAGCCTCTAAAGAACAATCAGCTTTTATAAAAATTTCATTAGCTCCTTTTACTAGAAGTTCAGAATTTAAAGAAGCTATTATAACTTCAAGCTTTGAGCTAAGTTTTGCAGCCCTTTTTAAAACATCGGCTATGCCTATAAATTCAGCCTCTTCAAAGCCTTGTGCTAGTGGGATTAAAACTTTTTTACTCATTTTTGTCTCCTTTTTTAAATTTTTTAAATCTTTCTTCTTTTTGCCTTGCTCTTTCTTGCATTTGTTTGTTAAAGCCAATGACCAAAATAACCATAATACAAACAAAAAAAGTTAGCATTAAAAAATCAAAAATTTGCATTTTAAGCCTTTTTTGAAAAATTCTAACATATTTTTATGAAATTTTAAAGAAAAAACAAAGATATTTTTATAAAATTTGAGCTTTAAATTTCACATACAAGGGCAAAAATTGAATCAAAAAAATATGAAAATTTTCGTTTTTTTTACCATTATCGTGCTTTGGGGGTATTTTTCTTTTCCTATTGAAATTTTACAGCTTAAAAATAGCGATGGGCTTGTAAGTTATGCTTATACTGACAATGCTAAGGCTTATTTAAAAAGCTATTTTATAACGCTTTTACTTGCATTTTGTGCCATAATAATAGGGCTTTTGGTGGGATTTAGCCTTTCTTTTTTGCATTTTTTAAAATTTAAAACCTTAAATTTTTTCATAGATGAATACATAGACATTATAAGGGGCACACCTGTTATTTTGCAATTAATGATCTTTGCTTTTGTGATTTTTACTTTTATAGATAATCTTTACGCTGCCATACTTGCTTTAGGGCTTAATAGCTCAGCTTATATAGCAGAAATTATAAGAAGCGGAATTAATAGCGTAGATAAAGGACAAATGGAAGCTGCTAGGGCTATGGGGCTTGATTATAAAAGTTCTATGAAAGAAATCATTTTACCTCAAGCTGTTAAAAACATACTTCCGGCTTTGGCAAATGAGTTTATATCTTTGTTTAAAGAAACTTCTGTAGTTGGTTTTATAAGCGTGATTGATATTACTATGCAAAGTCAAAGTTTGCAAGCCGTGCTTTACAATCCAAAGCCGATAATTTTTACAGGGCTTGTGTATTATGTGAGTGTGAAAATTTTTAGCTATTTTGCTAAAAAATTAGAATTTAGGATAAATAAAAATGATTGAAATAAAAAATTTATGTAAAAAATACGGCGATATAGAGGTTTTAAAAAATATAAATACTAAAATTTCAAAAGGCGATGTAATAGCCATAATAGGACCAAGTGGAGGTGGGAAAAGCACATTTTTAAGGTGTATTAACCGCTTAGAATTAGCAGATAGTGGCGAAATTTTGATAAATAAAGAAAATATTTTAGATCCAAAAATTAATATAAATAAAATAAGACAAAAAGTTGGTATGGTTTTTCAGCATTTTAATCTTTTTGCAAATAAAAATGTCATTGAAAATTTATGTTTAGCTCCTGTTAAAACTAAAATTCTAAGCCAAGCACAGGCATTAGAAAAGGCAAGAGTTTTACTTGCTAAGATTGGTTTGGCTGATAAAGAAAATTTTATGCCCCACAAACTTTCAGGCGGACAGAAACAACGCATAGCCATAGCAAGAAGTTTGATGATGAGTCCTGATGTGATTTTGTTTGATGAGCCAACCTCAGCACTTGATCCTGAAATGATAGGCGAGGTTTTAAGTATAATGAAAAGCGTGGCAAAAGAAGGATTAACTATGCTTGTGGTAACGCACGAAATGGGCTTTGCAAGAAATGTTGCAAATAGAATTTTCTTTATGGATAAGGGGCAAATAGCAGTTGATGCAAATTCTAAGGAAGTATTTGAAAAGCCTAGCAATGAAAGATTAAAAGACTTTTTAAACAAGGTTTTAAATCACTAATTTTATAAATATTTTAAAATGCAAAATACTTAATTAAAAGCCTTTGTTTTAGCCCAAATTTTAAAAAATAAAATTTTTAAAATTTTGCCTTAAGGCTTCATAAGAAATTATACCAACGCTAGTAGCCAAATTTAAGCTTCTGCCACAAGCTTTCATAGGTATGGTTATGGCATTTTCCCATTTTAAATTCATAAGCTCTAAGGGCAAACCATAGCTTTCGCTACCAAAAAATAAAAAATCACCTTCCTTAAAACTAGCTTCAAAATAATTCTTTTTACTCTTTGTAGTGGCAAAGAAAAAACGCTCTTTATAGGCTAAGTTTGAGTTTAAAAACTCATCAAGACTCTCCCAAATCACAGGCTCTAGCTTGTCCCAATAATCAAGTCCAGCCCTACGCACCGCCTTTTGTGAGATGTCAAAAATAGTAGGCTTTACAATGTGAAGTTTAAAACCTGCATTATAGCACATCCTACCAATGCTTCCTGTGTTTTGTGGAATTCTAGGATGAACTAAGACTATGTTAAACATTTAGACTAAAATCCTTGGAATTTTTGAATGAAGTTTTACTAGAATTTCATAATTTATAGTGTTAAAAAACTCAGCCCAAACATTTGCATCGTTTAAAACACAAATTTCATCGCTAACTCCTTCACAAGAAAAGCTATCCATAGACATTTTGCCAAGCATTAATTTACCATTTGCAAGTCTTAACTCGCCCTTGCCATTAAACCTAAAAAGCCCATCAGCATAGCCTAAATCATAGGTTGAAATTTCCATATCACAACTTGCCTTAAAAGCAAAGCCATAGCCTAAACTTTGCCCTTTTTTTAGTGTTCTTTGGCTAAGTTTGTTAGCATATAAACTTAAAACTTTTTTTAAATTTAAATCAGCATAGCCAAATTGAGCTAGTCCTATGCGACAAAGCTCATCTTCTACAAAATCAGCTCTAAACAAGGCAGCAGAATTGTAAGAATGAAAAATCAAACTTGGAAAATGACTCTTGCAAAGTTCTTTTGCCTTTTTAAAATTTTGTTTTTGCACGAAAAAACTGCCATCAAGCTCATCAGCACTTGCAAAATGCGTAAAAACTCCTTCAAGCCTAAGCTTGTTTTGGCGGATTAAAACAAGGGCCTTTTCCAAATCTTCAAGACAAACTCCATTTCTGTGCATACCCGAGTCTATTTTTAGATGAATTTTCGTATTTTTAGCATATTTGTCGATATTTTTTATATCATTTAAGGCATATATGAATTTTGGATTTTCTTTTGAATTTGGGCGGTGCGAGAGTATGAGTATATTATCAAAAAAGCTTTCAAGTTCTATAGCTTCGGCTTCATCCTTAACAGCTACGAAATTAACGCCCATTTTTCTGGCAATAGGTGCTATGAGTTTGGCTTTGTGTCCGTAGGCATCATCTTTTAGCACGCAGATTATTTTTTCAAAGCCACCAACTTTTGTTGCAATTTGCTCTAAATTATACTCGTAGGCTTTTTGATCTATTTTTATAAAAGACATTTATTGTTCTGCTAGAATTTTCATTCTGCCCTTATCAAGTTTTACATAAAGGACTTTATCGCCCTTAAACTGATAATTTTTAGTGTAATAATCCTCATAAAATGAAATTCTATACATAATTTTATTTTCTAAATTTGGATAAGGGCTAATGCTTATATTGGAAAATTTTATTTTTTTATCTTCTTTGCGTGAAAAAATAGACTTTTTCATATCGGCAAATTGTTCAAATTTCATCTTATCAAAACGCTTAAATTCTTTTTCATCATAAAAATTCAAATAAGGCTTTATATCGCTATTGCTCCAGCTTAATTTCCACATAAATAAATCTGCTAGAAGTGTGGCTATTTCATCTTTTTTGGCTATTATTTTATCTTTTTCCTCTGTCATTACAAAGACTTTTTTGTTTTCAACTACTTTTGCGAATTCTTTTAATTTATCATTAAGCAAGGCTATGCAACCTCTAGTCTTAAACTCATCAAGTCTAGTGCCATCAAGTGGGTATCCGTGTATCCAAATTCCACCACCAGTTCGACCTTGAACCTTGTCAAGTAAATTTGGGTAAGTGGTAGCAAAAGCAAATGGACCATAGTAGGTATTTTTAGGATCAAATTTGCGTCCAAGCTCGTAAAATCCAACAGGAGTTTTTAAATCCCCTTCAACTTTTTTATCGCCCATAAGTCCTGTGATAATTTCTTTTTGCTCAAAGTCTTTTTTCAAATTTCCATTTTCATAAGAATAAACCTTTAAAATTTTATCAGTTTTATTCGTAAGAACTATGACAGAATTTCCATCATAATACCCAAGAGATATATTTTTATCTCCCAACTCACCTAACCAAAAATTCTTATTAGTAAGCTCTTTTTCTATAGCCTTTCCAACAGCTTCTAAGCCTTGATTTAGATAAATTTTTACAAGTTCGCTTGCACCAAGGCTTAAGCAAAGGGTTAAAAATGAAAATACTAGTCGTTTTAGCAAAGTTTTTCCTTAAAATTTGTAATTGTGTAGCGCTTGAAATTATAATATTTTTTCCTTAAAATATAGCAAAAATGTAAAAATTTTTAAAGTTAATTTTTGTCTTTTTGGTGGATTGGTAAAAAATTTAAAATTTATTTTAAAAATAGCCAAAAAGTAAATTTTCTTTGATATAATAAACAAATTTTTAACATTATAATAACAAGGATAAATATGAAAAAAATTCTAGCTTTTTTGGCTTTAGTTTTAAGCCTTTATGCGAGTAGTGATATAGTAATTCAAAATGCTTTTATAAAACAAACTTTGCCAAATTCTAAAAATAGTGCAATTTTTTTAGAAATTTATAATAATTCAAACCAAGATATAAGCTTGATTTCAGCTAAAACAAATATCGCCCCTGTGGCTGAAATTCACGCTCATATACAAGAAAATGGCACTATGATGATGAGACAAGTTCCGCAAATAACCATAAAAGCAAATTCCAAAGTAGAGCTAAAGCCGGGTGGATATCATATAATGCTTTTTAATATAAAAGAAGCCGTTAGAAAAAATAGCAAGGTAAATTTAAGCCTAAAATTTGACAACAATCAAACAATAGAGTTAAAAAATCTAGATGTTAAAGAATTTTAATGCTTAAAAAAGTTCTTGCGAGTCTCATTTTTATAAGTCTTATAGGCTTTGGTATTTATCAAATTTTTAGCTCAAATTCTGATAGTTTGCAAGAGTTAAAATGCGATTTAAATATGCAAAATTGTAAATATAAATTTAATAAAAAAGAAGTTTTGATATCTTTTGAGCCAAAGCCCATAAAATCGTTAGAATTAGTAAATTTAAATATTGAAAATTTAGGAACTTATGAAAATTTAAAATTGAAAATTTATGGTCTTAGTATGGATATGGGTGAGCTTAAGCCAAAAATTTATAAGTTAAACGAAAATACTTATGAAAGTAAGGTTTTTTTATCAGCTTGTGTGCTTGAAAATATGCGTTTTAGAGCTGAACTTTTTGATGGTGAAAAGCCTTTGGGATTTCATTTTGATTTTGAGTTAAGACAATGAAAAAAAGACTTTTTTTAATATTAATTTTAGTGCTTTTAGCCTTAGCATCTTGTTCGAGCGGCAAATATGATTTTAAGCTAAAATCAGCTTTTAGTGAAGAAACTAGCTTGAAGGACTTTAAAAATGACAAGCTTATAATTTATTTTGGATACACATTTTGCCCTGATGTTTGCCCTGCTAGTCTTAGTTTGGTAGGTAAAATTTTAAAACAAATATCTAGTAAAGAAGCCCGTTTGCTTTTCATATCCCTTGATTTAGCTAGAGATAGCGATATAAATGCTACGAATGAATGGTTAAGATATTTTTACCAAAGAGCAGATGCCCTAATAGCAGCAAGTGAAAGCGATTTAGAAAAAGTTACTAAAGCATATGGGGTGAAAATTAAAAAAGTTGTTATGAAAGATTCTTTAATGCAATATTCAATAGCTCATAGCAACGAACTTTTTTTAATAGATAAGGGCGGAAAATTTGTAAAAAGTATAAATGATTTCAGCCCTGAAGAGCTCTCAAAAGAGCTTAGAAATTTCTTAAATTTTAATTAAAAAGCTCTGTTGAAAGATATCTTTCAGCCGTGTCATTTAGCATAGTAACTACTATTTTATCAGGATTTGCTTTAGCAAGTTGTGATGCTATAAAAACATTTGCTCCGCTTGAAATTCCAACCATAAGTCCGATTTTAGCTAAGCTTTTAGCAGTTTGAATAGCATCTTCGTTTGAAACCACTTTTATCTCATCAATAACGCTTTTGTTGAGTATGGTGGGGATAAAATTTGCACCTATGCCTTGAATTTTATGAGGTCCTGCCAAGCCCTGACTAAGCAAAGGTGAAGCTTTTGGCTCTACTGCTACAATTTTTATATTATCAAGTTTTTCTTTTAAGGCTTCACCAACACCGCTAATGGTCCCACCTGTGCCAAAACCAGCCACGAAAATATCTATTTTTCCATCTAAATCGCTTAGAATTTCTAAAGCTGTGCTTTCTTTATGGGCATTTTTGTTTGCTTCGTTGTCAAATTGTGCCGGGATGAAAGAGTTTGGAATTTCATTTTTAAGCTTTAAAGCTTTTTCATAAGCTCCTTTCATGCCTTCACTTGCTGGTGTTAGCTCTAGTTTAGCGCCAAGAAATTTCATCATAGCTCTTCTTTCCACGCTCATAGATTCAGGCATAGTTATGATGAGTTTTAGTCCCAAAGCTGCACTTATCATAGCTAGAGAAATTCCTGTGTTTCCACTAGTGCATTCGATAATAGTGGTATCTTTGTTTATCCTACCTTCATCCAAAGCCTTTTTTATCATAGCAAAGGCTGCTCTGTCTTTGATAGAATGACTAGGATTTAAAAATTCACATTTTCCATATAAATTTTCACCAAAACCTTTTAAAGCCACTAAGGGTGTCCTACCGATTAGTTCGGTAACATTGTTATAAACTCTCATTACAAGCTCCTTGTTAAGATTTTTGTGACAAGATTTTACAAGTGTTAAGCTTTGAAAAAGATAAAATTGGTATTAAATAAATGAGTTTAAGCGGAGTTTGGCTAGAAAGCTCTAGCCAAGGATTTATTTTTTCTTTTTAGCACCTGTTTTTGCAACAGCTTCTTTAAGATTTTTGCCTACTTTGAATTTAGCAACTCTAGTAGCTGGAACTTTGATAGTTTTTCCAGTGCTTGGAACTCTAGCTTCTCTTGCAGCTCTTTCAGTTGTTGAAAAAGTTCCAAAACCTATAAAGCTTATGCTATCGCCTTTTGCTAACACTTCAGTGATAGCACTTACAACAGCATCAGTAGCCGCAGTAGCGTCTTTTTTTGTTAGCCCAGAATTTTGAGCAACTATTGAAATAAAATCTGCTTTAGTCATAAAAGCTCCTTTTTTTTAAATAAAACGCCTAATTCTAGCATATTTAAAAACTAATATCAAGTAAAAAACGCATTTTTTTGGTATTTTTTATAAAATTTTTAAAATTTTGCTTGTTTATATCTTTGAAATTCATTACTTTTGTCAAGTTCATTGCCGATTTTTTCGTATAAATCATAATAATATTTTACAAATTCCTTGCAAACTTGTAATTTTGGTAAGAAAATTCCATTTTCTAGCTCACAAAAAATACTTAAAAATTCTTTCGCATCAAGTTTTAAGGCATAATGTTTTGCAAGATTATGATAATTTTCAAGTGTTAAAAGCTTGAAATTTTCATAACTTTGCTCACTAAAATCTATTTTTAATTTTTCATTTTCAAAGTTTAAAGTTTTGCTTTGAAAAAGCAAGGTTAAATGTATCAAGGCTTCGGTATAATAGGGCTTTACTTCATCAATTTTTTGCCAAGATATCAAACCAATAGCTCTTTTTATAAGCTCGTGAAAAACAGGCTTTTTAAGTTCTTCTTTTTCGTGGTAAAAGAAATTTACAAGTCCGCCTGTTGTGGCTTTATACTCTTCTATATTTTTAAAAACACCGCTTAAATTCATAGAAATTTCAGTGTCTTTATCTATGAAAAAAATATGTCCAAACTCGTGTCCTATAGTGGAAACTTCATAAACTTTTTTCCAAATTTCTTCTTTAAAAAACAAAATTTCCCTACCATAAGTTAAAAATTCTTTATCGAAAATTTCGCTTGAAATTCTCATAAAGGGCTTAGTTTTAGCATTTTCATAGACAAAATTTATAAAGGCAAAAATTTTCTTACCAAGCTGTGAGCTTACAAACTCATCATTTGGCACGACTTGAGCGGAAAACAAGCCCTTAAGTTCAGCACCATAATAAATCATAGGAGAGCAAATGTAAAGCTGGGTTTTGTTTATGTTATGCAAAACTTCTTTTTTTAAATTTTCATTTTCAACGCCTATATTTTCACAAACACGCAAAAAACTTTGCTTTATTTCTTCGCTAAATTTTAGGGTATCAAAATTATTTTCATCTTCTAATCTTATATCCCATTCCAAAGCAACCGCCTTTGTGTAGCTATCCTCATAATACTCCAAAGGATGCCCTACTTGAAGTGGTGATTTCACATCAAGCCACGAAATTTCAGCTTCTTGCCACGCTTTAATGATATTTTCCTCATTCTTTTCGCAAAAGGCTAATTTTAGTTTTGTAAGATATTTAATGTAAGCTTTTTCATCTTCGTTTTTAGCGAGTTTGTCAAGCTTTTCAAGCATAGTATCAAAAGCAAATTCAAGGCTTAAAAACTCATTTTCAAAAAACCTAGCATAAGGCACAAATTTCCATAAATTTCCTATTTTAACTAAAACCCCATAACTTCGCTCGCAAATTTCACCTTGTGGTGTTTTTTGATAAAGCTCATTTTTATGTAAAAATTTGATAGCATCGTCTAAATTTGGAAACTGCATACTTAAAAATTTGTTATTTTTTTCTATGATTTGTTTTGTCCATAATGGTTCTATTTTGTTGATTATAAGCCCTATATTATGCACTCCTTGCACTAAGTTTTGATAAAATTCATTAAGCAGATTTTTTTGTTTTATTTCATCAATTAATTCCTGATGTTCTCTTTCGTAGAATTTTCTAATTTCATCATAGAATTTGTGCTTCAATTCGTTTATTTTTTCATCATTGAAATTTTGCTTTTTCCATTCTTGGACCAAATTTTCTTCTTTTAAATCAACTAAACGCCTAAGTATAGCTAGTAAGCTTGTTTTTTCTTCTTTTAATTCGCTTAAAGAAAGCAAGAATTTAAAATATTCATCAAGTTCTTTTCTGTCTAAAATTTCATATAAAGAATTTATGCTTTCTTTGCGATTTTTAGCTAATTTTGCTATTTCTTTAAAATTATTCATACTCTTATACTCCTTAATTAACTTTTTTAATTATAATTGCTTTTTTAAAACAAGGAGTAATAAATGAGAGATATGGGCGAACCAAAACTCAAAATTGTCGCTATGCCAAGTGACACGAATCCAGCTGGAAATATTTTTGGCGGTTGGATTTTATCGCAAATTGACTTAGCAGGAGTTATCGCAGCTAGAGAGCTTTCACCTGAAAGAGTTGTTACTATTTCTATGGATAAGGTAGTTTTTAAAGAGCCTGTTTATATAGGAGATATCATATCTTGCTATGCCAAAGTACGTAGCGTTGGAACAACTTCCATAGGCGTAGAAGTGGAAGTTACGGCTCAAAGAGTGGATGCACAAGGTTGCACATCTTGTATAAATGTAACTTCTGCCTTAGTTACTTATGTAAGCGTTGATAAAGAAGGAAAGAAAAAGCCTATAAGCGATGAGCTTAAAAGACTTCACGGCTATTTAAACGCTTGAAATGCTGATGATTTTATCAGCATTTAAAACAGCTCACGAGTTTGAATTTCGATTTATTTTAAGCCGTATTTTTTAAGTAAATTCTCATAAAATCCGTTATTTTTTAATTCATCTATGCCTTGATTAAATTTATTTACTAAGTCTTTATGTTTATCTTTATCAAAAGCAAAGCTAAAGCCCTCTCCGCTATCAACTTCTTCAAAAAAACTAACTAAATCCTCGTTTTCATTTAAAAAGCCTAAAGCCGTGTCTTGGTCTGCTAATATGGCATCTATTTTGCCATTTTTTAAGGCTAAAACTGCTATGTTTAGGTCTTTATTACTTTGGACTTGAGAATTTTTGATAAGTTTTGCAGTATTTTCTTGCAAGGTGCCAAGTTGAACGCCTATTTTTTTGCCTTCTAAATCGCTCTTATCTTTTAAAGTATCATTGCCTTTAAGCTTTATATAAAGATTTTTACTCATATAATAAGCCTTAGTAAAATCAACACTTTTTCTTCTTTCATCACTAGCACTCATAGCCGAGGCTATTAAATCTATTTTGCCAGCTTTTAAAGCAGGTATTAAACCATCAAAACTAGTTTCTACCCAAACAATTTTTAGTCCATTTTTTTTAGCTATTTCTTCTACTATGTCAATGTCAAAGCCAGTAATCTTAGAATTTTCTTTATAATCAAATGGCTTATAATTTGGGGCTGTGCCAACTTTTAATTCTGTATTATTATCATTATTGCAAGCATTTAAAAACAAGGCTAGAGAAGTTAATAAAAAGATGTAAAAGATTTTTTTCATAATTTTTCCTTAAAATTTAAAATAATGCGAAATTATAGTTAACTTTGCTTTATTTTAATTAAATACAAATTAAAATAAATTGCAAATTTCTCATTTAGTTAGATTAAATAGGATAAAAATTACACAAATTTGAGTAAATTTGAAATTTTTTACAAGAATTTAAAATATTTTAATCTTATAAACGATATAATTTTCTTGTCAATAAAATTTATTATTTAGGAGAAACTAATGATAGTTACAAAAAAAGCTTTAGACTTTACTGCTCCAGCAGTTTTAGGCAACAACCAAATAGTTGAAGATTTCAATCTTTACAAAAATATAGGTCCAAAAGGTGCTGTTGTATTCTTTTATCCAAAAGATTTTACCTTTGTTTGTCCTTCTGAAATCATAGCTTTTGATAAAAGATATCAAGAATTTAAAAACCGCGGTATCGAAGTTATAGGAATTTCAGGTGATAACGAATTTTCTCATTTTGCTTGGAAAAATACTCCTGTAAATCAAGGTGGTATAGGTCAAGTTAAATTTCCTTTAGTAGCTGATTTAACAAAACAAATTGCTAGAAATTTTGATGTTTTATATGCTGAAGCTGTTGCACTTCGTGGTTCATTCTTACTTGATGCTGATGGCACAGTTCGCCACGCTGTAATTAATGATTTACCACTAGGTAGAAACATAGATGAAATGCTAAGAATGGTTGATACTATGCTTTTCACTAACGAACACGGCGAAGTTTGCCCTGCTGGTTGGCATAAAGGCGATGAAGGTATGAAAGCTGACCCTAAAGGCGTGGCTGATTATCTTGGCAAAAACGAAGGCAAACTTTAATCCTACTTTCAAGCTCCTTTTGGGGCTTGTTTTCTCTTAATTTTATTTTCAAATCATAAAATCAAAAATTTAAAAATATTTTTTGTTATAATTTCCTAAAAATTTAAAAGGTAAAATTTGGCTGGGGAAGATCAAGAAAAAACAGAAGAAGCCACATCTAAGAAAATAGAAGATGCTAGAAAAGAGGGCAATGTCCCAAAAAGTCAGGACGCTGCTGCTATTGTTACTTTGATAATAGGCTTAAGCATTACTCTTTTTGTTATGAGTTTTATTGGCGAGAGAATTACTAATTTATATAGGTATTATCAAAGTTTTATCGGTGTTGAGCTTGATTTTAGGATAATACAAGGCATAATGATAAAAAGTATTTTTGAGGTTTTGATTATACTTGCACCTATAGTTTTAAGCATTATGGTTGCTGGAGTTATTGGAAATATTATGCAATTTGGCTTTATTTTTACCACAAAACCCATAATGCCAAATTTAGGCAAGATTAATCCCCTAAAAGGCTTGAAAAATTTACTTTCTTTAAAAAAACTTATAGAAAGTGTGAAAATTATCCTAAAAGTAAGCATAGTTTTTAGCATAGCTTTTGTTGTTTTACTAAAATTTATGCAAGAGCTTCCTAAGGTTGAGCTTTATGACATAGTCTCACAGCTTTCCTGGCTTAAGCAAAAGGCTATAATTTTAGCAGCCATTGTTATAATAGCTTTTTTGATTATAGCAGTTTTGGATATATTTTTAGTGCGTTTTCAGTATTTTAAAGGTTTGCGTATGAGCAAACAAGAAATTAAAGACGAATATAAACAAATGGAAGGAGACCCGCAAGTTAAGGGTAGAATTCGCCGACTTCAAATGGAAGCAGCAAGGCGTAGGATGGTTCAAGATGTGGCAGGAGCTGATGTGGTTATCACAAATCCTACTCACTATGCAGTGGCGATTCGCTATGACACTAGTAAAGAACAAGCCCCAAGAGTTGTAGCAAAGGGAGTTGATTTTCTAGCTTTACGCATTAAGCAAGTTGCCTATGAAAATAATGTCATAGTTTATGAAAATCCACCATTAGCAAGGGAGCTTTACAAGGCTTGTGATGTAAATGATATAATCCCTAGAGAGTTGTTTAAAGCAGTAGCTGAGGTGCTAGGCTTTGTTTATAATACAAACAATAAAAGTCGCCTAGCAGGGCGCAGGTAAAAAAATAGATAAATTAATTCATCCTATCCATAAGCTCAAGCACTGATTTTTGGGCATTTTCATCGGCTGTGTCTATTTTAAAATAAATTTCGACTCTATTGTTTTCCAAAGAACTAGCATTAGAATTTACAGGATCGTTAAGTCCATAGCTTTTTAAGCTGATGTTTTTTATATCTGCTCCACCTTGCACTAGATATTCAAGCACTCTTTGAGCTCTTTGATATCCAAGCTCATAGCTTCTTAATGCAGTATCGCTATTGTCCGTGTAGCCCCTAATTTCCATTTTAGCTTGAGGTGGCAAGTATTTTGTAAGTTCAGCCATTCTTTTTAGATAATCTTGTGTATCAGTTGAAACTATCTCAGCACTACCTCTTTGAAATTCCACTTTAGATGGTAAATTTAAAGCAACTTGATCATCGCTTTGATCAAGTGCGGCTCTTAATCGATTTATAGTATCTTGCTGAGACATAGTCATTTGTCTTAAGGCAGCCATTTCATCGTTTTCTTCGCTTCTTGTAGAGCCTTTATATTTTTCTTGATTTGTGCTTTCTTCTTGTATGGTTTGTGTAGAAGTAAAGTCAAAGATTTTTACAAATTCAGTTTTTAAGGCTTCTGTTTTTGCGGGATTGCTCTCGCTAATAGCCCAAAGTGCGATAAAAAGTGCCAAAAGCAAACTCAAAAAGTCAGCATAAGGCACAGCCCATTTTTCACCAGCCGGACAAGGAGGACATTTGTTTTTTTTAGCCATTTTTAACCCTTATCAAATTGTGAAATTCTAGGATCATCGTGACTTAAGAAGTTAAAAAGCTTAGCCTCCAAATCTCTTGGATTTGCTCCTTCTGCTATGCCTTTGATTGCTTGAGTTATAACGATTTGTTCTTTTACTAGATCCATTCCATTGGCTTTCATTTTATTACCCCAAGGTGCAAAAAGTGCATAAGCACCGAAAATTCCAGTAACAGTAGCAGTAAATGCCCCAGCAATACCAGCTGCCATAGCCTGCGGATCATCAAGTAGCTGAAGTGCCAGCATTAGCCCCATAACAGCCCCAACAAGTCCCATAGTAGGACAAGTTTCACCAAAGCGTATCCAATACTCAGCACACTCTTTATAGTGTTCTTCAAGCTGTTCAGTTTGAATCTCCATACATTCGTGAATTTCTTCAAAACTTTTGCCATCAACTAGCATCATCATAGCATTTTTTAAAAACTCATTTTCTATTTCGTTTGTTTTTGATTCCAAGGCTAAAAGCCCATCTCTACGAGCAATTATCGCAAATTCTATGAGTTGGGCTATTCTTTCTGAAAGATTTACACCAGAGCCTTTAAAAACTAGCTTTAACTCTTTGTAAGCTGATTTTACTATGTGTTTATGCGTAGAGGTTACAGCACAAAATGCAGCTGTTGGCATAACGATAAGAAAAGATGAAAGGTGGATTACATGTAAAGGGTTTCCGCCCTCTAGTATATCACCAACTGATATGCTAGTTACAGCAAGAGCCATTCCTAGTATGGTTGAAAGATCCATAAATTACTCCTTGATTATTTTAAATCGCCCCAATTTTTAGCGATGCTAGAACTTGTTTTTAATTTAACTTTTAATTTTACTATATTTTCCATAATATCACTAGCTTTTTTTACAAAATTTTCGCATAAATTATCTTTAATCTCAAAAATTAGTTCATCGTGAATTTGTAAAATAAGCCTTTTTTCTTCGTTTAAATCTTTGGCTATTTCAAGCATAGCAAGTTTTATTATATCAGCTGCCGAGCCCTGTAAAATGGAATTTATGCTCTCTCTTTCATACATAGCAACTTGCATAGGTTTTGCATTTTCAAAGTCAAAATACCTTTTTCTGCCACAAAGAGTGTTTACAAAGCCATTTTTCTTTGCTTCGTTTTTGACATTTTCAAAATATTTTTTAATGCTTGTAAAATTTTCAAAATATTTTTCTATATAGCCTTTGGCTAAACTCGCTTCTATTTTTAAATTCTGACTTAAGGTTTTATAACCCATTCCATAAATAAGTCCGAAATTTATGCTTTTTGCTACACTTCTAGTTTCATAATTACTCTCACCAAATATCATAATAGCAGTTCTTGCGTGTATATCTTCATCATTTTCAAAGGCTTTTAAAAGCTTTTCATCCTCGCTAAAATGTGCAAGCATTCTAAGTTCTATTTGAGAATAATCAAGCGATATAAAGCTAAAGCCGTTTTGGGCTACAAAACAAGCCTTATAATCCTT
>Cebus_capucinus_imitator_PRJNA485217_SSR105__coassemble_405_pt1 | contig 19200 bp, 14 predicted proteins | sample Cebus_capucinus_imitator_PRJNA485217_SSR105__metabat2_low_PE_008 | metagenome-assembled genome bin Cebus_capucinus_imitator_PRJNA485217_SSR105 | reverse complement strand
GGGGAATGATAAAATAGGTTGCATATAGTCAAAATGAGTTAAAATTCTTCTATCTAGTATAAACAAAATTTGCCCTTAGTTTGTAATTTAAAGCTAAAATTATAAACTATTTTTTTAAATTTTAAAGGAAAAAATGCAAACTTTTTTAGCAGATGAAAATTTAAGGCTTGATTTATTTTTAGCACAAAAGCTAAATAAAAGCCGTTCTCAAGTTTCTTTGCTTATAGAAAAAAACTGCGTTAAGGTTAATGATAAATTTCAAAATAAAGCTTCGTTTAAGCTAAAAATTAATGATAAAATAGAAGTTAAATTTCTAAAATTTGAAGAGAATTTAAAGACTAAATTTGAAGTGAATTTTGATATAGAAATTTTATATGAGGATGAGAATTTATTAGTTTTAAATAAGCCCTCAAATTTAGTAGTTCACGGTGCAAGTAGTGTGAAAAGTGCTACTCTTGTTGATTGGCTTGTTACAAAAAAATATACCTTGTCAAATTTAGGAGGCGAGTTAAGAGCAGGGCTTGTGCATAGGCTTGATAAAGATACAAGCGGAGCCATACTAATAGCAAAGGATAATTTCACTCATCAAAGGCTAAGTGAGCAACTTGCTAGTAAAACTATGGGTAGAATTTATCTTGCGTTAATTGACCTGCCACTAAAAGAGGATAAAATTATAATTAATAATTTTTTAATGCGTTCTCCTAGCAATGCTGTTAAAAAAATAGCTGTTGAAAAAGAAAATAAAGCTTGTAAAAGTGCAAAATCAGCATTTGTAAATTTAGAAAAAACTGATAGTGTAAGCTTGATAGCTGCTAAGCTTTTCACGGGAAGAACGCATCAAATAAGGGCTCATTTGGCTAGTTTGAATCGCCATATTTTAGGAGATGCCTTGTATGGATATAAAGGAAATTTTGCTTGTAGGATTATGCTTCACGCGTATTTTTTGTATTTTACTCATCCTTTGAGTGAAAAAACGATCTTTGTAAAGGCTCCTTTGATGGATGATTTTAAGCAAATTTTAAAGGATAAATTAAATTTAGGAGAAGAAAATGAAAAAATTTTACTTAAGTCTTTGCTTGAGCGTTTTGACTCTTTTGTTTAGTGCTTGTGGGGCTAGTAATTCCCTTTCTTTCAGCTCTAATAAAGAAGTTTTGGTAAATGAGAGTTTGCCAAAGATTGAAAATTTAAAAAGCCTTAGCGACATCACTAGTATAGCTTTTGAGTGGGAGAGTTTGTATGATGAAAATGTTAAGGGTTATTATCTTTACCGCATAGACGAAGAAGGTGGGGCTTTTAAGCTTGTAGGGACTATTAAGGATAAATTTCAAACACATTATGTAGATACTAAACTTAATCCAGGCACAAAATACAGCTATATGATGAAAACTTTTAACGAGCAAGGACATATTTCAGAAGATGGAAAAGTAATAGAAGTAAGCACAGCTTTAAGACTTGAGGCTTTAGCCTTTGTTCAAGCTATTACAAATTTGCCAAATCGTATTAAGCTTATATGGCGTCCGCATACTGATTTTAGGGTGAGTTCTTATATCATTGAAAGGGCAAATGGTGGTAGTAATGAGTTTAAAAAACTAGCAGAGGTTAAAAACCGCTTAAGTGCTGAGTATATAGACTATGACTTAAAGCCTAATGAAAGCTTTAATTACAGAGTCTTTGCTCTTAGTTTTGATGGGGTAAAAAGTGAGCCAAGCGAAATTTTAAGCTCCACAAGTAAAGCTTTGCCACCACAAATAGAGCATTTAAGTGCTAGTTTTGATGGTTCTGAAAAGATTATTTTAAGTTGGGATACGCCTTTGTATGATGATTTTGCTTATTATAAAATTTATGCTACAAGTTCTAGCTTTTTACCTTACACGCTTTTAGCAAAAACTGATAAAAACTCTTATGAGGATATAGTAGAAGGTGCTGGAAAAAGCAAGTATTATAAGGTCACGATGGTTGATAAAGATGGACTTGAAAGTGCTATGCCAAAAGAAGGCGTTGAGGGTAAAACGCTTGATTTACCGCTTTCTCCTAGTATTATTTTAGCTCAAATTACAAATGAAGGTATAAATTTAGAATGGATTGATAATGATTCTAGAGCGGTTGAGTATGAGATAAGGCGTTATGGTGGTAATGAAAATGCCATTTTTAAGGGAGTTAAAGAAAAAAGATTAAGAGATATTAAGGCTTTGGCGGGTATTGAGTATAGTTATGAAATTATAGCAATTGATGCTGCAGGACTTCGTTCTAAGCCGTCAAATAAGGTAAAAGCGAGCCAGTAGTGCCAAATTTTAAAGCTAAAGTTTTAAAGCCCTTAAATTTACCATTTGTGTGCGATGAGCTTGAGTTTTCTTGGGTAGCTGAAAATGAAAGCGTCAGTCTTATTTATACTAAATTTAAGGATGAAAACTTTTTTTTGCAGATTAAAAAAAATCAAAATGAGTTTATTATAAAGGCTGATAAACACGCAAAACCCTCTAAAATAAGCTATATTCAAAAGGCTTTGCAAATTTTTAAAGAAAATTTTTGCGAAGAGATAATAAATGAAGCTTTTGCTCTTAAAAATAACGCCTTGCTTGAAAAAACGCCCTTAATTGCTTGTGATTTTGATGAGCTTTTATCAAAACTTAGTGGTGAAATTTATGTAGAAATAGGCTTTGGCTCTGGTAGGCATTTGCTTTATCAAGCACAAAATAATCCCAAAGTTTTAATGCTAGGCGTTGAAATTTACACTCCGTCTTTAACTCAGGTGGCAAAACTTGCAAAAGCTAAAAATTTAGAAAATATCTTGCTTATACAAAGTGATGCTAGGCTGCTTTTAAGTGTTTTGCAAACAAATTCTGTTAAAAAAATATTTTTGCATTTTCCTGTTCCTTGGGATAAAAAGCCACACAGAAGGGTTGTTTCTACGGCTTTCGCAAGGGAGTGTGCTAGGGTTTTAAGTAAGGATGGAAGTTTTGAGCTTAGGAGTGATAGTTTTGAGTATTTTGACTTTAGTTTTAAAACTTTTTTGGAATTTAAAACACCGAAATTTTTGATAAAAAAGAATGAAAATTTAGAGGTTTCAAGCAAATATGAGGACAGATGGAAAAGACAAGATAAGGATATTTATGATTTAATAGTTAGTGATTTTAGCGTGGATGAAAGGCTTGAATGTATGGAATTTGAGCCTTTTGGGCTTAGTTTTTCAAAAGATGATTTAAAATTAATTTGGCAAAATTTTAAAAATTGCACTATTAAAAAAGAAGAATTTTTTGTGCATTTTGAGAGCATTTATAAGCAAAATGAGAATTTGCTTTTAAAGGTAGCTTTTGGTGCTTTTAATAGACCTGAGCATTGTTATTTAAGGCTTGGACTGGAGGTTGGCTTTGTTTTTAAAGAGCCTTTTAAAATTAGGGAAAATTTATTAGCTTTTAAAGAGCTTAAAAAAAACTTGAAATTTCATTTAAAAATTCTTGAAAATTAAGCGAAAATAAAGCATAATTTTGATTTTAGTTATTAAGGAAATAAAATGTCAAATTTAATAAAGGCAAACAAACTTTCTTTGGGTTATGATGAACTTGTGATTAAAGAGGCTAGTTTTGCTTTTAAAAATGATGATTTTGTTTTTATCACAGGTAAAAGCGGTAGTGGTAAAAGCACGCTTTTAAAGTCTTTTTATGGGGATTTGGAGCTTCTTTCTGGGCAACTTGAGGTGTGTGGGGCTAATATGAAAAAGATAGGAAATTTAGACCTTTTAAAACTGCGTCAAAGGATAGGCATTATCTTTCAAGATTATAAACTAGTACAAGAATACAGCGTTGAAAAAAATGTAATGCTTCCTTTGATGATAAAAGGCTACAGCAAGAAAGTTTGCCAAGATCAAGCAGCTAAGCTTTTAAAGCATGTGAATTTGACTTTTAAGGCGGATAAATTGCCAAACCAATTAAGCGGTGGAGAACAGCAACGCGTAGCTATGGCAAGGGCTTTGGCACACAATCCTAAGCTTTTGCTTTGCGATGAACCAACTGGGAATTTAGATGAGTATTCTTCTGATATCATTTGGACGCTTTTAAAGTCAGCTTCCGAGCTTTTGGGAACTTGCGTTGTGGTGGTTACGCATAGAATTCCTGTAAATTTAAGATTGAATTATCGTCGTTTTAATATAGAAAATGGAAAAATGAATGAAATTTTTTAGAACACATTTATCTTTGATTCTGCCCTTGCTTTTTATGATGTTTGCTTTTGAGTTTATTTTGATTACAAATGCGACTTTAAGGCATTATGAAGAACTTTTAAGTAAGGATTATAACATTATAGTTGCTAGTAAGGCTAAGCTTGATGAAAATATTTTTAAATCAAAATTAAGCTCTTTTAAAAGCTTTGAAATTTTAGATCCAAAGGACTTGATAAATAGGCTTAAAAACGATATAAGCGATAGAAATTTAAAGCTTTTAAGAGATTCTTTGCCAAATTTTTATAGTCTAAAGCTTAATTTATTGCCAACTCAAAATGAGCTAAATATCATTAAAAATCAGCTTTTAAGCATAGATGGCGTGATAAAAGTAGAAACTCTAGCCAAAACGCACGATAAGGTGTATTCTCTTTTAACGCTTGTGAAATTTGTGTTTTGGTTTTTCTTGTTTATTATTATTTTGCTTTCTTTTGTGCTTTTTTTAAAACAAATGAGAATTTGGCTTTTTGAGCATACTGAACGCATTGAGATTATGTGTCTTTTTGGAGCACCTTTTTGGTTTCGCTCCTTTATGCTTTATAAGGTCGTGCTTGTTGATTGTCTTATAGCTTTTGTGATTTTGCTTTTATTTTTTACGCAAATTTTTGACTTATTTTTTGTAAAAGAAAGCCTAAACTCAAGCGATATTTCCTTGCCTGAAATAAATTTTGTTTTGCATTTGAGTTTGATATTTTTAGCGACTTTATTTGTGTGTTTGTTATGCGTAAATTCAGTGATGTTTAAGGTTAAAAGATGAAAAAAATAGCCTTATTTTTTGGCTTTTTTTTGCTTTTTAGCCTTGTTTTTTCAGATACAATTAGCGAAAAAACCAAAAGTTTAGAAGAAAATAAACGCACGCAAGAACAGCTTAATAAAAAGCTTGATGATTTGGCAAATGATATTTTAAATGGAGAAAAAAGTTTAAAAGAGTTAAATTTGCAAATAGAAAATTTAAACATTCAAACCTTAAAATTAGAAGATAGTGTAAAAGCTCAAAACAAGGAGCTTGGTACACTTTCTAGTCAAAATGAAAAGCTTTTAAAAAGTAAGTCTAGTATGCAAAGCAAGCTTATAAGCTTGTTAGCTAGGGATTTTGCTTATGATTTGCCAATTCCTCAAGGTTATATTGAAAGTAAAGAAAGTTTTATGGTTTTTGAAATTTTAAGTAGCTTAAGTGAAGTTTTAAATGATGAAATTTTCAAGCTTTCAAAGGATTATGAAAATATTAGTAAATTAATAGAAGAAAAACAAGGTCAAATTAAAAAAATAAATGATAATTTAAAGGATTATAATACCCAAATTTCAAAGCTTAAAGACCTTAAACAAAGGCAAGTTTTGGAGATAAATAAGCAAAAAACGGATAGAGAAATTTATGCTAAAAAGCTTAGTGATTTGCAAAACCAGCAAGAAGAGCTTAGACAAACTTTAAATCAGCTTAAAATAATAGACAAGGCTAAGCCAGAAGAAAAAGAGGTAAAAAATACACAAAATAATCAGCAAATAAGACAGATAGGCTCTAGTTATCAAGGAAGTTCTGTTAAAAAATACACGGGCAAAAAGACCATAGCTCCGCTTGATAGCTTTAGTGTAAAGCAAAAATTTGGAAATTTCATAGATCCTATTTATAAGATTAAAATTTTTAATGAAAATGTCGTTTTAAGGAGTAATAAAAGCGATGCTATGGTTAAAAATGTTTTGGATGGTAAGGTTGTTTTTGCTAAAAATACTAGTTTGTTAGCAAGGGTTGTTATAGTGGAGCACAACGATGGAATTCACACTATTTACGCACATTTAGACAAGATAGCACCAAATATTAGTGTTGGGAAAAATTTAAAAAAAGGTGCGGTTGTGGGTAGGATAAAAAATGACTTGACCTTTGAGGTAACTCAAAAGAATTTTCATATAAATCCTTTAGAACTTATCAGCTTAAATTAGCTAAATTTAATGGAATTTACATTATAATTTCAAGTTAAACAAGGAGAAAAAATGCTAGAGAAAAAACGAGTTTTAGTTAAATTTTCAGGGGAGGCTTTAGCCGGTGAAAATGGCTTTGGTATAGAAAATTCTATCTTAAAATTTATTGCTTCGCAGATTAAAGAACTTGTAAAAAATGACATTGAAGTTGGTATAGTAATAGGCGGAGGTAATATTATAAGAGGGGTTTCAGCCGCTAAAGGTGGGCTTATAAAACGCACAAGTGGCGATCATATGGGTATGTTAGCAACCGTTATAAATGCCATTGCTATTCAAGAAGCTTTGGAAAGTTATGGGCTTGATGTTAGGGTGCAAAGTGCCATTCAAATGGAAGCATTTTGTGAAACTTATATTATGAGAAGAGCACACAGACACTTAGAAAAGGGTAGGGTGGTTATATTTGCTGCTGGGACTGGCAATCCTTATTTTACCACGGATACTACGGCTATTTTAAGAGCAGTTGAGATAGAAGCTCAAATGGTTATAAAAGCTACTAAGGTAAATGGCGTTTATGATAAGGATCCACATAAATTTGAAGATGCGAAATTTTTAAGCACACTAAGCTATGATGAGGCTATGCAGGATAATATTAAGGTTATGGATGATACAGCCATAGCTTTAGCAAAGGATAATAAACTTCCAATAGTGGTTTGCAATATGTTTGAAGAAGGAAATTTGCTAAAAATTATACAAGGTGATACTAGTATTTGCTCTATAGTAAAAAATAATTAAGGAGAAAAAAATGGAACACAGAATAGAAGAAATAGCAGCTAAGGCTTTAGAAAAAATGGGAAATGACAGATACAGACTTTCTTTGGTTGTAGCAAAAAGGGCAGAACAGCTTGCAAATGGGGCTATGCCTTTAGTAAATTTTGATAAAAGCAAAATGAAACTAGCGGATATAGCACTTTATGAAATAGCTGAAAATAAAGTTAGTTTAGAGGGTTTAGTTGAAATCAGTTGATGAGGAATTGCTCTTTGAAAAGCTAATTGAAGATGTCAAACACTGCAAGGATTTAGAAAATGCTAAAACGCTTTTTTTTAAAACTTGTGGCGATGATGAACTTTTAAAAAAGGCGGTTGATTACTGCATACTTCATCACGAAGGGCAGTTTAGAAAAAGTGGCGAACCATACGCCGTGCATCCTATTTTAGTGGCTACTTTGGTTAGTTTTTTAAGTGAGAGTAAAAGTAATATTTTAGCTGCCTTACTTCACGATGTTATAGAAGATACTAATTGCACCGAAGAAGAATTAGAACAAAATTTTGGAAGTGAAATTTCAAAGCTTGTTTCTGGTCTTACTAAGATTATTGAAATTAGAGAAGATAATTTAATAAGCTCAAATTCTAGCGAAAAAAGCCTTACAAAATCAGCTCTTACTTTCCGCAAAATGCTTTTAACAAGTATAGAAGATGTAAGTGTTTTGGTGGTAAAGCTTTGTGATAGACTCCATAATATGCTAACACTTGATGCTTTAAAGATAGAAAAGCAAAAAAGAATAAGCGAAGAAACCTTAGTAGTATATGCTCCCATAGCTCATAGACTTGGAATTTCAAGCATTAAAAATTATTTGGAGGATCTAAGTTTTAAATATCTTATGCCAGAAGAATTTAAGCTTATAAATGATTATATAAACTCAAACAATCAAGAAATGCAACTTGGTTTAAATGATTTTATATCAAAAATAGAGCTTTTGTTTTTAAGTAATGGCTTTAGGCATGGTAGTTTTGAAATTCAAAAACGCATAAAACATAATTATTCCATATATCTTAAAATGCAAAGAAAGGGCATAGGTATAGAAGAAGTGCTTGACTTGCTTGGGGTTAGAATTTTGGTTGAAAAGGTGAGTGATTGTTATCTTGCTTTGGGAATTTTACATACCAAATTTAATCCTTTAATATCACGCTTTAAAGACTACATAGCCTTGCCTAAACAAAATGGTTATCAAACTATTCACACTACTATTTTTGATGCTAAAAATATCATAGAAGCTCAAATTAGAACCTTTGATATGCACAAAATCGCAGAATTTGGCATAGCAGCTCACTGGAAATACAAAGAAGGCGGAAATGTCACAACTCCTAAGCTTGACTGGCTGGCTGATCTTTCTATGCAAAATGAGGATAATGTCGAAAAAGCCAAAGAATACAGCGCTATAGAATTTTACGAGTATGCTAAGGATAGTCTTTATGTGGAAGATATAGCTGTGTATTCTCCAAAGGGCGAAATTTTCACACTTCCAAGGGGTGCTACTGCGCTTGATTTTGCTTATGAGGTGCATACTGAAGTAGGACTTCAAGCAGTAAGTGCGTATGTAAATCGTATGAAAGTTCCGCTTTTAACAGAGCTTAAAAATGGTGATATAGTTCGCATAGTTCTTGGAAATGGTAGATTTTATCGCTGTTCTTGGATAGATAGTGTAAAAACTGGAAAAGCTAAGGCTAGTATTAGGGAATTTTGTAAACAAAAGATAAAAGATATAGACTTAGCTAGTGCTTTTAATATCTTAAGTTTTATTTTTAGTGTTGATAAAACAAGGCTTCAAGGCTGGATGGAAAAAGAAAATTTAAGAAAACGCATAAGAAAAGTTGCAAGTGATAGCGTTTATTTAAAAGATATGGTAAATACTCTTAAAAAATATGGTAAAAAGTCTTATTGGTTTGATAAATACGAGATAAAAGAGCAAAAAATAGGTAATTTTATCCTGTATTGTAATCATAAAATCGCTAATGTAGAATTTGACTTTTGTTGTCATCCAAAGCGTGGAGATGCCATACTTTGCTTTGTTGAAAATGGTAGTGTTGTGGTGCATCATAAATTTTGTGATAGAGCTGATAAATTAATGGAAAAAGACAAGGATATGGTCTTTATAAAATGGGATTCAAATATACCAAAATCTTACAAACTTATCTTTTCTTTAGAAAATAAAAAAGGAGTTTTAGCAGAATTTTTAGCATTTTTAGCTAAAATGCAGATTAATTTGCTAACTATTAATTTATCAAATGATTTAAACGCCAGTGTGGATTATTTTGAAATAACTATGGAAATTCCTGATAATATCAACCCTGAAAGCGTTAAAGATAGGCTTAAAACTCGTTGTAAAATTTTGGATTTTACCTCTTTAAATGATGCTTATAAGGAAAGTTAAAGGTTTAAAATGAATATAAATGACATAATATTAGAGCTTAAGCGTGGCTGTGCTGAGATAATCGATGAAGAAAAAATTGTAAGTTTAATTAAAAATTACTACGAAAAAGGCGAGAATTTCTTTGTAAAAGCGGGGTTTGATCCAACAGCTCCTGATTTGCATTTAGGGCATAGCGTGGTTTTAAACAAAATGGCTTTTTTGCAAAAACACGGAGGCGTGATTTTATTTTTAATAGGTGATTTTACCGGACAAATTGGCGATCCAAGTGGTAAAAATGCTACTAGAAAAAAGCTTGATAAAGAACAGGTTTTAAAAAATGCTAAAACTTACGAAGAGCAGGTTTTTAAAATTTTAGACAAGGAAAAAACCAGAATTTGTTTTAACTCAAAATGGCTTAATGAGCTAGGAGCTAGTGGTATAGTGGAGCTTACTTCTACCTTTAGCGTGGCTAGAATGCTTGAAAGGGATGATTTTACCAAGAGATTTAAGGAACAAAGCCCTATATCTATATGTGAGTTTTTGTATCCGCTTTTACAAGGCTATGATAGCGTTGCTTTAAAATGCGACATTGAAATGGGCGGAACTGATCAGAAATTTAATCTTTTAATGGGAAGACAGCTTCAAAGAATTTATGGTTGCAATAAAGAACAAGCCGTCATAATGATGCCTTTGCTTGAGGGTTTGGACGGGGTTAATAAAATGAGCAAAAGCTTAAATAATTACATAGGAGTTAGCGAAAATGCTAATGATATGTATGCTAAAATTCTAAGTATTAGCGATGAGCTTATGTGGCGATATTATGAACTTTTAAGCCAAAAAAGTTTGAATGAAATTTTACTTTTAAAAGAGCAGGTTGAAAAAGGAAAGCTTCATCCAAAATTAGCTAAGGAAAATTTAGCCTTAGAAATTACTGAGTGTTTTCACAGCAAGGATTTAGCTAACTTAGCAAAAAATGAATTTGATAAAATTCACTCACAAAACCTAACTCCAAGCAATATGCAAGAATTTGAAGTAAGTGGTGAAATTTGGCTTGCTAAGGCTTTGGTAGAATGTGGATTGGAAAGCTCAAGTTCAGCCGCTAGAAGAAGCATAAATGCAAATTCAGTTAGCGTAAATTCCCAAAAAATAAACGACGAACAAATGCACTTAGCAAAAGGCGAGTATGTTTTACAAGTTGGTAAGAGAAAATTTGCGAGATTAAAGGTAAAATAATGAGTTTTAAACCTCTAAAAATAGGAAAACATCTTATAAAAAATCCTATATTTCAAGGCGGTATGGGGCTTGGTATTAGCTGGGATAAACTAGCTTCGAATGTTTCTTTAAATGGCGGGCTTGGGATAATTTCTTCTGTTGGAACTGGATATTATGAAAATAGAAAATATGTCAGCAAAGAGCTAAATTTAAAGCCCTATGGGAGCGAGAATTTTTACTCAAAAAAAGGTTTGCAAGCTCTAATAAATAATGCTAGAAAGGTATGTGGTGAAGCTCCTTTGGGGTGTAATATACTTTGTGCTAGTAATGATTATGCTAGAATTGCTAAAGATGCTTGCGAAGTTGGCTTTAATGTCATAGTTAGCGGGGCTGGACTTCCTACTAATTTACCAGAATTTACGGCTGATTTTCCTGATGTTGCTTTAGTGCCTATAGTATCATCTGCTAAGGCTTTAAAAATCATTTGTAAAAGATGGCAAACGCGGTATAAACGCTTACCTGATGCCATAGTACTAGAAGGTCCTAAAAGTGGTGGTCATCAAGGCTTTACTTATGAGCAATGCTTAGATGAAGCTTATAGCTTAGAAAATTTAATCCCACAAGTTGTGAAAGAAGCGAAAAATTGGGGTGAAATTCCAGTTATAGCAGCAGGTGGAATTTGGGATAAAAGCGATATTGAAAGGGTTATTGCACTTGGTGCTAGTGGTGTTCAAATGGGAACACGCTTTATTGGAACCTTTGAATGCGATGCAAGTGATGAGTTTAAAGAGGTTTTACTTGCTTGCAAAGAAGAAGATATAGAGCTTATAAAATCTCCTGTGGGCTATCCTGCAAGGGGTGTTCGCACAAATTTATTAAATTTAGTTGATAAAAGAATGGGTCCAAAGATAAATTGCATAAGCAATTGCGTCTCTCCTTGTGGGCGTGGAAAAGAAGCCACTAAAGTTGGATACTGCATAGCTGATCGTCTTTTTGATGCGTGGAGTGGAAAAAAAGATACTGGACTTTTTTTCACGGGAGCAAATGGCTTTAGGCTTGAAAAATTAATAAGCGTAAAAGAGCTTATGGATAAATTAATTAATGGTGAATGATGATTAGAATTTTCGTTTTTTTAAGCTTTTTTGTTTTAAGCCTTTTTTCATCTTATGAAAATGAGTTGGCAAATTTTGATAAAAATTTTATATCGGCTAAAACAGACACGCAAATAAAGCTTCATCAACAGCTCAAAGCTCTTTATATACAAAGCGTTATAAATGATGATGACAAAAGCAAGGTTGAGATTCTAAAAAGGCTTATTATAAGCTCAAAGGCTTTAAATTTAGACGATAAGTCTTATGCTGATGAACTTGAAGAAAGCGGAGTTAGCCAAGAAAATATCAATGCTTTAAGAAAGGCTTTTATAAAAGATAGCCTAAAAGAAAGCACAAATTTAAGGCAAGATAAAACCCCACAAAAAATAGCAATTCAAAATGAAAATATTAATTTTACTTCTAAGAATGTGGAAAAAACGACACCTAAGGATAAAACCTTAAATTCTAGTTCTAGCAAAAACGCTGAAAAAATATCTTTTAATGATGAAAAAACGCAAATTAGAGTTATTGGTTTAAGCAAGCTAAATAACGGCATAACGCTTAGACTTGATAGGAATTTAAGCGAAAAAGAAGTTAAAAGTTTTATCTTAGATGAAAAGGGAAATTTTAGATTTATAAGTGATTTTCCTGGAATTTTAATTGGTGGCAAAAAAGAATTTAAGTTTGAAACTTATCGTTTGGTTATATCTCAGTTTAACACGCAAACTATAAGAATGGTAGCTTATGCTAGGGAAAAAATTCCTATAAAATTAAGTTTTGATAAAGAAAATTTAAGTATTTTTCAAGAAAATTTAAAAAATGTGCAAAATACAGCTACCAAGCCAAAGATAAAAAGTGAAAAAAATACTGTAAAAGCCACAAAAAAAGAAGTAAAAAATGATAAATTAGAAAAAGAAGCAAAGGCTGAAAAAGAGAGCAAAAAAGAACTAGAGCAAAGCAAAGAGCCACTTTACATTTTAAGTGTAAAAAAAGAAGAAGATGGCGTTGTTTTAAAGCTTAGCGATGAATTAGAAGAAAAAGATATAAAGCTTACTAGTATTAAGGATGGGAAATTTTTTAGACAAATACTTAGTTTTAACGCGGTTTTAGAAGGTGGTAGAAAAAACTTTTCGTTTAATCAAAACAGTATCATAATAGCTCAATATAGTCCAAAGCTAGTTAGAGTTGTTTTAAGCTCTACTAAAGATTTTAAGCTCATTAAAGAATTTGAAGATGATGAGTTAAGCCTTAGCTTTAGCAAAAGCACGCAAAAAGTGGCTAAAACAAAAGCAAGTCAAAGCAAAAAGGCGGGTAAATTAATAGTTATAGATCCAGGTCACGGCGGAAAAGATAGCGGTGCTTTAGGTAAAAGTGGGAATTTAAAAGAAAAAGATATAGTTTTAAGCACGGCTTTAAAGCTTGGAAATGAGCTTAAAAAGCGTGGTTACAAGGTGCTTTACACAAGGAATTCTGATAAGTTTATAAATCTTAGAGATAGAACTAAATTTGCAAATGACAAAAACGCAGCTTTATTTATATCTATCCACGCAAATGCTGCTGCAAATGCTTCTAAAATCAAAACTAGTGAAGGTGTTGAAACATTCTTTTTAAGCCCAGCAAGAAGTGAAAGAAGTAAAAAGGCTGCTGAAAAGGAAAATCAAGGGGACTTTGAAGAGATTAATTACTTTTCTAAGCAAAGTATTTTAAATTTCTTAAATAGAGAAAAAATAGTAGCCTCAAACAAACTTGCCATAGATGTGCAAAAAAATATTTTAAATCAAACTCGTAAAAAATATAAAGTAGTTGATGGCGGAGTTAGAGAAGCTCCATTTTGGGTGCTTGTGGGTGCTTTAATGCCTGCTATTTTGGTAGAGATTGGCTATATAACTCATCCAAGCGAAAGCAAAAAAATTTCTTCTAAAGACTTTCAAAATAGCTTAGTTTTGGGGATTGCTGATGGGGTGGAAAATTATTTTTATAACAATCCACAATGAAAAAAGCAAATTTGATTTTTAAGGACGAAACGCCGTATTCTTTGGACTTTGATGATTATTATTTTAACTCAAAAGGTGGCTTAGAAGAGAGTAAATTTGTTTATAGTGAGTCCTTTGAGTTTAAAGAGAGTGAAAATTTCACAATTTCTGAAAGTGGCTTTGGACTTGGGCTTAACTTTTTTCTTACCTTAAAGCGTTTTTTAAGCTCTACTAAAAAGCCTAAAAAGCTTTTTTATATAGCCTTTGAAGCCTTTTATATAGACAAAGAAACTTTTAAAAGAAGTTATGAAAAACTTGGATATTATGATGAGTTTAAAGAGTATTTAGAGCCATTTTTGAAATTTTACCCAAAGCAAAAGTGTGGGACATATCGTTTTTATTTTCAAAACTGCTTTTTGGATTTAGTTTTTAATGATATAAGTGTTTTGCCAAATTTTGATTTTAAGGCTGATATTTGGTATTTAGACGGCTTTTCTCCTAAGAAAAATCCACAAATGTTTAATGAAAGCTTTATAAAAGAAGTTGCTAGACTTTCTAGGATAAATGCCCAAATTTGCACCTTTAGCTCTGCTAGCTTTTTGCAAAAAAGTCTTAAGGAAAATGGCTTTTTAGTGCAAAAACTTAAGGGCTTTTTTAAAAGGCAAATGATAAGGGCTTTTTTAAGCAAAGAGCCTAAAACTGAGAACAAAGAGGCTTATTTTGCTAGGGTTTTAAATAAGTCTCTTGGTAAAAAAGTGGCTATAATAGGAGCTGGAATTTCTAGTGCAACACTAGCTTATGAACTTAGTTTAAGAGGCTTTGAGCTTGATATTTTTGAAAAAAATCAAGCATTACATCAGGGTGCAAGTGGCAATGAAAGTGGAATTTTAAGCTCTTTGATTTTGAAAAAAAATGTCCTTTTGGGTGAGTTTTCGCAGCTTTGTTTTGTAGAAGCAAGTCGCTTTTATAGGCAGGTTTTAGGTTTAGAATTTAAAGGCGTTATGGAGTATGCTTATAATGATTTAATGCTTAAAAGGTTTTTAGAACAAAGCGAAAATCCTTTGTTTGAAATTTCACAAAATAAGGCTTTCTTAGAAGATGGTGGGCTTATAAATCCTAAAAAAATCGTAAAAACTCTTTTTGAAAAAAGTGGAGCAAAACTACATTTTAAACACGAATTTATAGGCTTTGAGTATAAAAATGAGCTTTTTAGTTTAAAATTTAAAGATAAATTCTTACAAGAAAAATATGACATTTTAATCTATGCTTTAGGAGCTGATAGCAAGGATTTTTTAGCTTATGATGGTATGAGTTTGAGCAAGGTAAGAGGGCAAGTTACTCATCTTAAACCTTTTTTAAAAAATGATTTCGCACTTTCTTCTAAGGCTTATATTTGCCCAGCTAATAATGCTTTGCAAGTGATTGGTGCAAGTTATGATAGACTAAACTCTAGTAGTATTCCAAGCTCTTTGGATGATAAGTTAAATTTAGAAAATATTAAGGAGTTTTTAAAAGGTGATGAAAGACTTGAAATTTTAGGCTCAAGGGTTGGCTTTCGCTCTTATTCAAGCGATCGTTTCATAATAGCTGGAAAATTTTATGATGAAAATTTTTATAAAAACGAATACAAAGCCTTGCTTTGGAGTAAACAAAAGGCTCAAAATTTACCGCAAAATACTAAAAATCTTTATTTTAGTTTCGCCCACGGCTCAAGGGGCTTTAGCACAAGCGTTTTGGCGGCTCGTTATTTGTGTGCTTTGATAAATAATGAGCCATTAACCTTAGATAAAAGCTTTATTTCAGCCATACATCCTGCTAGGTTTTTGATAAGAAAGCTTAAAAAAGGCTTGAATTAAGCTAGAAATTTATTTTTGAACCTTAAATTTTACCTTGCTACTTTCCCCGCTTAGTGATACTATGAAAAGCTCGTATTCTCCGGCGTTTAAGCTTAAAATTTGGCTTGTTTGTTTACCTTCATAAATTAAATTTTGATTTAAATACCAAAAAAGTTCTTCATTTTTTAAATTTGCTATTTTTACCAAAAGTCCTTTTTTTTCTTCAAAATCTTTTGCTTGGACTATATTTAAGCCATTATTTGGGTATAAAATTTTGATATTTTTTTGATTTTTAAGGCTAATTTTTTGCTCTTTTAAAAACGCTAAAGCATTTAATGGTAAATCAAGCTTTATTTTAGCTTTGGCTTCTTTAAAATTAGGATCCAAGGAGTTGATTTCTCTGCCATTATATTCAAAAACTTTTTTTAAAAAAGGAGAAGTTCTAAGCGGTTTTGCATCTTTTGGAAACAAAGTCTTAGTATAAGTGGCGTTAAAATCATTTTCATAGCGGTAATTTGTCCTTGTTTCAAGCTTAATTTCGCTTAGATCATTGCTTGGAGCAAATTCTAAATTTGTTTCACTTAAAAAATCTAAAAGCTCAAAGAGCAAATCACCAGCCACGCTAACGCCAAATAAATTCGCATTTGCTTCTCCGCTAAAGTTTCCAACCCAAACCCCAAGTGTGTATTTAGGTGTAACGCCCATAGCCCAAGCATCCTTTCTGCCGTAACTTGTGCCTGTTTTGTAAGATATTATTTTTTCTTTTTGGTTGAAATTTTCAAGTCCAATTCTTGCTACATCTTTGATAGTTTGCAAGGTTAAAAATGCCGAACCTTGAGTAAAGATTTGTTTTTTAAAAGGCAAAATTTCATTTTTTTTATAAGAAATTTCACTTATTTTTCCATAATTTGCTAAAGCTAAATAAAGCTTTGAAAGCTCTTCAAGGCTTAATTCTTTTGTGCCTAGTATGAAAGAAAGTCCGTATTTTTGATAGTTTTCATCAGCAAAACCCAAAAAATCTTTAATCTTAAAGAAAAATTTCTCATAACCATAATCTTGTAAAAGCGATACAAATGGCACGTTTAATGACCTTTTTAAAGCCTCTTTTGCTTCAACTAAGCCGTGATATTTTTTGTTAGCATTTTGTGGGTTAAAATTTGAAAAAAAAGTCGGCACATCAAGCAAAATAGAGCTTGGAGCAATAAGCCCTTCATCTATGCTTAGGGCGAACAAAAAGGGCTTTAAGGTAGAGCCAACACTTCTTTTTGTCTTAACGCCGTTTATCTGTCCTAAATTTGAAATATCATAAAAATCCTGTGAGCCAACATAAGCCAAAGCCTTGCTAGTGCTTGTATCTAGTAAAAGTATGCTCAAATTTAAGATACCTTTTTGCTTAAGTTTTTGACTAAATTCCTTTGCCTTTGTTTCAAATTTTATTTGTAAGTTTTTATCAAGGCTTGAGATTACGAAATTTTCATTTTGCAAAAGCTCTAAGGCTAAGTGAGGTGCTAGATTTTTGCGAGATTTAAAATGTGGCAATGGTTCTTTTAAGGAAAGCTTTAGTAAGTCCTTTGAAAAAAGCCCTTTTTCTTGCATTTTATGTAGGAGTTTATCTCTTTTTTCTCTTAATAAATTTTGATTTTTTTTAAGATTTATTAAGGATGGATTATTTGGTAAAATAGCCAAAGTGCAAGCTTCAGCCCAGCTTAACTCCTTGTTTTTTAAATAAAAAAGTCTAGCTGCTTCAAAGCCTACTAAATTTGAACCATAAGGAGCATTGCTAAGATAAAGGCTTAGAATTTCTTCCTTGCTAAAATTTCTTTCCAAAGCTAAGGCTTTAATTATTTCGTTAAATTTATTAAAATAAGTGCGTGAGTTTTGCTCATTAAGCTTTATAACCTGCATAGAAATAGTGCTTGCACCACTTCTTTTGTGTGAGAAAAGATTATTTTTAAAAGCCCTTAAAAGTGCTAGAAAATCCACCCCAAAATGAGAATAAAAATTCTTATCCTCATATAAAATCACGGCTTGTTTTAGCTTGTTTGGAATTTCAAATGCCCTTAAATGCCACTGCTGCGAGTCATTTAAAAAAACGCTTAAAAGCTCTTCATTTCTATCAAGCATAAGTTTGCTGTAACGGCTTTGAAATTCCTTTAAAAACTCTTCTTTATCAAAGCTAAAAAAAACAAAACAAGCATATAAAAAAACTAAAAGCGTTAAAAACCCTACAAATTTCAGCGTTAAAAAAAGCTTATCTTTCAACACGGACTTTTTTGCTTTGACTTAGGGCATTAAAACTATCATTATACATAGTCTCACCAAAACTTCCTGGCAAGGTGTAAAGCCCTGGTGTAACGGCATTTAGCTTTGCATAAAAATATGCAAAATTATCATACATTCCATACCTATAAGATGCTGAAAAATAGTCCAAAAACCACATAATTTTATCGTCTCTAACATCCATAAAACTAGGCTCTGTGATGATTGCTCTTAAAAATTCTGGCTTTTTATCATCCAAAAGCGTGTTTGCCACTTCCCAACCACTTGGTAAAGCTTGAGTTAGGGCTAAATTTTCTAAAGTTTTAAAGCCATCTTTAAGACTTACTTTTAAAAGCATATAAAAACTAGTGCCACTTTTAAGCATACTTTCATCTAGCAAATTTCCCTTTTCATCGTAGAAAAATCTTTCTATTTTGATATTTTTTTCAAAAGCTTCAGCTTCTTTTAGCTTGATGCCCTCAAGTCCTAAATTTGCGTAAATATCACTTTTTGCTTCCAAAATGAGCTTGTCATTTGAAAAATTAAAACTAGCAAAATCGCTTTCAAGCTCTGTTTTTTCACCATTAATATCTAAAATTCCTTGCATTTTAGGGCTTTGCTCATCTTTTAAGTTTTCACCAGCTAAGGCAAAAAGTGCATAAGCCGTGCTTTGCGTTGATAAATAACTAGGGCTTTGTAAGATATCTTTAATCTTGTTAAGTAAGGCTAAATTTTCTCTGCCGTAAATGATTTTATAAGCGTTTGCGATAATACTTTCTTCTCTAAGCTCTGTGCCATAGTAATTACGCGTATATTTTGACTCTGCTTTTGTGCTTAGTTTATCAGCTATTTTTACGGCTATATCATCAAAACCAGAAAGTTTAAAGGCTGCGGCTAATTGCCATTTTGAGACATTATCAAGCTTATCAAGTCTTTCATAAAGTAAATTTTGAAGACTGATATTTGGCTCTTTTGCTAGGGCTAAAAGATATAAAGAATTAGCTAGTATATAGTCATTTTCGGCATTATGAACGAAGTTTTTTTCATACTCAAGCCATCTTTTATAAAGATTTTCATCCACATAAAAACCAGCTTCTTTGGCAAGTATCATAAAAAATCCAGCATAATTACTCCCCCATTCGTTAGACTTTGCACCACCTTGCCAGTATGCAAAGCCTCCATTTGTAGTTTGAAAAGAGGCGTATTTTTTAAGAGCAGCGTTTATATTATCAATAGCTTTTTGTTTGTTAAATTTTTTACTAAATTTATGCAAAAAAAGTTGTGGTAAAACCGCTGAAGTAGTCTGCTCTATGCAACCATAAGGGTAGTTTAACAAAAATTTAATTCGTTTTTCTAAATTTAAAATAGGCTTAGAAGAAAGCTTTAAAGTGCCTTGAATGCTAGCTTTAATAAAATTTTCATCTATGCTAAATTCCTTATTTTCTCCAGCTTTTATCAAGAAATCTTTACTTTCAAAAGTGTAGGAATTTAAAGGTTTTATGTCTATTTGTGTGC
>Cebus_capucinus_imitator_PRJNA485217_SSR105__coassemble_404_pt1 | contig 19265 bp, 19 predicted proteins | sample Cebus_capucinus_imitator_PRJNA485217_SSR105__metabat2_low_PE_008 | metagenome-assembled genome bin Cebus_capucinus_imitator_PRJNA485217_SSR105 | reverse complement strand
TTTATATTTTTATCCACTAAAGAATAAGCCCCAACTAAGTCAAAAAGCTTTATTTCCTCGTATTTATCAGTCTTTAGCCCTCTTAAAAGCTCGTTTTCAAGCTCATTTCGTCCCACTATCATTTTTGCACCATTTTCTAGCCTTAAATGGCGTCCGTATTTTAAAAGCTGAGCATCATTTACCTGCATATTTTCATCAAATTCTTTAAAATCTTTAATTTTTTTAGCAAAGCTTTCAAGCGTGAGTAAGCACCCTCCACCCGGGCTTTCAAAATCTTCTAAGCCAAAGATAGCTGCAAGTTCAAGCTGTCTTTTTCTACTTCTGCCACTTATGCCCTCAAGCCTTTGTCTATCCACCCAGCCAAGTCTTTCAGGCTTTGTTAAAGGCAAATTTTTCGCACACATAGGACGCAAGATAAGATCCTCATCATCGCCTGAGAGGCTTTTTACCTTTGCTAAAGCGTCATTTCTTTGACTCATGGGGCGTTGCCCTAAAACCTCGCCTGTTATGATAAAGCTTGCTTTTTCGCTTTCAAGCATAGCAAGAGCTGTTTTAAACATAAAAGCATGGCAATCAATACAGGGATTAAAATGCTTGCCATAGCCATACAAAGGATTAAAAAGCACCTTTTGCAAATAAGCATTTCGCACATCAATCATCTCAAAACTAGCTCCTACCATAGCTGCTCTTTTTGCCATAAGCTCGCTTTTATCCTCTCTTGAGCCAAAGCCTATGTTGATATTTAAAGCCTTTACTTCTATGCCTTGATTCGTGATAAGCTTCATAGCTAACATACTATCAAGCCCACCGCTAAAAAGTGCTAATGCTTTCATTATTTTCCTTATAAAATTTCTAATTTTTCTAATAAGCTGAAATTGTAACAAAAATATTTAAGTTTAAATTTAAATAAATAAAAATTTAATTTTTTACATTTTTCTCATTTTTTAAAAAATACATTGGTATTTCAAAGTTTGACTAGTGGCGATAGACTTAAATACTAACAAAATTTAAATAGTAAAAATTACAAAATAATTATTTTAATCTTTGCTTAAAGCAAAACTAGCTTTTTAAGTCATAAACTATAGGTAAAATTATCCTTAAATCATTTTTATAATAGGGAAAATTCACGGAAGCTCTTTTTATGCTTTCTAAAGCACTTTTGTCAAGCAAGGCGTGACCCGAGCTTTGAATGATTTTCACTTCAGCTAGAATTTTATCTTTTTTCCATAAAAACTCTACCTTAGCAACGCCTTTCATACGCATTTTTTGGGCTTGTCTTGGATAAATTTGAGCCTCTTGTATGGCTTGTTGAATTTTTTTAAGCAAAGGATGTTCATCTTTTCCTTGAGTTAGTAATTCAGTATCTATTTTTGGGGATGTTTGTTCTTGTGTTTTGCTTACTTCGTTTAAATTTTGCGTTGGAATTTGTTTGTTTTGGACTAAATTTTGAGCTGAATTTTCTTTAATTTTTGTTTGTTTTGTAGCTGTTTTTATGGGTTTTTTTTCTATTTTTTGAACTAATTTCTCACTTATTGGTGGCTCTTTAATGCTTTCATTAATTGGCTCTTTAATCTTTTGTTTTATGGGTTTAGCTACAAACTGCTTCATACTAAGGCTAAAGCTCTCTACACTTTTAAACTCGATTTTAAAAAAATTTGCCGAATTAAAAAGTAAAAATGCTAGTGGTAAAAAAACTAAAAACGATATAAAAGAGGCTTGATTTTTATGGTTTAAAAAAAGAGTTTTCATCTGCTTTTCTCCGTGATAATTTGGAAATTTTCGTGCTCTTTGGTTTTAAGTAAGTCAATTATCTCAACAAAACTTTGAAATTTGGCATTTTTGTCGCTTTTTAGCTCGATTGTAGTTTGTTTATTTGCTGAAAAAATAGCTTCTTTTAAATTTCCAAAACTTATTTTTTTCTCATCTAAATAAAAATTGTTATCACTATCTATGCTTATAACTAGTTTTTTTTCATTTTCGTTTAAGCTAATAGAGCTTTGGCTTTGTGGAAGATTTATCGAAATTTGTCCGTGTGCTATAAAGCTTGAAATACTAAGTATAATCGCTAATAAAACTAACATTACATCTATAAAAGGGACTATGTTTAAACCTTCATTTTTAGGTAGTTTAAGCATTTTTTTTAGCCCTGTAAGCATTGCTTAACAAAGAAACCTTTCTAAGCAAGGCATTATAAGCCATAAGGGTAGGTATAGCAACCAAAAGGCCTAAAGCTGTGGCTTTTAAAGCTAGTGAAAGTCCTATGACTACTGATTTTACTTCTATATTTCCAGCAAGTGCTATTTCATAAAAAGTTACCATAATACCAACAATAGTGCCCAAAAGTCCTACATAAGGGGCGTTAGAATAAATAATATAAATCGTGGTTAAATTCTCACTAATCGCATCGTCAAATTGCTCTTGGCTTTCAAAATTTTTAAAGTTAATTTTTTTAAAAAATAATATCCTTTCTATCACGCACCAAAAGGCTACAAACGCCATAATACCAAGAACAGCAAAGATAATAAAATCTATATAATTTTTTAAAAATTCCATAAAAGCCTCGATAAAATTTTAAAAATTATACTAGAATAAAAATAAATTTATAATTAATATCAATTATCATAATTTTAAAGATTTTAAAATCTTAAATTCTGATTTTAAATAAAAATTTTTATTTATATTTTTTTGTTATAATCTAAAATTTATGGGGGAGAGTATGGATAAAGAAATCTTATCTTGCATAAAAGAGCTATTAAATAGCAATGACAAGCTTGATTGCAAAACAGCTTTTAACATAGCCAATAAATTTAATATCAATGTGGAAAAAGTAGGACAAATCGCTGAATTAAATGGGATTCGCATTGATAATTGTGAGCTTGGGCAGTTTGGTCACTTAGACTTTGAAAAAGCTAAAATAGAAGTTTTAAAAAAAATAGAACCAAATTTAGACGATAAACGCAGAATTTTTTGTAAAGTTGCAAGACAAATAGCAGCTCAAAGCTATGGCTTAAAGGCTATGAGGTCAGCTTTGAAAGCCTATAATATCGATGTTAAATACTGCGAACTTGGCTGTTTTAAAGAAAAAAAAGGCAAACAATTTATAGTAAAGACTAAAACCTGGATAGAAAACTCAGATGGGGAGCTACTTTTTGGCAAGGGCAAAACCGAGCTTTTGGAACTTATCGGTCAAACAGGAAGCTTACTTCACGCCTCAAAACTTATGGGGATAAATTACAAAAAGGCTTGGACTCACTTGCAAGTTTTGCAAAAAAATTCTCAAGAAGTTTTAGTTAGCACAAGACAAGGACGCTCAAAAGAATCAGGCACAAAACTTACACCAAGGGCTTTAGAGCTTATGGAAAACTACTCTATTTTACAAAAAGATATAGAAGAGTATGCTAACAAACGCTTTAAAGAGTTGTTTTTAAGAAAAAAAATAAAAGATTAAAGGCAAGTTATGAGAATTAATTGTTGTAATTTAGAATGTCCAAAGCCCATAATAGAAACAAAAAAAGCCCTGCAGGACTTAAAAAATGGTGAAATTTTAGAAATTTTATTAAATAGTGAAATTTCAAAAGAAAATGTCTTAAAATACCTAAAATCTCTAGCTTTAAACCCGAATTTAAGCAAAGAAAATAATAACTTTTTAATAAGTGTTAAAAAAGAAAATTTAAGCTGTGAGAGTTTAAATTTAGAGCAAAAAAGAGTTTTGTTCTTAAAAAGCGATAAAATCGGAAATGGCGAACTTGGAGCAAATTTAATGAAAGGTTTTTTAAGCACATTAAAAAGCCTTGATAAAATGCCAAATTTAATACTTTGCGTAAATGAAAGCGTTCTTATAAACACTGACAAAACTCATCTAGCATATGATGCTATGAAAGAGCTTGAAAATTTGGGTGTTGAAATCATTAGCTGTGGCTCGTGCTTAGAATTTTTTAACAAAAGCAAAGAGCTTAAAATAGGCAAAATAGGCAATGCTTATGAAATTTTAAACACGCTTTTTAGCGAAGCAAAAATCATTAGTTTATAAAGGAAAATATGACTTACAAAGAACAAAACTTAACACGCTTTGTAAAAGCAGCAGGTTGAGCAGCAAAATTAAGCCCGGGTGGCCTTAAAACAATTTTAAATTTTATGCAAAAAAGCCCCGCTTTACTAAGTGGTATCGGCAATAACGAAGATGCTAGTATATATCAAATCAGCAATGATTTAGCCTTAGTGCAAACACTTGATTTTATAACTCCAGTTGTTAATAGTGCTTATCATTTTGGAGCTATAGCTGCAGCTAATGCTTTAAGCGATGTCTTTGCGATGGGAGCTGATGTTATTAATGCTTTAAATATAGTAGGTTTTGATAACTGCAATCATAATTTAGATGTTTTGCAAGAGCTTTTAGAGGGTGCAAATGACAAGGTGCAAGAGTGCAAGGGCTTAACAGTTGGAGGTCACACTATACAAAGTAGTGAGCTTTTTTTTGGGCTTAGCGTAACAGGGCGGGTTAAACCTAAAGAGTTTATAGCAAATAATACAGCTAAAATAGGTGATTTTTTAATACTTACTAAGCCCTTGGGTGTTGGAATTTTAAGCACAGCTTTAAAGGGTGAAATGCTTGAAAAAAGGCATTTAAAACCACTTTTAAAAAGCACTATGAAACTAAATTTAAAAGCTTCAAAAATAGCCTTGAAATTTAAAGCAAGTGCTATGAGTGATGTTACTGGTTTTGGACTTTTAGGGCATTTAAAAGAAATGTTAAATAATAAAATTTGTATAGAAATTTTTAAAAATGAAGCCTTATTTTTGGATGGAACTAAAAAATATTTTGATATGGGTTTTGTGCCTGGTGGAGCTTATAAAAACTATGAATTTATAGAAAATGAATGTGAGAATTTAAGCAAAAATGAGCTTTTACTTTGCGACCCACAAACATCAGGCGGACTTTTAATAGCACTTAGCGAAAACAAAATAAATGGAGCCTTAAAAGCCCTTAAAGACGAGGGCGAAGAAGCCTTTGTAATAGCTAAATGTATAGCAAATACAAATCAAAAAAGGCTGATAATTAAATAATTTATCTTGAATTTAAGATAAATTATTTTAAGCTAAAATTGTATAAAAATCTAATTTTTGTAAAATTTACTCAAACAAAAGATTATTTCAAATTTCTAATTATCTTTTCAAAGCCCCAAAGTTTCCTAGCTTCATCTGATTTTTTAGGCTCTATGATGAGAATTTCTTCTTCATTTTTAAGCTTAATTTGCATTTGTCCAAAAGCATCAATAAACATCGTATCGCCATAAAAACTCCAATCTTCCTTTGTCTTGCCTATACGATTTACTCTTAAAATATTTGTTGAGTTTAAAAAAGCTCTAGTTTTTAAAAGCTCAAGCCATCTTTGTTCGCTATTAAATGTAGAAGCTGTTGGGATGATAACAAGGTCTATTTTTTTGGCTAAAATTTGCTGCCAAAAAGCGTCAAAATGTGCTTCAAAGCCAAAAAGCAAGGCACATTTAAGCTTATTATAAGTAAAGCTAAAAAGCTTAAGCTCTTCTACTTTTTTGTTAGTAAAAAATTCTTCTTCATTCCAATGCTCATAGGGCATTAAAATCTGCTGTTCATAGACTTTGATACCATTTTGCCCTACTTTCAAACAAAGCTTTTTACAATTTTTAGCCTCAACACTTATATAAGGGGCTATGATTTCAAGCTCATATTTTTTAGCAAATTTCAAAAGACTTTCTTTTTTTGTCTCGCTTTGCTCTTTTATCATAGATTTTGGCATATGCAAAAGTTCAGTAAAAAAGCTATTTATAACATACTCGCCAAGCACGACAAGACCTACATTATTTTCCTTGCACTCATTTAAATAATAATCCAAACGCGACTCACTAAGCCCTAGTGTTGGAAATTGCAAAGCTGCTATTTTACTCATCGATTTGCTCCACTTCTAAACTCGCTTTTTCTAAAATTTCTCTTGCTTCTTTTATATTTTTTAAGCCTTCTTTATAAATTTCAACGCTTTGTTTTAGGCTAAGCTCATCATTGTTTAAACTTTCTAAAATTTCATTTGCCCTATTTAGTTTTTTTTCAAAACTCATTGATTTACCTTATAATTTGGTGCTTCGTGTGTTATTGTTACATCGTGGACGTGACTTTCTTTAAGTCCGGCACTAGTAATTTCAACAAATTCAGCCCTAGCCTTAAAATTTTCAATATCCTTTGCTCCAACATAGCCCATAGAAGAGCGAAGTCCGCCTAAAAGCTGATGAATCACGCTTTTTATGCTACCAACATAAGGCACACGCCCTTCAATGCCCTCAGGCACAAGCTTTTCACTAGCTGTTCCTTCCTGAAAATAGCGATCAGAGCTTCCCTTTTGCATAGCTCCAAGGCTTCCCATACCGCGATAAGATTTATATTGTCTTCCCTGATAAGTAAAAAGCTCTCCAGGGCTTTCATCAGTTCCTGCTAAAAGTGAGCCTATCATCACTGAACTTGCCCCAGCAGCTATGGCTTTTGCGATATCCCCTGAGTATTTTATGCCCCCATCAGCTATCACAGGAATGCCAAATTTAAAAGCTTCTAAAGCACACTCATCAATGGCTGAAATTTGAGGCACGCCCACACCTGAAACTATGCGAGTAGTGCAAATACTTCCAGGTCCTATGCCAACCTTTATGGCATCAGCTCCAGCCTCGCATAAAGCCTTTGTAGCCTCGGCAGTTGCGACATTTCCAGCTATTAATTCTAAATTCTTATACTTAGCTTTAATGGCTTTAATAGTGTCTATTATGCCCTTTGAATGCCCGTGTGCACTATCTAAAACCACCACATCAACCCCAGACTCAACCAAAGCATCAACCCTGTCAATTTGTCCAACGCCAATAGCAGCTCCCACACGAAGCCTACCAAAGCTGTCTTTATTAGCATTTGGATACTCTTTTCTTTTTTTCAAATCCTTTATAGTTATAAGCCCTTCCAAACGCCCATTTTCATCGACTATTGGCAGTTTTTCTACCTTATTTTTACTAAAAATAGCCTCAGCATCATCAAGCGTGCAACCCTTTAAAGCCGTGATTAAAGGTGGCTTAGTCATAACATTTTGAACTAAATTATCAAAATTTGTTTCAAATCTTAAGTCACGATTTGTCAAAATTCCTATCAATTTTTTATTCTCATCAACCACTGGAACGCCTGAAATTCTATACTCTTGCATAATATCTAGCGCCTCTTTTACACTAGCATTTGCTCCTACAAAAATAGGATCTATTATAACCCCACTTTCGCTTTTTTTAACCCTTTTAACCTCTCTTGCTTGTGAGTTTATGTCCATATTTTTATGAATTATTCCAAGACCGCCAAGCCTTGCCATCATAATAGCCGTTCTATACTCAGTCACAGTATCCATAGCAGCTGAAATTAAGGGCATATTAAGGCTTATGTTTTTAGTAAGTTTTGTTTTAATACAAACTTCTTTTGGTAAAATTTCAGAATAACAAGGTCTTAATAACACATCCTCAAAGGTTAAAGCTCTTTTTACTATTTTCATAATTTATCCTTAATTTTTAGTAATTTTTTCTAAACTCAAAGCACAATCAAGCAAACTTTGCTCATCAAAAGCCTTACAAATAAGCTGAGCTGAAATGTTAAGTCCGCTACTATCCTTAGCAATAGGCACAGAAATTCCGCCAAGTCCTGCTAAATTTACAGAAATAGTATAAATATCTTCTAAATACGCTTGTAATGGGCTTTTTTTGCTATTAAAATCAAAAGCTGTAGTAGGAGTTACTGGCATATAAATCAAATCAGCCTCGTTTAAAATTTCTTCATATTTTGACTTAATTAACGCTCTTGCCTTTTGAGCCTTTATATAGTATGCATCATAATATCCGCTACTAAGCACAAAACAACCTAGTAAAATTCTTCTTTTAACTTCTTCACCAAAGCCCTCGCTTCTAGTTTTTATGTAAAGTTCTTTTAAATTTTTAATGCCTTCACTTCTTTTGCCATATCTAACCCCATCATAACGGCTTAAATTCGCACTTGCTTCAGCTGTTGCTATGATATAATACGCCGCGATGTCATATTTAAAATCAAGCAAATTCTTATAAACTATGCTATGTCCGTTAGCCTTTAAAGCTTCTATATTTTTTAAAAGAGCCTTTTTTACTTCATCACTTGCTTCGTTTATGTAGTTTTCTATAACGGCTATTTTAAATTTCTTTTCAGCATTTAAATTTGGTGCTGTTTTTACAAATTCGACATTTGCACTAGTGCTATCAAATTTATCGTGTCCTGCTATGGCATCATAAAGAATCGCAGCATCTTCTACATTTTTAGTTAAAACGCCTATTTGATCTAAACTTGAAGAATAGCTTGCAAGCCCGTATCTACTAACCCTACCATAACTTGGCTTAAAGCCTACACAACCGCAAAAAGCAGCAGGTTGGCGAACAGAACCACCTGTGTCACTTCCAAGACTTGCCAAAGCTAAGCCACTTGCCACAGCTGCAGCACTTCCACCACTACTTCCACCTGGAACCTTGCTTAAATTTAAAGGATTAAGCGTTTTGCCATAAAACGAAGTAGCCGTAGTGCTTCCCATAGCAAATTCATCCATATTGGTGCGTCCAAAGGGAGCAAAGCCATTTTGTTTTAAATTTACAATAGCACTAGCATCATAAGGGGCTACATAGCCTTGCAAAATTTTACTACCACAAGTTAGCTCCCAGCCCTTAACGCTGATATTATCTTTAATCGCAACAGGCACGCCCTGCCCTGTCTCGCTTAGGTCTTTGTTTAAAAACTGCTCCACATAAGCACCAAGTTCTTTTTGTTTTCTAGCCCTTTCATTAAGCTCTTTTTTTAGGTTTTCAAGCTCTTCTTTTGAGAATTTTAAGGCTTGTTTTAAAGTAGTCATTGATTTTCCTTTTGTTTTTTTATAAAAAATACAGCCAAAGCACTAAGGGCTAAGACAATTACTATAGTCAATAAAATCACAGAATTTGGAATAAGTTCTTTTAGCATAGCTTTAAAACCTCTTCGCACCTACTGCAAGGCATTTCTTCTTTTGTGCTAGTTAATCTCCAGCATCTTGGACACTTGCAAAGGCTAGCCTTTGTGATTTTAAACTCAAATTCCAAAACCTTAAATTCTGCTAAAATTTCTTCTTTTTCGCTACTGATACTGCTTAGCATAAACCAATCAGCAAGTTCAATTTCAGGTATTTGTTTAAAATTTGTTTGCAAGTTTAATTCTAGCGTTGATTTTATGATTTTATCTTTTTTAAGTATGTCAATTTGCTCAAAAAATTTCTCTCTAGCTTCCATTAAAACACTATCATCTATACCAAAATCATAATCAAAATTTTCTTTTAAACTCAAATCAAACACATCCCCTGCTTCACCTTTGATTAAAACATTTGCGTGCTCTAATGCCTCATCCACGCTATAAGTAAGGCTAGGAGCTAGTAAATTTAAAAGCTCTTTTGTTATTAATGCCATCGCAACTTGGGCTGATTTTCTACTTTTTGAATTTTTAGCATCACAATAAAGCCTATCTTTGCTTATGTCAAGGTAAATTCCACTTAAATTTGAACTTAAAAAATTTATAAGCAAATTAAAACCCTTAGCAAATTCATAAGCAAAAAACGCCTCCTTAACGGCTTTAAAAACTCTAGTAGCACAAGTTAAAATCCACTTATCTATGAAAGAAAACTCAAGAATTTCTAAATCTTTTAAATCATTAGTATTAGCGAGTAAAAATCTTATAGTATTGCGAATTTTTCGGTATTGTTCGGCAACTTGTTTTAAGATGCTATCTGAAATTTTCAAATCACTTGTAAAATCACTAAGCATTATCCAAAGCCTTAGAATTTCAACCCCATAATCTTTTGCAATTTCTTGTGGACTGATTACATTACCTAAGGATTTTGACATTTTACGACCCTTTTCATCAATGGTAAAGCCGTGCGTTAAAATGCTTTCATAAGGAGCTATTTCTTTAGTTGCAACCCCTACCAATAAAGAGCTTTGAAACCAGCCTCTGTGCTGATCGCTTCCTTCTAAATACATACTAGCAGGAAATTCTCCAGCTTCATAAATTCCGCTGTTTAAAACGGCGTTAAAAGTGCTTCCACTATCAAACCAAACATCTAAAATATCATAAACTTTTTCCAAATCACAAGCTTTATATTTAGAATTTTGCGGTAACAAATTCTCAATTTCAAATTCCCACCACGCATCAGCTCCGTGTTTTTCAAAAATTTTCGCTACAAATTCTAAAATTTCTTCATCAAAAATCACTTCTTTGGTATTTTTATCTCTAAAAAATGCTATTGGCGTTCCCCAGTCTCTTTGCCTTGAAATACACCAATCAGGGCGATTTTCCACCATAGAACCTATACGTTTAATCCCACTTTGTGGATAAAATTTCGTTTTTAAAATTTGCTCACTTGCTCTTTGTCTTAAACTTTTGCCATTAAGTTTAGGCTCATCCATTAAGATAAACCATTGCTTTGTGGCTCTATAAATCACAGGTTTATGCGTTCTCCAGCAAAATGGATAAGAGTGTGTAAATTTAGCACTTGAAAGCAAATTTTCGCCCAAAAGCTCTAAAATTCTCTCATTTGCTTTAAAAATATGAAGTCCAATAAACTCTTCAAGCAAAGGCTCAGGAATAAGCTTTTGCACTCTTAAAGTCTCATCATAAAGCCCACCATCATCAACAGGCATAATAACTTCAATATCATATTTCAAACAAGCATAATAATCATCCTCGCCGTGCCCAGGAGCTGTATGCACAAGCCCAGTTCCTCCATCCATTAAAACATGCTCACCTAAGATAAGCCTTGAATTTCTTTGATTAAGCGGATTAATAGCGTTTAAATTCTCAAGCTCTAAGGCTTTAAATTCTTTTATAACTTCACCCTTTGTAAGCTCTTTTTGCACTAAGCTTTCAAGCAAAGGCTTAGCAAAAATCAAATTTTCGCTAGTTAAAACATAAATTTCATTTGGATTTAAAGCTATGGCTTGATTTGCAGGTAAGGTCCAAGGCGTAGTAGTCCAAATAACAGCCCTAGCCTTTGAAATTCCAAGCTTTTTACAAGAATTTTCATCCAAATCAAAAGCCACAAATATAGAATAATCTTCCTTATCCTCATACTCAACCTCAGCTTCTGCTAGAGCTGTTTTTGCAGCCCAGCTCCAAAAAACAGGCTTTGAACGCTCACAAAGCAAACCCTTTTTAGCAATCTCACACAAAGTCCTATAAATAGCCGCTTCAAACTCAAATTTCATAGTCAAATAAGGCTTATCCCAATCAGCTATAATGCCCAAATTCTTAAACTCATTTTTTTGAATTTCTATAAATTCATTAGCGTGTTCTCTACAAAGTTTTCTTATTTCTTTTTTGCTTAAATCATTTTTTTTGCCCTTAAGTTTTAGCTCAACTTGCTGTTCTATAGGCAGTCCGTGGCAGTCCCAGCCCGGAGTGTAGCGAATTTTTTCTCCCTTAAAATAATGCGTTTTAATGATAGTTTCTTTTAAAATTTTATTCAGTGCGTGTCCTAAGTGAATATGTCCGTTTGCATAAGGTGGTCCATCGTGCAAGGTAAAGCTTTTTTCAGCGTTTTTGCGATTTTTTTTCATTTTCTCATAAGCATAGTTTTGCTCAAACCATTTTGAAAATTTAGCATTTTCAAATTCCGATAAATTAGCCCTCATAGCAAAGCTAGTATTTGGTAAAAGTAGGGTTTGTTTATAGTCCATTTTCTCCGCCTAAATTTTTAATAATCTTAAATTTTACCAAAATAGCTTTAATTTCTACTTTGTTTTTAGTTATAATTGCATAAAAAAAGGAAATTTTATGAAACATTTACTTTATATAATAGGCGATGAACTCATTATGAATGAGAATTTTAAAGCCTATATTTACAGAACTTATGAGATGAAATTTAAAGAAATTGAAGAGATTAAAATTCAAAGCAAAACCGATAAAGATTTTCCATTTTTACTTGAAAATTTAATGCAAAAATATGAATTTATCACAATTTTTACAAGTAATGCTAATTATGCGACTATAGCTAAAATTCTAGCCACTTTAAATGAAGATAATCTAATCTTAAAAGAGCAAAATTTAGTCCCAAATAAGGCTATTTTTTGCGAAAATAGCTTTTTAAGCGAATTTAAAAACTCAAAAATTAATGTCGTAAAATCAAATCCTAAGGAAAAATTACCAAAACTGCTAGGCGATATCAGGCTTGATTTTGCTTATTTTTGTCTTTTTGGCATAGATGAAGAAAGTGCAAATTTGCTACTTGAAACCCTAGCAAAATCTTATGAAGTTAGTATAAAATCAAACGAACTTTTAGAAAATCTCATACTAATTAAGGCAAGTTGTGTAAATTTTGGCAAACTTGATGGCTTTTTGCAAAGCGTTAAAAATCTTTTTGGTCAAAAGGTATTTTTAGAAAAAAATCCTATAAATTTCATAGTTTCAAAGCTTTTAGAAAAAAATCTTAAAATTTCCTTTGCGGAAAGTTGCACTGGTGGGCTTTGTGCTAGTGAGCTTACTAAAATTAATGGAGTTAGTGAAATTTTTGAAGGCTCCATAGTGAGTTATTCAAACCGCTTAAAACACGAATGGTTAGGCATTAGCGAAGGAATTTTAGAAAATGGCGGTGAGTATAGTGAGCGTTGTGTTTATTTTATGTTAAAAGGAATTTTTAAGACAGCAAAACCTGATTTTGCCATAGCTATAAGTGGAGTTAGTGGCGAAAATGATGACAAAGGCGTAAAATCAGGCACTATTTACATAGGAGCTATGTTTAAGGATGGAAATTTTTTGCAAGAACTTTTGCATTTAAAAGGCGATAGAGAATTTATGCAAAAACAGGCAGTAATCGCTAGTTTTTGCCTACTTTTAAAGCTAAAACCTGAAATTTTTGAAATATAATTTAAAAATTTATAATTTTTTAAAAAAATTCTAATTTTATTAAATTTTAAACTTTATAATTTTGATTTTAAAATTTTAAGGAAAATAAATATGAATTTACCAAATTCTTTGGCGATTTTTAGGATGATTTTAGCTCCTTTGCTCTTTTTTTTGCTAAGTTTTAAATTTACTAATATTCATCAAAGTTGGATTAATTATTTTGCTGCTTTGACCTTTTCTTTGGCTGCTTTGAGTGATTTTTTTGATGGTTATATAGCAAGAACTTGGAAGCAAACTACTAAACTTGGGGCTATTTTAGATCCTTTAGCCGATAAAATGCTTATCTTAGCGGCTTTTTTAGGACTTTTACTACTTCAAAGAGCCAATGAATGGGTGGTTTATATAATCTTAGTTCGTGAATTTTTTATAACAGGTTTTAGGGTTGTAATGGCTAGTGAAAACCTAAATTTAGGTGCTTCTTTTGCTGGCAAACTTAAAACCGCTTTTCAAATGACAGCGATAATTTTTCTAACTATGCAGTGGTTTGGAGCTGAAATTTTGCTTTACATAGCATTGATTTTAACGCTTTATTCAGGCTTTGAGTATGTTTTTGTTTTCATAAAAGCACAAAGGGATAAAAAATGAAATCTTTATTAATTTTAATCGCTATTTTAATTTTAGGCTTTAAGTTTTATTCTTTCGAGTTTTTAGCTACGATTTTAGTGATTTCATTTTTAATTTTTTTCCACGAACTTGGACATTTTTTAGCAGCAAAATCACTTAAAATAAAAGTTGAAATTTTTAGCATAGGTTTTGGTAAAAGTCTTTTTGAAAAAGAATTTAAAGGCACAAAATACCGCCTAAGCACCCTGCCACTTGGTGGTTATGTAAAGCTTAAAGGACAAGATGACTTAAATCCTGCTTTGCAAAATTTCGAAAGCGACAGCTACGGCTCTTTAAGTCCTTTTAAAAAAATCTACATACTCTTTGCTGGACCATTTTTCAACCTTTTTCTAGCCTTTTTGCTCTACATTTTAATAGGAAATTTAGGCTTAGAAAAGCTATCTGCAAAAATAAATTTTATAGCTCCAAACTCGGCTGCTTGGGAGGCTGGACTTAAAAGTGGGGACATTATTTTAGAAATTAATGGAGTAAAAATTCAAAGCTTTGATGAAATTTCAAAACATTTAAGCCTTGAAAAAACTAGCATTGTAGTAAAAAGAAATGAAGAAATTTTAGAATTTAAACTCACTCCAAAAATAGCAAATGGCTACAATGACTTTGAGCAAATCGTCCAAAAAGCTCAGCTTGGAGTAAGTCCAAGTGGAGAAAGCGTAAAAATTTATCACACTGGTTTTGAAAGCTTAAAATACGCTTCAGAAGAAAGCTTTAACGCTTCAACACTTATAATAAAAGGCTTAGCAAAGCTAATAAGTGGCGAGCTTGAAGCTAAAAATCTAGGTGGCATTATAACAATGACAGAACTTACATCAAAAGCAGCTCAAAACAGCCTTTCCTTGCTTTTATTTATAAGTGCTTTAATCTCCATAAATTTGGGAATTTTAAACCTACTTCCCATACCAATGCTTGATGGAGGGCATATAGTTTTTAACCTTTATGAGATAATTTTTAGAAAAAAATTCCCGCCCCGTGCCTTTGAATACTTAAGCTACACAGGGATGGCTTTACTTTTAAGTTTAATGATTTTTGCAACTTATAATGATATTTTAAGAGTTTTAGGCTAAGAAATTTTACTTTTAAGGCTAGAATTTTTAAATTAAATTAAAATTTAATTATTCAAATGCTAAAATTTCACTTAGTTTAAGAAAAAATTAATAAGGCTTAAAATGTATGTGGCTGCTAGTTTATTATCTGCAAATTTTTTAAATTTACAAGGCGAAATCGAAGCTTTAGAAAAAGCTGGGGCTGATCTTTTTCACATTGATGTTATGGATGGGCATTTTGTGCCAAATTTAACCTTTGGACCCTGCGTTTTAAAAGAACTTCCAAAACTTAGCAAAATACCTTTAGATGTGCATTTAATGGTAAAAGATTGTCAAAAATTTGTTGATTTTTTCTTGCCCTTAAAGCCTAAATTTATAACCTTTCATATGGAAAGCGAAGCCCATCCTATAAGGCTTTGTGAATATATAAGATCAAAAGGAGTTAATGCTGGTGTTGTTTTAAACCCTCACACACCAATAAATTTGATAAAACATATGATAGAATTTGTTGATATAGTGCTTTTAATGAGTGTAAATCCCGGCTTTTCAGGGCAAAAATTCCTACCTTTAGTTTATGATAAAATCAAAGAATTAAGAGATTTAATAGATAAAAAAAATGCCAAAGTTTTTATAGAAGTTGATGGTGGAGTAAATGGCTTAAACGCTAGTGAGCTAGAAAGTGCTGGAGCTGATATTTTGGTAGCTGGAAGCTATATATTTTCTTCAAATGACTATAAAACTTCAATTTCTTCTTTAAAGCTTGAATTTTGAGTTTGCAAGAAATTGATAAAATTATAAAAATTCTTAGCACTCAAAGCAAACCTTATGAGTGGGTTAGAAAAGAATTTTCTAAGATAGAAGAACTTTATAATTTTGAGCTTGATTTAGAAACTTTTGAACTTTTAGGGCTTGGTTTAAATTTAGATAAAAACAATATTTTTAGCCTTAAAACACGCACTAGAAATTTAAAAGATGAAATTTTTTGTATAGTAGATATTGAAAGCACAGGGGGGCTAAATAGCGGAAAACTCTTAGAAATTGGGGCTGTAAAAATTCAAAATGGAAAGGAAATTTCACGCTTTGAAAGCTTTGTTAAGGTTAGTGAAATTCCAGAAAAAATCACGGAACTAACGGGTATAAATTTAAAAATGATTGAAAATGCCCCAAGCGTAAAAAAGGTTTTAAATGATTTTAAACTTTTCTTAAAAGATAGCATTTTCGTGGCTCATAATGTAAGATTTGATTATAATTTCATCTCAAAAGCCTTAAATGAGTGCGGTTATGGAATTTTGCTTAATAGACGAATTTGCACCGTAGAATTCGCGCAATGTTGCATACAAAGCCCAAGATACAAGCTAGATACACTAAAAGAACTTTTAAACATCAAAACGCCACATCATAGGGCTTTAAGCGATGCACTTGCTGCTTGTGAAATTTTTAAATACTGCCTTAGCAAGCTCCCATTTCACATAAAAACCACAGAACAATTAATAAATTTCACAAAAACTGCCAGAATGAAAAAAGTTTAAATTTATAAATTCTATAAAAAGTTAAATAATTTTTAAACTATAAGCTAAATTTATGTTTATTTTTGTTTAAATAATAGATATTTTTTTAAAAAGGAGCAAAGATGAATTACCGCACAGAACACGACACTATGGGCGAAGTAAAAGTCCCTGATGAGAAATATTGGGGGGCTCAAACTCAAAGAAGTTTTGAAAATTTCAAAATCGGCATTGAAAAAATGCCTAAGGCTTTAATCTATGCCTTTGTGAATTTAAAAAAAGCTTGCGCTATTATAAATCACAAGCTTGAAAACGGACTTGATAGCGAAAAAAAAGAAGCCATTGTCAAAGCTTGCGATGAGATTTTAAAGGGTAAATTTGATGATAATTTCCCTTTGGCTATTTGGCAAACAGGCTCAGGCACACAAAGCAATATGAATGTAAATGAGGTCATCGCAAATGTGGCTACTGAGATTTTGGGTAAGGATTTTAGAAAAGAAAAGGCTATTCATCCAAACGATCATGTAAATAGGGGGCAAAGCTCAAATGATACTTTCCCAACGGCTATGAGTATAGTTGCTGTCGAGCAAATCGAAAAAAAGCTCATCCCAGCTCTTGATAAGCTAATTTCTACTTTCAAGGACAAAACCGCTAAATTTAAAGACATAGTAAAAATCGGCAGAACCCATCTTCAAGATGCCACGCCTTTAACCTTAGGGCAAGAATTTAGCGGATATTTATCTATGCTAGAGCATTCAAAGGAGCAAATAAAAGCTTCCCTTCCTACCCTAAGAGAACTTGCCATTGGAGGCACTGCTGTTGGCACAGGGCTTAATGCACCGCTTAATTTTAGCGAGGAGGTAAGTTCTGAGCTTAGTAAATTAACAGGGGTTAAATTTGTTTCAAGCCCTAATAAATTTCACGCTCTTACAAGTCACGATGCCATTACTTTCACGCACGGAGCGATGAAGGGCTTGGCTGCAAATTTAATGAAAATCGCCAATGATATAAGATGGCTAGCAAGTGGTCCAAGGTGCGGTTTGGCTGAACTAAACATCCCTGAAAATGAACCGGGAAGCTCTATAATGCCGGGTAAAGTTAATCCTACTCAGTGTGAGGCTGTAACTATGGTAGCCGTGCAGGTTATGGGAAATGACGCTGCGATTGGCTTTGCAGCTTCGCAGGGCAATTTTGAGCTAAATGTCTTTAAGCCTGTGATTATTTATAATTTCTTGCAAAGCCTTGATTTATTGGCTGATTCTATGCTTTCTTTTAATGAGCATTGTGCTGTGGGCATTGAGCCAAATTTAGAAAAAATCACTCATAATCTTAATAATTCCTTAATGCTAGTAACTGCTCTTAATCCTCACATAGGCTATGAAAATGCGGCAAAAATTGCTAAAAACGCTCACAAAAAGGGGCTTTCTTTAAAACAAAGTGCTATGGAGCTTAAGCTTGTGAGTGAAGAAGATTATGATAAATTCGTAGTGCCTAAGGATATGATACATCCTTTAAAAAAATAAATTTAACCTCAAAGTAGTGCCTTGTTTGCACTACTTTTGCTACTTAGATTAAATTTTTATCTTTTAAAATAATATACATTTTTATAGTTGAAACAAAAAAGGTTAAAATGGCAGGTCCAAGTATAATGCCCCAAAAACCAAAGGTTGAAATTCCAGCTATCATAGCTAAGAAAATCAAAAGCTCATTTATCTTAGTAGGCGTTTTTACTAGTTTTAAATTTATCCATTTTATAATCAAAGGTTTTATGAAAGTATCAGCCACCACCGAAATTACTATTATAGAATAAGCAAAAATAACCAAAGCTCCGTTTAAATTCCCAAGTGCAAACTCATAAAGACTAACAGGCACATAAATTAAAGCCCCGCCAACAGCAGGTATTAAAGAGCTTATGGAAAAAATAACGCCCATTAAAAGCCCATCATAACCATAAAATTTAGTTATCAGCCCAAAAAGAGCGCCCTCTAAAATCGCTATTATCACCATAGAGTAAAAAACAACAGCCATTACATTTCCAACCTCGCCTAAAATTTCATTAAGCTCTTTTTTATTGATTGGAATTATTGATTTTAAATAAATCACAAGCTCTGTTCCATAAAGGTTTGCAAAGAAATAAAATACGCAAATAAGTATCATTTCTATAAGAAATTTCGCACCTAATTTTGTGAAATTTGAAGCTATACTTAAAATCTGCTTTGAAATGCTATTTAAATCAATAGAAAATAAAAATTCTTTTATCTTTGGCTCTAAGAAATTTAGACTTTCAGGCAAGGTAAATTGATAATTTTTTACATAATTAAGCGTTTGGGTTGCTAAGTTTATATCAAAATTTTTAAAAGCCTTTGCAAGCTCTATCATAGCATAAACAAAGGGTGCAAAAAATAGCAAAATCATACAAAAAGTTGTTAGCCCAGAAGCTAAAAATTTATGCCCCTTTGTAAGTTTTAAAAATTTAGCATTAATGCTTGAGGTCGCAACAGCCATTAAACTAGCTATAATCATAACAAGCAAAAAATCCTTAAAAAGATAAAGCAAAAGTGCCAAAACAACTAAGATAAAAAAAATTAAAAAAATCTTTCCATTTTTCATTAATATCCTTGATAAACTGCGATTTAAGTTAAATTTTAAATTTCATCAAACAAGCCCTTTTCAAAGCGAAGCTTCAAAGCCTCATAGCTTTTAAAACTTGCTATTCGCCCTTTTGCCGTGCGTTCTATATAGCCATTTGCAAGCAAATATGGCTCTATGACATCCTCTATCGTATTTTCATCCTCACTTAGTGCTGCAGCAATGCTAGCAAGCCCCATAGGACGCCTTTTAGCGCTCGTTAAAAGCTCTAAATACCTTAAATCCATACTATCAAAGCCAAGCTCATTTACCCCAAGCGAATTTAAAGCTTCATTCGTCCTTTCAAGGCTGATTTGTGTCTCATCATTAACCTCAGCAAAATCCCTTACCCTTTTTAAAAGCCTTAGTGCGATTCTAGGGGTTGAACGGCTTCTTTTGGCTATTTCAAGTGCGGCTTTTTCTTCTACTTCTTTGCCAAGCTTTAAACTTGCTTTTTTTAAGATTAAAGCAAGTTCGCTAT
>Cebus_capucinus_imitator_PRJNA485217_SSR105__coassemble_403_pt1 | contig 19271 bp, 17 predicted proteins | sample Cebus_capucinus_imitator_PRJNA485217_SSR105__metabat2_low_PE_008 | metagenome-assembled genome bin Cebus_capucinus_imitator_PRJNA485217_SSR105 | reverse complement strand
AATTGGTGGTGGAATTAAAAATTCCACCTGCTAAATTCAGTGAGCTGTAGCGGGACTATAAAACTAGCTAATTTACAAATACTTTTTTAAACTTTAATTAGAATTTATTATAAAAATACTAAAATTACGACTATGTTTAAAATGAATTTTAAAATTTTTAAGTTTGTAATTTTGTCTTTATTGCCTGTTGTTTTGAGTGCTGCGAATTTAAAAGAGTTTATAAATTTAAGCTTAAATAACGAAGAATACCTAATAAAACAGCTAAAAAGCGAACAAGCAAGGCTAGAAAAAGAGCGAGTTTTAAGGGATTATCTGCCAAGTTTAAGCTTAAGTTCAGCTTATGTTTCAAATCATAAAGATCGCTTTATAATAGATCCAAAAGAAAGCTTGTATGCGAAATTCTCACTTAATTTTTTGCTTTTTGATGGTGGGGCTAGAGAAGCGAATATAAGGCTTTTGCAAAGCAAAGAAAGATTTGCTTTTTTGGACGAAAAAGAGCAAAAAAATTATACTAGCTTAAGTGCTGTTACGCTTTATTTTAACGCTTTAAGTTTGGAAAAAATTTTACTAGCAAACAAGCAAAAAGTGCAGTTTTTAAAAAATAGCTTTGAAATGAATGAGAAATTTTACAATGCTGGGCTTAAGTCAAAGGATGAGCTTGAAAGCATTAGGGCAAGGTATCATTTAAGCGAACTTGAGCTTAGTCAAAATGAGCTTAAAATGCAAGAGCTTAAAAGGGATATTGTGGTTTTAAGTGGGGTTGAGTTTAACTTTTTTGCTGGAGCAACTTTAGCACAAATAGATGATGAAAAGCCCCAAAATTACGAGCTTTTAATGACAAAAGAAGAGCTTTTTATGGCTAAGCAAAATGTAAGTTTGGCTAAGTCTTTTTACTTTCCAAAATTTTTCATACAAAATAATTTTTCTTTTTATAATAACGATTATAGTCCCAAAATTCCAGCTGTTTATATGCCTTTAGCAAATGAGCTTTTAGATAAAAACAGCAATACAAATCAGTTTATTTTGGGTATGGAGTGGAAAATTTTTGATTTTAATGCAAGGGCTAAGGAAGTAGAAAAAAGGCGTTTAAGCTATCAAATTCTAAGCTCTAAATTAAGACTTAAAGAAAGAAAAAATGAGCAAGATTTACTATATTTAAAAAATTCTTTACGCTTTTTAAAAGAGCAAATAAATGCTTTAAACTCTAGCTTAAAAGCAGCAAATTTAGCTTATGAGAGTATAGAAAAAAAGTATTTTGCGGGGCTTGTTTCTTATGTTGAGTATTTGCAAATTTTAGAAAGTAAATTTAAGGCTATGAGTGATTTAGAATTTGCTAAAAATGAGCTTGAAATTGCTAAGGCAAACTACTATTTTACCGCTGGGATTGACATTTTTTCAAAGGTTATAGAATGAGAAAAATTTGGCTTGTTTTTTTAAGTTTTATTTTAAGTTATGGTGATGAAATTTATGCTAGTTTTAATGTTGAGGCTTTAAAACAAAGCAGACTAAGCCTTGAAAGCTTTGGTTTAGTGGAGCAAATTTTTGTAGAAGTTGGACAAAGCGTTAAAAAAGGTGAAATTTTGTTAAATTTAAATCAAAATAGCGAAAAAATAGCCCTACAAAACGCACAAAATGACTATAAACTAGCCTTGATAGAATTTGAAAACGCTAAAAGTAAAATGCAAAAGTTTAAAGCCGTTCAAAGCGTGATAGATAAGCAAAGTTATGAGGATATGAAAGCAAAATTTGAACTTGCTAGTTTAAATTTAAATAAGGCTAAAATAAATATAAATCATTATAAAAATGTCCTTGAAAAAAAAGAGCTTAAAGCCCCGTATGATTGCGTTGTGTCAAGGAAATTTATACAGCTTGGAGAAGGCGTTGCTGGGGTTAATCAGCCTTTGATTGAAATTTTTTCTTATCCACAAAATAAGCTAATTTTAAGCTTTGATGAAAAATATAAAGACAAGGTTAAAGTAAATGATGAGTTTATCTACAAAATAGACGGCAATAGTGTGGAATTTAAGGGCAGGATAAGTTTGATTTATCCAAGTATAGATGTAAAAACTAGAAAAATTTATGCAGAAGTTTTAGCTAGTAATTTAACGCCGGGGCTTTTTGGCGAGGGTAAAATAATAACAAAAGATTAACAATGTTTAAACTAGCAATAAACCGCCCCATAACTACTTTGATGTTTTTTATGGCTTTGATAATTTTTGGTTTTATATCGCTTTTTAGTATGAGTGTGAATTTATTTCCAAATGTTTCAATTCCGCTTATAAAAATTACAAGTAAAATCAATGCTGATTTAAATTTCGTGGAGTCTAAGATAACAAAGGAGATTGAAAATGCTTTAAGCGAGATTGATGGCATTAAGACTATAAATTCATCAACCTATGATGGTTTTAGCGTTAGCGTTGTGGAATTTAAGCTTGGAAAAGACCTTGAAGTAGCGGCAAATGACATAAGAGACAAGCTTGGGACGCTAAATTTAGCAAGTAAGCTTGAGGTTGAAAAGATAAGCTCTGATGGCGGTTCTGTTTTATCACTTTTTGTTCATACTAGCGATAAACTTAGTCTAATGCGTGAGATAAATGATAAAATAAAGCCTTTTTTACAAAGGATAGACGGGGTTGGAAAGATAGAGACTAAGGGTTTTTTAAAACCAGCCATACGCGTGGAGTTAAGAGCAAATGAGCTTAGAAAATATGGCTTAAATGCCCTTGAAATAGCAAACATTATAAAAAGTCAGAATTTTAAACAAGGACTTGGTGAGCTTGAAAATGAAAAGGAAAATTACATTTTAAAGGGCTATTTTGAAGCTACTAATTTAAAAGAGCTTAGCGAACTTCGCATTAAACCAGGCGTGTTTTTAAGCGATATAGCCACTATAAATAGTGCTTATGAGGATGAAAAGCAAAGCGTTATTTATAATGGCTTGCAAGGAGTGCTTTTAGAGCTTGGTAAGACGACAAATTATAATGCTCTTGAGATGATTAAAAATGTCAAAAAAGCCCTGCCAAATTTGCAAAAGCAAATTTCAAGCGATATAAGCGTGGTTTATGATAAGAGTTTAAACATACAAAAGCACCTTAAACAAGTGATTTTTGATATGATTTTAGGAATTTTTCTAACCATAATCATAGTTTTTTTGTTTTTAAGAAATTTAAGTGCTACCTTAATAGCCTGTGTTGCCATTCCAAGCTCTATAATCTCTACCTTTTTTATCATAGATTTGTTAGGTTTTGATTTAAATCGCCTTACTTTTATAGCACTTACCTTAAGTATTGGAATTTTCATAGATGATGCCATTGTTGTGATTGAAAATATCGCTAAAAAAGCTAGTTTTTTACCGCCTTTAAAAGCTTCTTTTGAAGGCATTAAAGAAATAGGTTTTAGCGTTTTAAGTATAAGTGTTGTTTTGCTTTGTGTTTTTATACCAATTTCATATATGAACTCTATTCCAGGGCTTTTTTTTAACGCTCTTGGTATAAGCGTTGCTTCAGGTGTTGTGGTAAGTTTTTTGGTGGCTGTGTTTTTAATCCCAAGTCTTAGTGCTAGATTTTTAAATACTAAAAAAAGTAAATTCTATGAAAAAAGTGAAATATTTTTTCTAAATTTAGAAGAAAAATATCAAAATTTACTTTATAAAATTTTACAAAATAAGCTTAAATTTATCTTTACAAGTCTTGTTTTTATCGTTTTTTCCTTTGCTTTGGCTAGTAAAATTTCGCTTGATTTTTTACCTATGGAAGATGATAGCGAAATTCAGTTTTTACTAGAAAGCAAAAAAGATCTAAGCTTAGAGGCTATGAAAGAAAAAAGTCTTTCTTTGCTTGAAAAAATCAAAAATGATAAAAATGTAGCTTATGCTTTTTTGATTTTAGCTTATGATGATGCAAAAGATGCTAGTAAGGCTAAAATTTATGTTAAGCTTAAAAGCTTGGAAGAAAGGGAGTTAAGACAGAGTGAGATTGTTGATTTATATAGGAAAAATTATACCAATGATGAGCTTAGGATTAAAATTTTAGAACTGCCTAAAATTGATGGAGCTGGAATTGATGATCCGGTGCAATTTTTAATTTTGGGCGATGATTTAGAAAGCTTAAAACAAGCTGCAAATCGTGCTAAAGAAGTGCTTAGCACAAATAAAGGCATAGTTGATATAAATGATAATATAAATTTAACAAAGGATGAGGTTGCCCTTAGGATAAACAAAGAAAAAGCCAGGCTTTTAGGCGTTGATGCTGAGTATATAGCTTCGGTTTTGGGATATTCTTTTTCTACTTTGAGCGTTGGGAGTATGGATAGGGGAAGCTTTAAGGATGATATTATTTTAAGTTTGGATTCTAAATTTAAAAAAGATATTGATGATTTAAAATTAATCACTATAAAAAATAAGCAAGGTGAGAATTTGGAGCTTTTAAGCGTGATGGATTTTGTTTATAGCAAGGATATAAAGGTGATTAACCGCTATAATAAAAGCCGTTCAGTCAAGGTTACAGCCGGAGTTAATGAACTTTCTTTGGGAGCTGTGAAAAATATCTTGCTTGAAAATATGAATTTCATTTTGGGTGAGAATTCAAGCCTAAATTATGCATTTTCAGGCTTTATAAATCTCTTAAATGAAACTATAAGTGGCTTTTTATTTGCCGTGGCTTTGGCTTTTGTGCTAATTTATATGATTTTAGCTGCACTTTATGAGAGCTTTATTTTGCCATTAATTGTTATGGTAACTATGCCACTAGCCTTTGGTGGAGCTGTAATAGGGCTTTTCATAACAGGACATAATTTTTCTTTGTTTGTGCTTATAGCCTTAATTTTACTTTTTGGAATGGTTGGTAAAAACGCTATTTTGTTAGTAGATGTGGCTAATAAAAGATGTCTTGAGGGCTTAAGCGTGGATGATGCCTTGCTAGAAGCTGGTAAATCAAGGCTTAGGGCTATTTTGATGACTACTTTTGCTATGATTTTTGCTATGCTTGCTTTGGCTTTTTCAAAAGGAGCTGGTTATGAGGGAAACTCTCCAATGGCGATTTGCATTATCTTTGGACTTATAAGTTCTACTATTTTGACCTTGCTTGTAGTTCCTGCTCTTTTTAAAATTTGCTTTAAATTTGATATTAAATTAAGAAAATTTTATCAAAAAGATAAAATTATATAAGGGCTTTAAAATTTAAAAAATTCAAGGCTTAAACTTATTTTAACTCATCGTAAGATAAAATTAAGCTTTGATTTTCTTAAAGGTTATAAAAAATTTGAAAAAATTACTTGTATTTTTGCTTTTAAATTCCATTTTACTAGCAGCACCTGAAGCTACTATACCAACGATAAATTTAAGCCTAAGTGCCCCTGATACGCCAAATCAGCTTGTAACAACGCTTAATATAATAGTCGTTTTAACCATACTCGCACTAGCTCCTAGTATAGTTTTTGTGATGACTTCTTTTTTGCGTTTGATTGTAGTTTTTTCTTTTTTAAGACAGGCTATGGGAACGCAAAGTATGCCACCAAATACCATTTTAGTGACCTTAGCTTTAATTTTAACCTTTTTTATAATGGAACCTGTTGCGACAAAGTCCTATAATGACGGCGTTAAGCCTTATTTAGAGGAGCAAATTGGCTACGAAGAAGCCTTTACAAGAGGGGTTAAGCCCTTTAAAGATTTTATGCTTAAAAACACGAGAGAAAAGGATCTTGCACTTTTTTATCGCATAAGAAATTTGCCAAATCCTAAAAGTATAGATGATGTCCCTCTTACCGTTTTAGTGCCTGCTTTTATGATTTCAGAGCTTAAAACCGCTTTTGAAATAGGCTTTTTAATATATCTGCCATTTTTGGTAATAGATATGGTTGTAAGCTCGGTTTTAATGGCTATGGGTATGATGATGTTGCCACCTGTTATGATTTCGTTGCCTTTTAAACTTTTAATTTTTGTGCTTGTGGATGGGTGGAATTTACTGGTGCAAAGACTTGTGGAAAGTTTTGTTCCTTAGCTTTACCACTTTTAAATCATATTTAAAAAACTTAAGGCTTTTTTATAATCTTCTTGCGTATCTATACCAAAGCTTTTTGTAAAAAGTTCTAGCATTTTGATTTTTTTGCCATTTTCAAGTGCTCTTAACTGCTCTAGTTTCTCGCATTTTTCAAGGGCTGAAGTTTTTAAGGTGCAAAACTCACGCAAAGAACTTACTTTGTAAGCATAAATTCCTAAATGCCCCTTGAAATTTTCTTCATATTCTTGTCTTTCAAAAGGAATTTTAGCTCTTGAAAAATACAAGGCAAAGCCATCTTTATCGCATAAAACTTTTACTAAATTTACATCTTCAGCTTGGACTTTACTTATGTTTTTGTAACAACTTGCCATAAAAGAGTTTTCTAGTGCTTTTTTTGCAAATTCTTTAAATTTAAGCAAATTTTCAGGCTCTATAAATGGTTCATCGGCTTGAACATTGATTATTATTTCATCATCTTTTAAGCCAAGTTTAAGACAAGCTTCGTTTATCCTATCTGTCCCACTTTCGTGTTCTTTGCTTGTTAAAACAGCTTCTAAGCTGTGATTCTTAGCTATCTGAAAAACTTTTTCGCTATCAACAGCAACGCAGACTCTATCAACCACGCTAACCCTTTTCGCAGTAGCCACAAACATAGGCAAACCATTAATATCGCATAAAATTTTTTCAAAAAACCTAGTAGAGCTTAGTCTTGCTGGTATTATTATCATTTTAGCCACTCCAAAATTTCATTTTCTATTTGACTTGTTTCAAAGACTTTTTTAGTTTCATTTTTTAGCTCAAAAAGGTCTAAAATGTCACTTTTTACCTTGTAATCAAACTCATTTGCTATAAATTTTAAATCCTTTTTTTCATCCGTGCAAGTTCTATCAAATAACGCTTTTACCATACTTGGAGTAAATTTAGTCCATTCAGCGGTTGAAGTTATTATGCTAGGTTTATTTAAATCAAGCATTTTAAAGCAAGTTGCGGTGTGTGGGTCTATTAAAACCTTGCTTTGTTTTATAAATTTCATACACTCAAAATCCGTGCAAAAATCAGCCTCAAAATCTTCTTGCAAGGCGTTTAGCTCATCCTTATTTAGTTTATAAAATTTTTCATTTTTAAGCAAATTCATAAGCTCATTTGTTCTATTATCTTTAAATTTATCAAAAAGCAATCTTTCAACATTAGAAGATATTAGTATGTCCATAGCTGGTGAAATGGTCTTTACAAGCTCTTTTTTTCTTAAATCATACTCACCCTTAGTAAAAAATTCACTCAAAATATTATTAGAATTTGAAGCAATTTTAATCTTAGCTATTTTAGCACCCATTTTTTTTGCATAATAAGCTCCTAAGGCGTTGCCAAAATTTCCGCTTGGAATTATTATATCAATGTTTTCACCAAATTCTTTAAAAAGCCTTAAACTAGCGTAATAATGATAAATAATTTGAAATAAAATTCGCCCAAAATTTACAGAATTTGCAGCACAAAGTTCGTAGTTTTTTTGATTTACAAGAGCTTTAAAATTGCTATCGTTTAAAATACTTTTAAGCTTTTGTTGGGCATCGTCAAAATTTCCATTTATGGCTATGGCTTTTAAATTTCCTTTGTTTAAAGCTCTCATTTGAAGTTCTTGTACGCCACTTGTTCCAGCATTTGGATACATACAAAAAACCTTGACATTTTTAGCATTTTCAAAGCTTTTTAGCGTCGCAGGTCCTGTATCTCCGCTTGTAGCACAAATAATTAATATATTTTTATCCTTAGAAAATTCGCTCAAAAGCACGCCAAAAGGCTGTAAAGCCATATCTTTAAAGGCTCTTGTTGGTCCGTGAAAAAGTTCGTTTATATAAGTTTTTTTATCAATTTTTCTAAGTATTATTGGCGAGTTTTTATCATCAAAACTTTCATAAGTTTTTAAAGCCTTTTTAAAAAGCTCATCGTGTCCAAATTCAAAGCTTTGAATAAGCTTAAAAGCAAAGTCATTGTAAGATAAATCAGCGTATTTTTCCCCGTCAAAATTTGGTAAATTTAAAGGTGAGTAAAGCCCACCTTGTGGGGCATTTGGGTTTATTAAAGCCTTTTTAAAATCTGCTTTGTTATTGACATTTCTAGTTTCAACCAACATTTTAAACCTTTAAGATAAAATTTATTTAAAAAATTTTAGTATAGCACATTTTTTAAACTAAATTCCAAATTTCTTTAAATAAGCCTTAATTTCCTGCTTTAAATGCTCTTTTAACTCTATATCAAGCTCTATTATTTGACACTTAAAACCAAAGTCCTTAACCTTTACAAAGTCCTTAAAAGTAAGCATTAAGGTATCGCAATTGTGTTTTTTAAGCAAATTTTCAAGTTCATCTTTTTTAAACTCATAATGATCTTTAAAAAAATAACAAGCCCTAGCTTTTATAAAGTGTTCATACAGTCTAAAAGGCTTTGCAATGGCTGTTACTAAAATGGCTTTTGGATTTTCTTTTGTAAAAGAATACCTTATAAAATCACGCCCTTCCAAAGCTACAAAATCAGCCTTTTTAGTAAAGCAAAGTGGCAAACGATAAGCCCCACTTGGCAGGGTAAAGTTAAAAAAAGGCTTAAGCTTACTTTCAAGCAAAATATCAAATTTTTTAATGTGAAATTTAGAAAAAGCATCATCAAGCAAGACTATTTTAGCCCCAAGTTCAAAGGCTTTTTTTATGCCAAAAACTCTATTTTCGCTAACTATAACGCCTTTTACATTTTCGTTTAAAGCATACTCCATAGCCTCATCGCCACTATTTTGAATGCTACATAAAATTTCATTATTATTTTTTACAACAAGTAAATTTTTACTCTTTCTTTTATAACCTCTAAGCACTACAAAACAACCGTCAAATTCTCTAGCCAAAGCTTTGCAAAATGGGGTTTTGCCATTACCACCAAAGCTTAAATTCCCAACACTTATAATGGGCTTTTTAAAATCAACTTTTTTTCTAAATTTGGTGTTTAAAACAGCACAAATTGCGTAAATTAAGCTAAAAGGTAAGAGAGTTAAGGCTAGAATTTTTTGAAAAAAACTAGGCTTAAAAAAGTAATTATCAAGCCAAAGCTCATTATTTTTTTTACTCATTTAGCTCCAAAAAATTTGGCATTTTTCTTTTAAAAGCATATTTTTCAAGCCTTGTTTTAAGCATTAAAATCAAGTTTTTATCTAAATTTAAGATAGTCTTTTCATCATTTTTTTCTAAAGCCTTAAGCCCTGTATCAATTAATTCATAAGAAAAGCCAAGCTCACTTTCATCGCTTTGATCTTGCCATAAATCAGCACTAGGAGCTTTTTTGATGAAATTTTCGTGCAAATTTAAATACCTTGCAAGTTCGTAAATTTCGCTTTTATAAAAGGATGCTATAGGATTAAAAGCACAGGCTAAATCCCCATAAATAGTCCCATAGCCTAAACAAATTTCGCTTTTATTTGAGGTGCCAACTACTAAATAATTTTTTAAAGCAGAATAATCATACAATAAACTCATTCTAATTCTAGCGGCGTAATTTCCAATGCGAACCTTGTTTAAATTCTCACTTTTTTCCATAAAAGCGTTTAAAATTTCTTGTATATTTATAATTTTAAAATCAAGCCCTAAATCATCACAAAGCCTTAAAGCATCGTCTAAATTTGCAGAGTTTGAATGTTTTGTCGGCATTAAAAGAGCTAAAACATTTTCATTTAAAGCTTTTTTGCAAAGTGTTGCTACAAGTGCTGAGTCAATGCCACCGCTAAGACCTATAATAACGCCATTTGCTCTAGCATTTTCAACATTTTGTTTTATATAATTTAAAATTTTTTCAAGCTTTTCTTTCATATCTTGCCTTAAAATTTTTCGCAAAGTTTAGCAAAATTAATAAAACAAAGAGCAAAACCTTGCCCTTTGTTAGCTTCTTTATATTAGAATTTCAAATTTAGGAGCTAAGATGAAAATCATAAAACAAGCTTGTGGGGCTTATGAGACAAATTGTTATATAGTGTTTGCTGAAAACGGCGAGTTTATCATAGATCCAGGCGTTAATGCCTTAGAATTTGTTAAAAAAAATGTCAAAAATCCACTAGCCATACTTAACACTCACGGGCATTTTGATCATATTTGGGACAATGCTAGTATAAAAAATGAGTTTAAAATTCCACTCTACATACACAAAAATGACGCATTTATGCTAAATGATCCTTTTAATCAAGGCTTTGAGCCAAGCCGGGCTGATGTTTTGGTGGATGATGATGAAAATTTGGATATTTGTGGCACTAAATTTAAGTTTCATTTTTTTCCAGGTCATACTCCAGGGTGCTGCACTATAGAGCTTGTAGGACAAGCAGTTATGTTTAGTGGGGATTTTTTGTTTAAGCAAAGTATTGGCAGATGGGATTTTCCTTATTCTGATGCAAATTTAATGCAAAAAAGCTTGGAAAAAGTTATGGCTTATAAAGATGATTTTAGGCTTTTACCAGGGCATTTTGATGAGAGTACTTTAAAAGAAGAGCAAATTCATTTACCAGCTTGGCTTAGATATTTAAAAGGTTGAAATTTGGGCGATTTAGATAGATTTTTTTTATATTTTTTGATATTTTTAAACATTTTTGCCTTGTTAGGCTTAGTCTTAAGTAAAAATAAAAAACCAGCACAAAAAAGCTATAAATTCTGCCCTTGTAAGCAAATGGCACAAAACGGCTCTTTAAGCACTATTTGCATATATTCAGCCATAGCAGGATTTTTTTATAGCGTGCTTTCTATGGGTTTTGTTGGAATTTTAAACTTAAGGCTTGATCTTATCTTTTTGCTTACTATTTTTAGTGCTTATTTGGGCTGGAAACTAAAGCTTGATTAGCCTTTAAAAAGGCTTTGATTTGTTCGCTTTCTTTTTGGCTTAAACTGATAAAACTTATATGAGTTAGCCTTGAAAGAAGTAAATTTTCATTTGGAATTTGGTTCTTGCCTATTTCTAAGCTTGTAAGCACACTAGAGCCTAAAAGCAATCTATCATTTTCATTTTGTCTTAAGCCCCAAATGCTTTGCAAAACAACGCTTTTGCCCTCTAAATTTCCAACATAAAGCATAATGTGCCCTGGCATATAAAGTAAGCTTAAATAAGCCTTGCCAAATTTGTTTAAAAACTCCTCTTTTTTGGCATTGCTTAAAAAAGATATGTCAAAGTTAGTAAAGGTATTTTTTTGAGCTTTAGAATTTCTTGGCATATAAAGTCCAAAGCTTGAAAAAATATCTCTTACAAACAAAGAACAATCCCTTTCAAAGCCATATCCTCCCCAACCATAAGGCAAGGCTAAAAGTTCTTTGAGTTGATTTTTTAAATTTTCATCATTAAATTCTAATGGAAATTTTTTAGCTTCATTTTTTGAAATTTTAAATTTTTTAGAGCCTATTTTTCCATAAAAATAGTATTTATCTTCCTTATAATAAGGATAAAGTCCGCCGATTCTACTTTCAAAGAAAAATTTATTATCATCACTTAAAATAGGCGATTTTTCTTTAAGCGGGGTTATGAAATTTAAATTTTCATAAATTTTTGCCCTTTGTTCTGTGAAAATTTCTAAATTCTCACTTTCTACAAAACCACTCCCAGCTTCGCTAAGCACGAAAGCATAGCGTTTGTCCTTGCTAAAGTGAGAAATTAACACAGGCGTTGCTATGTTTAAAACCAAATCACTAGCATAATTAAAAGGAATTCCTTCGCTTTGTAAAAAAGGATTTTTTAGAATTTCTTTTTGAGTTGGGAGATTTTTTAGTATGCAATTTTGAGTTATTAAAGCCTTTTTGTTAAGCTTTGCAAAGTCCTTTGTGTTAGCATTTTGAATGAGTTTTTTAAAATAGCTTTTTTCTATTTTTATTTTATTGAAAAAATAATAGGAATTTTTTGGATTTAAATACGTAGGAAAAGACCAAAAAATCTGCTCTTTTTTGAAATTTTTAAAAGAGGTGTGCCAAGGGGCGAAAAATCTTTTTTTGTAAGCTTTTGCGTCAAATTTAGCCTTTGTTTTAAGCCCTGAAAGTAAGTTTATGTCTTGTTTAAATTCTAAATTAGCAAAGTGTGAAATTTCAGTTTTTGTTTCATTTGAGTCTTTAAAGCTTTTTTGTTCGTTTAAATTTTTTGTAGAACAGGCTGTAAAAAGCGTTAAAACTATAAAGCAAAGCCAAAATTTCATAATCAAACCTTTAAGAAAAAATAGTTATAATTAAAGCCAAGGAAAAATAATGCTTAACAAACTAGAAGAAATTTTAACACAAAATAATGTCTTTTTAAGTGGCGGAGCTGGTGTTGGGAAAAGTTTTTTGACAAATGAGCTTATAAAATCTTACAAAAAGCAAGGCAAAATGGTTGTTTCGCTTGGCTCTAGTGCTTTAAGTGCTTTTAATATATCAGGCGTTACCTTGCATAGCTTTTTTTGCTTTGGGCATTGTGATAATCATTTAAGTTTAAGCATTTATGATAAATCCCAAAAACAAAGAGAAAAGCTTGCAAAACTTAGAGAAAGCCTTAAAAAAACAAAGCTTATTATCATAGATGAAATTTCTATGGTGAGTGCTGATATTTTTGAGATGATAGGGCTTAGACTTAGAAATTCAAGTTTTGATGGCAAAATTTTAGTAGTTGGGGACTTTTTTCAGCTTCCCCCAGTTATAAAAGAAAGCAAAGATGGGCTTTTTAGGGCTTGTAACTACGCTTTTGCTTCGTTTTTTTGGCAGGATTTAAATTTTACAAATATTAAATTATCTTTACCAAAAAGAACGCAAGATACGCAGTTTTATGAGAATTTATCGCTCATTAGACAAGGTTTTTTAAATGATGAGCTTTTGAAATTTTTTGAAAAATTATGCATAAATAAAAAAGAATTTGAAAAAATAAGTGATGATTATACCTTGCTTTGTGGGATTAATAAAAGGGTTGATTTTATAAATAAAAACAAGCTTGATAAAATCAATGCTCCTTTGAAAAAATTTAATGCTGAAATTTACAAAGAAGATAAAAATCTTAATGATGAGGCTTTGCAAGGTTGGATTAAGAGTTTAAATATATCCTTAGAGCTTGAGTTAAAAGTCGGTGCTAGGGTGATTTTTTGCGTGAATAATTGGGAAAAAAACTACTATAATGGTGAGCAAGGCGTGGTTAGTGAAATAATTTATGATGATGATAAAGTTTATATTGAAATTATTAAAAATAATGGCTTTACCACGCTTTTAGAGCCTTATGCCTTTCGTATGGAAGAATTTGAAAATAGCGAGAACAAAATTCTAGCAACCTGCTTGCAATTTCCCATAAAATTAGCCTATGCTATCACTATACACAAATCGCAAGGTATGAGTATAGAAAAACTAGTTTGTGATATAGATAATATCTTTGAAAAAGGTCAGCTTTATGTGGCACTTTCGCGGGCTACAAATTTTCAAACTCTTAAAATTTATTTTAGTAAAGCACTTGATTTTTGCTCTTATTTTGCTAGTATTTTAAAGGTTGATTTTAGTGTTTTAAACTTTTATAAAGAGCAAAAATTTTTAGACCTTGAAATGTGAGGAAATTATGAAAAAATTGTGTTTGATACTATTTTTAATTTTTAGCGTAAATGCTGTAGAAATAAATGATTTAAGAACTGATTTATACTCAAAAAGCGGAACAAATGTGCTTAAAAAAGTTGAAATTTCACTAGAGCTTGAAGGGCAAAATTTAAGCGAAAATAAAACAAAATTAATCGACGCTATAAATGTAGTGATTTCAGGCTTTTTTTATGAAGATCTTTTTACTGAGCTTGGAAAGGATAATTTTAAAAAAGTTTTAAGTAAATTTATTGAGAAAAAATACAAGCTTAAGGTGGATGAAGTTTATATTTTATCTTTAAATGGGGTGGAAAAATTTGACCTTGAAGAATTTAAACGCTTTTTGAAAAATACAGAAAACAAAAATAAATTTGAAAAGGTTTTAAATAGCCTTGAAAGCCCTAAAATTTCAGAGCAAAATGAGAGCAAAAATTCTTTAATGGATACAAATTTAAGCCTTGAAAAAGAGCAAATTAGCCCTAAGCTTGAGCTTCCAAAACTAGAGCAAGAACAAGTTAAAACACTTTTTGAAGAAAGTGAAGAAAATCAAAACGATGATATAAATATTAAAAGCTTAAATGTGCCAAGCATAGAGTCCTTGCCACAAATTTTTAAGCAAGATTTAAACGAGAGTTTAACGCAGTAAATCATAATTTGGTGGAATTTTTGCTTTGAAAATTTCATCATTTATTTTTGGATTTTTAATACTATTTTCAAGGCTTATTAAGACCTCATTTTCAAACTCATCTTTATAAGATACGCTTTTTATGTTTTCATTTTGCATAGTGATTGTATAGTCTGTATTTTCATACTTTGCTATGAATTTATCCCCTTGTTTTTTAGCATTTTTTAAAATTTGAGTAAGATTTGGCACATTTTCAAGCCTTGATAAAATGGCTTGTTCTAAGTCGTGCTCTAAAATTATGACTTGATTTTTGTTTATATAAATTTCTTTTTTGCTAGGTTTTTCATAAAGCCAATACGCCTTGTCCTTGCTTATTATAAAGCTACCAGAATAAGAAAGCGTGGAATTTTTAGAATTTATGGTTTGAATAAAATCACTTTTTAAGGTATCAAAATCCAAATTTAAAGCTAAAATTTGACTTAAAAAAAACAAAAATACTAGAATTTTTTTCATAAATTTCCTTAAATTAATATTTATTTATGTCAATTCTAGCTAATTTTAATTAAATAATAGTTATAATTGTAACTTTGAAAAATTACTAAAGGTTTAAAAATGCTTTTTAATGCTTTAAAATCATTATTTGGGACTAAAAACGATAGAGAAGTTAAAAAATATCTTAAAAGAGTAGCCTTAATAAACGCCCTTGAGAGCAAATATAAGGCTTTAAGCGATGATGAGTTAAAGACTTGCTTTTTAAAATTTAAGGAACAAATTATAAATAAAGAAAAAACAGAAAATGAGCTTTTAAACGAAGTTTTTGCCATAGTTAGAGAGGTTTCAAAAAGGGTTTTACAAATGCGTCATTTTGATGTGCAACTCATCGGCGGTATGGTTTTGCACGAAGGAAAAATAGCTGAAATGAAAACAGGGGAGGGAAAAACTCTTGTAGCAACCCTGCCTGTGGTTTTAAATGCAATGAGTGGCAAGGGCGTGCATGTGGTAACGGTGAATGATTATTTAGCCAAAAGAGATGCCGAGCAAATGGGACAAATTTATAATTTCTTAGGGCTTAGCGTGGGCGTTGTTTTAAGCTCACAAAATTCTGATTTAGAGCATAAAAAAGCCTATGAATGTGATATTACCTATGGGACAAATAACGAATTTGGCTTTGATTATCTGCGTGATAATATGAAATTTTCAAAGGCTGAAAAGGTGCAAAGAGAGCATCATTTTGTCATTGTTGATGAGGTGGATAGTATTTTAATTGATGAAGCAAGAACGCCTTTAATTATAAGTGGTCCTACAAATCGCACTTTGGACGGATATATTAAGGCAAATGAAGTAGCCAAACAAATGCAAAGAGGCGAGGCTGTTTTACCGCCTTTAAAGCCTGAGGGTGATTTTGTCGTGGATGAGAAAAACCGCTCCATACTCATAACAGAAGCTGGAATTTCAAAGGCTGAAAAGCTCTTTGGGGTGGAAAATTTATACAGCCTTGATAATGCTATCTTAGCCCATCAGCTTGATCAAGCTCTTAAAGCTCATAATCTTTTTGAAAAGGATGTGCATTATGTGTTGCGTAATAAGGAGGTTATTATCGTTGATGAATTTACGGGGCGTTTAAGCGAGGGTAGGCGTTTTAGCGAGGGACTTCATCAAGCCTTAGAAGCAAAAGAGGGCGTAAAAATCCAAGAAGAAAGTCAAACCTTGGCTGATATTACCTTTCAAAATTATTTTAGAATGTATAAAAAACTAGCCGGTATGACGGGCACAGCGCAAACTGAAGCAACTGAGTTTTCTCAAATTTATAGTCTTGATGTAATTTCAATTCCTACGAATATCCCTGTAAAAAGACAAGACAAAGATGATTTGATTTATAAAAGTCAAAATGAGAAATTTAAAGCCGTAATTGAGGAGATTAAAAAAGCAAATGCTAAGGGTCAGCCTGTTTTAGTAGGAACTGCTAGCATAGAAAGAAGTGAAGTTTTTCATAATATGTTGGTTAAGGAAAAAATCCCTCATTATGTGCTAAATGCCAAAAATCACGAACAAGAAGCTTTGATCATTGCAGATGCGGGTAAAAAATCAGCCGTAACCATAGCTACAAATATGGCAGGTCGTGGGGTGGATATAAAAATAGATGATGAAGTAAGAGAGCTTGGAGGACTTTACATCATAGGCACTGAAAGGCACGAAAGTCGCAGGATTGATAATCAATTAAGAGGGCGTGCAGGGCGTCAAGGCGATCCTGGAATGAGTAGGTTTTATCTAAGCCTTGAGGATAATCTTTTGCGAATTTTTGGTGGGGATAGAATAAAAGGCATTATGGAAAGGCTTGGGATAAAAGAGGGCGAAAGTATAGAAAGTCGCATTGTTACAAGGGCTGTTGAAAATGCACAAAAAAAGGTTGAAAGCCTTCATTTTGAAAGTCGTAAGCACTTGCTTGAATATGATGATGTGGCAAATGAGCAAAGAAAGACGATTTATCGCTACAGAAACGAGCTTTTAGATGATGATTATGATATAAAGGCTAAGATTTCACAAAATATAAACGAATATTGCGTAAAAATTTCAAATGAAATTTTCTTTGAAGATGAAAGCGTTGAAAAAAGGCTTGAAAAGTTAAAAAGCGTGATTTTAAACGAATGCTACGCAAATATAAACGAAAAAGAATTTGAAAATTTAAATCCCACTCAAATGCAAGAAAAACTTAGCGAATTTTTAGAAAAAACCTACAATGAAAAAATGTCAAAGCTTGATGAAAAAGAGCTTCATAACATAGAAAGAATTCTTTATCTGCAAGTTTTAGATAATGCTTGGCGTGAGCATTTATATCAAATGGATATCTTAAAAACAGGCATTTCGCTTCGCGGATATAATCAAAAAGATCCTTTGGTTGAGTATAAAAAAGAAAGTTATAATCTTTTCTTAGAGCTTGTAGAACGCATTAAATTTGATAGCATCAAGCTACTTTTTAGCGTTAAATTTAGCGATGAAAATAGCGAAAAATTAAAACAAAAGGCTAGTGAAGAAAATGAAAAGCTTATACAAAATTCCGTAAAAATGGGAGTTGATGAGGATAATTTAGGCGAGGCTGAGTTTAAAAAAGTGCCAAGAAATAGTCCTTGTCCTTGCGGAAGTGGTAAAAAATACAAAGAATGTCACGGAAAAAGCGGACCAAAACAAGGACTTTTAGTGTGATTTATAAAGTAAATTTAATGCAAAAATTAAATTATTTAAATCAAAAAGGCTTTGAAAACCTTAAATTTAAGGCTAAATTTTGAAAAATTCACGCAAAAGCCTTGTTTCATACTTGCTTTTTAAATATCTGCGTTTTGACAAGGAACAGCCTTTTATTATGATTTCTATGCTTTTAGCATTTTTAGGCGTTTGTGTAGGGCTTTGCGTTTTACTTGTGGCTATGGCTATAATGAACGGCTTTGACAAGGAATTTAAGCAAAGATTTTTTGTGATGAACTATCCTTTAACCATACTTTCAAAATTTTATTCCCCTATAAATGATGAATTTATCAATGAGCTTAAAAATAAATTCCCAGATCTAATTTTTAGCCCATATCTTAGCACTCAAGTTGTTATAAAAGGTGAAAATAGCTTTGAAGGTGGGCTTTTGTTTGGGGTAAATTTTGAAGATGAGATTAAGATAAATGAAGTCGTGGCTAAGGCTTTGAAAAATGAGAGCTTAAAGGGCTTTGACATTTTGGTTGGAAAAGAGCTTGTAAATGAGTTTGCTCTTAGGAAAAACGATAAATTAAGCTTGATTTTTTCAAGTTTTAATCCTAGCGGTTTTTCTTTAATGCCTCAAACAAAACGCTTTAATGTCAAGGCAAATTTTAGCTCCGGGCTTTTATTTTACGATAAATCTTATATGTATGTTGATGTAAATTCCTTAAGAAAAGTGCTAAGTGCAAATGGTAGTTTAAATAAGGACTATGATGGAATTCATATATTTAGCAATGACGCTTTTAAGGACCTTGCAAGGCTTAAGGATTATCTTAAGGATGATTATGCTGTGATTGGCTGGTGGGAGCAAAATAAAAATTTTTTTTCAGCCTTAGAGCTTGAAAAAAGGGCATTGTTTATAGTTTTAATGCTTATTATTTTGGTTGCTAGTTTAAATATAATAAGTTCGCTTTTAATGATAGTGATGAATCGTCGTAGCGAAATAGCCCTACTGCTCGCACTTGGAGCGAGTAAAGCTGAGCTTAAAAAAAGCTTTTTTAGCCTTGGTATGCTAATAGGTGGAAGCGGTATGTTTGTGGGGACCTTACTTGCCTTTTTTGCCTTGTGGATTTTAGGGAATTTTAATATCATTTCCCTACCGGCTGATGTTTATGGCACTAGCAAACTTCCGCTTGATTTGTCAGTTTTAGACTTTTGTCTTACTATAATTGGTGCTTTATTAATTATAGCCTTAAGTTCATTTTATCCAGCAAAGAAAGCAACCCAAGTAAATATCTTAGACACCTTAAGAAATGAGTAATTAAAGCTTTTTGCGAAAAACAAAGCTTGTTTTTTCGTAACCCATTTTTTGAGTATAAAACTCGTGTGCCCTAACTCTTGGAAAACTAGAGCTTAGTTCTATTTCTTTGTAACCTTCATCCTTTGCCCATTTGTGAATTTGAGTTAGACACTTTTGTCCAAAACCCTTACCACGCAAATTCTCATTCACCACAAAATCACAAATATACAAACAAAAATCACGATAAAGCACATTAAAAGGCATAACTCCACAAGCAGCTACAAAACTAGAATCTTGCTTAAAACCAAAAAGTTTATAATTTTGCGTTTTGCTAGCAAGTTTAAATTTTTTAGCAAAAGCTTCAAAATCAAGCTCAACCCTTAACTGATGCATAAGTGGATAAATTTCTTTAAGCTCATTTTGACTTGAGATTTGTATCATTTTTTACTCCTTAATTTTTCAAATTCTAGCAAAATTTTGAGATTTTGTTTCATATGTTTATAGTATAATCTACAAATATTTATGTTTTATCTCTATTTTTTATCTTTCCATCTAAACTCCCTCTCTAGCCTTTTAGCCTCAAAATAAAA
>Cebus_capucinus_imitator_PRJNA485217_SSR105__coassemble_401_pt1 | contig 19300 bp, 15 predicted proteins | sample Cebus_capucinus_imitator_PRJNA485217_SSR105__metabat2_low_PE_008 | metagenome-assembled genome bin Cebus_capucinus_imitator_PRJNA485217_SSR105 | reverse complement strand
TTTTCACAAGTGGATTTTAAAAAGGCGATAAATTTAAATATATCAAGTAAAAATGGCAGTGGAGTATATTCTAATCCCTTTGAGAATTGTAAATATGAGTTAGTAAAACTTAGTGAGATTTTAACAAGCGAGGGCAAAGGCAAAAGACCAGCCTCATTTGCGGATAAAAACGGAATATATCCTTTCATAAAAAGCTCTAAAAATATAGAAAAATGCAATGAAGCAGATTTTGACTTTGAAGCTATTATTATCGGCGATGGTGGTATGGCAAATATTCATTATATGAATGAAAGATTTTCAAGTTCAGACCATACTTATATTTTTTCAAACGCTAAAAACAAAGCTATAATTTTAAAATTTATCTATCATATTATTAATTCTAATTTAGAGATTTTAGAAGCAGGTTTTAAAGGCATAGGAATAAAAAATATTTCAAAAACTTTTATTCAAAACCTAAAAATCCCCTTGCCACCGCTAGAGATTCAAAAACAAATCGTAGAGCAATGTGAAGAGATAGAAAAGCAGTATCAAAGCATAAGAATGAGCATAGAAGAGTATCAAAAATTAATCAAAGAAATCTTAATAAAATGCGGTGTAGTAGCTGACGGGGGGGGGGAATCCCTAAATTCTATTTTAGAAAATTTAGCCAACTTTACAAAAGAGCTTCTTAATTTTGCGTCATCACAAGAAAGCGAAGCGACCAAAGCTTTCTACACAAATGAATTAAACGAAAATCAAAATACGCAAAGCACATTGCCACGAAATGACGCGGAGAGAAATTACACTATTTCTAGTAATGACGAACAAGCTGACTTACAAAGTCTAAAAGAGCTTTTAAATTCCTTGCCAACCCCACCACCACACGGCTGGGAAAATATAAGACTTAATAATTCTCAATATCTTACTTTAAATCCAAGTAAGCAAGAGATTCAAAATGTAGATGAAAATACTTTAGTATCTTTTATAGAAATGGCAAGCGTGTCTGATAGTGGATACATTAAAAATAAAATTGATAAAAGCCTAAAAGAATTAAAGTCAAAAGGCTATACTTATTTTGCTGAAAATGATATTTTAATTGCAAAAATTACACCTTGCATGGAAAATGGAAAATGTGGCATTGCTTTAGGTTTGACAAACAGTATAGGTATGGGAAGCAGTGAATTTCATGTGTTTAGAACAAAACAAGGTTTAATTAATAAATTTTTATTTTTATTGTTAAATAGAAATGAAATAAGGCAAGAAGCAGCAAAAAATATGACAGGGGCTAGTGGGCATAGAAGAGTGCCTATTGATTTTTATAAAAATCTAAAAATCCCACTCCCACCACTCAAAGCCCAAGAAAAAATCGTTTCAGTGATAGACTTTATAGAAACTAAAATTTCCCAACTAGAAACTACAAAAGAGAATTTAGATAGCAAAAAAGATGAAATTTTACTGAAATATTTAGGCTAAATGATACAAATTTCAAAATTTTATAAACCATAGCCCTTATTTAATAAGGGCTTGATTTCACTAAACTTTTAAAGAACATTTAGTAAATCTTTTAATAAATTTTGTGAAATTTCTATGGATTGCAAACGAGAAAAACCTGCGTTTGGATCTATATCGCCATCAAGTTTTTTAGATTCTTCTAAAATTTTAAGTTGCTTAGCCATATTATTTTCAAATTCTTTACCTTCTTCAGACATTATTTCATTTTGACTTTCTTTCCAACCACTTACATCAAAGTCTTTAATGTCATTTACGCCTTGTTTTTGCATAGCTTCTTGCAAGCCTTGATTAATAGTTGCAGAAAAAAGCTGAAATCCTATAGCACCATATTTATTTTGTTCTTCTTTAGTTAATGCATATCCTGCCTTATTATAAGCATAATCAATAACATCGCCCATATTTTTAATGTCACCATTTTTTAATAACTCTTTAGCGTCTGAATAATCTAAACCAAAATTATTATTTTTCTTTTGATTAAAACCTACATAATAGCTTTGAGAATTTAAAGAATTGATTTGCATAATTTTTCCTTACATTTTTTTATTGAATTTGTATGCCAACACTCATTGAATTAAAAGGCGAATTAATAGACTTTGAAGTATAAATAAATTGTCCTGTTTGATTAGGTGCGGTTTTTAAATCCCATTGCTCTAACCATCCTACGACAACACCACTAGAATCGGCTACAGGACTATAATACAAATAATTAACCTTACTTCCGCCGAATGTAGCAGTATCAACACTACTATTTCCACCATAACCTAAAACACCAGTTATAGCCCAAAAGAAAGTTCCACCATGATGATTTTTTGTAACGCCTTGTCCATCGGAAACCAACTCTTTTCCGCCCAATTGTGAATATATAGACTCAATAGTAACATAAGTTACAGGAGGAGCAGGTGATTTTGCTACAATCTTTTTTTCTAAAATTTTAGAAAACTTATTTAATAACTTAATAACTAATTCTTTATTTTCTGGCTTAGCCAATATAGAATTAGGGCTAATATAAGCACTGAGATTGTTTGAAATAATGACTTTTTTGCCTTTTTTTAAATCCTCAATATTCTGAGCAAAAGCAAGAGAGCAACTTAATATGCCTAAAACCACTAAAGAGACTATTTTTTTAATCATCTTTACTCCTTTTAAAAATTTACACTAAAATTACAAGCAATAATTATTCCAAATGTAAATATTTTTAAAATACAAGCTATCTGCCTTATGTCAAACATCTAACTTAGCAAGGGAATTTCAAGCACTAAAAAAGATTTTAAAGCTTAAAAAAGCATTGATGATTTGAAAAGCTAAAAATATCTAAATTTAAAATATTTATGCTATAATCCACGCCTTAGTTTGCAGGGTGCAAAATTACATTTTAGGTTCTTTTTATGGAAAATTTTCTTATAAATTTCTTTCATTTATCGCAGTTTAAAAGCGTTTTTGTGCTTTTTTGTTTAGGGGTTTTGTTTTTTGTTTTCAGGGCTTTAAAGGCTAAATTTAGCCTTGCTTTGCTTATGTTTGTGGCTTTAATTTTGGGCTTTGCTTTAGGCTTTTTCTTACTTTATATGGCTGATTTTCAAAATGTAGCTCAGCTTAAAAGCTTAAATTCTAAGCATTTCGTGCTTGAAACTCAAATTTGGATGAGCTTTTTAAACTCAGTTTATCTTAGCATTTTAAAGCTTTTAATCATACCTTTGGTTTTTATCGCTTTGATTAATGTCTTGCTAAATTTAAGTCAAAATTTAAGCTTTAAAGCCATTTTTTCAAGGGTATTTTTCTGGCTTTTACTCTCAACTGCATTTTGTGCTATCATAGGCATAGTTTTAGCCCTTTTTGGTGAGCTTGGAAGCAGTTTTGCCGTGGTAGAAAATACAAAAAGCCTTAAAGAAATCAAGGGCTTAAATGAAGTCATTTTAGGCTTAATCCCAAGCAATATCATAAGTGCTATGAATGCAAATAATATCTTAGGCGTGATAATCTTTGCTTTTATCTTAGCCTTTGGAGCTTTAAGCTTAAAAGAGAAAAAAGGCTTTAGAATTTTTAAGCTTTTAGTAGGCTTTTTTTATGAAATGATGATAAAAATTTGTCTTTTCGTGGTTAATTTAATGCCTTTTTTCATCGTTACGATGATAGCTTCCACTCTTTTAGTAAGCGGCTTTGAAAGCATTAAAAACGCCTTTTATTTCATACTTTTACTTTATGTTGCTTTTGTGTTAGCCTTTGTTTTACACGCTATTTTACTTTTAATGCACGGCTTAAATCCTATTTTTTACTTTAAAAAAGCCCTGCCTGCCTTACTTATGGCATTTAGCTCAAGAAGTTCAGCAGCAACCTTGCCTGTAAGTATTTCAAGCCTTACTCAAAGGCTTGGGGTTAGCTCTAGCACAGCTTCTTTTGGAGCAAGTTTAGGCACGACTATGGGGATGAATGGTTGTGCTGGGTATTATGCTAGTATGATAGCGATTTTTATGTTTAATGCTCTAAATATTCCTGTTGGCTTTGGAGAAATTTTAATGATAGTAATCTTATGCGTTATCACTTCTTTTGGTATAGCTGGAATTCCTGGCATTACGATAATGATTATTTCAGTTATGCTTTCAGGGCTTAATTTAGAGGAGCATTTTGCACTACTTGCCGTGATTTTAGCCATTGATCCTATACTTGATATGGCAAGAACTTGCACTAATGTCTCAGGTGCTATGATAGCAAGCATTATCACAGATAAAGAGCTTAAAAACCTTGACATAGAAAAATACAAAGAAATTTAAAATTTCAAATTCCTAAACCTGCGATAAAACTAAAAAGCATTTTGCATTTAAGTCAAAATGCTTTTATTTAAACTTAAAAATTCTTAAGTTACTTTTTTACCCAAAAAAGTAAATAAATTTTAAAGTTTTTTATAATGAAATACTTTACAGCCTTTTTTTGCTAGAATTAACAAAAAGGAGTAAAAATGTCAAATTCCATAACCCTAACAGACAATAGAAACGGCAAAAGTTATGAGTTTCCTATACTAGAAGCAAGTATTGGTCCAAGCGTTGTTGATATGGGAAGTTTTTACAAAAAAACCGGTATGTTTTCTTACGATGAGGGCTTAACCTCAACAGCTACTTGTAAATCTAAAATCACTTATATAGACGGCGAAAATGGCATTTTAATGCATAGGGGCTATCCTATAGAATGGCTTGCTGAAAACAAACTTTACTTAGATGTGGTTTATCTTTTACTTTATAAAGAATTACCAAGCTCTCAAAGGCTTGAAAGCTTTAGATACGAGCTTAAAAAGCGTTCTTTTATACACGAGGGTATGCATAAACTTTTTGACGCCTTTCCTGATAATGCTCATCCTATGGCTGTTTTACAAGCTGCAGTAGCATCTTTGAGTGCGTTTTACCCTGATCATTTAAATATGGATGTGAAAGAAGAATATATGGAAATGGCTGCAAGAATAGTCGCAAAAATTCCAACCATAGTAGCCACAGCCTACCGCTATAAACACGGCTTTCCTATGGCTTATCCAAATTTAGATAGAGGCTTTACTGAAAATTTTCTTTATATGCTAAGAACTTATCCTTATGATCATGTTGAGTTAAAACCTATAGAAATCAAAGCCTTAGACACCGTTTTTATGCTTCACGCTGACCACGAACAAAACGCTTCAACTTCTGTCGTGCGTGGAGTTGGCTCAACTCACGCTCATCCTTATGCTTGTGTTAGTGCTGGAATTGGTGCTTTGTGGGGACACGCTCACGGCGGAGCTAATGAGGGCGTTATAAAAATGCTTGAAAAAATAGGCAGTGTGGATAGGGTTGATGAGTTTATCAAAAAAGCAAAGGATAAAAACGATCCGTTTCGTTTAATGGGCTTTGGGCATAGAGTTTATAAGAATTTTGACCCTCGTGCAAAGGTGCTTAAAAAGCTAAGAGATCAGCTTATCGATGAGATTGGCATTGATACAAATTTAATAAAAGTTGCCACAAGGATAGAAGAAATCGCTTTGCAGGATGATTATTTCGTGCAAAGAAATCTTTATCCGAATGTAGATTTTCACAGCGGAGTTATCTTAAAAGCACTTGGAATTCCAAATGAAATGTTTGCCACGCTTTTTGTCATAGGTAGAACTCCTGGCTGGATCGCTCAATGGATAGAGCAAAAAGAACAAGGCTCAGTAAAAATCGTCCGCCCAAGACAGCTTTATTTGGGTAATGTTAAGAATAATTGTTAAATTTTTAGTATAATTTCAAAAATTTTTAGAAAGTTTTTGAATGTTTAACCTTGATAATTTACTAAAAATAGCCCTTACAGCAAGTAATGAAGCTTGTAAGGCTATACTAAAAGAAAGAAAAAATCTTATAACTTGGCAAAAAGCTGACAAAAGCCCCATAAGCTCGGCGGACATAGCCTCAAATGAAACAATAAATGAAATTTTAAAGTCTTCTGATATTGAGATAATATCAGAAGAAAGTCTGCCACAAAAGCGAAATTTAAAGGCTTTGCAAAATTTTTGGCTAGTAGATCCGCTTGATGGAACAAGTGGTTTTATAAAAGGTGGAAATGAATTTTGCGTGATGATTAGCCTAATTCATCAAAATCGCCCCATTTTAGCCCTTATCCAAAACCCCACAACAAACGATATTTTCTACGCTCACAAAGATAGCAAGGTTTATAAAAATAATGAAGTTTTAAAACCAAATGAAGCTGAGTTTAAAAATAATAAATTCAAAGCTCTTTTAAGTGTAAATCACCTAACAAAAGAGGATGAAAATTTCGCAAAAAATCATAATTTAGAGCCTTTAAACATAAGCTCGGGACTTAAATTTTGTGCTATTTTGCAAGGCTTTGCCGGAGTTTATAAAAGGTTTGAAAGCCTTCACACTTGGGACTTGGTGGCTGGGGATTTTTTAGTTAATCAAAATGGTGGTTTTATGGGAAATTTTTCACAAAACAAGCTTTTTTATAATGCTACAAACTACCAAAGTGAGCCTTTTATCTGCGTTTCAAGGAAAGAATTTTTGAAGGATTTTTTATGAGAGTTTTGTTTGTTTTATGTTTGTTTTTTAGTCTAATTTTTGGGAATGATTTTTCTCAAAAAAAGATTATCAAAATAGAACAAAATAGCGATAAATTCGAGCTAATTGACTTAAATCAAGACTTTAAAACACAGAATTTAGACGAGCAAAAGGGCATTTTTAATAGCTCCACCTTAATAGAAAAAAACACGCTTTTAAAAGACAATGAAACCGATTTTGCCATAGTGCTTAGCTTTAGAAAAAATTTCGCTTATTTTTTGGATGGTTTTAATGTAAATTCTAAAGATTTTTCCTACGCTTTTTCAAAAAATTTAATTCAAAATTTAAAGTTAAATTTCATAAACGCCCAAGCAAATGGAATTTATCAAAACCAAAAAACCCTTAATAGTTTCAGCCCAAAAGACTCAACTCTTGTAAATGTTAAGGCATTTTTAAAGAAAGAAAAGGACAAAAGTAAAATTTATGCGAAATTTATAGACTATGTTGTGGTTGTAAATTTGCAAGATTTTTACATAAATATCACAAATTATTTTTTCACAACGACTAAAGAAGCCGTTGCAAGCGTGAATTTTAAGATAATTTCAACGACAAATGGTAAGATAAAAAGTGCTAAAAATGCAAAGCTTAGCTTAGCCTTAAAAGAGCTAAATTCTAAACAAGGCTATGATTTTGTTTTAGAGCAAATGCCACAAATGCTAGCAAAAGCCATAGAGCAAGAAGCTAAAAAGTTAAAATAAATTCAAAATTTCCGTGCCAAAGCCTAGTTTTAAAGACTTTTAAATTATAACAACTTCTTTTTCTAAGCTCACGCCAAATTCTTCAAAAACTCTTTTTTTGGCTAAATTTATAAGAAAAATGGCATCTTCAAAGCTAGCTTTTTTTGTGTTGATTAAAAAATTTGCGTGTTTTTCGCTTATCATCGCATCATTTTTTTTAAAACCCTTAAGCCCTACAGCTTCGATCATTTGCCCTGCAAAGCCTCCTTTTGGGTTTTTAAAGATTGAACCAAAACTAGCCCCGCTTGGTTGATTTGCCCTTGCCTTTTTTAAATTCTCATCCAAAGCATAATCAAAGCCTTTTTTAAGCCTAAAAATAGCCTCAAACATAGGACTTTTAATCCCGCAAAAGCGGTAAGCAAAATTTGCCTTTTCCTTTGAAATTTCACCTTTAAAGCATTTTATACTTAAAAGATTTTTGCTAATATCACACTCTTTAAGCCCTGCGTTCATTTTTAAAATCCCACCCAAAAGCCCGGGGATCTTGCCTAAAAACTCAAAGCCCTTTAAATTTTTGTTTTTAGCAAAATTATAAATTTTACTTGATTTTGTCGCACAGCCTATTTTTAAGGTGCAAAATTTTTCATTTTCTTCTAAAATTTCAATAAAATCAAATTTTTCTCCTAAAATTGCCAAATTTTTGGGCTCATTTGAGACTAAAAGATTATTTGCTCCTCCTATTAAAAGCCCACTAAATTCGCAAATTTCATTTAAAATCTCAACCTCAAAAGCCCCGCCTATACGAACTGAGCTGTATTTTTGAAAGTCAATTATCATTTTATAAAACTTGGAATTTGGCTTATAACATTTTCAGTAAAATCAATCATAGTAGTAGCCATCCAAGGCATTAAAAAGATGATTACAACGACTACTAGAATGATTTTTGGCACAAAAGAAAGTGTCATTTCGTTAATCTGCGTTGTAGCCTGAAAAATACTTATTGCAAGCCCTGCTATAAGCCCTGCTAAAAGCATAGGAAGCGACAATAAAAGCGTAACTTTAAAGGTTTGAACTCCAAGTGCTACTAAGGTGCTTTCATCCATTTTTATCCTTTAGGAATTTCTTAATTCTTCATACTCAAGCGGTATTAAATAATCCTTTACTTGTATGATTTTATCATAAAATTTATAATCATACCCAAGCTTAAAAAGCATATCAAGGGCTTTTAGCTGAATTTCACTCATAGAAATGGAGTTTTTGTTTGCGTATAAATTTAAATACACATCAAGCTTTTGCTCATCAACTCTTATCAAATTCCTTTGCATAAGCATAGAAGCTAAAATTTTTCTGTTATTATCAGCTATAAAAACGGCTTTTGTAAGATCTTTTTCTATCTTTATCGCATCACTTAAGGGCAAAGAACGCCTCAAAGCCATACCTCCAAGTGGCAGGGGTAAATTTGGAGCAAATTCTTGCCAAAGATCCCAAATTTCAGCCTCCACGCATAAGCTTTCATCAAATTCTAAAATGCTCTCGTGTATCAAAACCCCAGCATCAACCTCTCCACTTAAAACCGCCTTTTCAATCTCTAAGAAATTTTTATAAACTATCCTAGCCTCAGGGTATTTTATGCGAAAAATTAAAGCATTTGTGGTATTTGCTCCACTTAATGCGACCTTAAAATTTCGCTTTAAAATTTTATCTTTTTTTTTGATAAGCTTTGGACCATAGCCCTCGCCAAAACTTACAGCCGTGCGTAAAAGAGCGTATTCACTTGCTATTAAAGGATAAAGCGCAAAAGAAATAGCTGTGGCGTCGTAAATGTTTTGCAAGGCTTTTTCATTTAGGCTTTGTATATCAAGGGCTGTATTTTCATACTTAAATTCCCCAACCCAGCCAAATTTAATCGCCATATACATAAAAATATCATCCGCATCAGGTGAATGTGCTATTGTGATTTTTTTCATAAATTTTCCTTAAATCTTTACGCAATTCTAGCAAAATAAACCATTATTTAATTTTATTTTGTTAAAATTCTAACAATTATTTTAAATTTTTAAGGAAAATTATGGATGATAATAAGAAAAAATCCCTAGAAGCAGCCCTAAAAAGCCTAGATAAAGCCTTTGGAAAAGGCACTATACAAAGATTAGGCGATAAACAAGTTGAACAAATAGATGTCATTCAAACAGGCTCTTTAGGGCTTGATCTAGCACTTGGCATAGGTGGAATTCCAAAGGGTAGGATCATTGAAATTTATGGACCAGAAGCTTCTGGTAAAACCACGCTCACACTACATATTATTGCTGAGTGTCAAAAAGCAGGTGGGGTTTGTGCCTTTATCGATGCTGAACACGCTCTTGATACTAAATATGCAAAAAATTTAGGCGTTGATATAGACAATCTTTATATCTCTCAACCTGATTTTGGCGAACAAGCCTTAGAAATCGTAGAAACCATAGCAAGAAGTGGAGCAATAGACCTTGTAGTAGTTGATAGCGTGGCAGCACTTACTCCAAAAGCTGAAATAGAAGGCGATATGGGAGACCAACATGTAGGACTTCAAGCAAGGCTTATGAGTCAGGCTTTAAGAAAGCTCACAGGCATAGTGCATAAAATGAACTGCACGGTAATTTTTATCAACCAAATTCGTATGAAAATCGGTTCTGCAAGTTATGGCATACCAGAAACTACAACAGGTGGAAATGCCTTGAAATTTTACTCTTCTGTGCGTTTGGATGTTAGAAGAACAGCCACTTTAAAACAAAACGATGAATCAATTGGCAACCGCGTTAAGGTAAAAGTGGCTAAAAACAAGGTCGCACCTCCTTTTAGACAGGCTGAATTTGATGTGATGTTTGGCGAGGGGCTAAGTAGAGAAGGCGAGATCATAGACTACGGAGTTAAACTTGACATAGTCGATAAAAGCGGAGCTTGGTTTTCTTACAAGGACAAAAAACTAGGACAAGGCAGGGAAAACTCAAAAGCATTCTTAAAAGAAAACAAAAACATAGCAGAAGAGATTACAAAGGCTATACAAGGCTCAGTTGGACTTGAAAATGTTATGGCAAGTAGCGATGATGATGACGAAAAAGAGGATAAAAAAGATGATGATAATTGAGGATGTAAGAGCTTATGAAGTGCTTGATAGCAGGGGAAATCCTACCATAAAAACCCAAATTTTTTTAAATGATGAAAGCAAGGGCGAAGCCATAGTACCAAGTGGGGCAAGTACAGGCAAAAAAGAAGCCTTAGAGCTTAGGGACAATGACAAAGATAGATTTAAAGGCAAGGGTGTTTTAAAGGCTATTGAAAATATAAATGAAAAAATCGCCCCTGAAATCATAGGGCTTGACGCTCTTAATCAAACTCAGCTAGATAGCATTTTGCTTGAGCTTGACGGGACGAAAAATTATTCAAATTTAGGAGCAAATGCAACTTTGGGCGTTTCTATGGCTGTAGCAAGAGCTAGTGCAAATGCTTTAAATATCCCGCTTTATCGCTACTTAGGTGGAATAAATGGCAGTATTTTGCCTGTGCCTATGTGTAATATCATAAATGGTGGTGCTCACGCAAACAATAGCATTGATTTTCAAGAATTTATGATTATGCCCTTTGGTTTTACAAGCTTTAAAGAGGCTTTGCGTTCTGTGTGTGAAATTTATGCTATTTTAAAGGCTGAACTTTCAAATTTAGGGCATTCAACCGCACTTGGTGATGAGGGTGGTTTTGCTCCAAATTTAGCAAATAATGAGGAGCCACTTGAACTTTTAATGACTTGCATTAAAAAGGCTGGTTATGAAAAAAATATCAAATTAGCCCTTGATGTAGCAAGCAGTGAGCTTTATAAAAATGGTAAATACGAGCTTGAGAGGAAAAGCTTTTCAAGCGATGAGCTTATAAAATACTATGAAGAACTTTGTGCGAAATATCCTATTTTTAGCATTGAAGATGGCTTAGCTGAGGATGATTATGATGGCTGGATAAAGCTTACAGAAAGGCTTGGGAGTAAAATTCAACTTGTTGGGGATGATTTATTTGTTACAAATGAGGAAATTTTGCGTGAGGGCATACTTAAAAAAATGGCAAATGCCATTTTAATCAAGCCAAATCAAATAGGCACAATAAGTCAAACTATGAGGGCTGTGCGTTTAGCTCAAAGAAATAATTACAAATGTATTATGAGCCATCGCTCAGGCGAGAGTGAGGATAGCTTTATCGCTGATTTTGCCGTGGCTTTAAACACAACTCAAATCAAAACAGGAGCACCTGCAAGGGCTGATAGGACAGCAAAATACAACCGCTTACTTGAAATTGAGCTTGAAAATGATGAGTTTTTAGGAGATAAACTCTGAACGATTTATTAAAAGAATACGACGAAAGCACCAAAAAAAGTAGTTTTTATGCTTCGATTTTAAAGCTTGTTTTATGGTGCTTTTTTGTCGTTATTGGTGCTATTTATCTTGGAAATATGTTTTTTGGTCAGTATTCACTTGATACCTTGCTATCACTTGAAAAAACAAAGGAAGAACTAAACAAAAAAATCACCCTATTAAAAGACCAAAATGCCAAGTCACAAAAAGATTATTTTGAACTGAAAGGATTGTATCCAAATGAAAATTAAAATTTTAGGCTTTTTTTTAGCGGTAAGTGCTTTACTTGCTAGTGATAATCCTTTCTCAAAAGAGCAAAATTTAAGCCTTGTTGCTCCGTCTGAGTTTCAAAGAGAGGATATTAAATTTAACTCCAGTGCTAGAATTTTAAAAAGCATTACTTTTAACTATATAAATCTTGACGGCAGCGAAGATAAAACCGAGCTAAATATAAACAAAAGCATAGATTGGCATAACACATACACCATAATGAAACTTAAAAATCCAGATCCTTCAAAAGTCCTTGATGTCTCAGTTACCATACCTGAACGAAACGACTCTATAAACGATATAAACACAAACATAGAAATTCCTTTGAAGGTAGATAAAATTTATGATTTTATCTCTTATGCCTTGTATAAAAATAAGATCAAATTCAACACAAACGATGAACTTATAAGCGATTTTTCCGTTGGAAACCCAAGTAAAATAGTTATAGACTTTAAATCAGAGCAAATAAGCCCCACAAAAAATATAAGATTTATAAATTCTATTTTTAAACGCTTAGATTTTGGCTCTCACAAGGGCTACTACCGCCTTGTGATTTACCTTGATGGAATTTACACTTATAGCATACAAAAAGACTCCACAGGATATACCATAAATTTGATTTAAGAAATGTTTTGCTATTTCGATGTAGATTAAAATTAAAAATCGTCATTGTCGCACTCACTGCGTAAAAATTGCAAAGATGCGACATTTAACAAAACGCCTAAACCGCCCTACTCCTTAAATTCTTTCTTACTTTTGCATTTAGGGCATTCTAAAAAAGTGCCTTTTTTAAGCTCTTTTACTACTAAATTCTCGCCACAAACTTCGCATTTTTCATCGCTTGGTTTGTATTTGCTTATAAAATTGCATTTTGGATAAGCACTGCAACCATAGAATTTTCCACGCTTTGAAAAGCGTTCTACTATTTCTGCTTTTTTGCAACTTGGACAAGTTATACCTGTGCCACCGCTTTTAGTTTGCGGTTTTTCTTCTTTGCTTTCGCTTTTTAAATTCCTTGAGTATTTACATTTTGGGAAATTTAAACAAGCGATAAACTCGCCAAATCTACCCTTTCTTATCGCAAGCTCACCTCCGCACTGCGGGCAGGTTTCATCTATCTTAGTAAAGGTTTTTTGACTAGCGATTTTACTTTTGCCCTCATCAATTTTTCTCATAAAAGGATAGTAAAACTCTTTTAAAGTTTCTTGCCAATCCGCTTTGTTTTCGGCTATTTCATCAAGGGTATTTTCTAAATTTGAAGTAAATTTACTATCTACTATATCGCTAAAATTTTTCTCTAAAAGCTCAGTTACGCTAAATGCTATTTCGCTTGGGATTAATTGTTTTTTATCGATTTTTACATAATCCCTTGCTGTGAGTATAGAAATAGTCGGTGCATAAGTTGATGGGCGTCCTATGCCTAAGCTTTCAAGTTTTTTTACAAGCCCTGCTTCTGAGTATCTTGATGGTGGCTCTGTAAAGTGAGAATTTGACTCTAAGCTTTGAATTTTCATACTTTGAGCTATTTTTAAATCAGGCAAAATTTTATCCTTGTCAAGTTCGCCATAAACCTTATAATGCCCATCAAATAGCACTTTTCTACCGGATACTTTAAAAACTGCTCTTTTGTTTGCTATAAAAATGTTTTGAGTTTGTGAGATGGCTTCTTTCATTTGACACGCTAAAAAGCGGTTGTAAATAAGCGTATAAAGCCTTAACTCATCCTTGTCTAAAAATTTACTAGCAATTTCTGGGCTAAATTCCAAATTCGTAGGTCTTATAGCCTCGTGTGCTTCTTGAGCACCTTTAGATTTTGTAACATAGACATTTGCCTTACTTGGTAAATACTCTTTACCAAATTTCTTTTCTATAAATTTTCTAGCACTTTCCACGGCTTCTTTGGCTAAATTTAAACTATCCGTTCTCATATAGGTTATAACGCCCATTATACCTTGATGAGTATTTACGCCCTCATAGAGTTTTTGAGCTATTTGCATAGTTTTTTTAGGGTTAAAACCTAGCCTGTTACTAGCACTTTGTTGCAAGGTTGAGGTCATAAAGGGCGGTTGGGCGGCTATTTTTCGCTCTTTATTTTCTATATCTTTTATGGTGTAATCCCCATTTTTGCACTCTTCAAGCACAAGCTTTGCTCTGTCTTTGTTTGTGATACTTAGCTTTTCCATTTTTGTTTTATCAAATTCCACTAATTCAGCTTCTAAGTCCTTAACAAAAACCATATCTATACTAAAATACTCAAGCGGAACAAAGGCTTTTATCTCTCTTTCTCTATCGACTATTATTTTTAAAGCAGCACTTTGCACCCTACCAGCACTAAGTCCTCTTTGAATTTTTTGTCCTAAAAGCGGAGAGAGCTTATAGCCTACTATACGATCAAGCAAACGCCTAGTTTGTTGAGCATTTACGGAATTTATGTCAAGTTTTCTTGGATTTTTTAAGGCATTTTCTATAGCCGTTTTTGTAATCTCGTGAAACACGATTCTAGGCAAGGAATTCTCATCCTTTCCTATAGCCTTTGCTATGTGATAAGCTATAGCCTCACCCTCTCTATCCTCATCCGTTGCAAGATAAATCACACTAGCTTGTTTAGCCTTTGCTTTTAAGTCTTTAACAAGGGCTAAATGATCGCTTGAAATTCTATACTCAGGCACAAACTCATCGTTTTCTATCTTAATGCCAAAGCTTGATTTTGGCAAGTCTCTAATGTGTCCTTTTGAGGCTATGACATCATAATTTTTTCCTAAAAAATTTCCTATGGTTTTGGCTTTTGCTGGTGATTCTACTATAATTAAATTCTTACTCATTTTAAACCCTCGTTAAATAAAAAGCTAAAATTTAGCTAAAAATGCTTGAAATTAGGCTTATAGATTTAATGAATTTAAAATTAAAGCTTTTTTGTTATAATAAAATCTTAAAATTAATTTACAAGAATGGAACCACCTTGCACCAAAGCATTATCGATACTCAAGGGCTGATTGATTTAAAAATTTTACTTGTAGTAGCCTTTTGTCTACTTTTTTCTCCGCACATAGCTAGAATTTTGCGTTTGCCAATTTCTGCTACTGAAATTACACTTGGTGCTTTTATGGCGTATTTTGGTTTCATAGGAAAGAGTGAAAATTTCGAGCTTGTCGCAAATGTGGGCTTTTATTATCTTATGTTTATCGCGGGTATGGAAGTAAATTTAAAATCTTTTTTCAATATGGACAAAGAACTAGCCCGAAAAAGCCTTTTTTACATAATCTTACTTTACACATTTTCATCTTTTATAGTGTGGATTTTTGACTTTGCTGTGGTTTTTGTTTTAATCATCCCTGTTATGAGCGTGGGACTTTTAAGCCTACTTTTTAAAGACTTTGGAAAAGAGTGTTACTGGCTTAACACAGCTATGATAGCAGCTACTTTAGCCGAAGTTGTAAGCATAGTTTTACTAACCATAGCAGGAGCGTTTTTAAGAGAAGAAACAAGCCTTATAGATGTGATTCAAAGCATTTTTTATCTTAATGTCTTTTTAGCGCTTTGTTTGCTTGGTTTTAAAATTTTAAGGGTGATTTTTTGGTGGTATCCACAGCTTAAGCTAATTTTAATGCCAAAAGAGGATAAAAACGAAAAAGATATAAGATTTTGTATGGCTATTTTTATTTTAATCATTCTTGCTATGATTATAACAAGGCTTGAAATAGTGCTTGGTGCTTTTATAGCAGGTTCATTTATAGCTACATTTTTTGACCACAAAAAAGACTTAGAATACAAACTATCAAGCTTTGGACACGGCTTTTTAATACCTATTTTTTTCATTCACATAGGCTCAACCTTTGATTTAAAAATGCTTTTAAATTTAAACATAGTCTTTGATGCGATTTTGCTTATGTTTTTGATGATAATTTTAAGAATTTTATGTGCTAGTGTTTTTGTAAAAAGTTTGGGTTTTAAAAATATGCTTTTGTTCGCACTTAGCCATTCTATGCCCTTAACCTTGCTTATAGCAACTGCTACGCTTGGTTATTCTGGCGGAGTAATTGATTCAAAACTTTACTCATCTTTAATTTTAACTGCTTTATTTGAGGCTGTTTTTGTGATGAGTGCTATTAAATTTATAGCAAATTCTAAGGTTAAATTCTAAGTGAATTTTTATATAATTTTAAAAAATTTTAAGGCAAAAATATGCAAGATTTAATAGCACAAAATGAAAATTCCACCATAGTAGGTTTTTATGAGTTTAAAGCAAAAGAACAAAAAGCTTATCAAAGCGAGGCTGATTTAGAGCGTTTTTTGATAAATACCTTAAAACAACAAGGCTATGAGTATAAGGATTTTACAAGCACAAAAGAGCTTAAGGATAATTTAAAATTCCAGCTTGAAAGGCTTAATAATATAGAATTTTCGGAAAACGAGTGGGAAAGATTTTACAAAATTCACATAATAAATGATGCCTTAGAAATAGAGGATAAAACCAAAATTTTACAAACCGAAAATGAAAGTTTGGTTTTTGAATTTGATAATAGCGAGAAAAAAAATATTTTTCTAATCAATCAAAAAGATATTTTCAAAAACCACTTACAAGTGATTTCTCAATTTGAAAACGAGGGCTTGGCTAAAAACCGCTACGATGTTAGTATTTTAGTAAATGGACTTCCGCTAGTTCATATAGAGCTTAAAAAAAGAGGTGTTGATATAAAAGAAGCTTTTAATCAAATAAAACGCTATCAAAATGAAAGCTTTACGGCAAATGACGCACTTTTTGGTTTTGTTCAAATTTTCATCATTTCAAACGGCACTTTTACAAAGTATTATTCAAATTCAAAAAGAAAAGATCTAAAATCACTTAATGACAATTACGCCTTTTGTATAAGCTTTAGCGACGCAAAAAACAACAAAATAGACGACTTAGAAGACTTTACAAAAACTTTTTTAACCAAAAGAACCCTGCTTAACATACTTACAAAATACTGCGTTTTCAATACCAATAAAGAGCTTTTAATAATGAGACCTTATCAAATCGCAGCAAGTGAAAAAATACTAGATAAAATCAAAATTTCGCATAATTATAAATTTTATGGTAGCACAAAAGCAGGTGGCTTTATATGGCATAGCACGGGCAGTGGCAAGACCTTGACATCTTTTAAAACAGCCATACTTGCTACTAAGTTAGATTATATTTACAAGGTGCTTTTTGTCGTGGATAGAAAGGATTTAGACTATCAAACACAAAAAGAATATGATAGTTTTGAAAAAGATAGTGCAAATTCCACGCTTAACACAACAGAGCTTAAAAAACGCCTTGAAAGCAAAAATGACAAAATTTTAATCACCACCATACAAAAACTTTCCAAATTCATAGATAAATACGAAAATTCCGCAGTTTTTAACGAAGAGATAGTTTTTGTTTTCGATGAATGCCACAGAAGTCAGTTTGGCACAATGCACGAGCAAATTATTAAAAAATTTAAAAAATACTACATTTTTGGCTTTACTGGAACGCCTATTTTTGAAGCAAATGCCGATAAAAACTACACACTTGATGAAAAAAGTAAAAATGCAACTTTTAAAACCACGCAAAGCGTTTTTGGCGACTGCTTGCACTCTTATACCATACTAAATGCCATAAATGACAAAAATGTCCTGCCTTTTCATATTTCTTACATTTCTACTATGAAGTTAAAAGGTGTAAAAGATGAAAAAATTTCAGCCATAAACACAAAAGAAAGTCTTATGAGTAGCGAAAGAATAAGCCTTATAACAAGCTATATCTTAGAAAATTTTGACAAGCATACCAAAAGAACAGTAGCTTATAAAATCGAAGAAAAAAGGACAAGGGGCTTTAATGCCATTTTTGCAACTGATAGCGTTGATAGTGCTAAAAAGTATTATAAAGAGTTTAAAACCAAACTTCAAAACAGCAAAAACCCACTTAAAATAGCTATAATCTACTCCTACGGACAAAATGAGGATTTAGATGATCCTTGCAAAGATGAAATAAGCGCAAAAGAGTTTTTAAACTTAGCTATTAAGGATTATAATGGCTATTTTAATAGCAATTTTTCCTTAGAAAAATTTGATAATTATTACAAAGATGTATCATCTAGGGTAAAGAAAAAAGAAATTGATTTATTAATCGTTGTAAATATGTTTTTAACAGGCTTTGACTCAAAAACCTTAAACACGCTTTATGTGGATAAAAATTTGCAGTATCATTCGCTTTTACAAGCCTACTCACGCACAAATAGAATTTTAAACGAGCAAAAAATTTGTGGAAATATAATCTGCTTTAGAGACCTTGAAAAAGACACTAACGAAAGTTTGCAAATGTTTGGTGCTGAAAAACCAGAAAGCATAGTTTTGCTTGGAAATTTTGAAGAGTATTTTAAGCCTTATTGTGAAAAAGTAGAGCTTTTAAAAGAACATTTTTCCTTTGAAAATTTAAAAAATTTAAACCTAAAAGAGCAGAAAGAATTTATAAAACTTTTTGGAGAAATTTTAAAACTTGAAAATATCTTAAGCGTTTTTGATGACTTTGAAGGTAAAAATTTGTTAAAAGGCATATGTAAGCAAGATTATCAAAGCTATTATTTAGAACTTTACAAGAGCTTAAAACAAAGCAAAGAAAAAGAAAACATAAATGAAGACTTAGTTTTTGAAATAGAGCTTATAAAGCAAAATGACATTAATTATGACTTTATATTATTTTTACTTGAAAAATACCACAAAAATAAAAACAAAGAGCTTAAAGAAAGCATAACAAAAAGCCTTGACTCAAGCCCTAGTTTAAGGGACAAAAAAGAGCTTATTGAAGAATTTTTAAACCACATAGATAACAACAAAAATACGAATTTTCAAAGCCTTTTTGAAAACTATATGCAAGAAAAAATGCAAAATGAACTTCAAAATTTGATAGAAACCGAGAATTTCCAAGAGCAAAAAACAAAAGAGTATTTAGAAGATGCCTTTGAATTTGGCGTTTTAAAAACCCATGGAGAACAATTTCAAAACATCTTGCCAAAAGAAAATATCTTTGCTAAAAACAGAGACAAAACAAAAACAATTAACGCCATTTCAAAAATCAAAGCATTTTTTGAAAAATTTAAAAATTTTATGCGAAAGGATGATGAATAATCGTCATTGCGAACCCCCACTCCGTCATTGCGAGGGAGCACAGCGACCGAAGCAATCTATAACATGGATTGCCACGAGGCTTACGCCTCTCGCAATGACGAAAACAACAAAAAGGAGCAAGAAAATGAATAAAATAGAAAAACTTATACAAGAGCTTTGCCCTCACGGCGTGGAGTTTAAACCTATTAGCTCTCTAATTACACGCGTAAAAACAAAAGTTAAAGACAAAGACAATATAAAGGTTTATAGCGTAAGTAATTCTTTGGGATTAATAGAATCTAGCGAATTTAGA
>Cebus_capucinus_imitator_PRJNA485217_SSR105__coassemble_399_pt1 | contig 19383 bp, 26 predicted proteins | sample Cebus_capucinus_imitator_PRJNA485217_SSR105__metabat2_low_PE_008 | metagenome-assembled genome bin Cebus_capucinus_imitator_PRJNA485217_SSR105 | reverse complement strand
CTAATCATTTCACCCATAGCCGCTATTAAAAACGCCCCACTACCACAAGCAGCATCTAGCACCCTATCATTATGCGTAACCCCTGCTATGCGATACATTAAAGTAACGATATGATTAGGAGTGAAAACCTGTCCGTAGTCTGGCTTTTTAGGCAAGTAGCGATTAAATTCATTAAAAAATATCATCATAACATCTTCACCATTCCAATCATCAGAACTAATGAATTGTGAAATTTTTATGACATTATCTATAAACTCACTCATAGCAAGGCTATCATTTTCTTTATCGCAAGTGATTTTTTCGTATTGCTCTTTGATAATCTTTAGCTTTTCATTTGTCTTTAGCTCCTCGCTATATGAAGATTCTAAAATTTTTATAATTCGTTGCTTTAGCTCTAAAAAACTAAAATCTTTAAATTTTTCTAATTTTGCTCCCTTTTTATGTGCGACTAAGGCACAAGCGGTAAATATCATTCTGTGTCTTAAATCTTGCATTATAAATTTATGATGCAAAAGCTCGTTAATAGCGATAGTGCAAGATTGAATAGTATCTATATCAATAGGGACGCGGTTTATAAATTTAAGATAGTAGTTTTTATTAAGCAGGGTATTTACATCTATGATTTGCTTTTTAGAATCTGTATAGACAAGGGTATCAGTGCCATTATATAAAATGCCTAGAACTTTATTATATTTTTTCTTTGTGATGTCAATGTATTTAAAAAGCTGATTCTTTTCTTTTTCTAAAAGCTCTTTGTCTCCAGCCTTTGTCTCTAGGATAATCGCAGTTTGACTTCTATCATTTGGCAGATACCAGCCATCAGGCTTATAGCTTATGCCTTTAAAATAATTGCTATCAAGCTGATTAAAGGTAGTAAGCTGTCCTGTGCCAGACTTTGCATCACTACTATCATAAAAGCCTAGGATCTTCCTTGCCTCATCTCTTATTATGTCTTCGCTAGTCAATATTTTACCTTTAATTTTATTTAAAATGTGATTTTACTAAATTTAAACTTAAATTTAAAACATTCTCACTCTCCTTTAGGTAAGCACTTAGCTTATTTTCCGTATTGATTTTTTTAAATGACTTTTTATAGTTTCAAAAATTTTAAAAACAAAGCCTTGTAGTTTGGGCTATAAAAGATGGCATTGAATGTGCTTTTAAGATAAATGAAAGCTTGGCTTAACTTTAGTTAATTTATGATTATTTTAAATTTTCATAAACCTTTTGTATTAGAGTCTTTTTATCCTTACTCTCAAATATCAAACTTGCAAATTCAAAATTATGTCTATTTGCTTCTATGATATTTTTAATTAACTCTTTTTGATAGTGCTCGCTTGCCTTGCCACGGCCTAAAGCCCTATGACAAGTAGGGCATAATTTAGTTAAATTTTCTATAACATCTAGTTCTTTTTCTTTACCAACTGAAACGAAATGATGAATTTCAGTGTAATACTTTTTGGGAAATTTCCTAAGTAAAAAACTTCTATCTGCTATATTGTATTTATTTTTACAGGCAGCACATTCATCTTTTGTTTGATATCTTATGATTTGTGTTATGTTGATGTTTCTTTTAAAATCATCCCTGCTATCTTCATCAAATTTTAACTCTTTTCTAAGATTGTTGATATCCCTTTGTGTTAAATCATTATCCAAAATACGAGTAGAGTAAAAATTAATACGCTCTAAAAAACTATTTTTATTAAACTCTGGTGCTTTGCAAACAAAATTATAATATCCATTATTACTATCTGTGTAATCGATATCAAATTTTCTCTTTATAATTTCTGCCTTATAAACACTCATAAGCCCCATTTTTTCCAAATACCAATATAAATTTATCCTTAATTGCGTATTTCTACGATTTTCACCGCAAATATACTGAGCTTGCAAATCTCTAAAATTTATATTTAAAACATTTATAGATAGACCTATATTATCTAAAAACAAACTTATCCTTTTTAACTCTGAAATACTATTATAAAAATAATCCTGTGCCAATAATGCCCTTGTAGTATCAATACTTCCTCTTAACTCAAAAAATGCTCTTGTAAATTTTTGTCTCTCCTGCAGGGCTTTGTTATTGCTTGTAAAATCACTTAATAAAATTTTAGTATAAAGTCTAGCAAAAAATTGGTCTTGATTTAACTTTAAATCATTTTCCAAAACAAATACAAATTCTGCTTTTTTTATATTTTTATTAGTATTAATATGCCAATTAGGAATTTCGCTTTGCAAATTTAACTGCTTTAAATAATCAATCTTACTCTCGTTATAAAAAGCTTCATCAGGCAAAAAAGATGATCTTTTGTATGTAGATAAAGTATATATAAGAGTATTATCATCGCTAAAACAATACCTGCCATAAAAAGCACCTAGTAAAAACGGCATTTGCTCTTTTAAACTCAAAAAATCAGATACTTTTAAATAATTCAAAGCTTGTCCTTATTTAATATTATCTGTTAATTTTATAAAAAATAAAGAAAATATACAATAAAATCGAGGGATAAAAAACTCATCCCTCAGGAATAACAATGTATAGAATTTTAGATTTATTTTGCGGTGCTGGTGGCTTTTCATATGGGCTAGAGCAAAATAAAAATTTTAAAACCCTTATAGGTCTTGACTTTGAAAAATCAGCCATAGAGACATTTAAATATAATTTTAATCAAGCAGTTGGAATTTGTGGAGATATAACAAATAAAGATGTTAAAAATAAGATTATAAACCTAGCAAAAGAGCTAAAAATAAATATGATAATAGGCGGTCCTCCTTGTCAAGGATTTAGTCTAAAGGGTAAAAAATTAGGACTTAAAGACGAGAGAAATTTTTTATTTTTAGAGTATTTAGAGCTAGTAGAAAAGATAAAACCTGAAATTTTTATAATAGAAAATGTAAAAAACTTATATAACGCAGTAAATGGATATTTTAAAGAAGAAATTACAAAAAAAATTAAAAATATGGGTTATGTGGTAAATTGTAAAATTTTAAATGCAAAAGATTATGGTGTGCCACAAAACAGAGAAAGAGTATTTTTTATAGCACATAAGGAGCTGTTTTTAGATTTTCCAAAAGAAAATAATGCCTTTATTAGCGTAAGGGATGCTATTGGCGATCTTAACTATCTAAAAAGTGCGCAAGGAGCGATAGAGACAAAATACAAGCTAAAAGCACAAAGTGATTATCAAAAAATGATGAGAGCAGATAAATTGCAATATCACATAGCCTCTAATCACTCAAAATCAGCGATAAATAAATTAAAAATGATCCCACCAGAATGTGGCAAGGAATTTTTACCACAACATTTACACGGAAAGCAAAAATTCTCTACCACTTGGGGCAGATTAGTTTGGGATGATGTTAGCCCTACGATAGACACGAGATTTGACACTCCAAGTAACGGCAAAAATTCTCATCCTGTGCTAAATAGAGCTATTACGCCAAGAGAAGCAGCTAGGATTCAAAGCTTTAATGATAGATTTTATTTTAAAGGGACAAAAACCCAAGTATGCAAACAGATAGGAAACGCGGTCCCACCACTTTTAGCTAAGGCATTAGCAGATAGCATTATAAATCAAATAAATATAGATAAATATATAGGAGAAAATTTTACTATCTATAACTCAAACGCCTACTCTTTGATAGAAAGCTTTATAAAGCAAGGCATTAAGGTTAATCACATAATAACAGATCCGCCCTATAACATCTCAAAAAGCAATAACTTTTCTACTATGAATAGTGCAAAACGCCAGGGAGTTGATTTTGGAGAGTGGGATAAGGATTTTGACCTTTTTAGTTGGATAAAAAGCTATTGTAAAATTTTAGATAAAAATGGCTCTTTTATAATTTTTTGCTCTTATAAATTTTTAAGTCATATTTGCGATACGCTTGAAAATAGCGATTGTGCGGTAAAAGATATTTTAATATGGCAAAAGACCAATCCAATGCCTAGAAATACAGACAGAAGATATGTTCAAGATATGGAATTTGCTATATGGGCAGTAAAAAATGGTGCAAAGTGGATTTTTAATAAGCCAAATAATAAAAAATACCTACGCGCTATATACACAGCTCCTGTTGTTAGTGGCTCTGAAAGGACCACGCACCCTACGCAAAAAAGCTTAAAAGTAATGCAAGAGATAATAAAAATACACACAAATAAAAACGATCTTATATTAGATCCATTTATGGGAAGTGGTAGCACTGGCGTAGCCGCTATTAGCAATGGTAGAAAATTTTTAGGAGTTGAGTTAGATAAAAAATTTTACAATATAGCATTAGATAGATTAAATAAACAACCAAAATAAAAAAGTGTTATTGATTAAACTTAATACCCTTAAAGGCTATAAAATTTTAGTGCTAATTTCATTACAAAAAATATTTTAAAATTTCAAAGAACTCTCACAATTTTAAAAAACGTTTAACTCTCCTTTTGGTTAGTACTTAGCTTATTTTCTGTATTGACATTTTTAAATGACTTTTTATAGTTTCAAAAATTTTAAAGGAGAAAAGATAAGATTTTTTAAATTTATGCTCTTTTTGGCTATTTTTAGCCTTGTAAATGTTAACGAAGCAATGTATTTTATGCAGCAAGATAGCGATGTGGTAAGTAAAATCTCTTACGGAAATAACGAAAAAAGCTGATGTTTTATTAAATATCTTTTGAAAAAACCCTAAGGCTTTGTTTGCTTTTTGCTTCACTTTTGATTTTTTAAGAGATTTATTTTGAATAATTCTTAAACCATTTTTTATAACTTGTAGAATTTGTTAATCTGAAATTTTAGTATTTAAAAAGTGGTGCGGATGAAAGGACTTGAACCTTCACGCATTGCTGCACCAGATCCTAAGTCTGGCGTGTCTGCCAATTTCACCACATCCGCAAAAAATGGTGCGCCCAAGAGGATTCGAACCTCTGGCCTACGGCTTAGAAGGCCGTTGCTCTATCCAGCTGAGCTATGAACGCATAAATTCAGGTGGTGCGCCCGGTAGGAATCGAACCCACAACCTACAGATCCGAAGTCTGTCGCTCTATCCAGTTGAGCTACGAGCGCTCAATGGGGTGAGTGATGGGAATCGAACCCACGACCCTCAGGACCACAATCTGATGCTCTAACCGACTGAGCTACACTCACCATTTTTATAAATTTATAAAAAATGGTCGGGGTGAAAAGATTCGAACTTTCGGCCCCCTGGTCCCAAACCAGGTGCGCTAACCAGACTGCGCTACACCCCGACTAAATTAAAGGGCATATTTTACAAAAAAAAAGCTTTAAAGTCAAGGAATTTCGTTTCTTATTCTTAAAAAAATAGGAAAACGAGGCAAAGAATTTTTAGTATATCCGCTAAATTTATAAGTTATAGTAGAGCCCAAAGGGGGCGGATTTTGCCTATCTTTATCCTTTAAACCACTGCCTATTTTTATAATCTTTTCATTTGGCATTTTACAAAGTAAAGAGCCAACCTTGCCCTCAAATTTACCCTTGCCCTTTGTGTATCCAACAACTTCGCACTCCGCATCTTCAAAGGGCTTTAACTTAAAATCTTCCTTACTTCTGCCTTTATAATAAATATTTAAATTCTTTCTAAGCACTATGCCCTCGCCTTTTTCTTGCACTATATTTGTATAAAATTTCTTTAAATTCTCATAATTTTTAACCTTAAAATGCGGGATTATTTTTAGCTTAGAATTTGGATTTTTTTGTAAATATTGCTCTAAAATCGCAAGTCTATTCTCAAGGCTACAAGCGCTAAGTTTAAACTCCTCGCAAGCATTTGGCACATCAAAAACATTAAAACTTACACTTTGCCAAAGCTCATTTTCTAACTCGCCACTTCTAATGAGTGCTGAAATTTCATCAAATTTCATTCTAGCTATAAAAAACTCGCCATCTAAGTCAAAGGGCGGAAAATTTTGAATAAAACTTAAAGGCACATTTATTTTATAATCCTGCCTTGTTTTAAATTCTTTTCCATTCCAAATTCCACGCACTCCATCAAGCTTTTCACTCATTAAATACTCGTTAAAATCTTTGTTTTGAAATTCTTTTTCATCAAATTTACTAAGTAGCAAAATTTCACTCCCAAAGGCAAAACACGCAAAAAGCATTATAAAAACGACTTTCATTTATATACCTTTTAAATTATTTTAGAAATTTAGCCAAAAATACTTGAAATTAAAATTTAAACATTGATAAATTTTAAGTAGTTTCAAGGGCTTTAAAGCCCTTGAAATTTATAAGCCAACTGCACTTAGAGTTTTGTATTTACTCATATAAATTTGAGCTTCGATTTTTCTCATAGTATCAAGTGCTACTTGCACCACGATAAGCACTGAAGTTCCACCAAAATAAAAAGGCACTCCCATAAATTTAACCAAAACCCAAGGTAATGTTGCCACAAGTCCTAAATAAATAGAACCTGACAAAGTCAAGCGAGAAGCTACTTCGTTAAGATAATGAGAAGTCCCCTCACCTGGTCTAATGCCCGGTATAAAGCCACCTTGTTTTTTGAGATTTTCAGCTATATCTTTAGCATTAAAGACTATGGAAGAATAAAAATAAGCAAAGAAAATCACAAATAAAAAGGTTAAAATATGAAAAAAATACCCGTTTGGATTTAAAAAGTCATTAATACTTTGCAAATACGGATTTGTGCTAGTTTGCAAAATAGTAGTTGGAAACATCAAAATAGCACTAGCAAAAATAGGCGGTATAACCCCGCTTAAATTTAGCTTTATAGGGATGTAGTTCATAATGCGTTTGTTTTGATTTTGCATAACCACCTTGCGAGAATAAGAGATAGGAATTCTACGCTCTCCAAGCTCCACATATATAATAACCCCTATTGTAAGTAGGATTAAAACTAAAATCGCAAAGGCTGTTAGAAAATTCATTTCACCAGAATTTATCTGCCCTACTGAGTTATAAATGGCTGATGGTATGGCTGAGACTATACCTGCAAAGATTATAAGTGAGATACCATTTCCTACGCCTTTTTGGGTGATTTGCTCTCCAAGCCACATTAAAAGCATAGTTCCAGCAAGCATAGAGATAGCACAAAGAGCTATAAAGACATTTAAATCCTCTACCATTATAGCACCTGCACCACCTTGCCCCCTTAGACTTTGTAAACCTATAGCCACTCCGATGCTTTGTATCAAAGTAATCACTATGGTCGCATAACGAATAATTTGCATATATTTTTGCATACTATCGCGTTCTTTTTTCATTTTGCCTATATTTGGAAAAGTAGCCGCCAAAAGCTCCATAATAATCGAAGCTGTAATGTAAGGCATAATCCCTAAAGAAATAATAGAAAAGCGTTCAGCCGCTCCACCACTAAAAATATTAAACATACCCAAGGCATTATTTTGATTACTATTAAAAAATTCCGCAATCACATCAGCATTGACGCCGGGAACTGGCACATAAGCCAAAACCCTATAAGCAAATAAAAATGCCAAGGTGATTAAAATCTTATTCGTCAATGCTCTATTCATTATTTTAATCCGGTGACGCTGATGTTCTCGTCTTTAATTTTAGAAGCTAAATTTTTTGCACTAGCACCGATTAGCTTAATTTTGCTAACTGATTTTGAAATTTTATGCACACTTTTAATGCTTTCAAAATTTATTTCGCTAAGCTCTTTTATAGCTGTGATTTTTTCTACATTTATAACATAAGGTTTTACAAATTTAGAAGTAAAACCAACTTTTGGTAAGCGTCTTTGAAGTGGCTGTTGTCCGCCCTCAAAACCTCTTTTCTCGTTATAACCCTTTCTTGCAGTTTGACCCTTACCACCTTTGGTAGAGGTTTTTCCCATACCGCTTCCTTGTCCGCGTCCTATTCTTTTGGTTTTATGAGTAGAACCTGCTGCTTTTTGTAAATTCATCATTTATCCTTTTAGCATTGTCAAAGCTTTGATTGTAGCACGAACTACATTAGCTGAATTATTTGAGCCTAAAGACTTAGTTAAAATATCTTTGATACCCGCAAGCTCCACGATAGGACGAGTAGAACCACCTGCGATAACGCCCGTTCCTTCGCTAGCTGGTTTAAGTAAAATTCTACTTGAGTTATATTTTACTTCTATATCGTGAGCTATGGTTGAACCCTTAGTTTTCACCTCGACTATATTTTTAAAAGCATCATCAACTGCTTTGCGTATAGCATCAGGAACTTCCTTAGCCTTGCCGTATCCAACACCTACTAAACCTTTGCGGTTGCCTATTATAACCAAAGCAGTAAATCTAAATCTCCTACCGCCCTTTACAACCTTAGTAACCCTGCCAATATCAACTATTACTTCTTCAAATTCTTCTCTATTATATTTTTCCATAAATTCCCCTTACAAGCTAATGCCGTTTTCTCTTAAAGACTCAGCTAATGCTGCGATAACGCCGTGATAAACATAGCCATTTCTGTCAAAAACAGCTTTTTCAATTTTTTTGGCTTTTAGAATTTTAGCAAATTCAGCGGCTATTTTTTTAGCACCTTCTTTGTTTGCTTTAACGCCTATTTTATTTCCATCAATAGCTGCTAAGGTATTAGCTTTTACATCGTCAATTGCTTGGATATATAGAGTTTTGTTTGATTTAAACACAGAAATTCTAGGTGTAGTTTCACAACCTGAAATTTTTGCTCTAATTCTTTTTTTTCTTTTAATTCTTAAAATTAGTTTTCTTTTTAATATATTTGCTCTCATATTCTACCCTTATTTTTTAGATGTCTTACCAGCTTTTCTGATAATGCGTTCATCAGAATACTTAACGCCTTTACCTTTATACGGCTCAGGTGGTCTAAATTCACGGATTTGAGCAGCAACTTGTCCTACGACTTGTTTATCACTTCCTTTAACTATAACATTGTTTTTATCTACTGAAATTTCAATTCCTTCTGGAATTTCGTAGTTAATAGGATGAGAAAAACCGAGACTTAACTCCAAAATTTTACCTTTTAAAGTAGCTTTATAACCCACACCATTAATTTCAAGAGTTTTTGAAAAACCTTGAGTTAAGCCAACTACAACATTGTAAGCTAAGGCTCTGTAAGTTCCCCAATAAGCCCTACTTTGTCTATCATCGCCTTTTGGAGAAAAAATAATGCTATTATCTTTAATCTCAACATTTACATTTGCTTTTGTATCCAGTTCTTTTGCTAAATTTCCTTTTTTAAATTTAAGCAAATTTCCCTCTAATTTTACTTCTACTCCTGCTGGAATAGAAATCGGTTGCTTACCTATACGAGACATATTTTTTCCTTTTTATTTGTCTAGGATATTTCTACTTTTTTAAAGAATGCATACCCAATGCCATAAAAAGCAGATTTTACCAAATGGTACATAAAATTTCGCCACCAACACCAGCTTTATAGGCTTCATCATTTGATAAAACCCCACGACTTGTGCTAACAACTATAGTACCATAACCATTTTTAAAACGCTTAATTTCATCTTTTCCTTGATAAACACGACGCCCAGGCTTAGAAATTCTTTTAAGCTCATTAATAGCACTTTTGCCTTTCTCATCGTATTTTAAGACTACATTGATGAATTTCTTTTTATCTTCTTCTACAACATTAAAGCTTTCAATATAGCCCTTAGCTTGAAAAATTCCAACCAAGGCTTCTACAACTTTAGAATGCAGAAGTTTAGTCGTTTCAAGCTTTCTCATTCCTGCGTTTCTAATACGAGTGAGCGAATCTGAAATTATATCATTTATCATATTTTATCCTTACCAACTTGCTTTTTTAAGACCAGGAATCAAACCCTCATTGCCCATTTTTCTAAGACAAACCCTGCAAATTCCAAAATCCCTATAAACAGAATGTGGGCGACCACAAATTTGACATCTTGTGTAACCTCTAACTTTAAATTTAGGCTTTCTGGCTGCCTTTGCTATCATTGATTTTTTAGCCATATTATTTTCCTTTTGCGAAAGGCACACCAATAAGTTCTAACAATTTTTGTGCCTGTTTATCATTTTGTGCTGTGGTGACTATAGAAATATTCATTCCGTGAGTTCTTAAAATTTTATCATACTCAACTTCTGGAAACATAAGCTGTTCGTCAAGTCCGAAATTATAATTTCCTCTTCCATCAAAGCCATTTTTATTTAAACCCCTAAAATCCTTAACCCTTGGTAGAGCTATAGAAATTAGCTTATCAAGAAAGGCAAACATATTATCTTTTCTTAAAGTTACCATAACGCCAACAGGAAAGCCATCTCTAACCTTAAAACCAGCTACTGATTTTTTAGCCTTAGTAATTAAAGCTTTTTGACCTGCTATTAAAGAAATAGTATCTGCAATATTTTGCAAAACCTTTTGATCCTTTGCAAGCTCACCAGCTCCAACACTGATAACAACTTTTTCAATCGCAGGTATAAGCATAGGATTTTTGATATCAAATTCTTTAACCAATGCAGGTTTTATGCTTTGATTATATTTTTCTTTTAATCTCATCATCGCTTACTCCTGAATTTTCGCAACATTTGAAATATCCATAGGCATTTCTTTATTTACAAAACCACCATTTGGATTTTTCTCACTAGGTTTAATAGCCTTTTTAGCTATCTTACAACCTTCTACTACAACTTGTCCTTTTTTAGGATAAACGGCTAGAATTTTACCTGTTTTACCCTTATCATCACCAGTGATAATTTTAACGCTATCACCCTTTTTAATCTTAAATTTAACAGCCATTATAACACCTCCGGTGCTAGTGAAACGATTTTCATAAAGCCACCATATCTAACTTCTCTGCCAACAGGACCAAAAATACGAGTTCCTATAGGCTCTCTTTTGCTATCAAGTATAACAGCAGCGTTTTCATCAAAGCGTATCAAAGAGCCATTATCTCTGTGAATTTCTTTTTTAGTGCGAACGATAACTGCTTTTACTACTTGACCTTTTTTAACCTTACCATTTGGTAAAGCTTTTTTAACTGATGCAACTATCACATCACCAATAGTAGCATATCTTCTTTTGCTACCACCTAAAACCTTTATACACATTAATTCTTTTGCACCGCTATTATCAGCAACTGCAAGTCTAGTAAAACTTTGAATCATTACTCAACTCCTGTAGCTAACACAGATTTTAAGCGAAATGACTTTCTTTTTGAAATAGGTCTGCACTCTACTGCTATCACAGTATCTCCAACCTTAGCCACATTTTGCTCATCGTGAATTAGGTATTTTTTAAAGCGTTTAACAATTTTTCTATATCTTGGATGAACAACCTTTCTTTCAACCAAAACACTAGCTGTTTTTTCGCCAGCAATTTTTACAACAACGCCTTGAATTTCTCTTTTAAATGCCATAATCTATCCTTGTTTTAAAGCTGTGATTGCTGTATTGATTCTAGCAATATCTTTTTTAACTACACTAATTTCTTTAGGATTAGTAAGTTGCATTGTTTTTAGCTTTTGTTTTAAAGTGAATAAAAGCACCTTTTTCTCTTTTAGCATTGTTGCAAGCTCAGCTGCTGTTTTATCTTTAATCTCAGTATATTTCATTTTGGCTCTCTCTTGTAACAAACTTAGTTTTAAATGGCAATTTATGCATAGCTAAGCTTAAAGCTTCTCTAGCCATTTCTTCGCTTACACCAGCCATTTCATAAATAATGCGTCCAGGCTTAATATTCATAACCCATTCTTCAACTCCGCCCTTACCTTTACCCATACGAGTTTCTAAAGGTTTTTTAGTCAAAGGTTTATCAGGGAAAACCCTAATCCAAGTCTTACCTTGTCTTTTAACAAAACGAGTTAAAGCGATACGAGCTGCTTCTATTTGGCGAGAATTTATACGCCCAGCTTCAGTTGCTTTTAGAGCAAATTCACCAAAGCTAAATTCTGTTCCTCTATTAGCATAACCTCTGTTACGCCCTTTCATCATTTTGCGAAATTTTGTTCTTTTTGGCATTAACATAGTTATTTACTCCTTCTTGTGCGTCTTGGCTTTTTAGCTGGAGCTGCTTCTTCTGTTTTTTCAGCTTGAATTCCCTTTTGTAAAACCTCACCTTTAAAAATCCAAACTTTAACGCCTATATTTCCATAAGTTGTTCTTGCTTCAGCAAAACCATAATCAATCTTAGCTCTTAAAGTATGCAAAGGCACACGCCCTTCTAAATACCATTCAGTTCTTGCCATTTCAGCTCCACCTAAACGACCAGAAACTGAAACTTTAATCCCCTTAGCACCAGCCTTTTGAGCACCTTGTATTACTTTTTTCATAGCTCTTCTAAAGGCTATCCTTTTTTCAAGTTGAGTCGCAACGCTTTCAGCTGCAAGCTGAGCTGAAGAACCTGCTTTTCTTTCTTCTTTTATGTTGATATTTACATCTTTGTTTATTAAATCTTGTAATTCTTTTCTTAGATTATCAACATCGCTACCTTTTTTACCTATGATAATGCCAGGTCTTGCTGCGACAACGGTTACGCGAAGTTTTTTAGCTGTTCTTTCTACGAGAATTTGAGAAATTCCAGCATAGTAAAGCTTTCTTTTCAAAAAAGCTCTAATTTTATAATCTTCGCCTATATTTTCTACTAAATTTGCTTTAGCTGGAAACCATCTTGATTCCCAATTTCTGTTAATTCCTAGTCTTAGACCAATTGGATTTACTTTTTGTCCCATTAGCTTTCCTTTTTCGCTGTTGCTTTTTTAGCACTTGTTTTTTTCGCTGGAGTTTTTTCAGATACTTTAGCTACTGATTTTTGTTTTTTTGAAGTCTCAATATCTATTTTGCTTACTTCTACCAAAATATGAGAAGTAGGCTTTCTAATGCGACTTGCACTCCCTCTAGCTCTTGGTCTAAATCTTTTTAAAACAGCACCCGCATCAACCCTACAACTTTTAACAATAACTTCATTTGCTTCAAAGCCACCATTTGCTACCGCACTTGAAATAGCATTAGCTATAAATTTAGCACCCTTATTTGGCATAAATTTTAAACTAGCCATTGCAAGTTCAGCATTCATACCTTGAACTTCTCTTGCTATAAGTCTTGCTTTAGTAGGAGAAAGTCTAATAAATTTAATCAATGCTTTACTCATTATCCTGCCCCCTTACTTGCCTATTTTCTTTTGCACAGAGCCTTTATGCCCTTTAAATGTGCGAGTTGGTGCAAATTCACCTAGTTTATAGCCTATATGATTTTCGGTTATATAAACTGGTATGAAACTTTTGCCATTATGAACATTAAATGTAAGTCCTATCATATCAGGTATAATGGTACTTCTTCTTGACCAAGTTTTAATAGGCTTGTTATCATTGGCATTTTTAGCAGCGATAACTTTTTTCATAACATGATCATCAACAAAAGGACCTTTTTTTAGTGATCTAGCCATATTATTTTCCTTTTCTTCTTGAAATTATAAGCTTATCGCTTGCCTTTTTACGACGAGTTTTAGCACCCTTAGTTGGTTTGCCCCAAGGTGTAACAGGATGGCGACCTGAATTTTTCTTACCTTCACCACCACCGTGTGGGTGATCAACTGGGTTCATAGCAGAACCTCTAGTTTGTGGGCGAATTCCTCTGTATCTATTACGACCCGCTTTACCTATGGTGATGTTAGCAAATTCTTCATTTCCAACCTCGCCTATGCTTGCCATACATTCAGCCAAAACCTGTCTCATTTCACCACTTGCAAGTCTTAGGATAACATATTTTTCTTCTTTACCCATAAGCTGTGCGTAAGAACCGGCTGAGCGTATCATTTGACCGCCTTTGCCTGGTTTAAGCTCTATATTATGAACTATAGTTCCCACAGGGATACTTTTAAGCTTCATAGCATTTCCTGGTTTTATGTCAAGCCCACTTTCAGCAGCAGCTACTATATCGCCTACATTTAAACCTTTTGGTTGAATGATATATCTTTTTTCTCCATCTTTATATGAAATTAAAGCTATACGGCAGTTTCTATAAGGATCATACTCAATAGCTTCTACCTTGCCTTCTATGCCAAATTTACGGCGTTTAAAGTCTATTATACGATAAAGTTTTTTAGCTCCTGCTTGTTTATGGCGGCTAGTAATGCGTCCATAGCTGTTTCTTCCAGCACTAGCTGGTAATTTTATAAGCAAAGAACGAACACTAGGTTTTGCAGTGATATCATCACTACTTATTCCTGTCATATATCTTCTACTTGGAGTATAGGGTTTGTAAGTTTTAATCGCCATATTATGCCTCCATATTTTCTAAGCTAACACCCTCAGGTAGCTTAACATAGAATTTTTTATAATCATTTCTTTGACCCAAACGACCTCTAAAACGCTTAACTTTTCCATCCATTCTTAAAGAATTTATGCTTTTTGGAGTAACACCAAAATACTCTTTTAAAACTGATTTTAAGCTAGTTTTAGTCATTTTTGGTGAAGTTTGGATAACTACGACACCTTGTTCTTGCAAATTTAAACTTTTTTCAGTGTAAAGTATAGTTTTTATATCAGTAATATCTGCCATAATCATCCTTCTTTTGTAATAGATTCTAATGCTGATTTTTCTATTATCACAGCATTAAACACAGATACTAAATAAGCATTTACTTCGCTTATATCAACAACATAAGAATTTGCTAAATTTCTATAAGCTAAAAGCGTTTTTTCATCTAGTGAATCCTTAACGATTAAAATATCTTTAACGCCAAGTTTTTTAATGAAAGCTTTAGCATCTTTTGTTTTGCCACTTTCAATAGCTAAAGAATCCGTAGTATATAAAGCACCTTTTATAGCCTTATCAGCCAAAGCTCTTTCAAGGGCTAATCTTTTTTGCTTTTTATTAACTTTTTGGAAATAATTTCTCTCATTTGTAGGACCAAAAGCCACAGCACCGCCTACCCAAACATTTGTTCTAGTAGAACCTGCTCTTGCTCCGCCTCTTCCTTTTTGCCTCCAAGGTTTTTTACCTCCGCCACTTACTTCACTTCTGCCCTTAGTATGAGCTGTATTTGCTCTAAGACTTGCAAGATAAGATTTTACATACAAATAAAGATTATGCGGATTTACTTCTTCGTATTTTGAAGGCAAATCAAGCTCTCCAGCTTTTTCAAGTTTATCGTTTAAAATGGTTACCTTACTCATTTTGAAATCCTTATTCTACCCATAGCACCATTGTATCCTGGCACCGCTCCTTTAAGCACTAAAATTTTATTATCAACATCATAAGATATAACTTCATTTTTAACGCTTACTTTTGTGTTTCCATAATGTCCTGCCATTTTCATACCTGGCTGAACGCGACCTGGCCACTCTCTGTTACCAATAGAGCCGTGGCGTCTGTGAAATCTCGAACCGTGACTTGCAGGACCACCGCCGAAATTATGTCTTTTTATAACACCACTATAACCTCTACCCTTAGTATTAAAGCTTACTTTTAAAATTTTAGCTTCTTTTAAAGGGTTTTCATCTAAATCACCTGCTTCGGTATTAGCTACTTCTAGAGTAGCAAATTTATTAAATTCTGCAGAAAGATTATATTTTTTTTGTTGTCCTGCTACGCATTTATTATTAGTTTTGCCTTGTGAATACGCTACCAAAGCTTTTCCTTCTTTTACTTCGCATACCTTGGCATTTAAAACTCTTAATAAAGTTACAGCTATACTTGGATTAGAAATCGTTCTACTCATTCCGATTTTTTCTACTATATATTCCATATTTTTCCTTTACCCAATCAAAGCTTATTTGCCCATAGCTCTTACTTCTACGCTTACTTCTGGGGCTAAATCAAGTTTAGTCAAAGAATCAACCGTATCAGGAGTTGCTGCTACTATATCTAGCATACGAGCGTGAATTCTGATTTCAAACTGCTCTCTAGAATCTTTATTAACATGTGGAGATTTCAAGACTGTGTAGCGTTTGACTTTGGTAGGCATTGGTATTGGACCTCTAATATCCGCGCCTGTTCTTTTAACAGCTTCTACTATTGCTGCAACTGTTCTGTCTAGTACTCGATGGTCATAAGCTTTTAGCTTAAGCCTAATTCTTTCCATAATGTTTCCTTTAAAAAGAACTCGTTAGTTTAAAACTAACTAATTTTATAAAATAAAAACGCAAATTGTATAAAAACTGCTTTTCAAAGTCAAGAATTTTTTAAATTTTTTTGATTTTTCTTCCTTTTTAAAAGGACGAAAATGAAGATTTTAAAAACATCTACCCTAAGTGTAAGGCTTTTAAATTCTTACATTAAGGGTTGAAATTTTGCACTAAATTTATTTTTGTAAGCAATGTTCAAAGATAAATTTATGATCCTGTGGTAAAGCATCAAATAAAGCATTTGCTAAATTTCTAATCTCCCAAAGTGCAGATTTTGAGCTACGAAGCGTGATAAAATTTTGCAAACTTCTTGCATTTATACTCCAAGTAAGTTCGGTTTTGTAGCTTTCTGGTAGGCAATATTTAGCTATATCAAGGCTGATACTTTTTTGTAAGATTAAACGCAAATTTTCTAAAGCCTTTATACTAGCATTATCAACATCTTCATCATTGCAAAGCACCAAATATCTACTAGCATTTTCAAAGTCTCCTAGTTTGAATTCTTCTTCGTTTCTAAGCTCTTTTAAAGTATAACGAGTGCTTTTAACGCTTAAGCTTGTATGACGATGTCTTGCTACTTCTTGCAAACAAGCCCTTGAAATTCCTTGTATGTAAAAATTATAATTTAAATGCTCCAAAGTAGAAGAGTGCTTAAATTTATTTCCAACCCTGTTTATTAGCTCCTTATCTATTTCACCGCCACAATCGCCCTTTTCAAAGCTTTGCCAACAAGTCCTTGTAGCATGAGAACAAACAAAAAGTGGAGTATAATGAAGTAAAGTTATCTGCATAAATATCCTTAAAATTTCAAAATTCAAAGCCAGAATTTTAGCAAAACTCGCCTTAAAATCTTTAAAAATTTATCACAAAATAAAATAAATTTTCAAAAACTAATTAAAATCAAAAGTTTAATTAGTTATAATTAAACAAAAATTTAAGGTTATTTGCTAATGAAACAAACAAAATATATTTTCGTAACGGGCGGAGTTTTAAGCTCGTTAGGCAAAGGCATAGCCGCTGCTTCAATTGCTACAATTTTAAAAAATTCAGGTCTTAAAGTAAGCATTTTAAAAGCCGATCCTTACATAAATGTAGATCCTGGGACTATGAGTCCTTTTGAGCACGGAGAAGTTTTTGTAACTGATGATGGGGCTGAGACTGACCTTGATTTAGGGCATTATGAGAGATTTTTAGATGAAAGTTTAAATCAAAATAATAACTTTACCACAGGAAGAGTTTATCAAAGCGTCATAGAAAAAGAAAGGCGTGGAGAATACCTTGGTAAAACTATACAAGTAATACCTCACATAGTAGGAGAAATCAAAGAACGCATTATAAAAGCTGGACAAAACAAAGATATTTTAATAGTAGAAATAGGTGGAACAGTAGGCGATATCGAGGGTTTGCCCTTTTTAGAAGCAATACGAGCTTTAAGACTAGAGGTTGGTAAAAACAACGCCTTAAACATACATTTAACCCTAGTGCCTTTCATAAAAGCAGCAGGAGAGCTTAAAACTAAGCCAACTCAACACAGCGTTGGAGAACTTCGTCGCATAGGCATAAGCCCTGATATGATCATTTGTCGTAGTGAAAAGCCACTTGATAGAGAGCTTAAAGATAAAATCGCCATTTCTTGCGGTGTAGAAAAAAACTGCGTCATAGAAAGCTTAGATGCAGCAAGCATTTATCAAATTCCATTAAATTTTTTAAAACAAGACATTTTAAAACCTATAGCTGAAATTCTAAACCTTAAAAATCTCAAGCCAAATATGCAAAATTGGGATAGTCTAGTAAAAAGAGTGATAGCTCCTAGCAATGAAGTAAAAATAGCCTTTGTGGGTAAATATGTGGATTTAAAAGAAAGTTACAAAAGCCTTACAGAAGCCATTATCCACGCTGGAGCAGCACTTGATACTAGAGTAAATTTAAAATGGGTAGATAGCGAAAAGCTTGAAAGCTTAAATCCAAATGAAGTTTTTAAGGATGTGAGTGCTATTTTAGTAGCAGGTGGCTTTGGAATTCGCGGGGTTTTGGGTAAGATTATGGCTATAAATTATGCAAGGGTTAATAAAATTCCATTTTTAGGAATTTGTCTTGGTATGCAACTTGCTTTGATTGAATTCGCTAGAAATGTGCTAAATTTAAAAGATGCAAATTCTAGTGAATTTGATGAGAATACCAAAAATCCAGTAGTTTATCTCATAGATGAGTTTATAGACAATAACGGCAAAAAGCAAATTCGCACAGCTAAAACGCCACTTGGCGGCACAATGAGACTTGGTGCTTATGAGTGCAAAATAAAACCAAGCACTCTTTTAAGCGAAATTTACTCTCACAAAAAAAGTGTGCTAGAACGCCACCGCCACCGCTTTGAAGCAAATCCAGCCTACAAAAAAGAATTTGAAAAAAATGGACTCATAGTGAGCGGAGAAAGCGACGGACTTATCGAGGTTGTAGAGCTTTTAGAGCATCCATTTTTTCTAGCGGTGCAGTTTCATCCTGAATTTAGCTCAAGACTTGAACGTGTAAATCCCGTAATTTACAGCTTTATAAAGGCAGCTTGTGAAAAGGCTTGATAAAAATGAAATTAAAAAAATTCTAACCAAACGCTTTGAAAATGACCTGCATACAAAGCTTTGTGATTTGCCTTTGCCAAGCTGTTTAAAGGACATTTACAAGGCTAGTGCTCGCATCAAGAAAGGCATTGAAAATAATGAAAAAATAGCCATTGTTGGCGATTATGATGTTGATGGTATTATTTCTTGTGTTATTTTGAGCGAATTTTTTGACGACATAGGCTTTGATTATTTGGTTAAAATTCCAAACCGCTTTAAAGATGGATACGGGCTTAATGCTGAAATTATAAATGAGCTTAGCGAACTTAATATAAGCTTGATTATAACAGTTGATAATGGCATAGCAGCTATCGAAGCTGCCACGCTTTGCAAGGAAAAGGGTATTGATCTTATCATTACAGATCATCACACGCCCTTGCAAAATTTACCAAATGCTTATGCGATAATTAATCCAAAACAAAAAGATTGTAATTTTCCAGATATCGAAATTTGCGGAGCTCAAGTTGCTTGGTATTTAATAGCTGCTTTGAAAGAAAACTGCAAATTAAAATATGATATGTGTAAATTCTTAGAACTCTTAGCCATAGCAATCATTGCTGATATGATGGAGCTTAGAGACTTAAACAGAGCCTTGGTAAAAAGAGGTATTGAGGCTATAAATAAATCTAAAAGACCGGCATTTAAAGCCATTAAGCAGTATTATCAAAAGGATAAATTTGCCATTGACAATATAAGTTTTTTAATAGCCCCGCTTATAAATAGTGCCGGTAGAATGGATGAT
>Cebus_capucinus_imitator_PRJNA485217_SSR105__coassemble_387_pt1 | contig 20092 bp, 17 predicted proteins | sample Cebus_capucinus_imitator_PRJNA485217_SSR105__metabat2_low_PE_008 | metagenome-assembled genome bin Cebus_capucinus_imitator_PRJNA485217_SSR105 | reverse complement strand
TTTTTTAGCTTTTGTTTAGGATTTATATTTTTTTGTTTAATAAAAATTATTGTTTGAGATAATTTATAAAATTTACAATTTTCATAGAATTTTAGAAAATTTTATATATGATTTGTTATAATTTAGGCAAAGGAGCTGAAATGCTTTATATTTACATTAAAACGCAAAATGCTTTGGTGCAAAAGATTAACTTTAACTTAGATAGCGATGAGTTACCAAACAATATATTATGGATAGATTTACTTAAGCCAAGTCCTGCTGAACTAGCCTTTATATCAAGTAAATTTAAACTGGAATTTCCAACAGAAGAAGAAAGAAAAGAGATAGAACTTAGTGCGAAGTATTGGGAGGATAATGCTACTATAACCATAAATGCGAATTTTTTGGTTAAAAAGCTTGAAAATGATAAAGAACGCATAAGATTTAACACTGAAATAGTATCTTTTATAACTGCGAAAAATGTTTTATTTACTATTAGATACATTGAATTTAGCACCTTTGAAGAAATTCAAGCAAGGATACTTGCAAGTCCTAAGAATTTCGAGGATGGCTTTGACATAATAGACAAAATGTTTGAGGTTAGGGTCGAAAAAGATGCTGATTTGCTTGAGCTTATAGATAAGGAAGCTAGAAGGCTTAGAAATAGCGTTTTAGAAAAAAAAGATGAGTATAGTTATGATAAAATGCTAAAGGATACTTCTGGTTTGCAAGAGCTTAATATGCGTGTGAGGGACTCACTTTTTGACAAGCGTAGGACGATGACATCTTTGCTAAAAAGCGATAAAATCGACAAGGATATAAAGCAGAATTTAACCATAGTTTTAAAGGATTTAAATTCCTTGATAGAATTTAGCGTTTCTCAACTTAGCATACTAGATAACATACAAACCATACTTGCAAACCAAGTAAATATCGAACAAAATAAGATAATAAAGCTTTTCACGGTAGCAACTGTGGCGATGATGCCCCCTACTTTGATAGGAACTATTTATGGTATGAATTTTAAAACTATGCCAGAGCTTGAATTTGCTTACTCTTACCCTATAGTCCTTTTGGTGATGATAGTTTCTATCATTTTTCCTTTGATATTTTTTAAAAAAAAGGGTTGGTTGTGAGTGCAAATTCTTGCAAATTTAGCTTAAAGAATTTATAATGTATATCAAAACGAAATTTCAAGGAAGCAAATGAGCCAATTTACCCACCTTCACCTGCATACAGAATACTCATTATTAGATGGTGCTAATAAGCTTAAAGAACTAGCCTTGACCTTAAAAGAACAAGGGGCTACAAGTGTTGCGATGACTGATCATGGTAATATGTTTGGGGCAATTGACTTTTATCAGACTATGAAAGCACAGGGTTTAAAGCCTATTATAGGACTTGAAGCTTACTTGCATAATGGCGATGAACTTGATGATAAAAGCTCTAAACAGAGATTTCACCTTTGTTTATACGCAAAAAATGAAACCGGGTATAAAAATTTAATGTATCTAAGCTCTCAAAGCTATATCAAGGGACTTTACTACTATCCTCGTATAAATAAAAAGCTTTTAGAAAAGTATAGCGAGGGCTTGATTTGCTCTTCTGCTTGTTTGCAAGGTGAGATAAACTGGCATTTAAATATACACAATGAAAGAAATGTCCGCTTTGGAGCGAAAGGATATGAGGCTGCAAAAGAAGTTGCTTTGTGGTATAAAAGTGTATTTAAAGAGGATTTTTACTTTGAAATTATGCGTCACGGCATAAATGATCAAAGAAAAATCGATGATGATATCATAAGACTTTCAAAAGAGCTAAATATCAAGCTAATAGCCACAAACGACACTCACTATACTTTTAAAGAAAGGGCTGAAGCACACGAGGTTTTTATGTGTATAGCTATGGGTAGAAAGCTTGATGATCCTGATAGATTAAGACATAGCGTGCACGAGTTTTATGTAAAAAGTCCTGAGCAAATGTGCGAGCTTTTTGCTGACATACCTGAAGCCATTGAAAATACACAAGAAATAGTAAATAAATGCAATTTAGAGCTAAGTTTAGGAAACCCTACTCCGCCAAATTTCAAATTCGCAAAAGAATATGCTAAAGAGCATAATATAAACTTGCCGGAAAATAAGGAATTTAGCTTTGAAAATGATGATTTAGTTTTTGAGGTGATTTGCAAAAAAGGACTTGAAGAAAGGCTTAAATTTATAAACACTGATAAACACGATGAGTATAAAAAAAGGCTTGAAACCGAAATAAATATCATTAAAAATATGAAATTTTCAGGCTATATGCTTATAGTGCACGATTTTATCAAGGTAGCTAAAGATAAAAATATACCTGTAGGTCCTGGTAGGGGTTCTGCTGCTGGGAGTTTGGTGGCGTATTGTCTTAGAATAACTGACATTGATCCCCTGCCTTATAATCTGCTTTTTGAGAGATTTTTAAATCCTGAACGCGTTTCTATGCCTGATATTGATGTGGATTTTTGTCAAGATAGGCGTGGGGAGGTTATAGACTATGTTATCGATAAATACGGAGCTGACAAGGTCGCACAGGTTATAACATTTGGTAAGCTTTTAGCAAAGGGTGTTATAAGAGATGTAGCTAGGGTTTGTGATATGAGCATAAACGATGCTGATGAGTTTGCAAAGCTAATACCTGATGAGCTTAAAATAAGCTTAGAAAGTGCTTATGAAAAAGAGCCTAAAATCAAAGAATTCATAGAAAAGCACCCTAAAGGGCAAGAAGTTTGGGAGTATGCAAAAGCCTTAGAAGGACTTAATAGAAATGCCGGTATGCACGCTGCAGGGATAGTAATATCAAATGAATCATTATGGAAAAAAACCCCGCTTTTCAGACAAAGCAAAAACGACGAAAGGCATTTGGTAACTCAGTATTCTAAGGATCACTTAGAAGATGTTGATTTGATAAAATTTGACTTTTTGGGGCTTAAAACCTTAACTGTTATTGATAATGCTATAAATTTAATCAAAAAGCGTTATAACAAAGATATAGTTTGGGAAAGCATAGATGTAAATGATACAAAGGTTTATAAAACCATACAAAGTGGTAATACTTTAGGAATTTTTCAAATAGAATCTGATGGTATGCAAAGCTTAAACTCAAGGCTTAAACCAGAGCGTTTTGAAGACATTATAGCCGTTCTTGCGCTTTATCGTCCAGGTCCTATGGAATCAGGTATGCTAGATGATTTTATAGACAGAAAACACGGCGTTAAGGCTATAAAATACCCATTTGACAGTCTTGAAAGCGTTTTAGAGCCAACTTATGGAGTCATAGTTTATCAAGAGCAAGTTATGCAAATAGTGCAAATTATCGGTGGTTTTTCTTTAGGTGAGGCTGATGTGGTGCGTCGTGCTATGGGAAAAAAAGATCCTGAAAAAATGAAAAAGCTAAAAGATGAGTTTGCAAATGGAGCTGAAAAACAAGGCTATGATAGGGCTAAGGCTGAGGATTTGTGGGAGCTTATAGTGAAATTTGCAGGATATGGCTTTAACAAATCTCACTCAGCAGCCTATGCTATGATAACCTTTCAAACGGCTTATCTAAAAACTTACTATCCAAGTGAGTTTATGGCTGCACTTTTAACAAGCGAAGAAAACAAGGTCGATAAGGTGGCAGTTTATATAGATGAGATGAAAAAGATGAATATCAAGCTTTTACCACCATCCATAAACAAGGCTATACGGGAATTTAGTGCTTTTGAGCAAGATGGAAAAGAGGCTATACTTTACGGACTTGGGGCTATTAAAAGTGTTGGAATTCCAGCTATTGAAAATATTATAGAAATTCGAAAAAATGGTGAATTTAAAAACATAAATGACTTTTTAAGTAAAATAGATCCTGCTAAAATCAATAAACGCACCTTAGAAAATCTCATAAAAGCCGGAGCTTTTGACGAGTTTAAACTCACTAGAAAATGTCTTGTTGATAATGTAGAACTTTTAGCAGAAGCATCTCGTAAAATGGCAGAAGTTAGAAAAAATGCGGCTACTTCGCTTTTTGGCGAGGATGACTTGACAAATGGAGTTGAGATAAATATGAACCTTAGCTATAAAGAATTTGACACTATGGAAAAGCTAGGGTATGAAAAGGAAATTTTAGGAATTTATGTATCAGGGCACCCTTTGGATAGGTTTTATGATGATATAGAAAAAATTGATTATGTAAAAAGCATTGACTTTGCAAATCTAAAAAATAGTGGCGAAATTCTAAGTATAGGGAAAATAGAGGATTTTAAGTCTATGATAAGCAAAAGTGGCAAAAAATATGGAAAACTTGAAATTTTGGACTTTTATTCTAGTTTTGAGCTTATGGTTTTTGAATCAAATATGGGAGAAATTGAAAAAATTTTAGAAAATGAGAGTTTAAAAAATGATGCCTTTGGCTTTTTGCTAGGTTTTAAAGCTGAGGGTGGGGAAAAACCGAGCTTTTTTTTAAGAGCCATAAAAAGCTTAGAAGAGCTTAAAAATGGCGATTTCAAAGCTATGAAAAAATTCTCAAACAAAAAAAATAAAGAAAATTTTGTAGAAGAGCCTAAGGAATTTGAAAAAAATGTCATAGAGCTTGATTTAAGCCGTTTAAATAGAGAAGTGATTTATGAGATACACGAACTAGCACGAAATGCACATAATCCAAATGAAAAAAGCAATAAAAAGCTTGTTTTAAGAGTGATTAGCAGCGGTTCTTGCTTACTTTATCATACTGATTTTGTGATTTCTGATAGTATAGTAAATGAAATTTCAAGCAAATACGCTTAAAAGATTTTACTAGCTTTATGATTTTAAGAAAATTTAGAAGTCAAATTTTACATTTATAGCTTAGTTTAAAGTATTAAATTTTCTTAATTTTGAAAAATTATATTTTGATAGCAAAGTAATTAAATTTTTGATACTTTAAACATTGAAGCTTAAAATTTTAGTAAATTTAAACTTACTAATTTTTAAACAAAATACTACCAAGCCTTACTAAATTTGAACCACATTTAATGGCTAATTCAAAATCGCTACTCATACCCATAGAGCAAATTCTTGCCCCGTATTTTTGTAATTTTTCATAAATTTCAAAGGTCATTTCAAAACTTTTGATTATCTCACTTGTTTTTGTGCTATGAGTTCCTATACTCATAACACCGCAAAGATTTAGATTTGGGCAGTTTTCTTTGATTTTAAGATACTCATCAATAGCTAAATTTGGCTCTATGCCACTTTTGCTAACTTCATTTGCACTATTTATCTCAAGCAAGGTATCAAGTTTATAACTAAGTCTTTTATCCATAGCTAAAGCTAGTTTATAACTATTGCAAGAATGCCATAAAATAGGCTTTTGTTTGATTAAAAGATTTATTTTGTTGCTTTGTAAATTTCCTATAAAATGCCATTTTATGCCTAAATTTTTAGCCCTTAATTCTTCTTGCTTTTTGGCTAAGGCTTGAACTTGATTTTCACCAAATTCAAAAATTCCATTTTTAAAAAGTCTTTCAATGCCATCGCTATTAGCGTATTTACTAGCAGCTACTAAGCGGACATTTTTGGTTTTTTCTAAAATTTCTTGTATATTCATAGGCAAAGCCCATAAGGGCTTTATTGCAATAAGGTTGCGATTTTAGTTTGAAGCTGTATATTTGACTGAGAAGCGACAAAAGCAGCAGCATTTTCTTTTAGATAAGAAGCATTAAAATCATTAACATTTTGAGCCATATCGTTGTTTAAAAGATTATTTTCAGCAGCTTTTGCATTAATGCTATTTTGAACGCTAGAGTTGATATTTGAGGTTATAGCGTTAATGCCTGAGCCTATTTCACTTCTTAAGCTACCAAGTCTATCCATAAAGCTTGTAATGCTATCTTGATTATCTATGCTTAAAGAATTTGTATTTAGTGCGTTTAAATTTGTAGTTTCAGTTCCGCTACCTACCACAAAATCCATAGTTTGAAAGACATTTTTGCCATTATAAGTTGCATTATTAAAAGAATCATTTATAGACTCTTGCAAACGCGTTGCTTCTGTTCTTAGCATACCTTTTTGTGAGTCATTTAAGGCAGCATTGTTCATTTTAACAGATAATTCATTTAATCTATCAGCACTTTGAGAAATATTTGTCAAACTTGCATCAGCAATTTGCAAAACCCCAATAGCATCATAAGCATTTGCGACACCTTGATCTATAGTGCTTGATTGTGTTCTTAAAGAATCAGCAATGGCTAAATTCGCACTATCAACCCCGCTTATAGCACGCACAGCAGCAATGTTTTCTAAAGCCTTTTCGCTAGACTTTTGAGCATTGTTTAAATAATAATTTTGTTGCATTGCACTAGCATCTGAAATTTTCATAACCTACCTCCAAAATTTTCTTAGATTCTATCATTTTTTCTCTATTTTAAAGCTTAAAAAATACAAAAAAACTTGCATTAATAAAATAATTTTTATGCTAACCTCACTAGCACTATGAATAGCGTTAAATTCATTACTGGCTGTCATTTGCTCACCTAAATTTTGCATAGAAATTATAGTATTTGTAAAATAAAACACAAAAACAAGGCTTAAAATCAAAATAAGCACACTCAAAATAAGCTTTGAAATTTTAAGCTGAATTTTAGTCTTTTCTTTAAAACAAGAATAAAGCTCAAATAAAAAATTAAACAAAGATACAATTATCAAAGCATAACCCATTTTAATGAAAATTTCACTCATCATCAAGCCACTTTGAAAATGGCTTAAAACTCCGTTTCCTAGTATATTTTGCGGATAAAAAATCACAGGAGCTACAACTACGCCAAGCACAAGCTCAACGCCTATAATAGCTGCAAGTAAAAATAAATTAATAGCTTTCAAAATTTCTCCTTTATATCAAACTTTGCAACAAAGGCTCTATCAAAGCCCCGCTCATCCTTAAAAAAAATTGGATTATAAGCATTCTTGCTTAAAATTTCTTTTAAATTTTCTTTTTGATCATAACCAAATTCACAGGCTAAGAATTTTGCTTTTTTAGCTTTTGCAAACTCTATTATATTTTCTAAAATTTCATAGCCTTTTTCTCCGCCAAATAAAGCATTTTTTGGCTCACTATCAACCCAAATATCAAGCTTGTAAGAATTTTTTATATATGGCGGATTTGAAAAAATAAAATCAAAATTTTCATTAATTTTTCTAAAATCACAAAGTCTAAACTCTATCAAACTTTCAACTCCGTGAATTCTAGCATTTTCAAGGGCTAAATCTAAAGCTAATTTGTTAATGTCACAAGCTATTATTTTTTTGCCTAAAATTTTAGCTAAAACTATGCTTAAAATTCCACTTCCAAAGCCTATTTCTAGGATATTTTCAAAATTATAATTTTCGCATAATTTTAAAATTTGTCTAAGTAGAATTTCGCTGTCATATCTTGGTATTAAAACCCCTTTTTTAACCTTAAATTCCAGCCCATAAAAATCAGCTTTTTCAAAGATATATTCGAAAGGTTCGCCAAGCTTAAACCTTTGTATAAGCTCAAAATACGCCCTTTCATCAAATTCTAAATTTTCGTTTAAAAAAAGCCAGGTTTTATCTTTTTTTAAAAGCTCACAAAGTATAAAAACAGCTTCATTTTCTTTATCTTTTAACTCAAATTTAGCCTTTAAAAGTGCTTCTTTTATTCTCACTCAAGTGCCTTTAATCTGTCGCTAATACTAGGATGAGAAAGGTAAAAAAATGTATAAATTTTACTTGATTTTACAAAGGCTTTATTTTCCCTTGCTAACGCTATAAGAGCGTTTTTCATATCATCTTTACTAGTAAGCTTGGCTCCGTGTTTATCGGCGTTAAACTCATTTTTTCTACTAAGAGCATTAAGTAGCGGAGAAAATACTATGCTAAAAAGACCTGAAAAAAGTATCAAAATAGCAAAAATTCCAGCATCAACTCCATCAAGTTTAGCCTCGCTATAAACAAAGCTAGGTATATTAGCAAACACAAAAAAAAGTAAAAAAAGCAAAATAGCACTGCTAAACAAGCCTTTAAGCAAGTCTTTGTGGACAAAATGCCCAAGCTCGTGTCCTAAAACAGCTAAAAGCTCTTTTTCGTTTAAAGCCTTTAAAAGTGTATCAAAAAGAACGACTCTTTTGCTCTTAAAAAGTCCGCCAAAATATGCATTCAAACGCTTGTCTCTTTTACTTGCATCCATTACATAAACACCATTTGCACTAAAACCGCATTGTTTCATTAAAGTGCTTATTTTTTGAAATAAATTCTCATCTTCTAGCTTTTGCATTTTATTAAAAATAGGAGCAATTAGCGTTGGATATATGAGATTTAGTATCAAAATAACGCAAAAAGTAAAAACAAAGGCATAAATCCACCAAAAAGAACCTAAAAATTTATAACAAAAAAGCAAGGCATAGATGATTAAAAAGCCAAAAACTACAAGCAAAGCAAGACTTTTTAAGCTATCTTTTACAAAAAGACTTACACTCATATTAGAAAAGCCGTGTGCTTTGTCCTTTACAAAGCTTTCATAAGCACTAAGTGGCAAGGTTAAAATGGCAGTTATAAACAAAAATGATAATAAAAACAAAGTGTTTTCAAAAAGCGAATTTTCTTTTATAAAAAGCTCTTTAAGATAAAAAAAGCCAAAACCAAGCCAGGCTATGTTGAGTATAAGAGTGTAAAAATTTGAAAAAAGTTTGAATTTTTCATCATCTATGGCTATGTTTGCTGCGTTTTTATAGTCATTTGCTTCTAAAATTTCAGCTTTTTCAAGGGCTTGTTTTTCTAAAAATTTAATTTGCGTGTAAGAAATCAAAGCCAAAAGTGCTGTATAAAGGCATAAAATAGCTATTAGTATCATTTGTTTCCTTATTTAAAAATTTGCGAATTCTAGCCTAAATTTACAAAACAAAGTTAATAAATTAATGAATTTTTTGTATATTTTCATTTTCAAGGAGAAAAAATGTTTTTTACAAAGAAAAAAGCCAAAAAGCAAATTCCAAAGCAAAGCCTTAAAACTTCAGTCAAAGAGCTAGAATTTAAAAAAGTACTTTTTGAGTTTAAAACAAAACTTAAAAACTCTAGTAAAAATGAAGCCTTTGCAAGCGTGTTAGCTAGACATTTAAGTAAGCTTGTTAAGGCTTATAAATTCTAAGCTTTTTTAGGACGGAAAATTTGTATATTTTCTTCCCTTGCTTTTATATACGCACCGCCTATTAAATCAATGCAGTAAGGAACAGCTGGAAAAACAGGCTCTAAACACTCTTTTATAGCCTTTGGATTGCCCGGTAAATTTAGTATGAGAGTTTTATTTCTTATACCTGCACTTTGTCTTGAAAGTATGGCTGTTGGGACGAATTTTAAACTTTGCAAACGCATAAGTTCGCCAAAACCAGGTAACATTTTATCACAAACTGCCTCACAAGCTTCAGGAGTTACATCTCTTAAAGCAGGTCCTGTTCCGCCACTTGTTATTATGAAATCGCATTTTTTTTCATCTGCCAAAAAAATAAGCTTTTGAATTATCAAGTCATATTCATCAGGTATAAGCTCTTTATGATAAACTATATCATTTTCTATATAAGAGTTTAAGACATTTTCAATTTCAGCAGTAGCTTTATCTTCGTAAATTCCACTACTTGCTCTATCGCTTAGCGTTAAAATTCCTATATTTATAAGATCCATTTTTATCCTTTTTTAAAATTTTAAGTTTTAATTTTACTAAAATAATATAAAATTCTTAAAAACCAAATAAAATAAGTCTTTTTTAAACTAAAATTTTATATAATTTCGCCCTTTAAGCCCGAGTGGTGAAACTGGTAGACGCGCTAGACTCAAAATCTAGTAAGGGCAACCTTGTGTCGGTTCGAGTCCGACCTCGGGCACCATCTTAAACTAAAAAATAAACCAACGCTGGCATAGATACAAAGCAAAACAAAATTCCAAAGGCTATAGAACTTACTGCTAGGTTACTATCAAGCTTTGCTTTCATTATCATAGCACCTGCTAAGGTCATAGTAGGCGTTGCGCTTTCTATGATAGCAACAAGGCTTGAAACGCTTAAGTTTTGTCCAAATATTTTTAAAATCAAAATAAAAATTATAGGCGTTAAAACCATCTTTGCAAAAATTACCACTATAGTAGGCTTGTAAGCTGTTTTAATGGCAACAAAACCAAGCCCTAAACCTATGGCAAAAAGTGCTACAGGAGTAGCAGAAGCTCCAAAAAGTCTAATAGGCGAGAAAATAAATTCCGGTATTTCTATCATTTTGCATAAAAAGCCAAAAAGTAAGGCTAAAAATGGCGGAAAGCTGAATATCCTTCTTATATTATTTAGTAAATTAGCCTTTTCTTTGGTGCCAATTGAAATTATAAAAGGACCAAAAAGAGAGATTGGAAGTGTGGTAGCTAAAGCATCATAAAGTATAACTTCAGCACTAAATTGCGGATCATGAAAAATTCCAGAAACTATAGGCATACCAACGAAAATTGTATTACCAAAACAAGAAAGCATAAACATACTAACCAAGGTGCTTTTTGAAAATTTAAAAATCATACCCAAAGCAAGTGCTATAAAAGCCGATAAAACGCAACTTGTAAGTCCAATAATAATGAATAAAATCAAAGAAAAATCAAAATTTAAATGATAAGCCTTGTCAAAAATCAAGCAAGGTAAGGCAAAAACTATAGCAAAATCCAAAAAAGTCCTTGTTTGTTTTTGCTTTAAGACCCCTATTCTCTTAGCAAAATATCCGCCACTAAGCAGTATAAAAATAGTAAATAAAGGTGTAAAAACAAACATAATCACTCCTTTGAATCTCAAAGAGCGAAATTATAATCCTTAAATATTAAAAAAATATTAAATTAATTTAATAAAAAATAAATTTTTAAAAAATGTTACTTTTATCTATAAGATTTCAAAATAAGTTTAAAATCATTTTAAAATTCCAATGCCCTACTTTTAGAATTTCATAACTTCTCAAGCAAATCATCAGCACTTATAAAGCCTGTTATTCTAAATTTCTCACTAGAGTTTTCATAAAAAATCAAAACAGGAGGTCCAAAAACACCAAATTCTTTCATAATTTTTAAATCCTCATCGCTATTTTCACTTATATCAACCTTTATAAGCTTGTAATTTTGTAGCCTTAAAGCAATCCTTTCATCCTTAAAAGTAAGCTCATCTAAAAGTTTGCAGTTTTCACACCAAGAGGCTGTAAAATCAAGCATTAAAGGCTTATTTTGGTTTTGAATCTCATCTTTTAACAAAACAAGCTTGTTTATATAATCATATTTTAAGGTAAAATTTTCTTTATTAGAGCTTAAATTTAAAGGATTTAAAAAGCTTTTTGCTCCAAAAAGTCCGCCTAAAAATATAGTCAAAGAGTAAGCTAAAATTAAGATTAAAATTCCTTTTTTAAGCTTTGCTAAAATGCTAAAAGCTTTATTAAAAAGCCCCATAAAAACGCAAAAAAACACGCCTAAAATTCCAAAAAACATTAGCGTTAAATTCTCGCTTATTGTACGTGAAAGCACCCATAAAGCCATAGCAAGCATTACAAAACCAAAGAAAATTTTAACATCTTGCATCCAAGCTCCAGGCTTTAAAAACGAAAGGCTTAGTCCCACAAAAAGCAAAGGAATTCCCATACCAAAGCTCATTACAAAAAGGGCTAAACCACCAAGAATTATATCTTTAGTATTTGCGATATAAATTAAAGCTCCAGCTAAAGGTGCAGCTATGCAAGGACCTACTATAAGAGCCGATAAAAAGCCCATTATAGCGATACTCAAAACGCCCCTGCCCTTAGAGCTTTTTTTGTGTATGAAATTTTGAATTTTAAGCGGCATTTCAAGGTTAAACGCCCCAAACATAGCCAAAGCAAAAAGCACAAAAATCAAGGCAAAGACTATCAAAACGCTAGGCTTTTGCAAAAGCCCTTGAATACTAGCTCCTAAAAAACTTGCCAAAATTCCAGCCAAAGCATAAGCTAAGGACATAAAAAATACATAAATAAAAGATAAAAAAAAGCTATGTTTTTTTGAAATTTTAAGCCCACTTTTTGATACGATTAAAGACGATAAAATAGGTATCATAGGCAGGATACAAGGAGTTAAAGAAAGCAATAAACCATAGCCAAAAAAACTTAGTAAGGTTAAGAAAAAATTATTTGTTTTTATGAAATTTGCTATCAAATTTTCTTGCGATTGTTCTTTTTGAGATGTTTTTTTAGTATTTTTATAAGGACTTGAAATTGCGAATTTATCATCTTTTTTTACAAGATCAAAATATAAAATTTGAGGATTATAGCACAAACCTTGCTCTGAACAGCCCTGAAATTCTAGCTTTACTAGGTTTTTTTCCTTTGTGCTAAATTTTTGCAGAAAACTAGCAGAAAGGGCTAAATCTAGGCTTTCATAATAAACTTTTTCTTTATCTCTTTGAATACTTGGTGGTAAATTTATAAGAGTGCTAAGTTCTTTTTCATTTATAAAAAATTTAATTCTTTCGGCATAAAGATAAATTTCTTTTCCAAGTTTTATGTTAATTTCTACTGATTTATCATAATTTTTGCTTTCCACTTTAAAGGCTTCATTTAATGGTAAAACAGCAGTAAAACTTAAACAAAAACTAAACAAAAATACAAAAATAAAACGCATAAATTCCTACAAAAGTTAAAAAATTTCATTATTTTAATCTTTAATTATATTTTATTATGGTAAATTTATTTTTAACTATTTTTAAAGGCTTTAAAATGCAAAAAAACACAAATCCACAAACAAACACACAAAAAGAAATTTATGTCTCCGTTAAAAAGAAAAAAAGCACCGTTGAGTATGAAAAAGACTTGCAAAATTTGCAAATAGAACTTTTGAAATTTCAAAACTATGTTAAATCAGAGGGCTTAAAGGTCTTAATAATCATAGAAGGGCGTGATGCGGCTGGAAAAGGTGGAGCCATAAAGCGTTTAATAGAACATTTAAATCCTAGAGGGTGTCGCGTAGTAGCTCTTGAAAAACCAAGCGATATAGAAAAAACTCAGTGGTATTTTCAACGCTACACAGCACATTTGCCATCAGCTGGAGAAATTGTTATCTTTGATAGATCCTGGTATAATAGAGCCGGAGTTGAGCCTGTTATGGGCTTTTGCACACAGCAAGAGCATAAGGATTTTTTAAGAGAAGTACCGTTTTTTGAAAATATGATATCAAGCAGTGGGCTTATCTTTTTTAAATTTTATTTTTCAGTCTCAAAAGAAGAGCAAAAAAAACGATTTTTAAAGCGTAAAAATGACCCTTTAAAACAATACAAACTTTCTGCTGTAGATGAAAAATCACAAGAGCTTTGGGACAAATACACCCTTGCTAAATACTCTATGTTACTAGCTTCAAACACAAAAACTTGCCCTTGGATTATAATTTCTTCTGATGATAAGAAAAAGGCTAGATTAAACCTTTTTAGATACATACTTTCTAAGGTTGATTACCCTAATAAACAGGTTGGAGAATACTCTAAAATCGATGAGAATTTGCTAAGAACTGGCGAAGAAGAAATTCGCAAAATGGAAACAAATTTAGAAAAAATTAATAAAGCCGATGAAAAAATAAAAAATTTGGATTAAAAGTGCAAGATTTAGTCAAAAGTTTAAGTGAAAAATACTATCAAAAAATAGTTGATATAAGGCATAAAATTCATATGCATCCTGAACTTGAATTTGAAGAAGAAAATACCGCAAAACTTGTTTGTGAAATTTTAGAAAATGCCAAAATTCCTTTCAAAAAAGGCATAGCAAAAACTGGAGTTTTAGGCTACATAGAAGGCAAAAAGTCCGGTAAATGTGTGCTTTTAAGAGCTGATATGGACGCATTACCTGTGGAAGAGAAAACAAATTTAAGCTATGCTTCAAAAATTAATGGCAAAATGCACGCTTGCGGACACGATGGGCACACAGCCGGGCTTTTGGGTGCTGCTTTGATTTTAAACGAGCTTAAGGATAAATTTGAAGGTAGCGTAAAGCTTATGTTTCAGCCCGCAGAAGAAGGAAGTGGCGGGGCTTTACCTATGATAAAAGCAGGAATTTTAGAAAATCCTAAAGTCGATGCTGTTTTTGGCTGTCATTTATGGGGTGCAGTACTTGAAAACCACGCTCAAATCATAGCAGGAGAAATGATGGCCGGGGTTGATATTTTTAGCCTTGAGTTTATCGGTAAAGGCGGACACGGTGCACATCCTCAAACTTGCATTGATCCTATTTTAATGAGTGCTAGGTTTGTAAATGGGGTGCAAAGCATTATTTCAAGGAAGCTTGCTCCAACTGAAGCAGGAGTTATAACAATAGGAGAGCTTAAGGCTGGAACTACCTTTAATGTCATACCGCAAAACGCTATTTTAAAGGGAACTGTGCGGTATTTAAACGAAGAAAGTCAAAAACTTTTACAAAACAAAATTACAACTTTAGCTAAGGCAGTTTGCTTAGAATTTGGAGGTGAATTTAAGCTTAATTACAAAAACGAATATCCGCCTTTAATAAATGATAAAATCGCTACAAACATAGCTAAAAAAGCCTTTGTAAAGTTAATAGGAGAAAAAAATATCATTAAAAATGCCAAGGCTGATATGGGTGCTGAAGACTTTGCATTTTTGACAAAAGAAAGAATGGGAGCTTATGTTTTTGTTGGAATTTCAAAAGATGCAAAAAATCCTATTTTGCACCATAGTAGCCAATTTTGCTTTGATGATGAGAATTTAAAACTTCTTATGCAAGGTGATGCTATGATGGCTTTAGAGTTTTTAAACTCATAAAATATAAACGCTAAAAAGCCTTTTTAAAGGCTTTTTAAATTTCAAACTGTTTTAAAATAGCTTAGAATTTCATATAAATTTTACTACTTCGTCAAATTCTTTTCTTTGTTTTGGTGAAATTTTCTCATCAGCACTTTTTCCAAGTGCGATAATAAGACTTGCAAATTCCTTTGTTTTATCAAGTTTAAGATAAGAGTTTAACTCATCTTTATCAAAGCCTCCTATGGTGCAAGTAGCGATTTTTAAAGCATTTGCTGAGTATAAAATACTACCAAGTGCTATGTGAGCTTGCTCTTTAGCATAAGCCCTTTTTTGCTCCTCATTCATAGCTTCTAAAAAAGGTTTATAAGTGCTTAGTTTTTCCAAAAACTCATTTTGACTTAAATTTCTATTTTTTAATTTATTTTCAAGTAAATTTACAAAATCAAACCTTGAAACTATGATTATCAAAGCAGCTGCCTTTGCTACTTGAACTTGATTTTTAGCTATTTTAGCTATTTGAGACTTTTGAGTTTTATCTTGCACTACAAAAAAATTCCAAGGCTCAAGAGCTAAAGAGCTAGGACTTAGCCTTGCAACCTCTAAAATATCCCTTAAATCCTCCATTTTTAAAGCCTCATCTTTAAAATTCCTGCAAGAATAGCGAGTCATAAAAGGTTCTAATTCTTTTTTCATTTTTTCTCCTTTTTTTAAATTTTATATTTTAGCTAAAATTTCACTTAAAATTCACAAAAAAATTGTATTATTTTGCTTTTAAAAAGGAAAATAATGAAAAAATATCTTGTAATTTTAACCCTTATTTTAATTTCATTTGTGGTAATTTATCTAGCTTTTTTCAAGCAAGAAAAAACGCAATACATCACTCAAAAACTTAGCAAAATAGATATTTTTCAAAGCATAGAAGCTGTTGGCAAGGTATATGCAAAAACTCAAGTTGATGTAGGTGCTCAAGTAAGTGGACAAATAACAAAACTTTATGTAAAAATAGGCGATAAGGTTAAGCAAGGGGATTTGATAGCTCAAATTGACAAGGACAAACAGCAAAACGAACTTGACATCACGAAAGCCCAGCTTGAAAGTGCAAAAGCTAAGCTTGAAAGCAATAAAATTTCCCTTGAAATAGCAAATAAGCAGTATTTAAGAGAGCAAAGTCTTTATAAGGCTAAGGCTAGCTCACTTGAAATGCTAGAAACACAAAAAAACAATTTTTACTCCCTAAAAGCAAGTGTAGCAGAGCTTGAAGCTCAGGTTATACAGCTTGAAATAAGCCTTAAAAATTCACAAAAAGACATAGCCTACACGACTATAACAGCTCCTATGGACGGAGTTATAATAAATGTAGCTGTTGATGAGGGACAAACTGTTAATGCCAATCAAAGCACTCCAACTATAGTTAAAATCGCAAATTTAGACGAAATGGAAGTAAAAATGGAAATTGCTGAAGCTGATGTAAGCAAACTTAAAGTCGGCGAACTTGTGAAATTTTCCATACTAAGCGATCCAAATACTAAATTTGAAGCAAATATCGCAAACATAGATCCAGCAGATACTGAAATTTCAGACTCTACTAGTGGAAATTCTAATTCTAGTTCAAGTTCAAGTTCTGCTATTTATTATTATGCAAATTTCTTTGTGAAAAATGAAAACGAGCTCTTACGCATAGGAATGAGCACTGAAAATCAAATCATAATAGCATCTGCTAAACAAGCTTTAGCTGTGCCAACTTATGCGATAAAAACGGATAATGAGGGCTATTTTGTTGAAATTTTAAATAATGAAAAACTAGAAAAAAGAAGAGTAAAATTAGGGCTTAAAGACTCTTTAAACACGCAAATTTTAGAAGGGCTTAATGAAAATGATGAAATCGTAGTAAGCTCTGATATAAGCAATATTAGCAAGGTTAATTTTCCAAAAAGATGATAAGTTTAAAAGATATCAAAAAAAACATAGGCGAAGCACAAATTCTAAAAGGCGTCAGCCTAGACATTAAAAAAGGCGATTTTGTAGCCATTATAGGGCAAAGTGGAAGTGGTAAAACAAGCCTTTTAAACATAATAGGCACACTTGATGAGCCAAGCAGTGGAAGTTATAAATTTGAAAACTACGAAGTAACAAGCCTTGATAAGGACTCAAAAGCAAGGCTTAGACGCGAAAAAATAGGCTTTATCTTTCAAAGATATAATCTTTTAAGCCTTTTAAGTGCTAAAGAAAATGTTGCCCTACCAGCCGTTTATGCGGGGTTTAAAGAAAGCCAAAGACAAGCAAGAGCTAAGGAGCTTTTAAAAGATTTAGAGCTTGGCGAAAAGTTAAATTCTAAGCCAAACGAGCTAAGTGGCGGGCAGCAGCAAAGAGTTAGTATAGCAAGGGCTTTGATGAATGGCGGAAGCTTGATTTTAGCTGATGAGCCAACCGGAGCACTTGATAGCAAAAGTGGGGTTATGGTGCTTGAAATTTTACAAAAACTAAATGCCAAAGGTCACACAATAGTGCTTGTAACGCACGATTCTAGCATAGCAGCACAGGCAAAAAGAATTATAGAAATAAAGGATGGAGCCATTATAAAAGATAGCGCAAATCAAAGCTATGAAAATACACAATTTCAAAGCCAAAAAATGCCTAAAGAACGCAAAAGTTACACCTTGCTTAAAAATCAGCTTAAAGAATGCTTTAAAATAGCCTATACTTCCATACTTTCAAATAAACTTCGCTCACTTTTAACTATGCTAGGCGTTATCATAGGCATAGCCTCAGTCGTTTGCGTAGTAGCACTAGGACTTGGCTCACAAAAACAAGTGCTCTCATCAATAGCAAGACTTGGGACAAATACCATTGAAATTCGTGCAGGAAAGGGCTTTGGGGATATTAGAAGTGGAAAGGTTTATCTAAGGCTTAGCGATTTAAAATCCTTGCAAAGTCTTCCTTACTTAGAAGCTGTCGAAGCTCAAGTTAGCACCTCAGGCATTATAACCTACAAAGAAAATTCCCTAAATGCTACAGCTAGCGGGGTTGGGAAAAATGAATTTAAGATTAAGGGCTTGAAATTTGCTGCTGGAAATTCTTTTGGCAATGAAGAAATTTACTCTAGCTCAAATGTCGCAGTGATTGATTATAACGCTCATCAAAGGATATTTTCAAATTTAAAAGCAAGTGAAATTTTAAACAAAACTTTTATTTTTGATGGGCAGCCCTTTAGGATAATAGGAGTGCTTGAAAAGGACACAAATAAGCCATTTGAAGATAGCACTGTTAGAATTTACTCTCCTTATACGACTATAATGAACAAAATCACAGGAGATCGTGGGCTTAGAAGCATAGTTGCTAAGGTTAAAGATGATATTAGCCCTGCATTAGCAGAAGCTGGTATCATAAGGCTTTTAGAGCTTAAAAGAGGAGCAAAGGACTTTTTTACCATAAATTCAGACAGCATAAAACAAGCCATTGAGGAAAACACACGCACAATGACAATTCTAATCTCATCAATAGCCATAATAGCTCTCATAGTAGGCGGTATCGGCGTTATGAATATAATGCTAGTTTCAGTTAGCGAAAGAACGCGTGAGATAGGAATTCGTATGGCTGTTGGGGCTAGAAGAGAAGATATTTTAATGCAGTTTTTAATAGAAGCCATTATGATATGCACTTTTGGGGCTATTTTAGGTGTGGCTTTGTCCTTTGGTGTAGTTTTTAGCTTTAATGCTTTAAGTAGCGATTTTTTAATGATAATGTCGGCAAGTTCTGTTATTTTAGGACTTTTAAGCTCGGTTTTAATCGGTATTATCTTTGGCTTTTTTCCTGCTAAAAATGCAGCAAATTTAAACCCTATCAACGCTTTATCAAAGGAATAAAATGAGAATTTTACTTAGTATTTTTCTAAGCCTTTTTTTTACAGCTTGTTTTGCAAGACTTGAACTACCAAAAGAGCCTACAATCAACGAAGCAAAGGATTTAAATGTAAGCTATGAATGGTATAAAGCCTATGAAAACGAAAAAATTAATAAAATCATAAGCTATGTTTTACAAAATAACAGCGAGATAAACACAGCTAGAACCGCCCTACTTTCAGCACTTGCAAGGGCTGATTTGATTGATTATGATCTATACCCTACTTTAAGTGCAAATTTGGGCTATAATGTCAGTAAAAACCTAAATTCAGGCACATCTAGTGATAATTTTAATAATAATCTTAACCTAAGCTATGAGCTTGACATTTTTGGCAAAATTAGAGCAAGTGTAAGTGCTAGTGAGTTTAGTGCAAAAGCTAGTGCGTACGATTTGAAAAATTTAGAGATAAGTATGGTAAATACGGCTTTAAATAGCATCTTTGAACTTGCTTATTTTAACGATGTTGAAAAATTGCTTAAAGAATATATTTCTAACTTAGAAGAATTAAACAAACTTTACTCTCTTAAATACACGCTTGGCAAGATAGAAGAGCTTGATTTGTTAAATATTGAGCAAAGCCTTTTAAAAGCAAGGCAAAATCTCATAAATAACGAAGCTAACAAAAACTTACTTGTGAAAAATTTGCAAGATTTATTAGGCGATAAGGCTGGATTTTTACTAATTGATGATTTATATACTTTGAGTTTGCAAGATTTTAAAACTCTAAGCCCAAATTTCAATATCCCACTTAGCATATTTGCTTACAGACTTGACATAAGCTCAACGCTAAACAAGCTAAAATCAGCCTTTAAAGACTATGAAGCTATGCAAAAGTCTATTTTACCAAGCATTAGTTTAGGTAGTGGCTTAAGTGGAAGCGATGAAAGTTTTAAAGATAGCTTTAAATTTGAAATTCTAAACTCAAATATCAAAATTTCCCTGCCATTTTTGGACTATGGCAGAGTTAGACAAAATGTCAAAATTTCGCAGTTTGCTTACGAAGAACTTTTAATTGTTTACAAACAAAGTTTGCAAAGTGCTATAAATGAGTTTGAGCTAAACCGCAAGGACTATGAGAGCAATCTCTTACTTTTGCAAAATTTGCAAATTTCAAACGCCAAACAAGAGCTAATAACAAAGGCTTACTATGAAAAATACACCTTAGGAAAAAGTGAGCTAAAGGACTTTTTGGATGCAAATAATGCCTTAAATTCCAGCAAACAAGAGCTTTTAAGAGCTAGATTTAACCTATTAAAAACAATAAATTCTTACTATAAAATCACCTTTTATGATGAAAATTTAGAATATAATTTTAAATTCTAATCCCGCTACAGCTCGCGGTATAAGCTAACAAAAAAGTATCAAAATTATCAACTAGCTAATTTAGCAGGTGGAATTTTTAATTCCACCACCAATTAACTTGCACAAAGCCTGT
>Cebus_capucinus_imitator_PRJNA485217_SSR105__coassemble_368_pt1 | contig 20794 bp, 17 predicted proteins | sample Cebus_capucinus_imitator_PRJNA485217_SSR105__metabat2_low_PE_008 | metagenome-assembled genome bin Cebus_capucinus_imitator_PRJNA485217_SSR105 | reverse complement strand
TTTTTTCTTTATAGGCTAAATTTAAGGGCATTAGCTCAGCATAAACAAAGCTTCCCCCACCGCTCCATTCTAAAGCCCTGCTAACCCCGCCTTGCTCCCCAGCTATGACCTTTTTAAGCCTTTCTTTTGTAATGCTTTCTATATAATCCATTTGCTCGATGCCTATCCATCTCCTACCCATTTTATGCGCTACTGCTAGAGTTGTGCCACTTCCTGCAAAAAAGTCCATTACCAAATCATTTTCCTTTGTGGAAATTTCTATTATGCGTTTTAATAGGGCTTCAGGCTTTTTACCTTTTTTTAATGTAATTTGTCCTTCTTTTGCAATTCCCTCCCATTTTATATCTGTCCAAATATTAGTAACTTGCTCAGTTATCTTTTCTTTACCATCTATTTTTTTAATTTTTGTGCTATAAAATGATATTTGTTCTCCATTATGAATATATCTTGTGCCTTTAGAGGTTTTTACAGCGTGAATTTTATTGTCTATGAGCGATTTTTCTTTTGCTTCTATTGTTTCTTTACCTGCATCATTATTAATGGCGGTATATCTAAAAACTTTGTTATAATTTTCAAAAGCTAATTTTGCAAATATTAGATTCTTTAATTCTTTTTCTTTTATCCCCATTTGTTTTGCAATATTTTTGACAAATATTCCATCAATTTTGTCGTTAAGCTTACTTATATTCCATTTTTCATGTCCTAATTCTATATTATCAATGATAAACTTATAATTATCATCGTATTTTACCTCTTTATACACTTTGTTTTCAGTAAAGTAAATTTTATTTTTAGCATAGAATAAAATATATTCCATTGCTTCCATAACGCCCTTATTGACAACTTTAAAACCCGCAGAAGCCTTAACTTGAACCGCAATACAATTTACAAAATTCTCCCTGCCAAATATCTCATCGCAAAGCACCTTTAAATAGGCTTGTTCGTTATCATCGCATTGTATAAAAATCACGCCATCATCTCTTAAAAACTGCTTAGCTACTTCAAGGCGATTTTTCATAAAGCAAAGCCAAGTTGAGTGAGAAAATTTATCATTATAATTAAAGCTATCATTTCCTGTATTGTAAGGTGGGTCAATGTAGATTAGTTTTACCTTGTTTGCGTAAAGTTTTTTTAAGGAGTGCAGGGCTAAAAGGTTGTTGCCTTTTATTAAAAGATTATCTTTTATGGTATTATTTTCATCTTTGTTAAAGCTTATTTTAAGCTTTTTCTTGTCTCTCTCTCTCTCTCTCTCTCTCTCTCTCTCTTTGTTGTCGTATCTAGCAAAATTTGTTAAAGCCTTTGGAGCAAATAGCACATCTATCTCATCGCGTGCTAAAATTTCATTAAAAAATATCTCTTTACTTTTTTGCTCATCCTTACTAGCACCACCTTTTATAACCCCATCTTTAAAAGCGAAATTTAACACCACTTCGCTATTTGTTTTTAAAAATTTCTCTTCCTTATCCGCAAGTCCTATTTTGTTTGCGTAGTTTGTAAAGCTACCGCTTAAATTTCTAAGATCTAAAAAACTTAAAAAGTCTTTAAGCTTAAATATCAAAGCCTTATGTTTTTGTTCGAAAAATCTACTTTTAAACTCATCTTTATATTTACTTTTTTCTAAAAGATAAGTGAATAGCACATCATCATAATTTTGTGCTAAATTTCTAAGCACTCCTAAGCTTTCAAAATGCTCTTTTAAATCTTGCAATAATTTATCTTGTGACATTTGTATCCCTTGTAAAAATCAAAAGCTTTATTTTATATAAAAATTATAATAAAATCAATAATTTTTATCCTACTGCATTACAAGTCTCATAAGCGTTAAATCCTCGCCTTGAGTGATTTTATAATCCACGCTTTGACATTTTGGGCATTTAAAGATATTTTTTTCCAAAATGCTTGTTTGATTACATTTTAAACACAAAATTTCAAGCACAGCATTTTCTATAAAAAGTTTAGCATTTTTACAAAGCCTTGAATTTTCTTTAAAAGTTTCAAAACAACGCTCAAAAAGTTCAGTTTCAATCCCACTTAAACGCCCAATTTTCACATAAATTTCATTAACGCTTTCAGCCTTATTTTTAAAGGCATTTTCCTCACAAAGCGTTATTAAAGCTTCAACTATGCTAAGCTCGTGCATTTAAAGCCTAACAAATTCTAGGCAAAAGCTCACCCTTTGGAGCTTCTAAAAAGCGTTTTGCCCCAAAAGCATTTTGCAAAATCACCCTGCCTTTTTTCTCGCTTAAAATTTCGCCTATAATACTTGCATTAGGATTAAATTTTTTTAAAATTTCTAAAGCCTTTTTTTCGTCATCTTTTTCAACGCAAAGTGCGAAAGTTCCTTCATTTGCAAGCTCATATGCCTCATAACCAAAAAGCTCACAAATTCCTTTGACTTCATCTTTTATATTTATTTTTTCTTCAAAAACTAAGATATCAAGCCCACTTTGCCTAGCCCATTCGTTTAAAACTGCACTAAGCCCACCACGCGTTGCATCTCTCATACAAACAATCTTTATCCTTGCTTCAAGCAGTGCTAAAACTTCACTAACAAGGCTTTTGCAATCACTTTTAATACTAGCAACAAGCTCATTTCTTTTTACTAAAACAGCCCCTCCGTGTCTGCCAATATCGCCTGAAAGTAAGATAGAAAGCCCTTTTTTAATATCTTTTGTGTCTTTTTTACAAAGCACTTCGCCAAGACAAGTGGTATTAATATAAAGTAAATCCCCCTTGCCCTTAGGAACAACCTTAGTATCGCCACAAACTACCTTAACGCCTACCTTGTCGCATTCTTTTTTAATGCTTTTTAGAATTTTTTCAAGCTTTTCAAATTCTAAGCCCTCTTCTATAATAAGAGCCAAACTAAGATAAAGTGGCTTTGCTCCGACCATTAAAACATCATTTACAGAGCCACAAACACAAAGTTTTCCGATATTTACTTCATCATCTAAAAAAAGAGGACTTAGGGTAAAATTATCCGTGCTAATGGCTAAATTTGAGCCTAAATTCTCAAGCAAAGCGCTATCATTTGCCTTACTTAAAATTTCATTATCAAAAAGCTTAAAAATAAAGCTTACAAGCTCATTCATTTCCTCGCCACCGCCTCCGTGTGCTAGTGTGATTTCTTTCATTGATTTACCTTTGAGTATTTATAATACGCAGCACAAGCTCCCTCGCTTGAGACCATACAGCTTCCAATTGGCGTTTTAGGCGTGCAAGCCCTGCCAAAAACCTTACAATCAAAAGGCTTTGCAAGTCCTCTTAAAATTTGTCCGCAAATACAAGCCTTGCTTTCGTTTTTACTCTTTACTTCGCAGTCAAATTTAAGCTCGGCATTATATTTTGCAAACTCATCTTTTAAGCAAAGTCCGCTTTTTTCAATCACTCCAAGCCCTCTAAATTCAAAATCACATTCATTAAAATACTTTTTAATCAAAGCCTTAGCTTTTAAATTTCCATTTTCACTAACTGCTCTTTTGTATTGGTTAAAAACTTCAAATTTAGCTTCATTTTTTTGAAGAATTATATTTAAAACGCTTTGCATAATATCAACAGGCTCAAAGCCACTTACTGCAATTGGCGTTTTGTAAGTCTTTGCAATGCTTTCATAAATTTTAAAGCCTGTAATAACGCTTACATGAGATGGACCTAAAAAAGCGTCAATTTTAACATTTTCATCACTCATAATAGCCTTAATCGCAGCTGGGACCGTGATATGATTTATATGAAAAAAGACATTTTTAAGCCCTAAGTTTATAACCTTTTCTAAAAGCAACGCTGTCATTGGCGTTGTAGTTTCAAAGCCTATGGCAAAAAAAATGATGTTTTTATCAGGATTTTTTAAAGCTATATCAAGTACTTCTAAAGGAGAGTATAAAGCCCTTATATCACAGCCCTTAGCACGAAGCTCAAGCAGTGAAAACTCACTTCCAGGAACTCTTAACAAATCGCCCAAAGTGCAAAAAATAGTATTTGGCATATTAGCAAGTTTTATCGCCATATCTATGCGTTTTCTAGGCATAACGCACACAGGACAGCCCGGACCATGCACGAAATTTACGCCTTTTGGTAAAATGCTAGGCAGAGCAAATTTCATAATGCTATGTGTGTGACCGCCACAAATTTCCATTATATTTATGGGGTTTTTAAGCTCTTTTTTTATGAGCTCATTAAGGGCTAAAATAGTGTTTTTATCTCTAAATTCATCGATTAAATTCATTAAGCCCTAAGTCTCCTTCGCTTGCTAGAATTTCGCCACTTTGCATTTTTGCAACAATTTCTTTATAAGTTTTTATACTTTCTTTGGCAAATTCTTTGTCGATTTTTTCCATAGCAACGCCTACATGAATAAGCACAAAGTCCCCAATTTCGCATTTTTGAGGCACTAAGTCCAAATTTACTTTTCGCTTAACGCCCAAGGTATCAACTAAGGCATTGTTAAACTCGTCAATTTCTATGATTTTAGAAGGGATTGAAAGACACATTATAAAAGCTCCTTTTTGAGTTTTAAATACTCAAACCAAGTGTTTAAATTTGTGCCATTTTTTGCATCAAGGACTAAAAAATCAGCCTTTGGATTAAGCTTTTTGCATTCAGCCTTAGCCTTTTGTATGTCAAAATCAAACAAAGAAGCAAAATCAGCCTTTGAAATGATTACTAAATCAGCTTTTTTAAACATTACAGGATATTTTGCAGGTTTATCATCGCCTTCCGTTACGCTTAGTAACACGACATTTAAATGCTGCCCTAAATCGTAACTTGCAGGACAGACTAAATTCCCAACATTTTCTATAAATAAAAAATCACACTCTTTTAAATCTAAATGATGAAGTCCCTTATGCACCATAAAAGCGTCTAAATGACAGCTTTGTCCTGTTGTGATTTGAAAGGCTTTTGCACCTGCTTTTTGCACTCTTAAAGCGTCATTTTCAGTTTCTAAATCGCCCTCAATTACTGCGATTTTAAATTTATCTTTTAAAGCCTTTATAGTGCTTTCTAAAAGCGTGGTTTTACCACTTCCTGGTGAGCTCATAAGATTTATGCAAAGCACGCCAAGCTCGTTAAAATGGGCTTTATTATGCATTGCCTGCTCGTCATTTTTGCTTAGAATTTTGCTGATTACTTCAACACTTTTACTTTCGTTTAAAGTAGGATGCTCGTGAGTATGCTCGTGCGAAGTGCTATTTATGGAACAACCGCAATCTTTACACATTTTATCTCCTTTAAATTTGTAACTTTTTGTAATTTGATTTATGCTTAATGAAATTTAATTATATCAAAAAATACATAATAAAAGTTTTTGTTTTAAAACAAAGCTTAGCTAAGTTTAAGACTTTAAAAATTTACTTAAATTTAACAAAGTAAAAAGTATAATACAAGTTTTAAATTTCAAGGTTCAAGAAATATGAAAATTTACAAAATTAACGAAAACACCGATTTTAACCTTCTTTGCAAATTTATAGGTCCTGATTTAGCAGGGCAAAAAATTATGCAAGATAAAAGCAAGATTTACTTTTTTTACATAAAAGAGCTTTCAAACACGGCTTTAAATATACTAAAGCAAGACGCTTTACGGCTTGGAGCTGAGCTTGTAACGCACAAGCAAGTCATTACGCATAAGGCTGAGGATAGCACGGCTTTATTAATGGCTACGAAAGAGCAAATTTTAAAGTTAGTTCAAAAAGAAAAAAAGCAAGATTTTAAGCTTAAAGACTTGGCTAAATTTTTGCAAAACTCCTTTGAAAAGCCCAAAACCGCAAAGCTTATGGGGGTTATTAATGTAAATGAGGATAGCTTTAATGAAAATAGCCGTGTGAATGAGAAAAACTTTGAAAAAAAACTAAATGAGCTTTTAGAATTAAAGCCTGATTATATAGACATTGGAGCGGTTTCTTCTCGTCCTGGTAGCCTTTATGTTGGAAGCGTGGAGGAACAAAAAAGGCTTGAAAAGATTTTTAAAATTTTAGCTAAAAATGACTACACAAAAAGGGCTAAATTTAGCCTTGATAGCTTTGATGAGCCTTGTCTTAAAAGAGCTTTAGATATAGGTTTTAAAATGATTAATGACATCACAGGACTTAAAAATGAGAGCCTAGCAAAACTTGCTAAAGAATATGAGTGCGAATACTGCCTTATGCATATGCAAAATGAGCCTTCAAATATGCAAGTAAATCCTAAGTATGATGATTTACTTGGAGAAATTGATGATTTTTTCACTCAAAAGCTTGAAGTGCTTAAAAATTATGGGGTTGAAAAAGTGGTGCTTGATGTGGGCATTGGCTTTGGTAAAACTAGTGAGCATAATCTAGCCTTAATCAAGCATTTAGGGCATTTTTTGCATTTTCAAAAGCCCTTACTTGTAGGGGCAAGTCGTAAAAGCGTGATAAATGCTTATTTTCAAAGTGAAGTTGAGAAGCGTCTAGCTGGCACACTTTTCTTACACTTAAAAGCTTACGAAAATGGGGCTAGTATTTTAAGAGTGCATGATTTATACGAGCATAAACAGCTTTTTGCCCTGCAAGAAGCTTATGAAAAGGTTGGAATTTAATGACACAAGAGCAGTATTTACAAAAAATAAATTTAGCAAATGAGTGGATGAGAGCTTACTATGAAAAGGATGAGCCTTTAGCAAGTGATGAAGAATATGATAAATTAATAAGAGAATTAAAAGAATTTGAAGCACAAAATCCAAATTTAAAGTATTTAAACTCACCTACAGGGAAAATCGCACCCACCATTCAAAGTGAGTTTAAAAAGCTAACGCACAGGGCTAAAATGTGGTCTATGGAGGATGTTTTTAATGAAAATGAGCTTAAAGCTTGGGCGAAAAGAGCAAGAGCTGATAATCAAGCTTTTTTTATAGAGCCTAAATTTGACGGGGCGAGCTTAAATTTGACCTATGAAAATGGCAAACTAATAAGCGGGGCTACAAGAGGGGATGGGCAAATTGGAGAAGATATAAGCCTTAATGTCTTAGAAATAGATAATATCCCTAAAACCATAGCCTATGAGGGGCTTATTGAAATTCGTGGCGAGGTTGTGATACTTAAGGCTGATTTTGAAGAGCTTAACGAAAAAAGAGCTTTGCGGGGTGAAAATTTATTTGCAAATCCAAGAAACGCTGCAAGTGGGAGCTTAAGACAGCTTGATACTAGCATTACAAGGCAAAGAAAATTACAATTTTATCCTTGGGGCGTGGGTGAAAACTCCTTAAATTTTAGCAAACATAGCGAGGTTATGAGCTTTATTAGAGAACTTGGCTTTTTAAAGGATGATTTTGTAAGGCTTTGTAAGGATTTAGATGAGGTAATGAGTGCTTATAAGGAGCTTTTAGCTTTAAGAGATAAAAAGCCTATGATGATGGATGGAATGGTGGTTCGCATCGATAATTTAGCGCTTTGCAAGGAGCTTGGTTATACGGTTAAATTTCCCAAATTTATGGCGGCTTTTAAATTCCCAGCCTTAGAAAAAACCACAAGACTTTTGGATGTAAGCTTACAAGTTGGACGAAGTGGAGTGATAACGCCTGTTGCCGTGCTTGAGAGCGTAAATTTAGACGGTGTCATAGTAAAATCAGCCACACTTCATAATTTTGATGAAATTTCTCGCCTTGATTTAAGGATAAACGACTTTGTAAGCGTTATTAGAAGCGGGGATGTGATACCAAAAATTACTAAGGTCTATCAAAACAGAAGAAGCGGAGTAGAAAAAAGCGTGATGAGACCCACAAAATGCCCTGAATGCGAAAGTTTATTACTTGATGAGGGTGCTTTAATAAAATGTCAGAACTTAGACTGCAGGGCAAGGCTTTTAAACTCCATAATTTATTTTGTCTCTAAAAAATGCCTCAACATAGAAGGGCTTGGAGAAAGCATAGTAGAGCTTTTATACAAGGAGGGTAAAATTTCTAGTATTGAGAGCATTTTTTATCTTAAATTTAGCGATTTTGAAGGGCTTGAGGGCTTTAAGGAGAAAAAGATTAACAATATCTTAGAAGCGATTTTAAAGGCTAGAGAATGTGAGCTTTACCGCTTTATCACGGCTTTGGGTATTGAGCATATTGGTGAAGTAGCAGCTAAAAAGCTTGAAGCTAGCTTTGGCTTAGAGTGGCATAAAAAAAGCCTTGATGAGTATAAGAGTTTGGAGGGCTTTGGCGAGCAAATGGCTTTAAGTCTTACTAAATTTACAGAGCTTAATCAAAAAAGAATTGAGGATTTTTATCAAATTTTAAAGCTTAAAATCACTGAAAAAGCAGATACTAACGCCATTTTTGCAAATAAAAGCTTTGTGATTACAGGCACTTTAAGCCGTCCTAGAGATGAGTTTAAAACCCTCATTGAAAGCCTTGGTGGTAAGGTTTTAAGCTCGGTTTCTAAAAAAACTAATTTCGTGCTTTTTGGAAGTGAGGCTGGAAGTAAATTGCAAAAAGCAAAAGAGCTTAATATCGTTTGCATTGATGAAATGCAGTTTAACGAGCTTATCAATGCGATTTGATCTTTTTGTTTCGCAAAGCTTAAAAATTAGTAAAAATAAGGCTAAGGAGCTGATACAAAATAAACAAATTTTATTAAATGAAAGCTTTTATAAGCCCTCCTTTGATGTGAGTGCTTGTGAAGTGCTAAATTTAAAGCTTTTGGATGAAATTTATGTAAGCAGGGCTGCTTTGAAATTAAGAGGCTTTTTAGAACAAATTAGCCTTGATGTAAGGGATAAAACCTGCCTTGATATAGGCTCTTCAGCTGGGGGTTTTACTCAAATTTTACTTGAAAAAGGAGCAAAAAGCGTTACGGCACTTGACATAGGCACAAATCAGCTTCACCAAAGCTTAAGAGAAGATTCAAGGGTCAAAGAGCTTTCAAATACTGATTTAAGAGAATTTAAAAGTGAAAGTAAATTTGAGCTAATTACCTGTGATTTAAGCTTTATTTCTCTTAAAAATTTGCTTTTTTACATAGATAATTTAGCCTTAAAGGATATAATCTTGCTTTTTAAGCCCCAATTTGAGGTTGGAAAAGAAGCAAAAAGAGATAAAAAAGGCGTTTTAAAAGATGAAAAAGAGGTTTTAAAAGCAAGGCTAAATTTTGAAAAAGAAAGCTTGAAATTTGGTTGGATTTTAAGGGAATGCCAACTTTCAAGCCTAAAAGGAAAAGAAGGAAATGTCGAATATTTTTACTACTTTAGCAAATTTAAATGAGATTAACAGCGTAGCAATTGGCTGTTTTGATGGGCTTCACAGGGGACATTTTGAGCTTTTTAAGCACTTAGAAAAAAACTCAGCCCTTATTATCATTGATAAGAAAAGAAAAAAAAGCTTGACGCCTTTTTTTATGATGAAAGAGCTTGTGAGTTTTAAGCTTATATTTTTGGACTTTGAAAGCATTAAAAATATGAGTGGGAAAGAGTTTTTAGCCTCGCTTGAAAAGGAGTTTGTAAATTTAGAAAAAATCGTCGTGGGCTATGATTTTACCTTTGGTAAGGATAGATTATATAAGGCTTTGGATATTCAAAAATTAAGCCGCATTCCTTGCGTGGTGGTTGATGAGTTTAAGCTTAATAATATCAGCGTTCATTCAAAGCAAATTAGAGAGTTTTTAAGCAGAGGAGAAATTGAAAGGGCAAATTTCTTTTTAGGCAGAAACTATACCATAAAAGCAAGGATAATAAAGGGTCAAGGGCTTGGTAAAAAAGAGCTTTTGCCTACCTTAAATTTAGAGTTAAATGATGAGTTTTTACTGCCCTTAAACGGCGTTTATGCAAGTTTTACAAAAATAGAAAACAAAAGTTTTAAAAGCGTTAGCTTTGTGGGAAATAGGCTTTCAACGGACGCTAAATTTAGCGTTGAAACGCATATTTTAGATGAGAGCTTTAAAGAGTTAGAGCAAGGAGAAATTAGCATAAGCTTTAAGGCTTTTTTAAGACAAAATCAAAAATTTGATAACTTAAAAGAGCTTAAAAAAAGTATAGAAAAAGATTGCAAAAAAGCTTTAGAAATTTTAAAGGAAAAAGATGAAAGATGAGCTCTTTAAAAAAGCGGCAAAAAAGCAGTTTGAATTTGACGAGAGCGTGGCTAGTGTCTTTGATGATATGATTAATAGAAGTGTGCCTTTTTACAAAGAAAATTTAACCTTGCTTTGTAATTTACTTGCAAGACTTCTTTGCAAGAATGCTAAAATTTGTGATTTAGGCTGTTCGAGTGCGAATTTTTTGCTTTTTTTGGCTAGTTTAAGAAGCGATTTTAAGCTTTTTGGGGTGGATAATTCAGCTGCTATGATAAAGCTTGCAAAGGCTAAGACTAAGGCTTTTGGGGCGAAAATTAGCTTTTTTGAAGCTGATTTAAGCAAATTTGAGTTTTTTAAAAATGACGCTTTTTTGGCAAATTATACTTTGCAGTTTATAAGACCTCCTAAAAGACAGGCTTTAGTAAATAAAATTTATGAGAATTTAAACAAAAATGGCGTTTTTGTTTTAAGCGAAAAAATCATTTATGAAAATGCAAGTTTGGCTAAAAATATCATAGAACTTTATGAAAATTACAAGCAAAGCAAGGGCTATACGAAATTTGAAATAGCTTCAAAAAGACAGGCTTTAGAAAATGTTTTGATACCTTATACTGAGGCTGAAAATATCGCTATGCTTAAAAATGCAGGTTTTAAAAGGGTGGAAAGTCTTTTTAAATGGGCGAATTTTCAAAGCTTTGTGGGGTTTAAGGATTAAATTGTTAGAATTTGCAAATTTCAAAGGGCGAAAATGGCTAAAAAACTCTCACTAACAAGGCTTAGTTTTCCTATCTTTTTAGACCTTTTTTCTAAGTATTTAACTATCATTATAAACACGGCTATGGTGTCTCATTATTCAAATTTTTTAGTGGGTGCTTTAGGTGCTGGAAATCAAATCGTAGATCTTTTTATAATTATTTTTACTTTTTTAAGCGTTGGTTGTAGTGTTGTAGTAGCTCAAGCACTGGGTGCTAGAAACAAAGAATTAGCAAAAAAAGTTATAAACCAAAGCTTGTTTTTAAATATGCTTTTGGGGCTTTTTTGTGCCTTTTTTATCATATTTGAGGCTGAGAATTTACTAGCTCTTTTAAACACTCCACAAGAGCTTTTAAAGGAAAGTAAAATTTACTTGCAAATGCTTGGCGTGTGCTTATTTTTCGATGCCTTAGGCATAATTTTAGCTGCGATTATTAGGGTTTATAATTTAGCTTACTGGGTTATGATAATTGGCTTTTTGATGGATTTTTTGGTGCTTTTTGGGAATTTTTATGTTTTGCATTTTACAGATTTAGAGCTTTTTGGTGTAGGATTTAGTAATATTATTGCTAGGGCTTTTGCTGTTGGAGCTTTGTTTTTAGTGCTTATTTTTAAGCTTAAATTTTATTTAAAACTCAAAGAGATGATAAAATTTGAAAAAGAAATTCTAAAAAAAGTTTTAAACATAGGCGGTTTTTCTGCTGGGGAAAATCTCGTTTGGATAGTGCAATACACCATAGCTTTTTCCTTTGTTTCAAGTCTTGGTAAAGAAAATTTAAGCGTTCAAACGATTTATTTTCAAATTTCTATGCTAATAATGCTCATAGGTCAAGCCATAAGTATGGCAAATGAGATAATAGTAGGCAAATTAGTAGGAGCAAAGCGTGAAAATGTCGCATACAAGCACACTTTTACGGCACTTTATTTTAGCATTTTAGCTAGTGCTTTTGTAGCTTTACTAAACTATGCTTTGCAAGGCTTTACAATGGAGCTTTTGGGGCTTAAAGAAGAGCTTATAAAGCTTATGATACCGCTTTTTACGCTTTCTATTTTTTTGGAAATTTCAAGAACTTTTAATATAGTGGTTGTAAATTCTTTAAGAGCTAGTGGGGATGCTAGGTTTGCATTTTTTAGTGGGCTTGTTTTTATGATGGGCGTTTCACTACCCGTTGGATACACGCTTTGTTTTTATGCTGGGCTTGGAATTTTAGGCATTTGGATAGGTTTTTGTGCGGATGAGTTTTTAAGAGGACTTGTAAATTTATATAGGTGGAAAAGTAAAAAATGGCAGAACAAAGCTCTAGTTTAGGAAGTTTTAGTTTTAAAAATAATTTATTTTTTTATAAAAAAAAGCAGATTAAATTTTTGAGATTAAAGCTTGATAATAATGGCAATTTTATGCTTAGCATTCCTTATTTTTATAGTTTTGAAAATGTTTTGAAATTTTTAGAGCAAAATCAAGCCTGGATAGAAAATACTAAGGCTAAATTTAAGATTTTAAGCCAAAATGAAGTTTTTTTTCTAGGCAAAAAATATGAGCTTGTAATAGACAAAAGCTATGCAAAAACTAGGCTTTCAAAGGGTTTCATAAAAACAGCTTCAAGGCTTGAGTTTGAAAATTTTTTAAGAAAAAATGCTAGGATTATTTTTGGTTTTTATCTTAAAAAATGGTGCTTAAAAACTGGGTTTTTTTGCACTCATTTAAGCATAAAAGATATGAAAACGCGTTGGGGATCTTGCAATCACACAAAAAAATACATAAATTTAAACCTAAGGCTTTTGCAAAAAAGCTTAAAAGCTATAGAATATGTGATTTTACACGAAATTTCACATCTAAAATATCCAAATCACAGCAAGGAATTTTATGATTTTTTGGGCTCTTTTATGCAAGATTATAAAAAAAGAGAATTAGAATTTAAGGATTTCAATGATTTTAGAGCTTGATTTTTTTTATAGCGGGGAGAATAATTATTTTGAGTATTTGCTTCATTTTTATGCAAAAAATTATGAGTATTTTTTAGAAAAATCACACGGAAAATACACTTTAAAAATTAAGGGCGAAGAAAAAGAATTAAAGAAATTTTGCGATGATTTAAATTACATTTCAAGCAGTGTTTTTTTAAGAAATTTTAAGTTAAATCTAAGCGAAGAATTTAGCGAAAAATCAAGCTTTGAGATATCAAAATTTAGTAAATTTCCATATATAACGCATTTAAACTCAAGTGCTTTTACTCAAAACAAAGAACTAATAGAAAATGAATGGGGTATTTTTTGTGAATGTGAATTTTCATTAGATAATCTTAAATTTGAAAGCATTAATAAACAAAATTTTAACGAACTTTTAACAAAAGCCTTAAATCAAATTTTAAGTAAAAAAAGTATTTTTATAAAAGATAAAAATGGAATTTATGAGCTTTTTTTCTTTGATAATGATTTTATGGGTGATTTTTTACTAGCAAGTGATATAAAATCTTGCACGAGTATTTTTGTGTGCCAAAATGAAATTCTAAGACTTCTTGCAAGCCTTGAAAAGCCATTAATTAGCCTTAGAATCAATGCCTTATATAGAAACAAATTTAAAATTGATAAAAAAGATTTTAAGCTTTGTTTGGCTAGGAATTTGTTTAGTTTCGCACTTGGTTTTGAGCTTTTTAAACAGGATATTAAGTTTTTAAATGTAAAAAAAGTTAAGGAATTTAACAAAGATTTTGAGCTTTTAAATTTTAGTGAACTTGTGATTTTACAGGGTTTTGACTTTTTTGATGAAAATTTTAAGGAGCTTATTTTTTCTAAGGATGATAAAAATATGGCTAGAATTTCTTATCTCATTAGCATTCATAAAAATGCCCTTATTTTAGAGCTTAGCAAGGATTATGATGATTTACTAATTATTAAAGAAAATAACTTTTTAAAACTTTTTTTGCCTAAAAATTCACAAGAGCTTTTCGCTGAAATTTCAAAGGATGAAACAGGGGCGAAGCTTTTAAGCAATTTTAAGCAAAAATTTAAACTTTTTAAAGCAGATTTTAAGCTTAAAAATAATTTTTACTCGCTTTTTGGCATAATAGCTTTGATTTTAGGGCTTGATGATGAGCCTTTAAATGCCGTAGAAAAGCTTTTGCAAATGGCTGATGAGAGCAAGTTATTAAGGGGAGTTAAGATTGATTTTAGCTTAAAAGATGACAAAAGTTTTGATTATGCAAGGTGCGTTCGTTCTGTTATGAGTTTTATGTTAGCTGGTGTGCAAAGTGAAAATATCGCTTATGGAGTGCTTGAAAGTTTGGCCTATTTTTTGCGTGATACTTATGATGAGTTAAGAGCTAAAAAGCTTTGTGAGAGTGCTATTATAAGCGGTTCTTTGTTTGAGAATAAGGCTTTACTTAAAAATACTTTAAAACATCTTAGAAACTGCGAGCTTAGCGATGTCGCACTTAGGATTTAAGCTTAAAATTTCAGGGCTGGTTCAAGGTGTTGGCTTTCGCCCCTTTGTGTATAAGTTAGCCTTGAAATTTAAGCTTTTAGGCGAGGTTAGAAATGATGGCTTTGGAGTTTTGATTTTACTAAAAACAGATTTAAAAACCTGCCACGAATTCATTAAAAAACTAAACCAAACCCCGCCTCCTCTAGCAAGGATAGATGGCATAAAACTTATAAAAACTAAAGTTTTAGACTACAAAAGCTTTAGCATAAAAACTTCTAAAAATACAGCTAAAACAACACCTATGCTAAGCGATTTTGCCCTTTGTGCTAAGTGTAAAAAAGAGTTTTTAAACCCTAAAAATCCACGCTTTAACTACCCTTTTATAACTTGTGTTAATTGTGGTCCTAGATTTTCTATTATAAAGGCTTTGCCATATGATAGAAAAAATACGACTATGAAAACGCATAAAATGTGTAAATTTTGCCAAAATGAGTATGAAAACCCCAAAAATAGACGCTTTCACGCCCAGCCTATAAGCTGTCCTAAGTGCGCTATAAATTTACATTTAAAGGATAAAAATGGCGCGATTTTAAGCTCAAATGAAGAAGCCTTAAAAGCAGTTTCAAGCCTTTTAAAAGTTGGTAAAATCATAGCTTTTAAAGGACTTGGCGGTTTTCATCTTTTATGCGATGCCTTAAATGAAAAAGCCGTTTTAAGCCTAAGAGAGCGTAAAAATCGCCCCTTAAAGCCCTTTGCTCTTATGTGTGAAAACTTAGAAAGTGCGAAAAAACTAGCTTTTATAAACAAATATGAAGCTAAAGTTTTACAAAGTCAATTAGCCCCCATAGTTATTTTAAAAGCAAAAAAAGAATTTAAAACTCTTGCGCCAAATATTGATAAAATAGGCATTATGTTAGCTTATACTCCACTTCATATTTTGCTTTTTAAGCATTTTAAGGGCGTTTTACTTGCAACAAGTGCAAACTTGAGTGGTGAAAGCATAATTTATGATGAATCAAAGCTTGAAAAAATAAGCTCTGTGTTTGATTTTTATGTGGATTATGAAAGAGAAATTTCAAACTCAAGCGACGATAGTATAGTGCAAGTACTTGGTAAAAAAACGATGTTTTTAAGGACTAGCAGGGGCGTAAATCCTTATTATTTGCAAACAAATTTCAAACAAAAAGGCTGTTTTTTGGCACTTGGTGCGGAGCTTAAAAATGAATTTGTGATTTTTTATAAAAATAAACTCTTAATTTCTCCTTATATGGGCGATTTAAAAAGCCTTGATGTCGAGGAAAGATTTTTAAAAATTTTAGCTTTTTTTAAGCAAAATTATAATTTAAAATTTGATGAAATAATACTTGATAAGCATCCAAATTTTAGCTATTTAAGGCATTTTAAGGGCTTAAAAGTTCAGCATCATTACGCACATTTTTGTGCCGCTTATTTTGAGTATGAAAAAGAATTTAAGCCCTGTGAAAATGCACTAGGATTTGTTTTTGATGGCACAGGTTATGGGGAAAATGGTGAAATTTGGGGCGGTGAAATTTTACTTGGAAATTTAAAAGAGTATGAAAGAATAGCACATTTTGAAAGCTTTAAGCTTATAAATTCTGACATTAAAAACTTACAAAATTTAGCTTTAAGTGTGATTTGGCATTATGATTTAGAAAATTTAGCACACAAATTTTTAAGCAAATTTGATAAAACAAAACTTGAAAATCTTAAAAAAATTCATCAAAACTCAAGCCTTAAAACAAGCTCCTTAGGCAGGATAATAGACGCTTTTGGAAGCATAGTTTTTGACATAGAAAAGATAAGTTATGAAGCACAAATTGGCTTGATGTGTGAGAAATTTTACGATGAAAGCTTAGATTTTGCTTACAAATTTAGCCTTAAAAATGGGGTGATAGACTTTAATTCTTGTTTTATAGGAGCTTTTAAGGACGATAAAACAAAGGCGGTGAGTGGCTTTTTAAATGGCTTAGCAGATTTTATCATAAGTTTTAGCAAAAATTACAAGCAAAAAGTGCTTTTAAGCGGTGGCGTTTTTCAAAATAAAACCTTGCTTGAAATTCTAATGAAAAGAAAATTTAAGTTTTTTGTCCCCTTAAAATTCCCAAGCAATGATAGCTCCATAGCTTTAGGGCAAATGGTGCATTTTTTAAACACAAAAAAAGCATAGCAAATAAGCAAAGTCATTACCTTGTTATTTACTTGTCATTACGAGCATAGCAAAGTAATCCATAATCGCAAAAGGCAAGTTAGCTTCGTCATTGCGAGAAGCGTTAGCGACAAAGCAATCTATAGTAATAATTTTAAAACAAATTCTAAAAATGGATTGCTACGCCAAATTCTGCAAATTTGTCTCGCAATGACTGAGAGCGGTAGCTGTAATGGTTGTTTTGTTTTTATAAAAGTTCGCAATGACGAATGGAGAGGGATTATTTTATACCTTATCTTTAGTAAAAACAACTTAAAGACATTTATATAACTTAAAATCTTAAAAATTCCTAGCATTAATAAAAGCTTGTTAGAATTAAGTCTAAATTTAAAAGGATAAATAATGAAAATTTTAATTAGTGGTGGTGCTGGCTACATAGGCTCTCACACGCTTAGGCAGTTTTTAAAAACAAAGCACGAAATTTGTGTTTTGGATAATTTTTCTAAAGGTTCTTTAAAAAGCCTTGAGGATTTACAAAGTATTAGAAATTTTAGTATTTTTAATCAGGATTTAAGCGATTTTGATGGCATAAAAGCTCTTTTAAAGGAGCAAAAATTTGATGCTGTGGTGCATTTTGCAGCAAGTATTGAGGTCTTTGAAAGTATGCAAAATCCTTTAAAATACTATCTTAATAATACAGCAAACACTTCAAATTTAATACTTTCCTGCCTTGAAAGTGGGACAAATAAGTTTATTTTTTCTTCAACTGCTGCTGTTTATGGTGAGCCAAAAACGCCTATCGTAAGCGAGGAAAGTCCTTTAAATCCTATCAATCCTTATGGTTTTAGTAAATTAATGAGCGAGCAGGTCTTGCGTGATACAAGTAGGGCAAATCCTAGCTTTAAACACTGCATTTTAAGGTATTTTAATGTAGCTGGTGCTTGTATGGACTTTGCCTTAGGGCAACGCTATGCTAATGCTACTCTTCTCATAAAAGTAGCCGCACAGGTAGCTTGTGGAAAAAGGGATAAACTTTTAATTTACGGGGATGATTATGAGACTAAAGATGGCACTTGTGTGAGAGATTTTATACATGTGGATGATATTTCAAATGCACATTTATCAGCCTTAGAGTATTTAGAAAATAATAAAAGTGATGTTTTTAATGTAGGCTATGGACACGGCTTTTCGGTAAAAGAAGTGATTGAGACTATGAAAGAAGTTAGTGGGGTTGATTTTAAAACCGAACTTGCCCCAAGAAGAGCAGGGGATCCTAGTATTTTAATTTCTAATGCAAACAAAATTAAAGAAAAAACTTCGTGGCAACCAAAATTTGATGATTTAGGTCTTATTTGCAAGAGTGCTTTTGAGTGGGAAAAGCAGTGCTAAAAAAGCTTTTTTTTGTTTTAAGCAAGGAAGATAAAAGCTTTTTATTTATCTTACTTGCCTTTTCTATCTTTGTTTCCTTTATAGAAAGCTTTGCAATTAGCCTTATAATGCCCTTTGTAAGCCTTGCGAGTGATTTTTCATATTTTGAGACGAATAAATATTTACTGGGTTTAAAAAACTATTTTGATATGCCTGTTTTTAAACTTTTGCTTTATTTTGGCGTAGCTCTTATTTGCTTTTATGTGTTTAGAGCCTTTTTAAATGCTTATTATTTTCATATTTTGGCTAAATTTTCAAAGGGGCGGTATCATTTTATTTCTTATAGGATTTTTTCTAAATTTTTAAATATTCCTTATGAGAAATTTAAGCAAAAAAACCACTCAGAGCTTTTAAAGTCCCTAACTGGCGAGGTTTATAATCTTAGCACTATGCTATCTTCTTTTTTGCTTTTAATGAGTGAAATTTTTGTCGTGCTTTTACTTTATGCGCTTTTGCTTTTCATAAATTATAAAGTTACGCTTTTTTTAAGCGTTTTTATGCTTTTAAATGCCCTTATTTTGATTAAAATTTTAAGCCCTAAAATTAAAAAAGCAGGTGCAAAAAGAGAAGATGCTATGAAAAATTTTTTCGAGCTTATCAATACAAATTTAAATAATTTTAAATTTATAAAGCTTAAGAGTAAAGAACAAGGCGTTTTAAGTCTTTTTAAAACGCAAAGTGAGGCTTTTTCTAAGGCAAATATAAGCTTTGAAAGCATTGGGGCTGTGCCTAGGATTTATCTTGAGGGCATTAGTTTTTGCTTGCTTGTTTTTATGGTGGTTTTTTTGGTTTTGAAAAATGAAAGCGATATTTCAAGCACACTGCCTGTAATTTCTATTTTTGTTTTAGCTCTTTACCGCCTTATGCCAAGCATTAACCGCATCATAAGCTCCTATCATGATTTGATTTTTTATTATCCTTCTTTAAATCTCATCTATGAAAATTTAAGCCAAAATGAAGAAAATTTTGGAAATGAAAGAATAAATTTTAAAAACGAATTAAGGCTTTGCAATATAAGCTTTAATTATGAAAATAAGCCACTTTTATTTCATAATTTAAGCTTAAGCATTAAAAAGGGCGAAAAGATAGCTTTCATAGGAGAAAGTGGGTGCGGAAAAAGCACTTTGGTTGATATTATCAGTGGGCTTTTGTATGCAAAAAGCGGACAAATTTTACTCGACAATCAAGAATTAAATGAAAAAAATCTTAAAAATTACCGTCAAAAAATAGGCTATATCCCGCAAAATATCTATCTTTTTAATGATAGCATAGCCAAAAACATAAGCTTTTTAGATGAAATTGATGAGAAAAAATTAGAGCTTGTGATAAAACAAGCAAATTTGGCTAAATTTATACAAAATCTGCCCCAAGGAGTGCAAACAAAGGTAGGCGATTCAGGGGGCAATTTAAGCGGGGGACAAAAGCAACGCATAGCCATAGCAAGAGCGCTTTATCTTAACCCTGAAATACTCATACTCGATGAAGCAACCTCAGCACTTGATGCGAAAAGTGAGAAAAAAATTATGGATGAAATTTATAAACTTTGTGAGAATAAAACCCTTATCATCATAGCCCACCGCCTTTCAACCATCACAAAATGCGATAAAATTTATAAGCTTGAAAAGGGCAAAATCAAAGAGGAAAAATTATGAAAATTTGCTTTATCATAGCCTCTTTAAACTCAGGAGGAGCTGAAAGAGTGCTAGTAAGCCTTGCAAACACGCTTTGTAAAGAACACGAAGTGCAAATCATTAAATTTACAAATGAGGCTTCTTTTTATAAACTTGAAAAAAATATTATTTTACATACTTTGCCCCAGTTTAAATTTGATACCCTTTACAATAAAATTCTAAGTCGTTTTAAGAAATTTTTTGCTTTGAGACTTGCTTTAAAGCAAAGCAAAGCCGATATTTTTATCTCTTTTTTGGATACCACAAATATTGCTTGTATTTGGGCTAAATTTGGTTTAAAAACTCCTTTAATCATAAGTGAGCACAGCACACAAAGCTATTTAAAGCCTAAAATTTGGAGATTTTTACGCTGTTTAAGTTATCCTTATTGTGATGCCTTAACCGTGCTAGGACAAAGCGATAAAGCCTTTTATGATGGCTTTGTAAAAAAAGTAAGAGTGCTTTTAAATCCTTGTCATTTTAGTTTAAAACCTTTGCAAAGCTTTGAAAAGCAAAATCTAGTCCTTTTTATCGCTCGTTTAGACGCCAATAAAAACGCTTCTATGTTTATAAAGGCTATTTCTCATTTAAAAGAAAGCTTAAGAAAAGATTATAAATTTGTCATAGCAGGGGATGGAGAGCTTAGAAATGAGCTTGAAAGCTTAGCTTTAAATTTAGGCGTTAATGTAGAGTTTTTAGGCAGGGTTGAAAAAATCGAGGAGCTTTATAAAAAGGCTAAGGTGCTTTGTCTTTGCTCCTTTGTAGAAGGACTGCCAACCGTTTTAATAGAAAGCTTGTATTTTGAGGTGTGTAGAATTTCAAGCACTTATCATAATGGCTTTAAGGACTTGATAGAGGATGGAAAAGATGGGCTTTTAGTGCCTTGCGATGATGATATAGCCTTAGCTTTAAAGCTTGAAATGGTCTTAGAAAATGAGGATTTTAGAAAAAATCTAGTTTTAAATGCAAAAAAAAGGTGCAAGGACTTTGAAAGCTCAAATATTAAAAATCAGTGGCTAGATTTAATAGGAGAGCTTAATGCCTAAGCTTTCGGTGATTATTCCTACCTTTAACCGCCTTGAGCTTTTAAAAAGGGCTGTAAAAAGTGTGCAAGAGCAAGATTTTAAGGATATTGAAATTATTATTAGTGATGATCATTCAAATGATGGCACAAAAGAGTTTTGTGAGAATTTAATCAAGCAAGATAGTAGGATAAAATATTTTTTAAACGAAAAATACAAAAAGGGTCCAAATGGCAATAAAAATAACGGACTTGATAGGGCAAGGGGTGAATTTATCAGCTTTTTAGACGATGATGATGAGCTTTTAAAAGGAGCGTTAAGCACTTTGTTAG
>Cebus_capucinus_imitator_PRJNA485217_SSR105__coassemble_357_pt1 | contig 21363 bp, 17 predicted proteins | sample Cebus_capucinus_imitator_PRJNA485217_SSR105__metabat2_low_PE_008 | metagenome-assembled genome bin Cebus_capucinus_imitator_PRJNA485217_SSR105 | reverse complement strand
TAAGCTTTAAAGGTGCTGATTTAAGCTATATGAAAAGCTTAAATGCTAAGTTTATTGATTGTGATTTCCTTAAAACTATGAAAGTTAAAGGGATTAAAATCAAAATTATGCATTAAATTAGTTTTAGGAATTTTTAAAAAAAGCTTAATTTTTGGCTTGATTTTAATAAAATATTTTTGATTATAGTTACAAATGTGGGCAGATATTGTGTTAAGATTATTTTAAGTATAAATTATATTTAAAATTATTTACCACTCAAGTATAAAGCTAGTTCCTTCGTTTTCTTTTGAATGACAACTTATTTTAAGTTCATTATCTATACAAATTTTCTTAACCAAGGAAAGCCCTATGCCAAAGCCTCCTTTATCAGCGTTAAATCTAGCATATCGCTCAAAGATATGTTTTAAATTTTGTTTAGAAATTCCACATCCGCTATCTTTTATGCTAAGAAAATTTTCTCTTAAGATTATGGAAATTTCACCGCCTTTTTTGTTATATTTTATAGCGTTGCTTAAAAGATTATCTATGAGTTTTGAAATTTGATTTTTGGAAGCAAAAATTTCACTTTGTGCTAAATCTAAGTTTAAATTTAGCTTTTTTTGTTCAAAAAATAGTTTGAAATACTCACTTCGCTCGCAAATTAAAGCCTTTAAGTCAAATTTTGTTTTGCTACTTTTTAAAGAGGCTGGAAAATTATAAAATACAAGGTCGGAATACACTTGTGATAGGCTTTTAGCTGCTAGTTTTATACGAGAAAATTTCGCACCTAGTTCTAAATTTTGCTTTTCTAGCTGTTCTATACTCATTAAAATAACGCTGATTGGCGTGTTTAACTCGTGGGTTGAGTCCTTTATGAAGCGGTTTAGGGTGTTGATTTTATCCTCAAGCGGTTTTAGAGCTATTTTCACAAGTATATAAGCAATTAATGCTAGCACAAAAAATGCCCCAAGAGCACAGCCAAAAACTTGAAATTTTATCCACAAAAGCTCAGCCCTTACATCATCTCCTTGCAATATTATCATAAGTCCGTGGTCATTTTTTCTATCATCATCGTTAGCATTTTTCAAAAAGTAATGATCAGAACTCATAGGGGCTAGAAAAAAGATTTTATTATCACAAATTCCCGTGTGTCTAAACTCAGGTTTAGCCTTTTTATAATCAAATTCCAGGTTATCAAAAATGCTTTTTTTATCATCAAAAATTGCGAATTTTAGGTCGGAGCTTTTGGCTATATTTTTAGCACTTTCGTTAATGGGTATGAAGCGAGAATTTAGTATGGAAATTATGATATTTCTGTGACTTTCTCTTAAATTTTCACCCTTTGAAACGACAAGTTCTTCATAAAGTTTTTGATACCAAAGTGTGAAAAAAATAGCCAAAAATACGCCCGTTGTAGTAAGATAAATTAGTAAAATTTGTTTTATAACATTTTTAGCCATAACAATACCCTCTACCCCTTTGATTTATAATCTTTTCTTTGCCTAAAATTTTACGTAAATTTTTAATATAGGCTCTAAGACTAAGCTCGCTTGGCTCTTCATCGTATTCCCAAAGTTCTTCAAAAATTCTCTCAGTGCTCAAAAAGTTTTTTTTGTTTTTTAAAAGTAGTGCTAAAAGCTTAATTTCCTTGCTTGGCAGGTTTAAAACTTCGTTATTCTGATAAAGAATTTGTGAATTTATGTTAAACTTAAAACCATCGCCTAAGTCTTCAAAGTCTTCATTTTTATGAAAAAAAGCCCTTTTTAGCAAGGATTTAACCCTAAGTAAAAGTTCGGCTAACTCGAAAGGTTTTCTTATATAATCATCACAACCTGCTGTAAAACCAAGCTTTAAATCATCTGTTGTGTTTAGCGAGGTCATAAAAATGGCTGGAGTTTGCTTGCCACTTTGTCTAAGTTCTTTAAGCAAGGAAAAACCATCGCCCATAGGCACTTTAACATCTAAAATCCAAAGGTCAAAGGATTTTTCATAAGCTAAATTTAAAGCATTTAAAGCATCTTCGCAAACCACTACCTCATAGCCTTCTTCGCTTAAAAATTCATCCACAATCTCACTCAAACTAATATCATCTTCTAAAAGTAGAATTTTTGCTGCCATATTAAATTTCCTTTAAATTTTGACAATTGTATCAAATCATATAAAATATTGATTAAAAATTTTTTGCTTTAATTAATATTTTGTCTAATTTTAATGTTATAATTTCGTTTGAAAATTTTTGAAAGGATTGTAAATGAAGTTAAATTTAAAAAATTTCTCGTTTAAAATGCCAGCAGAGTTAAAAGAACGCTTAGATAACTTAAGTAAAAATCTCTCCAAGCCAAAATCAACCATAGTAAAGGAAGCCTTGGAGGCTTATCTTAACGAAATAGAGGACTTTTCTTTTGCTGTAAATGCCTTAGAAGAGCTTAAAGATGGGGATTATAAAAAGGCTAGTAAAAAAATAGATAAGCTTATCAAAAATTTAGAAAGCTGATTTAAGACTTGGTTTAACTGGAATTTTAAAAATCAAGATTAAACTGAGTTGATTTGTGATTTAAAACGGAGCTTAAAATGGCTCCGGATGTAGGATTCGAACCTACGACCAATCGGTTAACAGCCGACTACTCTACCGCTGAGCTAATCCGGAACATTTAAAAAAAGAAAGTGTGATTATATTTAAAATTTTAAATAAAGTCAAGAGTTTTTATAAAATTTAGCTTATTTTAAGTTAGAATAAAATTTTACATATATTTTATAAAAAATATTTTACAAAATATCTTACTAACAAGAGCAAAGCTATATTAATTATTTGTTTTAATTTATATTCGTTTTATGAAATTTTATATTTAAAATAAAATTTCATTTTCGTTAAATTTTTTAATTCTTGGCAAAGGCGACTTTTTCGTATAATAAGCACTTTCTCCCTTGTAATTTCCAAGATAAACTCCATTTGGAATACTAAATTTTCTAGTTGTATCAGGAAATTTTTCTAAATACTTAATTAAAAATTCCCTAAAAACTGGAGCTGAGGTCCTTGCACCTCCTTCTGTGTAACGCATAGGCTTGTTATCGTCATTTCCATACCAAATAAGAGCTTCTATCTCAGGTGTTATGCCCACAAACCAAGCATCTACGCTTTTATTTGTAGTGCCTGTTTTACCAGCTATTTCTATATCTTTAACCTTAGCATTACGCCCAGTGCCCTTTTCTACAACATTTTTCATCATATCAACAAGCAAAAAACTTTGAGCTTCATCGCTTACTCTATGTTCGCTTGATTTAAATTCCATTATCAAAGTTTCATTTTTATCATAAATTTCACTTATGATTTGAGGCTCTTTTATGACTCCGTAGTTTCCAAACATAGTAAAAAACTTAGCAAATTCCAAAGGCGAAATTCCAAAACTTCCAAGCACTACAGACAAATCAGGTCCTAAATTTTGAAAACCAAATTCTTTAAGTTTTGAATGCACGATATCAATGCCTATATCGATGGCAAGGTTGATAGTCGCTAAATTCCTTGAAGCACTTAAGGCTTGTTTTAGAGTGATTAGCCCTTGAAAATTTCCGCCATAGTTTTTAGGTTTCCAATCTTCATTGTTTCCAGCAGCTCCTTCAAAAATTCTAGAAATATCAGCTACTTCGCTCATAGGCGAGTAACCTAAATCAATAGCAGTTTGATAAACAAAGGGCTTAAAGGAACTTCCGGGCTGTCTTTGGCTTTGTGTGGCTCGGTTGTAATTGCTTTTTTCATAATCCACTCCGCCAACAAGGGCTAAAACACCACCACTTTGGTGATTTACCACAACCATAGCCCCATTTAGTGTATTTAAATTTGCATTTTTGTCTCTTTTTAAAATTTCATCATAGCCAAATTTAAGAGCATCTTGAGCCATTTGCTGAATATTTAAATCTATGTTTAAGACTATTTTATAGCCACCTGTTTTAAGGTCTTTAAATTTAGGACTTAAAAGCTTTACAACTTCATCCACGACATAAGGGGCGACATTTTGTGTGAGTGTGTCATCATAAACTTTTGGAATTTCTTTTGTGGCTTCATCATACTGATTTTTAGAAATCCAGCCTAAGTTATACATCCTTAAAATAACATTATTAGCACGAGAAATACAAAGGTCTAAATGCTTTGTCGGATCATAGCTACTAGGGGCTTTTGGCAAACCAACAAGCATAGCGATTTCTTTAAGGCTAAGTTCATTTAAATCTTTTCTAAAATACCCCAAAGCAGCAGTTTTAACGCCATAATATCCGTGTCCAAAAAAGATATGATTTAAGTATCTTTCTAAAATTTCTTCCTTGCTTAGCTTAAGCTCTATCTCATAGGCAAGCAAGGCTTCTTTAATCTTTCTTGTCAAGGTTTTTTCAGAGCTTAATTCGGTATTTTTTATGAGTTGTTGCGTAAGCGTTGAAGCACCTTCTACAGCACGCCCTGCCTTAATCATCTTAACAACAGCTCTTAAAATAGCATCAACATTAACTCCGTTATGTTCGAAAAACGCCGTATCCTCAATAGCCACCAAAGCTTCTATAAGGCGTGGGGGTAAGTCATTATATCTTGCATAAAAGCGGTGCTGTTCGAAAATATTTGCAATAAGTTTGCCATTTTTATCATAAATTTGAGTAGTAAGAGCCGGATTAAAGTCCTTAAAAATATAATCTTTCGTATCATTTGTAGTAAAAAGATAAGAAATATAGATTATGCTAACTATCAAAATTAAAATAAAAAAAGACAAAATGGCTTTTAAAAACTTCATAAATAAGCCTTTAAGGTCTTTATATCAAGGCCTAAGGCTGTGCTAGGCTCACCTTTCATTTCGGTAATAAATTCCTTATGAAAGCCCTCGCACTCAACAGCTCCTGCTTTGCCTAAAAAGCCCTCATTTTCAATATAGGCTTTTAATTTTTCTTTATCAAATTCTTTAAATTTTAAAAAAGTGCTAGATACACTCATAAGCTTAAATTCCTTGCTTCTAAAAATAAATGCTGAGAGTATGCAAAGATTTTTTTCACTTTGTAAATTTAGCATTTTTAAAGCCTCATTTTTATCCTTAGCCTTGCCGTAAATTTTGCCATTCATATTTACTATGCTATCAGCAAAAAGCACATTTTCTTTAAAATTTGCAAATTTTTCATCAAATTGCTTTTCTTTTTCTAAAAGCACTCTTTGAACGAAAATCAAGGGCTCTAAATCCTTACTAACCTTACTTTCATCATAATTTATAATTTCTTGTCTAAAAGAAATTCCAGCTTCTTTAAGCAATCTTGCACGACTTAAAGAACTTGATGCTAAAACAAGCATTAAAGAGCCTTTTTTATGTTTTCAAGGCTTTGCCTTAAGGCTTCTTCTATTTTGCTTGCATCTTTGCCTCCAGCAGTGGCAAAATCATCTTTTCCGCCCCCATTTCCACCTAGAATTAAGGCAGCTTCCTTGACTAAATTTCCAGCCCTTAAATTTGCCTTTTTAACTCCAGCTGCAAGGTTTATTTTGCCATCTTTGTTTTGAATGAGTAAAATTACCGCACTTTCAAATTTATTTTTAAACTCATCAATCATAGCTTTTATATCGCCATTTTCCACGCTTTGAACGCAAATTTGAACCCCATTTTGCGTAAAGCTTTGCAAATTTTGTTTGTTTTGATTTTTAAGCTCATTTTTTAAGCTTGTAAGCTCATTTTTAAGCTTTTTAACAGCTATCAAAGGCTCAGAACTTTTAAGCTCTTCTTTTAAAGTAAAAAGCTCTTTAAATACGCCTTTTGCATAATTTAAGGCAGCCTTACTAACCACAGCTTCAATACGCCTTACCCCAGCACTAACCCCACTTTCTTTTAGTATATAAAAGCTTCCTATCTCAGCTGTGTTTTTTACGTGCGTTCCTCCACAAAGCTCCTTACTTTCTCCAAGGCTTAAAACACGCACTTTTTCTTGATATTTTTCGTTAAAAAGAGCAATCGCTCCGCTTTTTTTCGCATCTTCTAAATTCATTATTTCAAGTTTTGACTCACTAGCCTTTATAATCATTTCATTGACTAAATTTTCAATTTTTTCAAGCTCTTGTGAGCTTAAAGCCTTAGGATGAGTAAAATCAAATCTTAATTTATCCTTTTCTACTAAAGAACCAGCTTGAGTGATATGAGAGCCTAAAATTTCACGCAAAGCAAAGTGTAAAAGATGTGTGGCTGAATGATGACGAGCAATTTGCGTTCTTTTTTCAATATTAACATTTGCTTTAATTTTGCTTTGCAAAATAAAATCCTGCTTTGCTTCTACAAGACTTAAATTTAATTCAAAAAATTTATCAGTTTTTAAAACAGGGCTTTCATTTAAAAATCCAGTATCTCCAAGCTGACCTCCACTTGTAGCATAAAAAGGCGTAAAATCAAGCATAACCCAACCTTTTTGCCCCTTTTTAAGCTCCTTGATTTCTTTGAAATTTTCATCCAAAAGGGCTAAAATTTTAGATTCAAAACTTAAATTTTCATAACCCACAAACTCATTTTTTCCAAATTTTTCAAGCAAAATTTTAAAATCCCCACTTAAAGCACTATCTCCACTTCCTTTCCAAGAAGCTTTGGCTCTGTTTTTTTGCTCATTCATTAATTCATCAAATTTACTCTCATCTACGCTTAAGCCTTTTTCTTTTAGCATATCAGCAGTTAAATCAAGCGGAAAGCCGTAGGTATCATAAAGCTTAAAGGCAACTTCACCGCTAAAAATTTCTTTTGTATTTTTAAGCTCATCGTTAAAAATTTCAATACCCTTTTCTATAGTGCTTAAAAATCTTTCTTCTTCGAGTTTGATTTGTTCTTTGACAAAATCCTTTTTTTCATTCAGATAAGTGTAATGTCCGCCACAAAGTTCGCAAACTACATCCACAAGCTTATGCATAAAAGGAGTTTTAAAGCCTAATAAATAGCCGTGTCTTAAAGCACGCCTTAAAATGCGTCTTAAAACATAGCCACGCCCTTCTTTATCAAAGCTAAGCCCTTGAGCGAGTAAAAACACGCTTGATCTTATGTGATCGGCTATCACTCTAAAACTAGCCCCACTTTCATACTCATATTTTACACCGCAAAGCCTTGAAATTTCATTGATTATAGGCATAAATAAGGAGCTGTCAAAATTGCTAAATTTACCCTCTTTTATAGCCATAACCCTTTCAAGCCCCATACCTGTGTCAATACTAGGCTTTGGTAAAGCACTAAGCTTTCCATCAGCACTTCTTTCATATTGCATAAAAACCAAATTCCAAATTTCAAGGAAACGATCCCCATCTCCACCCATATAATCTTCACTTGAGTTAAAATGCTCAGCGCCTTGATCATAAAAAATTTCACTACAAGGACCACAAGGTCCAGTATCGCCCATTTGCCAAAAATTATCCTTATCCCCAAATTTATAAATACGATCTTTTTCAATATGTTCTTGCCAAAGCTCAAAGGCTTCATCATCGCTTTCGTGCACTGTTACATAAAGTCTTTCTTTAGGAAGTTTTAAAATTTGCGTTACAAATTCCCAAGCATAAGCAATGGCTTCTTTTTTAAAATAATCCCCAAAGCTGAAATTTCCAAGCATTTCAAAAAAGGTATGATGCCTTGCTGTGTAGCCTACATTATCAAGGTCATTATGTTTTCCGCCTGCTCTTATGCAGGTTTGACAGCTTGTTTTGCGTGGTGGATTAGGGCGTGGAATTTCGCCTGTGAAAATACTTTTAAAAGGAACCATTCCAGCATTAGTAAAAAGCAAACTCGCATCATCAGGCACCAAAGGGCTTGAAGGCGTTATCTCGTGTCCTTTTGATTTAAAAAATTCCAAATATTCTTTTCTTACATCCATATTTAAACTTTCCTAAAAAATTTCTCATAATCATACCAAAAATACTTTAAATTAAGTAAAATTAAGCTATAATAACCACTTATTTTTATAAATTTAAGGCTTAAAATGAAATTTCCTTTTATAAATCTTAAAGCTCAGTATGAAAATTATAAACAAGAAATTGATGAAGCTATAAATTCAGTTTTGCAAAGCACTTCTTTCATAGGTGGAGAAAAGCTTGAAGAATTTGAAGAAAATTTAGCCAAATATGTCGGCATTTCTTATGCTTTGGGTTGTTCTAGTGGGACAAGTGCTTTGTATCTTGCTTTAAGGGCTTTAGATATTACTGAAGGCGATGAGATCATCGTTCCTAGCTTTACTTTTATAGCTACTGCTGAAATGGTGAGCTTAGTTGGTGCAAAGCCTGTTTTTGTGGATATTGATTTGCTTGATTTTAATCTTACTCTTAAGAGCGTTGAAAAAGCGATAAATTCCAAAACAAAGGCAGTTATTGCTGTGAGTATGTTCGGTCAAATGAGTGATTTATTAAGCTTAAAAGAACTTTGTGAAAAAAATAATATTTATTTGATAGAAGATGGCGCTCAAAGCTTTGGAGCTTCTTTTAAGGGCAAAAAATCCTGCTCTATAGCCCATATTTCTTGCACTAGCTTTTTTCCATCAAAACCACTTGGTGCTTATGGTGATGGTGGAGCTGTTTTTAGTAATGATGAAAATTTAGCTAAAAAGATGAAAATACTTCTTAATCACGGGCAAACAAGGCGTTATTATCACGAATTTGTTGGCATTAACGCTAGGCTTGACACCTTACAAGCAGCGATTTTAAATGTCAAGCTAAAACATTTAGATAAAGAACTTGCAAAAAGACAAGAGCTTGCAAAAGCTTATGATGAGGGCTTAAAAAATTGCATTGTCCCTAAGATAAAAGAGCATTGTCTCAGTGCTTACGCACAATATAGCGTTTTGCTTGAGGATAGAACTAGCATTCTTAAAGTCTTTGAAAAAGCAGGAATTCCTTATGCAATACATTATCCTATTTGTTTGCATAAACAACCTTGTTTTAGTGAATTTAAAGACTTAAGGTTTGAAAATTCTGAGTATGCTAGCGAGCATATACTTTCTTTACCTTTTTCTGCATTTTTAAGTAAGCACGAGCAAGAAAGCGTAATAAATTTATTTAAGGAGTTAAAATGAAATTAGATCAAGTTGGTTCTTTTTTAAGACCCTTAGTTTTAAAACAAGCAAGAGAAAATTTTGCAAAAAATTTAATAGACAAAGAACAGCTTAGAAGTATTGAAGATTCTTGTATAGCAGAGCTTTTGCAGCAGTGTGATAAGGCAGGGCTTTATTATTTAAGTGATGGGGAATTTCGCCGTTCGTGGTGGCATTTGGACTTTTATTGGGGTTTTGAGGGCTTAAATAAAGTCAAAAAAGAACACGGCTATTTTTTTAAAGGCATTGAAACAAGGGCTGAAGGCATAGAAATCGTTGGCGATATTAAGTGCGATGATCATCCGTTTTTAAAAGATTTCGAAAGACTTATGGAGCTTGCTAGGGGCTTAAAACTTGATACAAACCGCCTTAAACTCACTATCCCAAGCCCTTCGATGCTTTTATATATGCTTTTTATTCGTGGTGGCAAAAATAGCGAGTTAAAGCACTATGGCAAGGATTTCATAAAGCTTAAAAATGATATTTTAAGAGCTTATGCGAATTTTTATGCTAAATTTGCTCAGCTTGGTGGAGTGTATTTACAGCTTGATGATACAAGCTTTGGTTCGCTTTGCGATGAGAGCTTTTGTTTGCAAAATGAAGTAAATGCTGAGGCTTTGTGTTGTGAATATGTAGATTTTCTTAATGAAAGCTTAAAAACTATGCCAAAGGGTGTGATGAGTGCTATTCACATTTGTAGGGGAAATTATCGTAGTCGTTATGTGGCAAGTGGTGGCTATATGAGAGTAGCTAAAAAGCTTTTTGGCGAACTTCGTGTAAATAAATTTTTCTTAGAATTTGATGATGAAAGGGCTGGGGATTTTGAGCCTTTGAAATTTATGAAAGATCAAATCGCTGTTTTAGGAATTCTAACTAGCAAGGTTAATGAAAGCCCAAGTGTTGAAGAGCTTAAGGCTAGGGTTAAGGTCGCTTCTAAATTCATCAGCCCTAAACAAATCGAGCTTAGTACTCAATGTGGCTTTAGCTCCACAGAAGAAGGTAATGAAATCGCTAAAGAAACGCAGTGGCAAAAAATAGCCCTTTTAAACGAAACTTTAAAAAGCCTTGAAAATGAAGGCTTTTTTTCGTGAGAATAGGACTAATTGGGCTTGGAAGAATGGGAAAAAACCATTTAAACGAGCTTAGCAAAAATGAGAATTTCAAAGAAATTTTCTTGTATGATATAGTTAAAAATCAGGATTTTGCTTATCCTTTTTATGATAATTTAAATGAATTTTTAGAGCAAAATCTTGATTTGCTAATCATAGCAAGTCCTACTAATACGCATTTTGAATTAGCAAAAAAAGCTTTTTTAAAGGTTAAAAATATTCTCATTGAAAAACCATTAGCCTTAAATTTAGCCCAAATGAAAGAACTTAACGAGCTTAGTAAGAGCTTAAAAGTAAATGTTGGCGTAGGTTTTAGTGAGCGTTTTAATCCTGCGATAAAGGTTTTAAAGCAGTGCTTAAAAGATGAAAAAATCATTAGCATAAACATACAAAGATATTCAAATTATCCACAAAGAATAAGCGATGTTGGCGTTTTGCAGGATTTAGCCGTGCATGATATTGACTTACTTGCTTTTTTAAGTCAGAGTGAATTTAAGCAAAGTAAGATAATTAAGAGCTTTTCTCACTCACAGCAAAGAGAAGATGACTCAATCATTGCTTGTGAGCTTGAAAATTGTATTGGCGTTGTACATGAAAGCTGGAATTCAAGCTATAAAAAAAGGCAAATTAGCGTGATTTGTGAAAGTAATACTTATGAGGCGAATTTAAACGATTTTATCTTGCTTAAGAATTCAAACAAAATTGCATTAAGTGACACAACAAGTCCTTTAAAAGCAGAACACGAAGCTTTTTTAAGTCTTGCTAAAAATGAAAATTCTTTACTTGCAAAAATTAAAGATGCTATAAGGGTTCAAAAGCTTTTTGAGGATGAAATTTGAAGCTTGTATTGTTTTTAAATATGGGTGGGGCTTTAAACCTTAAAGATTGTGAGCTTTTTTTAAAAAATATGTTTAATGATCCTTATATATTAGGTATTAAAAACAAAACCTTAAGGGCTTTTTTAGCATTTTTTATAACAAAAATGCGTGTAGGTGCGATGAGAAAAAATTATGAGCATTTGGGTGGAAAATCCCCCTTAAATGAGCTTACTCAAAGCTTATGCGATAAACTTAATGAAAAATGTAAAAAAAACTTAGAATTTAAGGATTTTTGTTTTGATTTTGTAAATTTATATGTGCCGCCTTTCGCTAAAGAAGTTTTGCAAAAATATACATTTAAAACAAATGATGAAATCGTGCTTTTTCCCTTATATCCTCATCATTCAAAAACCACAGTTAGCTCATCTTTAGAAGTTCTTGAAAGAGAAATTCAAAACCTAAATATTAAATCAAAGCTTAGTAAAATTCCTATTTTTTACGATGATGAAAAGTATAATGAAATGATTGTTTCGCACATTTTAAAGGAAAATGAGCAGTTTTTAAAAGGGCATAAAAAAACACTTATTTTTTCAGCTCATTCTTTGCCCCTTTCTCATATAAAAAAAGGCGATGTGTATGAAAAGCACATAAATGCTCATTTGGAGCTTTTAAAAAATAAATTAAGCCCTTTTTTTGATGAAATTTTACTTGGCTATCAAAGCAGACTTGGACCTGTAAAATGGCTTGAACCAAATACTAGTAAACTTTTATCGGAGCTTAAAAATGAAGCTCTTGTTTATCCACTATCTTTTTGTATAGACTGCTCTGAAAGTGTTTTTGAGCTTGAGCTTGAATATAAAAAAGTAGCAACAAAAGACTATAAAGTAGTGCCTTGTCCTAACGATAGTAAGGAATTTATAAATTTTATTTTAGGGTATTTAAAAAATAAACTAATTGTTTAAGAAAATATAAAAATGGTGCGGTTAGCGAGATTTGAACTCGCACACGCGGAGCGCACCACCCCCTCAAGATGGCGTGTCTACCAATTCCACCATAACCGCTTTTATAAAGAAGAAATTTTAAGAAAAGCCCAAAAATGGGCTTAAATTTTTAAGCAAAAACTATAAAAGGATTTGCGTAAAGTGCTATTAGTGCAATAACCAAAGCATAAATAACTTGAGCTTCAATCATAGCCAAAGCAATAAACATAGTAGTCATTAGCTTTCCTCCAAGACCAGGATTTCTAGCTGTTCCTGCTATGGTTGCTGCTGCTGTATGTCCCATACCTATAGCTCCACCAAGTGCAGCCACTCCTAGTCCAACACCAGCTGCTAGAACTGAAAATGCTTTAATCCACATATTCATAGCCTCTTGCTCTACGGCTCCAGTTTCAGCAGCAAAAGAAGCTACCGCAAACGAAAATAACAAAAAGAGAAATTTTTTCATAATTTCAACCTTAAAAATATATTTATTTTTAATCCGTTCGGCTTGCGTATCCCTACTTGAGATTAAAAACAGGGCAAAATTATAGCTATAAATATCTTTATTTTTTTTGAAATCTTAAAATATTTTTTAAATTTTTCTTATTTAAATAAAGCTTAAAACATTTTTTGCTTTAATAATGTTTTTAAAAAATTTTAAGGTAATTGTTTTGAGTTCTAAATTCTCTAAAATAGGCTTTGTCTTAGCTGTAGCTGGCTCTGCTGTGGGGCTTGGCAATGCGTGGAAATTTCCAACGCTTGTAGGGCAAAACGGCGGTTCAGCTTTTGTGCTTTTATATCTATTTTTAACGCTTGGCGTGGGTTTTGTCATCTTTTTGGCTGAGCTTAGCATAGGAAAACTAAGTGAAAAAGATCCCGTAAATGCCTATAAAAATTTAGCTCCCTCGCATAAAAAGGCTTGGAGTATAGCTGGTTTTGCGATAATTGGGGCTTTAATGATAGTTTCTTTTTATAGTGTGGTTATTGGTTGGATTGTAAAATATTTCATTGATAGCTTTGGAATTTGGGATTTTTTGGATGGCAATTCACTTTTTTCTTTTGGGAATTTAAGCCCTGATTTAACTCAAAGTGCTTCAAATTTCACGCATTTTTTAAGTGAGGGAGTTTTTACTCAGCTTCTTTGCTTTGCTTTTGTGTTTTTTTTCATTTTTTTTGTGGTTTCAAAGGGCGTTAAAGATGGCATTGAAAGGCTAAATGTTTGGATGATGCCAACGCTTTTTATCTTACTTGTTTTGCTTTTAGTCTATGCTTTTTTTGTTGATGAGGGCTTTGTAAGAGCCTTGGAGTTTTTATTTGTGCCTGATTTTTCAAAACTTAGTGCAAATTCTGTGCTTTTAGCTCTTGGACTTGCTTTTTTTAGTCTTTCTTTGGGGGTTGGCACGATTATTACTTATTCAGCTTCACTGCCTGATAGCACGAATTTTATTACAAGCACGATTTGGATTATTTTTATTAACATACTCATAGGGCTTATGATGGGACTTATCGTTTTTACCTTTATCTTTGCTTATGGTGGGGATCCAAATTCTCAAGGACCAGGGCTTATTTTTATATCTCTTGCGACACTTTTTGCAAAGCTTGGAGTAGTGGGAAATATCCTTGCTTTTGCCTTTTTTATCTCGCTTTTTTTTGCCGGAGTAACTTCTGCTGTTTCTATGATAGAACCCTTTGCTTTTTATCTTATCAATAGCTTTGAAATCTCACGCAAAAGGGCTTTATTTTACATAGGCGTGGTGGTTTTTATAATGGGGGTTTTGTGCGTGCTTTCAAGTGCTAAGGCTACTAGTTTTACGCTTTTTGATAAAAGCTTTTTTGATGTGCTTGACTTTACTTCATCAAATATTATTATGCCGCTAAGTGGCATTTGTGCGGCAATTTTTGTAGGCTTTGTGCTTAAAAAACAAGCCTTGCAAATTCTATTTAAGCCTTATATGAGTGGGATTTATTTTGAAATTTGGTATATTTTCTTGCGTTTTATCTCGCCTTTAGCCGTGCTTATTGTAATGATAAATAATTTTTATCCTATAGAAAAGATACTCGCTTGGTTTTAAGTTGTATTGAAAGGCTTTGATTTTGGGTATGAAAGATTTTTATGAAAACACATTTTTCTAAACTAGGCTTTGTTTTAGCCGTAGCTGGTGGGGCTGTGGGGCTTGGTAATGCGTGGAAGTTCCCTACACTTAGCGCACAAAATGGAGGCTTTGCCTTCGTGCTTTTGTATTTATTTTTTACCCTAAGCCTTGGACTTAGCGTGTTTTTAGCCGAGCTTGCTATGGGACGGCTTAGCAAGAGTGATTTAGCTAGTGCTTATAAAAATCTTGCTTTAAAAGGTGGCAGATACTGGAAATTTGGCGGTATTTTTATGCTTGGCGGCATTTTTGTGCTTTCTTTTTACTTACTCATTATGGGTTGGGTGCTTAAATACACGCTTTTTAGCCTTTTTTATCTGCCAAAAAGCATAGAAGTTGCAGGGGAGAATTTTAATTCACTCATTACAAATGAGCTTAGCCTTTCCTTGCTTTTTTATCTCATCTCTTTTTTTCTTACTCTTTTTGTGGTCTCAAAGGGCATTATTAAAGGCATCGAAAGGCTAAATTTAATCATTATGCCAAGCCTTTTTTTAATGCTTTTATCTATGCTTGTTTTTTGTTTTTTCTTTGAAAAGGGTATAACTCAGGCTTTTTCTTATCTTTTTAGTCCAAATTTAAAAGATTTTAAGCTTAGCTTTGTGCTTGAAGCCTTGGGGCTTAGTCTTTTTACGCTTTGCCTTGGCATTGGTTGCATCGTTACTTACTCAGCCTCGCTTGATAAAAAGACAAATTTCATCAAAAGTTCGCTTTTTGTGGTTTTTATAAACATTATCATTTCTTTGATGATGGGGCTTATCGTTTTTACCTTTATTTTTGAATTTGACGCAAACCCTGCCACGCAAGGAGCTTCTCTTGTTTTTGTCGCACTTACTAGTCTTTTTACTCATTTTGGAGTGTTTGGGAATTTTTTGGCGAGTTATTTTTTCCTAGCACTTTTTTTTGCTGGTATAACTTCGGCTGTTTCTATGATAGAGCCTCTTGTTTTTTATCTTACAAATCATTTTTCAATTTCACGAAAAAAAGCACTTTTTTATCTGGGAAGCCTTGTTTTGCTTTTAGGACTTTGCTCGGTTTTATCCTTAAATGTAAATTTTGGCTTTAGAGTTTTAAATCTAAGTTTTTTTGATTTTCTTGATAAACTTAGCTCAAATTTTTTACTTCCTTTAGGCGTATTTGCAAGTGCTATTTTTGTAGGTTTTTTTATGGATAAAAGGCGAATTTATAAGCTTTTTTCTAAATTTATGAGTAAAAAAATCTTTAAATTTTGGTATTTTTTCTTAAGATTTATAAGCCCTTTAATGATAATGGCTGTTATGTTTTATCAAATTTTTGGTTAGATTTTATTTGTAATTTTTTATTATATTTTTGTTTAATTTTTTAAATTTTTACTAAAGCTTAAAAAAAAATAGATACAATGTCGTTTTTAAAGGACTAGATTATGGCTAAAAAATTTATCGATGTTATGGATACGAGCTTTAGGGACGGCTTTCAGTCTGTTTATGGGGCTAGAGTTTTAATGCAAGATTTTTTCCCAGCTGTTGAAGCTGCTAAGGAAGCTGGGATTACTCATTTTGAATTTGGCGGTGGAGCTAGATTTCAAAGCCTTTATTTTTATCTTAATGAAGATGCTTTTTTAATGATGGATAAATTCCGTCAAATCGTAGGCAAAGAAGCTAATCTTCAAACCCTAGCAAGGGGAGTAAATACAGTTACGCTTGACACAGGAAGTCGCGAGATAATAGATCTTCACGCTAAGCTTTTTGCAAAGCACGGCACGACTACGATTCGAAATTTTGATGCCTTAAATGATGTTAATAATCTTAAATTTAGTGGTGAGTGTATTAAAAAACACGGCTTAAAACACGAAGTAACCATTACTTTAATGGATTTGCCCGAGGGGCTTAGTGGGGCTCACGATGTAAGTTTTTATGAAAAAAGTTTAAAGGATATTTTAAAGGCTGAAATTCCTTTTGATAGCCTTTGTTTTAAAGACGCAAGTGGGACTTCAAATCCAAATAAAATTTATGAAACCATAAAAATGGCAAGAAAGCTTTTACCCGAAAATACTCACATTAGACTTCACACTCACGAAACAGCTGGCGTTAGCATAGCTTGTTATTTAGCGGCTTTAGAAGCTGGGGCTAGTGGCATCGATTTAGCAGCAAGTCCTGTAAGTGGAGGCACTTCTCAGCCTGATATTTTAACTATGCTTCACGCTTTAAGGGGTAAAAATTATGATTTAGGGCTTGATGCTGAGAAAATTCTTGTTTATGAAGAAGTTTTTAATGAATGCATGAGGGATTATTTTTTGCCCCCTGAAGCAACTGCGGTAAGCCCTTTAATACCTTTTTCACCAATGCCAGGTGGGGCTTTAACTGCTAATACTCAAATGATGAGAGATAATAATGTTTTGGATAAATTCCCACAAGTCATTAAAGCTATGCGTGAGGTTGTGGAAAAAGGGGGCTTTGGCACCTCAGTTACTCCTGTATCGCAGTTTTATTTTCAACAAGCTTTTAATAATGTGATGTTTGGCAAATGGCAAAAAATCGCTGATGGCTATGGAAAAATGGTTTTGGGTTATTTTGGAAAGACCCCTGTTAAGCCTGACGAAGAAGTAATAAAACTTGCCGCAAAACAGTTAAATTTGGAGCCAACTACTGAATTAGCCATTGATTTAGCCGATAAAGATGAAAAAAAATCCTTAGAATTTACCAAAAAACTTTTAGAAAAAGAAGGGCTTGAAACGAGTGATGAAAATATCTTTATAGCTGCAGCTTGCAAGGAAAAAGGAATAGCCTTTTTAAAGGGCGAGGCTAAGGTAAATGTCCGCAAAAACTCATCTATGCCAATTTCTACCCCTTTAAATTTAAGCAAAGAAAATAAATTTACCGTTTCAGTAAATGGTAATAAATATCACGTTGAAGTTGAGCCTGGATATGATAAAAGCGTGAATGTAAAAAATGTTAGCAAAATAAATGAAAACGAAAAACCAAGCGATGAAAATGCTGAAGCTATTAAGGCTAGTATCTCAGGTAATGTCTTTAAAATCAAGGTCAAAGAAGGCGATGAGGTAAAAGCAGGAGATGTAGTTTTTGTGCTTGAGGCTATGAAAATGGAAATTGAAGTGAATGCACCAAAGGATGGCATTATAAAAACTCTTTGCGTCCAAACAGGAGTTAGCGTCAGTGAGGGCGAGAATTTAGCTATTTATAAGGAAACAAAATGAAAAATATTGAAAATTTAGGTTTAGAAAATATAAAGAAAATTTACCATAATTTAAGCTATGAAGAGCTTTTTAAATACGAGTTTGAAAACAAAGAAGGAGAGTTAGCTAGTAATGATACCTTTTGTGTGGATACTGGAATTTTCACGGGTAGAAGCCCAAAGGATAAGTATTTTGTAAAAAGAGAGCCATCAAGTAAGTTTATTTCTTGGGGTAAGATTAATCACGCGATAAGCGAAGAGCTTTTTAATAAGCTTTTGACAAAGGCTAAAAAACAGCTTAGTGGGAGTGAAATTTATGTGCAAGATTGCTTTTGTGGAGCGAGTTTAAAAAGTAGAAAGGCTGTGCGTTTTGTAACTCAGGTTGCTTGGCAGGCACATTTTGTTAAAAATATGTTTATTCGCCCAAAGGATGCTGAGCTTGAAAGCTTTAGTCCTGATTTTGTAGTGTATAATGCTTGTAAATGCGTGAATGAAGATTATCAAAAAGATGGGCTTAATTCCGAAGTTTTCGTGATTTTTGATGTAGAAAATAATATAGGTGTCATAGGTGGGACTTGGTATGGCGGAGAAATGAAAAAGGGTATTTTTTCAATGATGAATTATTGGCTTGCCCTTGAAAATAAATTCCCTATGCACTGCTCAGCAAATGTCGGTGAAAGAGGCGATACAGCCTTATTTTTTGGTCTTAGTGGCACTGGCAAAACCACGCTTTCAACTGATCCTAAAAGAAAGCTTATAGGCGATGATGAGCACGGCTGGGATGATGAGGGCGTGTTTAATTTTGAGGGTGGTTGTTATGCTAAGGTTATAAATTTAAGCAAGGAAAACGAGCCTGAAATTTATTCAGCCATTAAACGCAATGCTCTTTTAGAAAATGTTGTTTTAAGAGCTGATAAAAGTGTGGATTATGATAATGCTAGCAAGACGGAAAATACAAGGGTTTCTTACCCTATAGAGCATATTAAAAATTATGAGCCAAGCCTAAAGGCAGGGCATCCGCAAAACATTATCTTTTTAACTGCTGATGCTTTTGGAGTTTTACCTCCAATAAGTAAGCTTAGCAAAGAACAGGCGATGTATTATTTTTTAAGTGGTTATACGGCTAAGGTTGCAGGAACTGAAAGGGGCATAACAGAGCCTCAAGCTACTTTTTCAGCTTGCTTTGGTGAGCCTTTTATGCCCCTTCATCCAACGGTTTATGCAAGGCTTTTGGGTGAAAAAATAGACAAACATCAAGCAAATGTTTATTTAGTTAATACCGGCTGGAGCGGCGGAAGTTATGGGGTTGGTAAAAGAATGAGCATAAAGGCTACTAGAGCTTGTATAGAAGCTATTTTAAATGGAAGTATTAATGAGTGTAAGTTTGAAAATTTTGAGCTTTTTAACTTAGCTATACCAAAAGAGCTTAAAGGCGTTGAAACTTCGCTTTTAAATCCCATAAATACTTGGCAGGATAAAAAAGAATATGAAAAAACAAGAAAAAAATTAGCCTTAATGTTTGTAGAAAATTTCAAACGCTACGAAGATGTCAAGGAAGGGCTTGAATACTCTAAATTTGGACCTAAAATTTAAGGCTTTTTATGAAAAATGAAATGTGGTCCGGGCGTTTTAGCGAGGCTAGTGATGAGCTTTTAAAAGAATTTAATGCAAGTTTAAGCTTTGATAAAACGCTTTTTAAAGAGGATATTGAAGGTTCTTTAGCCCATAGCACTATGCTTTTTGAGTGTGGTATTATAAATGAAAATGAGTTTAAAGCCTTACAAGAGGGCTTAAAGCAAGTAAAAGCTGAGCTTGAAAATGGGGACTTTGTTTTTGATATAGCTAATGAGGATATTCATATGGCTGTGGAAAAAAGGCTTAGTGAGCTTATATGTGCTGAAATAGGGGGCAAACTTCACACCGCAAGAAGCAGAAACGACCAAGTAGCAACTGATTTTAAGCTTTTTGTAAGAAAGCAAAATTTAATCTTGCAGGATTTATTAAAAGAGCTTATCAAAACCTTGCTCACTCACTCAAAGGCTCATAAAACAACCATTATGCCAAGCTTTACTCACTTACAACACGCTCAGCCTATAAGCTTTGCCTTTTATATTTTAGCCTATGCTTTTATGTTTGAAAGGGATATTAAAAGGCTTAAAGCTAGTTTTGAAAGGGCTGATTTTAGTCCGCTTGGAAGCTGTGCTTGTGCTGGGACTAGTTATGCGACAAATAGGGCTTTAAGTGCTGAACTTTTAGGTTTTAAAGAAGTGAGTGCTAATGCTATGGACGGCGTGAGTGATAGGGATTTTGCTCTTGATATGCTCTATGATATAGCCGTGATTTTTACGCACACTTCAAGGCTTTGTGAGGAGCTTATACTTTTTTCAAGTTCCGAGTTTAAATTTATAGAGTTGAGTGATAGTTTTTCAACAGGAAGTTCCATTATGCCACAGAAAAAAAATCCTGATGTAGCCGAGCTTATTAGGGGAAAAACTGGGCGAGTTTATGGGAATTTAATCGCACTTTTTACCACCATGAAGGCTTTGCCATTAGCATATAATAAAGATATGCAAGAAGATAAAGAAGGGCTTTTTGATAGCGTAAAAACGGCAAAGCAAAGCTTAGTGATTTTAAATGCTATGCTAAAGGAAATGAAAATTAATTCTTATAATATGCTTAAAGCTTGTAAAAGTGGGCATTTACTTGCTACTGATTTAGCCGATTTTTTGGTGCGTGAAAAAAATATCCCTTTTAGAAAGGCTCATTTTATTGTGGGCGAACTTGTAGCAAGGGCTGAAAAAGATGGGCTTGATCTATGTGAGATAAAGGATTTAAGTGCTTATAATCCTATCTTTGATGAAAATGCGATGAAGTATTTAGATTTTACGCATTCTTTAAATTTAAAGCAAAGCGAGGGTTCAAGCTCGGTTAAAAGCGTGGAAAAGCAAATTTTACTTTTAGAAAAATTTTTAAAAAAATAATAATTTAAATTCTGGAGAAAATATGAAAGATTTAGTTTATGAGGCAAAAAAGTACCTTGCAAGGTTTTTAATTAAAAAATTACCAGGCAAAAGATTTACTAAAAAACTTGAGCAAAAGCTTTTGGGTATTAATCATTATATAAATGTCAATCAAGTGGATAATTTTATCCCAAAAGCCGTGCTTGAAGTTATGAATAAATATAACAACGAATATTTTTATAAAGAGAATTTAGCTCATGGGGGGGGGATTGTCATAGGGGATATTTTGATTTTGATGAAAATGCCAAAAAAGCTAACTCCCCTCGTAATCCTTGGGCTTATATAAGGGTAAAAAACGAAGCCATCACCTTAAAATCTTGTTTAGAAAGCATTTTACCTGCTATTCAAAGAGGGATTATCGTTTATAATGATTGCACGGATGAGAGCGAGGAAATCATCCTAAATTTTATTAAAAAATATCCAAGCTTTAAAGCTTATAAATATCCTTATGAAGTGCAAATTCAAAATCCACAAAATGAAGAAAATAAATTAAGCAAGTATTGTAATTTTGCCTTGGATAAGATTCCTAAAAATGAATGGCTCATTAAGATTGATGTTGATCATGTTTTTGATGCAAAAAGACTTTTTAAGAGTTTTTATCTGGCACAAAATTTACTTGATGTCGTATATATTTCAAGGCTTCATTTTTTGGTGAAAAATAATCAAGTTTTTTTGCAAAAAATTTGCGATGGATATCATTTGGATGATTTTTATCATTTAGGGGAGGATCATTGGCTTATTTATAATAAGAATTTGGAATTTGAAATTTGGCATCCACCAGGACGCACAGATTTATTTTATGAGGGCTTATACATTAAAAGAGAATTTCGTAATTTTTATTATACTGAGCTTAATAATTACCATTTTCCTTTGGTTAAGGATAGGACAAAAATTTGGGAACATATCAAAAATGATAGCGATAAATCAATAAATGATATAGCTATAGAGAGTGCATTTGCTTTAGAAGAAGTCAAACAAAGTAAATTAGTAGACACAAGAATAGATCCAAAGTTGCTTGATAAGAAAAAAATCTTAGAAATTTATGATAATTTTAATTTTAAAGGCATAGTAAAGCCTTG
>Cebus_capucinus_imitator_PRJNA485217_SSR105__coassemble_352_pt1 | contig 22008 bp, 20 predicted proteins | sample Cebus_capucinus_imitator_PRJNA485217_SSR105__metabat2_low_PE_008 | metagenome-assembled genome bin Cebus_capucinus_imitator_PRJNA485217_SSR105 | reverse complement strand
CAAAATAAAAAACTAATGAAAAGATACAAAAGCGATTTTTAGGGACTTTAAAAAAGTAAAAAAATTAAAAAAAGGTATAATGGTGGAAGTGAGGGGAATTGAACCCCTGTCCAAAACTACCACAACAAAAGCTTCTACATACTTAGTAAAGATGAAAGCTTCACCTTGCAAAGCTCATCTTCCAAAACTTCCTGCAAGGCTAAGACTAAAATTTTGCTAAAAAAATGCGTCAAATTTTAAAGCTAAGCTATCTTTAGTTACTCGCTACTTAGACTAGATAGCATAATCTAGAGCAAGGCTCAACTGAACTCACGCAGCTTTAGCGTAAGCAGGAGCGAATTTCGCGTTGTTTGCGTTTAATTTTATTTAGGCTTTTAACGCTTTGCCCAAAGCGGTATGCCACTTAAGCCAAGATAATCCTGTCGAAGCCAAGTCACTCCCATTATTTAGAAATAATATTTGGAACATTAACAATTAAAGGATTAAAAATAGCTAAATTTGAAGCATCATACTCGTAAGAATGATAATATTTCTCAAACTGCTCACTCACCAAAAGCAACCAATCCATAAATTCATCGCTTGCTGGTCCATTAAAACGAGTAGCTTGATCCATCATTTCTTCGCAAAACACACAAAAATCAGTCACCTCTTCTAAATTTAAACGCCTTGCAGCCCAAGCTGTGTTGTGAGCTAGAGTTTCTAATTCTTTTAAGGCTTCTTTGTATTTTGTGCTATCGCTTCCAAGTTTTATAATTAAAGGCTCGAATTTATCACACATAGTTCTAAAAAATTGCAAGAATTTTTCTATGTCTTCTGTTTCATAATTCAGCTCTAATTTACTCAAAATTCCCATACTTTTAACCAATAATTATTTAAATGTTAGCTTAGATTGTAGCAAATTTAAGCTAAAAATTAAATTTAGTAAATTTATATAGGATATTTTAGAATTTTTAGAAAACATCATTTTAAATTTTAAATTATTTGTTAGAAATTTTAAAATTTAGGCTTTAAACCTTGACAAAAATCTTTTTTTGAGATAAAATCCATTTTTTGTTTTTGCTGGTTTAGCTCAGTTGGTAGAGCAGCTGCCTTGTAAGCAGCAGGTCGGGGGTTCAAGTCCCTTAACCAGCTCCATTTGTCTTAAATTTTTTAAGATTTTAGCAGTGTTTGACCAGATTATTGTTGTTTTGGTGAGTTACTCAAGTGGCCAACGAGGGCAGACTGTAAATCTGCTGGCTTTCGCCTTCCGTGGTTCGAATCCACGACTCACCACCATCTTTGCGGGAGTAGCTCAGTTGGCTAGAGCATCAGCCTTCCAAGCTGAGGGTCGCGGGTTCGAGTCCCGTTTCCCGCTCCAAATTTGTAAGAACTGGGAGCTGTATTTTTATTAACTTACAGTTTTAATATCCCAATTTTTGTTGTCTATATTTATCTTAAGTTTTCTGAGTGCTCGTATGGCTCAGAGGTAGAGCACTCCCTTGGTAAGGGAGAGGTCGCGGGTTCAAGTCCCGCTATGAGCTCCATTGAGATATGAAAATTATATAAATATAGACTTGCTTTGCTTAATTTATTTTATATGGAGGAAAAAATGGCTAAAGAAAAATTTTCTCGTAACAAGCCACACGTAAATATAGGAACTATCGGTCACGTCGACCATGGTAAAACTACTTTGACAGCTGCTATTTCTGCTGTTCTTTCAAGAAAGGGTTTGGCAGAGCTTAAAGATTATGATAATATCGATAATGCTCCAGAAGAAAAAGAACGCGGTATTACTATCGCTACTTCTCACATTGAGTATGAGACAGAAAATCGTCACTATGCTCACGTGGATTGCCCAGGACACGCTGACTATGTTAAAAATATGATTACAGGTGCTGCTCAAATGGACGGAGCTATCCTAGTTGTTTCAGCAGCTGATGGTCCTATGCCTCAAACTAGAGAGCATATTTTGCTTTCACGCCAAGTTGGTGTGCCTTATATAGTTGTGTTTATGAATAAGGCTGATATGGTTGATGATGCTGAGCTTTTAGAGCTTGTAGAAATGGAAATTAGAGAGCTTTTAAGTTCTTATGACTTCCCAGGTGATGACACTCCTATCATTTCAGGTTCTGCGTTAAAAGCTTTAGAAGAAGCAAAAGCTGGACAGGATGGCGAATGGTCAGCAAAAATTATGGATCTTATGGCTGCAGTTGATAGCTATATCCCAACTCCAACTCGTGATACTGAAAAAGATTTCTTAATGCCTATTGAAGATGTTTTCTCTATTTCAGGTCGTGGAACTGTTGTTACAGGTAGAATTGAAAAAGGTATAGTAAAAGTAGGTGATACTATTGAAATAGTAGGTATCAAAGATACTCAAACAACAACAGTTACTGGTGTTGAAATGTTTAGAAAAGAAATGGATCAAGGTGAGGCTGGCGATAATGTTGGTGTTTTACTTCGTGGAACTAAAAAAGAAGATGTTATTCGTGGTATGGTTCTTGCTAAACCAAAATCAATCACTCCACATACTGATTTTGAAGCTGAAGTTTATATCTTAAACAAAGATGAAGGCGGTCGCCACACTCCATTCTTTAACAATTATAGACCACAATTTTATGTTAGAACAACAGATGTAACTGGTTCTATAAAACTTGCTGAAGGTGTTGAAATGGTTATGCCTGGCGAAAATGTTCGCATAAGTGTTAGCTTGATAGCTCCTGTAGCATTAGAAGAAGGAACTCGCTTTGCTATTCGTGAAGGTGGTAAAACAGTAGGTTCTGGTGTTGTTTCTAAGATTATTAAATAAAGAATTTTGTAAGCCAAGTTTTATACTTGGCTTAAATTTAAGGAAAAATGATGAGAATTAAAGTTGGATTAAAATGCGAAGAATGTGGTGATATTAATTACAGCACTTATAAAAATAGCAAAAATACCACTGAAAAATTAGAGTTGAAAAAATATTGTCCAAGACTTAAAAAACATACGCTTCATAAAGAAGTAAAATTAAAAAGCTAGTCTTTTCTTAGGGCAATAGCTCTAACGGTAGAGCGCCGGATTCCAAATCCGATGGTTGGGGGTTCGAATCCCTCTTGCCCTGCCATAATTGAGGTTTAATAAATGGAAAAATTTATAACTTATTTTAAATTATCTAAAGCTGAATTAAGGAAAGTAATTTTTCCTTTGAAAGAGCAGGTTAGAAATGCTTATATCACAGTTTTTGTAGTTGTTGCGGTTATTTCTTTATTTTTGGCGTTAGTTGATTGGATTATGTCTTCTATCGTTTCTGCTGTTGTTTGAAAAGGTATGTTATGAATCATAAGTGGTATGCAATACAAACTTACGCAGGTAGTGAAATGGCAGTTAAAAGAGCCATTGAAAATTTAGTAAAAGATAATGGTATAGAAGAGCAGCTTAAAGAAATTGTAGTTCCAACCGAAGATGTTATAGAATTTAAAAATGGAAAAGAAAAGATTAGCGAAAGAAGTTTGTATTCAGGTTATGTGTTTGCGTTACTTGATTTAAATACAGAACTTTGGCATAGAATTCAATCTCTTCCAAAGGTTGGTCGTTTCATAGGTGAGTCTAAAAAACCGACTCCTTTGAGCGAAAAAGATATAAAACTTATATTAGAAAAAGCGTATAATCGTGCTGCTCCTAAGCCTAAGATATCTTTTGAAGATGGCGAAAGCGTAAGAATTATAGAGGGTCCATTTGCAAATTTTACTGCTATAGTGGAAGAGTATGATATGGTTAGAGGCATTTTAAAATTAAATGTTTCAATCTTTGGGCGTTCAACCCCGGTAGAAATTTTGTATTCTCAAGTTGAAAAAATTATTTAAATAAGGAGATTTGTTATGGCTAAAAAAGTTGTAGGCGAAATTAAATTACAAATTGCGGCTACTAAAGCAAACCCATCACCACCTGTTGGACCTGCTTTAGGACAACAAGGTGTTAATATAATGGAATTTTGTAAGGCTTTTAATGAAAGAACTAAAGATATGGCAGGTTTTAACATACCTGTTGTAATAACTGTTTATGCAGATAAAAGTTTTACATTTATTACCAAACAACCACCTGCTACTGATTTAATCAAAAAAGCGGCTGGAATTTCTAAAGGTGCTGATAATCCTTTAAAAAACAAAGTAGGTAAATTAACTAAAGCACAAGTTTTAGAAATAGTCGATAAAAAGATTGCAGACTTAAATACTAAGGATAAAAATCAAGCTGCAAAAATCATAGCTGGTTCAGCTCGTTCTATGGGTATAGAAATAGTTGATTAAACTTTTACCGCCAAGTTTTTAAAATGGCGGAAGCACTTTAAAATGCGGAGAAATATATGGCTAAAATAGCAAAAAGATTAAAAGAGCTTTTAACAAAGGTTGAAGCAAATAAAGAATATAACTTAAGTGAGGCGATAGATACTATTAAAATTCTAAAATCAGCTAAATTTGATGAAACAGTTGAAATTGCTTTAAAATTAAATGTCGACCCAAGACACGCTGATCAAATGATTAGAGGTTCTGTTGTCTTACCGGCTGGAACTGGTAAAAAAGTTCGTGTAGCAGTTATAGCAAAAGATGCTAAATTTGATGAGGCTAAACAAGCTGGAGCTGATATAGTTGGAAGCGATGATTTGGTTGAAGAAATTCAAAAAGGTAATATAAATTTTGATGTTTTGATTGCTACGCCAAATTTAATGGGACTTGTTGGTAAGGTTGGTAGAATTTTAGGACCAAAAGGTCTTATGCCAAATCCAAAAACAGGCACGGTTACTATGGATGTAGCTCAAGCTGTTAATAATGCAAAAAGCGGTCAGGTAAATTTCCGTGTAGATAAACAAGGAAATATCCACGCAGGTGTTGGTAAGGTAAGTTTTTCAAAAGAACAATTAAATGATAATATCCAAACTTTTGTAAAAGCTATAAACAAGCATAAACCAGCCACAGCTAAAGGAAGATACATTAAAAATGCTGCTCTTTCTTTGACTATGAGTCCTTCTGTTAAGCTTGAAACACAAGAATTACTTGATATGAAATAAGAGTTGCTTTAGTGTAACTCTTTTATCTTAAAATATATATATGAAAAAATTTTATTTTTTTAAATATATATTTTAGATTGAAGATAGTCGAGGCTTAGGCTTAATTGGAATTCCGCTCTACTTGAAATCTCAATCGGAAAGGAGAATATGTGACTAGAAGTGAAAAAGTTGAAATTATTTCTAAACTAGAAGAAGGTTTTAAGGCTAGTGAAGCTGTTTTAGTGTGCGATTATAAAGGTATTAGCACTAAAAAACTAGAGGAGCTTAGAAATAATGCTAGAGAAAATGAAGTAAAAGTTCAAATCGTTAAAAATACTTTGGCTAACATTGCTCTTAACAATTCCGGTAAAACAGGCTTAACTCTCAAAGATACTAATATTTATCTTTGGGGAAATGATCAGCTTAGCGTTTCAAAAGTAGCTGCTAAATTTGAAGAAAACAATCCTAATTTCAAAATTAAAGCCGCTCATATAGATGGCGAAGTTGCTGATGTCGCTAAGGTTAAAGCCTTGGCTAAAATGCCTTCAAGAAATGAGTTGCTTGCTATGCTTTTGCAAGTTTGGAATGCGCCAATTACCAATTTTACCATTGGCTTAAATGCGCTTAAAAATAAAAAAGAAAATGAATAATAAAGGATAAAAAATGGCAATTTCTAAAGAAGATGTTTTAAATTATATTTCAAATTTAAGTGTTTTAGAATTATCTGAACTTGTAAAAGAATTTGAAGAAAAATTCGGAGTTTCTGCTGCTCCTGTTGTTGTAGCTGGTGGAGCTGGAGGCGGTGCTGCTGCAGCTGCTGCTGAAGAAAAAACCGAATTTGATATAGTTTTAGTTGATGGCGGTGCTAAGAAAATAGAAGTTATAAAAGTTGTTCGTGCTTTAACAGGTCTTGGACTAAAAGAAGCAAAAGATGCAGTTGAGCAAACTCCTTCTACTTTAAAAGAAGGTGCTTCTAAAGCTGATGCTGAAGCTGCTAAAAAACAACTTGAAGAAGCTGGTGCTAAAGTAGAGCTTAAGTAATTTAGCTTAATGTTTTAGGGAAATTTTAAGTTTGAAAATTTCCCTTTTATTTACCTAGTTTTAGGTCTTCTTTTTTAAATTTACAAAATTTACCATGAGGTATGATAATGTTAGATAATAAATTAGGAAATCGTTTGAGAGTAGATTTTTCAAGCATTTCAAAACAAATACAAATCCCAAATCTTCTACAATTACAAAAAAAAAGTTTTGATTATTTTTTAAATTTTGATAATGGTGAAAGTGGTATAGAAAAGGTTTTTAAATCTATTTTTCCTATACACGATCCGCAAAATCGTTTAAGTTTAGAATATGTTAGTAGTGAAATTGGAAAACCAAAATATACCATTAGAGAATGTATGGAAAGAGGGCTTACCTATTCTGTAAATTTAAAAATGAAAATTCGCCTTACCCTACACGAAAAAGATGAAAAATCAGGCGAAAAAGTCGGCATTAAAGACATAAAAGAACAAGAAATTTATATACGCGAAATTCCTTTAATGACAGATAGAGTTTCTTTCATTATAAACGGCGTTGAAAGGGTTGTGGTAAATCAACTTCACAGAAGTCCTGGCGTTATTTTCAAAGAAGAAGAAAGCTCAACGCTTGCAAATAAGCTAGTCTATACCGCTCAAATAATACCTGATCGTGGTTCTTGGCTTTATTTTGAATATGATGCTAAAGATGTGCTTTATGTAAGGATTAATAAAAGAAGAAAAGTTCCTATAACTATGCTTTTTAGGGCTTTGGGCTATAAAAAACAAGATATTATTAAACTTTTTTATCCTATACAAACTATACATATTAAAAAGGATAAATTTTTAACAGAGTTTAATCCAAATGATTTTATGGACCGCATAGAATATGATATTAAGGATGAAAAAGGAAAAATAATCCATCAAGCTGGTAAAAGACTAACTAAGAAAAAGGCTGAGCAGTTAGTAAAAGATGGCTTAAAATGGATAGAATATCCGCTTGAAATTCTTACAAATCGTTATCTTGCAAATCCTATTATAGATAAAGAAAGTGGTGAAATTTTACTTGATTCTTTGACCTTACTTGATGAGGGCAAACTTGCGAAAATTAAAGAATGCAAAAGCTTTGATATAGCAAATGACTTGGCAAATGGCGTTGATACTGCTATTATAAATTCTTTTTTACAAGATAATGAAACATTAAAATTACTTAAACAAAGCGAGAATTTGGACGATGAAAACGATCTTGCAGCCATTAGAATTTACAAGGTTATGCGTCCTGGAGAGCCTGTTGTAAAAGATGCTGCTAAGGCTTTTGTGAATGATTTGTTTTTTAATTCTGAAAGATATGATTTAACTAAAGTAGGTCGTATGAAAATGAATCATAAATTAGGGCTTGAAGTTCCTGAATATGTGACTATTTTGACAAATGAAGATATCATTAAAACGGCAAAATATCTTATAAAAGTAAAAAACGGCAAAGGGTACATTGATGATAGAGATCATTTGGGAAATCGCCGTATTCGTTCTATTGGTGAGCTTTTGGCTAATGAGCTTCATTTAGGACTTGCTAAAATGCAAAAAGCTATCAAGGATAAATTTACTTCCTTAAATGCAGATCTTGAAAAACTTATGCCTTATGATTTGATTAATCCTAAAATGATTACAACGACTATAATTGAATTTTTCACAGGCGGTCAGCTTTCTCAGTTTATGGATCAAACTAATCCACTAAGCGAAGTAACGCACAAAAGAAGACTTTCAGCACTTGGTGAGGGTGGTCTTGTTAAAGAGCGTGCGGGCTTTGAGGTGCGTGATGTGCATGCTACTCATTATGGTAGAATTTGTCCTGTTGAAACTCCAGAAGGTCAAAACATAGGTTTGATAAATACACTTTCAACTTATGCTAAGGTTAATGAACTTGGCTTTGTCGAAGCTCCTTATAGAAAGGTTGAAAATGGTAAGGTTACAGATGAGATAGTTTATCTTACTGCTACGCAAGAAGAGGGCTTATTTATCGCACCTGCTTCTACAAAAGTCGATGCTAATGGCAATATAAGCGAGGAATTTATAGAGGTTAGACAAGATGGAGAGACTATACTTGCAAGGCGTGAAGAAGTTCAATTAATTGATCTTTGCTCCGGTATGGTTGTGGGAGTTGCAGCTTCTTTGATACCATTTTTAGAACACGATGATGCAAATAGGGCTTTAATGGGTTCAAATATGCAAAGACAAGCCGTTCCACTTTTAACATCATCAGCTCCTATAGTTGGAACTGGTATGGAAAAAATCATAGCTAGAGATGCTTGGGAGGCTGTTAAGGCTAAAAGGGGTGGAGTGATCGAAAAAGTCGATAATAAAAGCATATTTATCTTAGGCGAGGATGAAAAAGGTCCTTTTATAGATCACTATACCTTAGAGAAAAATTTAAGAACTAACCAAAACACAAACTATATCCAACATCCTATAGTTAAAAAAGGAGATGTAGTAAAAGCAGGGCAAATAATAGCTGATGGTCCTTCTATGGATCAAGGTGAGTTAGCTATCGGTAAAAATGCTCTAATCGCCTTTATGCCTTGGAATGGTTATAACTACGAAGATGCTATTGTCGTAAGTGAGAGAATTATAAGAGAAGATACCTTTACAAGTGTGCATATCTACGAAAAAGAGATTGAAGCTAGAGAGCTTAAAGATGGTATAGAAGAAATTACAAAAGATATACCAAATGTCAAAGAAGAAGACACAGCACATTTAGATGAAAGCGGTATAGTTAAAATAGGAACTTTTGTAAAACCTGGTATGATTTTAGTTGGTAAGGTTTCACCAAAAGGCGAAGTTAAGCCAACTCCAGAAGAAAGGCTTTTAAGAGCGATTTTTGGCGAAAAAGCAGGACATGTGGTTAATAAATCCTTATACGCAACTGCTTCTTTAGAGGGTGTCGTAGTGGATGTTAAAATTTTCACAAAAAAAGGCTACGATAAAGATGAAAGGGCTATGAAATCTTATGATAAAGAAAAAATGTCCCTAGAAAAAGAGCACCACGATAGACTTGTGATGATGGATAGAGAAGAAATGCTACGCGTTTGCGCCTTGCTTTCAAAAGCTCCTTTAAGTAGTGAGCAAAAAATAGGAGATAAAACCTATAAAAAAGGGCAAATAGCGGACATTAAAGAGCTTGAAAAAATAAATCGTTTTACCTTAACAACTATCATCAAATCTTATGCTAAAAATATACAAAAAGAATATGAAGATTTAAAAAATCATTTCCAAAATGAAAAGAAAAAACTCAAAGCAGAACACGATGAAAAGCTTGAAATTTTAGAAAAAGATGATATTTTACCAAGTAGTGTTATAAAGCTTGTTAAGGTCTATATAGCGACAAAAAGAAAGCTTAAGGTTGGGGATAAAATGGCAGGTCGCCACGGAAATAAAGGTATAGTTTCTACTATAGTTCCTGAGGTTGATATGCCTTATCTTGCAAATGGTAAAAGTGTTGATATAGCTTTAAATCCTTTGGGTGTTCCAAGCCGTATGAATATAGGTCAAATTTTAGAAAGCCATTTAGGCTTAGTCGGACTAAGGCTTGGTGAGCAAATTCAAGATATTTTTGAAAGCAAACAAAAAGATTTTATAAAACAACTTAGAAATAAAATGCTTGAAATTTGTTCCTTGCCAAGACTTTCAAATGAAAAAGAATTTGTGAAAAAACTAAGCGATGATGAGCTTTTGAATTATGCTAGGGATTGGAGTAAGGGCGTTAAATTTGCTACTCCTGTTTTTGAGGGCGTAAATATAGAAGAATTTGCTAAGCTTTTTGAAATGGCTAAGGTTGATATGGACGGCAAAACAGAGCTTTATGATGGACGCACTGGAGAAAAAGTAGCTGAAAGAGTTCATGTTGGTTGTATGTATATGCTTAAACTTCACCACCTTGTTGATGAAAAAGTTCACGCAAGAAGCACAGGTCCTTACAGCTTAGTTACCCAACAGCCAGTAGGTGGTAAGGCACTCTTTGGTGGTCAAAGATTTGGAGAAATGGAAGTTTGGGCTTTAGAAGCTTATGGTGCAGCACATACTTTAAGAGAAATGCTAACCATAAAATCAGACGATGTTGAGGGGCGTTTTAGTGCTTATAAAGCTTTGACAAAGGGTGAAAATGTTCCAGCTACAGGAATTCCAGAGACCTTTTTTGTTTTAACTAATGAGCTTAAATCCTTAGCTTTAGATGTTGAAATTTTCGATGAGGATAAAGATAATGAGTAAATTTAAAATAATAGAAATTAAAGAAGAAACAAGACCTAGAGACTTTGATGCCTTTCAACTTAGACTTGCTAGTCCTGAAAGGATAAAATCTTGGTCTTATGGAGAAGTAAAAAAGCCTGAAACTATAAATTATCGCACATTAAAACCTGAAAGAGATGGGCTTTTTTGTGCTAAAATTTTTGGACCAATTAGAGATTATGAATGCCTTTGTGGTAAATATAAAAAAATGCGTTTCAAAGGCGTTAAATGCGAAAAATGTGGCGTTGAAGTAGCAAACTCAAAAGTTCGCCGTTCAAGAATGGGACACATCGAGCTTGTCACTCCAGTAGCTCATATTTGGTATGTAAATTCCTTGCCAAGTCGTATAGGAACGCTTTTGGGCGTAAAAATGAAAGATTTAGAAAGAGTGCTTTATTATGAAGCTTATATAGTGGAAAATCCAGGCGATGCGTTTTATGATAACGAAAGTAATAAAAAAGTAGAATTTTGCGATGTTTTAAATGAAGAGCAATATCAAAATCTTATGCAACGCTATGAAAATAGTGGTTTTAAAGCTAGAATGGGTGGAGAAGTTGTCCGTGACTTGCTTGCAAATTTAGACTTGGTAGCACTTTTAAATAAACTTAAAGAAGAAATGGCGGCTACAAATTCTGAAGCTAAGAAAAAAACTATAATTAAACGCTTAAAAGTTGTTGAAAATTTTTTAAATTCAAATTTAAACTCAGGTATAAATTCCGAAGATGCAGTGCCTAATCGTCCTGAGTGGATGATGATTACAAATTTACCTGTTTTACCGCCTGATTTGCGTCCTTTGGTTGCTTTAGATGGTGGAAAATTTGCTGTTTCTGATGTGAATGATCTTTATCGCCGCGTTATTAACAGAAATACAAGACTTAAAAAACTTATGGAGCTTGACGCACCTGAAATTATCATAAGAAATGAAAAAAGAATGCTACAAGAAGCAGTGGATGCACTTTTTGACAATGGTCGTCGTGCTAATGCCGTAAAAGGAGCAAATAAAAGACCTTTAAAATCTTTAAGTGAGATTATCAAAGGAAAACAAGGTCGTTTTAGACAGAATTTGCTAGGCAAGAGAGTGGATTTTAGCGGTCGTAGTGTTATCGTTGTGGGACCAAAGCTTAGAATGGATCAATGTGGCTTACCTAAAAAAATGGCTTTAGAGCTTTTTAAACCTCACCTTTTGGCAAAACTAGAAGAAAAAGGCTATGCTACTACGGTTAAACAAGCTAAAAAAATGATAGAAAACAAAACCAACGAAGTTTGGGAATGCCTAGAAGAAGTGGTTGAGGGACATCCTGTTATGTTAAATAGGGCTCCAACCTTGCATAAACTTTCCATACAGGCTTTTCATCCTGTTTTGGTTGAGGGTAAGGCTATTCAGCTACATCCGCTTGTATGTGCTGCTTTTAACGCGGACTTTGACGGCGATCAAATGGCTGTTCATGTGCCTTTATCACAAGAAGCTATAGCAGAATGCAAGGTTTTAATGCTAAGCTCTATGAATATCTTACTTCCAGCAAGTGGTAAGTCAGTAACCGTGCCTTCGCAGGATATGGTTTTGGGAATTTATTATCTTTCTTTGGAAAAAGCAGGTGCTAAAGGGGCTCATAAAATTTGCACCGGCATTGATGAGGTTATGTTGGCTTTGGATTCTAAATGTTTAGAAATTCACGCGAGCATCCATAGTATGATAGATGGAAGAAAAATCACAACTACGGCTGGTCGTTTGATTATAAAATCTATCTTACCTGATTTTGTCCCTGAAAATATGTGGAATAAAGTTTTAAAAAAGAAAGATATAGCTACCTTGGTTGATTATGTGTATAAACACGGTGGCTTACAAATTACGGCTGGATTTTTAGATAAGCTTAAAAATTTAGGTTTTGAGTATGCAACAAAGGCTGGAATTTCTATATCAATAGCTGATATTATCGTCCCTAATGACAAGCAAAAAGCCATTGATGAGGCAAAAAAACAAGTAAGAGAAATTCAAAATTCTTATAATCTTGGTTTGATTACTTCAGGCGAAAGATACAATAAAATCATAGATATTTGGAAAAGCACAAATAATATCTTGTCTAAAGATATGATGAAACTTGTGGAAAAAGATAAAGAAGGTTTTAACTCGATTTATATGATGGCTGATAGTGGTGCTAGGGGTAGTGCAGCTCAAATTTCACAACTTGCTGCTATGCGTGGGCTTATGACTAAGCCTGATGGTTCTATTATCGAAACGCCCATTATCTCAAATTTCCGTGAAGGGCTTAATGTGCTTGAGTATTTTATCTCAACACACGGTGCTAGAAAGGGTCTTGCTGATACTGCACTTAAAACGGCGAATGCTGGTTATCTTACAAGAAAACTTATAGATGTGGCACAAAATGTGAAAATTACTATAGAAGATTGTGGGACTCACGAAGGTGTTGAGATTAACGAAATTACAGCTGATAACTCCATAGTAGAAACCTTAGAAGAAAGAATTTTAGGCAGGGTTTTAGCAGAGGATGTAATTGATCCTATCACAAATTCTGTGATTTTTTCAGAAGGAACTTTGATAGATGAAGAAAAGGCTAAAATGCTAGGTGAAAGTGGAATTAAAAGTGTAAATATCCGCACTCCTATCACTTGTAAGGCTAAAAAAGGAATTTGTGCTAAATGCTATGGCATAAATTTGGGCGAGGGAAAACTTGTAAAACCAGGAGAAGCAGTTGGGATAATTTCAGCTCAATCAATAGGTGAACCAGGAACTCAGCTTACCTTAAGGACTTTCCATAGTGGTGGGACTGCAAGTACTGATTTGCAAGATAGACAAGTGGTAGCACAAAAAGAAGGCTTTATAAGATTTTACAATCTTCAAACTTATAAAAACAAAGAGGGTAAAAATATAGTAGCAAACCGTAGAAATGCTGCTGTTTTACTTGTGGAACCAAAAATCAAAGCTCCATTTAAAGGCGTTTTGAATATAGAAAATATCCACGAAGACGTTATTATTTCTATTAAAAGTAAAAAACAAGAAGCAAAATATATTTTAAGAAAATACGATCTTGCAAAGCCTAATGAACTTGCAGGTGTTAGTGGAAATATAGACGGAAAATTGTATCTACCATATAGTAGTGGCATGCAAATAAACGAAAATGAAAGTATAGTTGAGGTTATAAAAGAGGGTTGGAATGTGCCAAATCGTATCCCATTTGCTAGTGAAATTCTAGTGGAAAATGGCGATCCTGTCGTGCAAAATATAAAAGCCGGTGAAAAAGGAACCTTGAAATTTTATATCCTAAAAGGCGATGGCTTAGATAGGATTAGGGATGTTAAAAAAGGTGATATAGTCAAAGAAAAAGGCTTTTTTGTGGTTATCGCTGATGAAAATGATAGAGAAGCAAAAAGGCATTATATACCAAGAGAATCTGTAATCGAATTTAATGATAGCACAGTTATTGATGATGTAAATACTATCATTGCAAGTGCTTCTAAAAAAGAAAAAACCATAATCGCAGAATGGGATGCTTATAATAATACCATAATCGCTGAGATTGATGGGGTCGTAAGCTTTGAAGATATCGAGGCTGGTTATAGCGCTGATGAGCAAGTTGATGAGGCTACTGGAAAACGCTCTTTGGTTATAAATGAGTATTTACCAAGCGGTGTTAGACCTACTTTAGTGCTTGTTGGTAAAGATGATAAAATTGTGCGTTATCAGCTAGAGCCAAAGACTGTTATTTTTATCCACGATGGAGATAAAATTTCAACAGCTGATATCTTAGCAAAAACGCCAAAAGCAGCAGCTAAATCAAAAGATATTACGGGCGGTCTTCCAAGGGTTTCTGAGCTTTTTGAAGCTAGAAAGCCAAAAAATTCTGCTGTGATTGCTGAGATTGATGGTATAGTTCATTTTGATAAACCTCTCCGCTCTAAAGAAAGAATTATTATAAGAGCTGAAGATGGAAGTAGTGCTGAGTATTTGATAGATAAGTCAAAACATATTCAAGTAAGGGAAGGTGAGTTTATCCACGCTGGAGAAAAGCTAACAGATGGCGTAGTTTCAAGCCACGATGTACTTAAAATTTTGGGCGAAAAGGCTTTGCATTATTATTTGATTTCTGAAATTCAGCAAGTTTATCGTGGGCAAGGCGTTGTTATTTCTGATAAACATATAGAAGTTATAGTTTCTCAAATGCTAAGGCAAGTAAGGGTTGTAGATAGTGGAAATACCAAATTTATAGAAGGGGATTTAATCTCAAGGCGTAAATTTAGAGAAGAAAATGAAAAAGTTATGAAAATGGGAGGAGAGCCAGCTATTGCTGAGCCTGTTTTGCTAGGTGTTACAAGGGCCGCTATTGGAAGCGATAGTGTAATTTCGGCTGCATCTTTCCAAGAAACAACTAAGGTCTTAACAGAAGCAAGTATAGCGGGTAAATTTGATTACCTTGAAGATTTAAAAGAAAATGTTATCTTAGGTAGAATGATCCCTGTTGGAACTGGACTTTATGGGGAACAAAAGTTAAAACTAGAAGAATAATTTAGTCTTTAATGATAGTCTTTTGGCTATCATTAAAATTTTTAAAATTAACATATTTTAAGCAAAAGTTTTATATAATATAAGCTTTATTTTATTTTAATGAAAGGAATTACTGTGCCAACCATAAATCAATTGGTTAGAAAAGAGCGTAAAAAGGTTTTAGAAAAGTCTAAATCTCCAGCGCTTAAAAATTGTCCGCAAAGAAGGGGAGTTTGCACTAGGGTTTATACAACAACTCCTAAAAAACCAAACTCAGCCTTAAGAAAAGTTGCCAAAGTAAGACTTACTAGTGGCTTTGAAGTTATCAGCTATATAGGTGGTGAGGGTCATAATCTACAAGAACATAGCATAGTTTTAGTGCGTGGAGGTAGGGTTAAGGACTTACCGGGTGTGAAATATCACATCGTGCGTGGTGCTTTAGATACAGCAGGTGTTGCAAAAAGAACAGTTTCTCGTTCTAAATATGGTGCTAAAAAGCCTAAAGCAGGTGCTGCGAAGTAAATTCGCAAAGACAGACAAATCCTAGATTTGATTTTGTTTGAGTAAAATTTAAAATTTGAAGGAAAAAAATGAGAAGAAGAAAAGCTCCGGTAAGAGAGGTCTTACCTGATCCGATTTATGGTAACAAAGTAATCACAAAATTCATTAATTCTTTAATGTTTGATGGTAAAAAAAGCACAGCTACAAGTATTATGTATGGTGCTTTAGAAGCCATTGACAAAAAAAATAGCGAAAAAAAAGGTATAGATATCTTTAACGATGCTATAGAAAATATCAAACCTTTGCTTGAGGTTAAATCTCGCCGCGTAGGTGGTGCTACTTATCAAGTGCCTGTTGAGGTTCGTCCTGCTAGACAACAAGCCCTAGCAATTCGCTGGATTATTTCATTTGCTAGAAAAAGAAGTGAAAGAACTATGATAGATAAGCTTGCAGGCGAATTACTTGATGCTGCAAATTCTAAAGGCGCTTCATTTAAGAAAAAAGAAGATACTTATAAAATGGCTGAAGCAAATAAAGCATTTGCTCATTATCGCTGGTAAGGAGCTAAGATGTCAAGAAGTACTCCTTTAAAAAGAGTTAGAAATATAGGTATAGCAGCTCACATTGATGCGGGTAAAACCACTACTAGCGAGAGGATTTTATTTTTCACAGGGATGAGCCATAAGATAGGCGAGGTGCATGATGGTGCTGCTACAATGGACTGGATGGAGCAAGAAAAAGAAAGAGGTATCACTATAACTTCAGCTGCTACAACTTGCTTTTGGAAAGATCATCAAATCAATCTTATAGACACTCCAGGACACGTGGATTTTACAATCGAAGTTGAAAGGTCTATGCGTGTGTTAGATGGAGCTGTGGCTGTTTTTTGCTCTGTTGGTGGGGTGCAACCACAAAGTGAAACCGTTTGGAGACAAGCAAATAAATATGGCGTTCCAAGGATAGTTTTTGTCAATAAAATGGACAGAATTGGTGCAAATTTCTTTAGCGTTGAAGAACAAATCAAAAACCGCTTGAAAGCAAATCCTGTGCCTTTGCAAATTCCAATTGGAGCTGAGGATAATTTCAAAGGCGTGATTGATCTTATCACTATGAAAGCTTTGGTTTGGGAGGATGATACCAAACCAACTGATTATGTAGAAAAAGAAATCCCAGCTGAGCTTAAAGAAAAGGCTGAGGAATACCGCACAAAAATGATAGAGGCTGTTTCTGAGACAAGTGATGAGCTTATGGAAAAATATCTAGGCGGTGAAGAGCTTAGTGTGGAAGAGATTAGAGCAGGGGTGAAAGCAGGGTGCTTAAGTCTTAGTATGATACCTATGCTTTGTGGGACGGCTTTTAAAAATAAGGGCGTTCAGCCTTTGCTTGACGCCGTAATTGCTTATCTACCAGCTCCTGATGAAGTAGCTGATATAAAAGGTGAGTATGAAGATGGCAAAGAAGCCTCTGTAAAATCAACCGATGATGGCGAATTTGCAGGACTTGCATTTAAAATTATGACCGACCCATTTGTAGGACAGCTTACTTTTGTGCGTGTTTATAGAGGAAGCTTAGAAAGTGGCTCTTATGCTTACAATTCGACTAAGGATAAAAAAGAAAGAATAGGTCGTCTTTTGAAAATGCACTCCAATAAAAGAGAAGAGATTAAGGTGCTTTATGCTGGAGAAATAGGAGCTGTAGTAGGGCTTAAAGATACTTTGACAGGGGATACTCTAGCCAGCGAAAAAGATAAGGTCATCTTAGAGAGAATGGATTTTCCTGATCCTGTTATTAGCGTAGCGGTTGAGCCTAAAACTAAGGCTGATCAAGAAAAAATGTCTATAGCCTTAAACAAACTAGCTCAAGAAGATCCAAGCTTTAGGGTAAGCACAGATGAAGAAAGCGGACAAACCATAATCTCAGGTATGGGCGAACTTCACTTAGAAATCATAGTAGATAGAATGCTAAGGGAATTTAAAGTAGAAGCTGAAGTAGGGCAGCCTCAGGTTGCTTACCGCGAAACTATAAGAAAAAGCGTGGAGCAAGAATACAAATACGCTAAACAATCAGGCGGACGCGGTCAATACGGACATGTATTCTTAAGACTTGAGCCTTTAGAGCCAGGATCTGGTTACGAATTTGTCAATGACATTAAAGGTGGGGTTGTGCCAAAAGAGTATATCCCAGCTGTAGATAAGGGCATACAAGAAGCCTTACAAAATGGGGTTTTGGCTGGTTATCCAGTAGAGGATGTTAAAGTTACTCTTTATGATGGAAGTTACCACGAAGTAGATTCTTCTGAAATGGCGTTTAAACTTGCTGCTTCTATGGGCTTCAAAGAAGGTGCTAGAAAAGCAGGTGCTGTCATACTTGAGCCTATGATGAAGGTTGAGGTTGAAACCCCTGAGGAATATATGGGCGATGTGATAGGCGATCTTAATAAAAGACGCGGTCAGGTCAATGCTATGGACGAAAGAGGAGGAAATAAAATCATAACAGCCTTTTGTCCTTTGGCTGAAATGTTTGGTTATTCAACTGATCTTAGAAGTCAAACACAAGGTCGTGCGACTTATTCAATGGAATTTGATCACTACGATGAAGTTCCAAAAAATGTAAGTGAAGAAATTATCAAAAAACGCAACGGCTAATAAGGTCAATTTATGGCGGGATAAGCCTTTCCCGCCAAATTCAGCTGTCCTCGTAGCTCAGCAGGATAGAGCGCAAAATTCCTAATTTTGAGGCCGTGAGTTCGAATCTCGCCGTGGACACCATAAGGTTTTGTGATGAGAGAAATTATTTTTTTTATAAGTTTTTTTGTATTTTTAAATTCTTTTTTATATAGCTCAAACAAAGAATTTTCAAAAGAAGAAAATTCGACAAAACCTTTAAAACGCATTAAAATTCCGACACATTGATGTGTATAGTTAAACTAGCTCAGCTTAAAAACGCTTATCGTTACAACATAGATTCTTTGCTTTTGGCTGATTTTGCTTTAAAATTTGGTGTTGAAAATGAGCTTTTAGATATCGGTGCTGGTAATGGTATTATAGGAATTTTGCTTAAAAAAAAGTTAGAGAATTTAAATTTATCTTTACTAGATATACAAGAAGAAAATATAAATTTGATTAAGCAAAATTTAAAGCAAAATAATATTAAAGCTCAGATTTTTCATACGGATTTTTTAGAATTTAAAAGTGAAAAAAAATTTGATTTTTTGGTTTCAAACCCACCATTTTACAAAGAAGATATTTTAAAAAGTGAAAATTCTCACAAAAATATCAGTAAATTCCAAGATTCTTTACCCTTGCAAGAATTTATCAGTAAAGCAAATTCTATAATCAAACCAAAAGGTGTTTTGTATATGTGCTACAAGGCTTCGTTTTTTGATAGAATTTGTTCTATTTTTGAAAGTAAGAAATTTAAACTTACAAAAATTTGTTTTGTTTATACAAATAAAAGTAAAAAGGCAAGACTTGTTTTGATAGAAGCAAAAAAAAGCTCAAAATCACTTTGTGAAATTTTACCTCCATTTTTTGTATATGAAAATGAAAATTTAAGTAAAGAAATGCAAGAAATTCACTCAAGGTTTAAGTTAGAAAGCTATGATATATAAAGAAAATTTTCCATATAGTTTTAATGAAAATGCTTGTAAAGAGTGTGGCGGAAAGTGCTGTATAGGCGAGAGTGGAAACATTTTTGCTAGTAAAGAAGAGCTTGAAAATTTAAGGGCTTATCTAGCCTTAAGCAAAGAAGAGTTTTTTGCTAAGTATCTTAGAAAAGTGGGTTTTAGATTAAGCTTTAAGGAAGTGGAATTTCAGGGCGGTTATGCTTGTATATTTTTTGACCAAGTAAAAAAAGAGTGTTTAATTTATGAGCTTCGTCCAAGTCAGTGTCGCTCTTTTCCATTTTGGGACTATTTTAAAACACGCAAAGAGGATTTAAAAAAAGAATGCATAGGAATTACTTATTTATCTTAGTAGCCCTTTTTTTCGTGGCTTGTTCGCAAACCATAGTTTCTTATCCTGATTATAAGGAGCATAAAAGTAAGGAATTTGACTTAAGGCTTATGAAGGCTTACAATTACGAGTATTTTAAACAATATTTAAATGCAAGAGATGAATTTTTAGCACTTTATAAGGACTATAAAAATGAGCTTTTTTTGGAAAGTGCTTTTTTTATAAGCTTATTTAATAATTTAGACAAACAAGCACAGCTAAATGATTTGGCTAAAATTTACTATGATAAAAATGATAATCTTAAAAGACTAAGCGTGATTTATGCTTTAAATTTGGGTGATTTAAATGAGGCTACTAAGCTTACAGAGGAGCTTTTGAAAAAAGATAGGACGGATTTTAGAACCTTAGAACTTTATGGGGATATTTTAGTTAAAAAAAATGAGCTTAAAAAGGCTGCTAAGCATTACAGAGCCGCCTATAATCAAACTGGAAGCGATGAGACTTTGACTAAATTAATAGAGCTTTATTCTATCTTAAATGACAGCTCGAATTTAAAAATCATACTTGAAAATGTGAGAAAAACAAAGGGTTGTTCTTTAAAAACTTGTGCTTTGCTAGCTAAAATTTACTATGATGAGAAAAACGAAAATGGCTTAAAAGAGCTTTATATAGAGCTTTTTAACATAACTTCAAATGAAAGTTTTATACTAGCTTTAATAGAGCTTTTAAATTCCAAAGGACAGGCTCAAAAAGCCTTAGATGTGGCGTTAGAATATAATGTAAATGATGATATTAAACTTTTTTTATATCAAAATTTAAAGCGTTTTGATGAGGCTTTAAAATTAAGCTTAAAACTTTTTGAAAAAACCAAAGACAAACAATATCTTTCAAAAGCTGCAGTTTTCGAGTATGAAAAGGCTAGTTTTGAAAAAAATATAAACGATGAAGTGATAAACTCAGTTAGTAAAAAATTTGAAGAAAGTGTGGATGAAAATTCCAATGCCTTGCTTTTAAACTACTATGGTTACTTGCTTATAGATACAAACCGCGATGTAAAAAAAGGTATAAAATTAGTAGAGTTAGCCTTGAAAAAAGATCCGCACAATTTTTATTATTTAGATTCCTTAGCTTGGGGCTATTATAAATTAAAAGACTGCTCTAAGGCTTGGGAAATTCTAAAACAAACCTTAGTCGATAAAGAATTTTCAAGCTCAAACGAAAGCAAAGAGCATATTAGGGCTATAAAGGCGTGTTTGAATGATACTAAATGAAATTTATGAAAAGACAAAACAAGATTTACAAAAACGCAAAAAAGACCTGCCTTATGATATGCTAGGCAGATCCTTAGCTTCAAATCCTTTCTTTCCAAAGGATGTTAAAAAGGCTTTAAAAAGAGTTAAAAAAGAAGTTAAAATCATAGCAGAAGTGAAAAAGGCAAGTCCTAGCAAGGGCATTATAAGACAAAATTTCGAGCCTTTAAATATAGCTTTAAACTACGAAAAAAACAAGGCTTGTGCTGTTTCAGTTTTAACTGAACCGCATTTTTTTAAGGGATCTTTAAACTATCTTAGTTTAATTCGTCGTTATACTAAACTTCCACTACTAAGAAAAGATTTTATCTTTGATGAGTATCAAATTTTAGAAGCCTTAGTTTATGGGGCTGATTTTGTTTTGCTTATAGCGAAAATGCTTAGTTTAAAAGAGCTTAAGAATTTGCTTGAATTTGCTAGACATTTGGGGCTTGAAGCCTTGGTTGAGATACACGATAAGGATGATTTGAGTAAGGCTATTTTTGCTGGAGCTGAAATTATAGGCATAAATCATAGAAATTTGCAAGATTTTACTATGGATATGAAACTTTGCGAAAAACTCATACCAAACATTCCAAATTCTAAAATTATAATCGCAGAAAGTGGCTTAGAAAGCAAGGAAATCATACAAAATTTGCAAGATTTAGGCGTTGATGCCTTTTTGATAGGAGAGCATTTTATGAGACAAAACGATGAGGGCGAGGCTTTAAAAGCCTTGATTGATTGATGCAGTATTTATATGCACCTTGGCGTAGTGAGTATTTTGGCAAAAAAAAGGATGAATGCCCTTTTTGTGTTTGTGCTAAGAATTTAGAAGATGATGAGAATTTGGGAGTCATTTTTAGGGCAAAATACTGCTTTGGTGTTTTAAACCGCTATCCTTACTCTCCGGGGCATTTTATGGTGATTCCTTACTTGCACGAGGAAAATATAGAAAATTTAGAGCCTGAAATTTGGCAAGAAATGAGCCATTTTGTCCGCATTGGAGTTAAAATTTTAAAAACAGAACTTAATGCAAGTGGCGTAAATATCGGTATGAATTTAAGTAAGGAAGCAGGGGCTGGTATAGCCTGGCATTGTCATTATCACTTAGTGCCTCGCTGGAGTGGGGATACAAATTTCATAACAACCATAGCACAAACTAGAGTTTGCGGAACCGATATAGTAAAAATTTATCAAAAGCTTAAAAAAGCCTTTGATGATGTGCTTTGAAATTTTTAAAATTATATTATAGTAAAAATTTGTTTTAAAAGCGAATTCTACGTCCTTGCGAAAATAAACTAATTTTCTTTTTTTAAATTCCTTTATAAGTTTTCTAATTTTAAAGTAAAATTTAATAAATCCACCTCTATACCAAGTCGCCCTATTAGCAGCTTTTATTAGTTCGTTTTCGTATTTTAATCTTTTTAAAAAATTTCCTTTCACTGGATGATACATTTGATTATCAGGG